>OLYB01000100.1_pt1 | contig 85906 bp, 86 predicted proteins | sample 1674481 | NCBI WGS metagenome assembly OLYB01 (sample SAMEA103958167, study PRJEB25191) | human gut metagenome
ATTTGCAGCGCGTAATATAAGATTTGTTATAAGGGCAATAACCTTCCGGCACCTGCACGGAATTGCAGTTGTTTAAGATGAACCCCTCGTTTTTGCATTGCGCAGCGGTGTCAATGGTATAGTCTTCGCCGTCGCCGCCTTTGCCGTAGGATATTTCGTTGTCGCAGTCGCCAACTCCCAGAAAACACACCGCCGCCGTCTTATAGGCACGCGACATGTCTATAACAGAGGCGGGCTTCAGTTCTATTTTTGTAGTGTGCTGTGTGTTGGTATTACCCGGAGGCGAATACGCCATTGCCGGCAGGCTGAAAAGCAGGCCGACCACTAATGTTAGGAAAATTTTACATTTTGACATAATATCACCTCGCAAGTAATTAAAACTAAAGCCCGTTTTATAAGGTGACAGATATGCGAGAAGAATTTCCGAAAGAGCAGACGCTCCCGGAAATGAGAAACACATCACAAACCACACCTTGATTCTAAGATAATACATGATAAGGTTATTGTCAATAACTTATGAGAGTATTATTTTTTTTGCCATAAATACAAAAAAGCCCGCAGCTGCGGGCTTTTTGAAAACAAAACTTTGTCAATTCTGATGCTGGACAATGTTCTGCCGGGCAATATTCCAAGCGTTCAGAATGCTCTCGTTATCCGGTTTCAGGCTACGAACAAAAGCCAAACGGCGTTCCATATTTTCCTTAAGCAGGTTCAAATCAATGCTCTTTGAAAATCTGCCTTTGAAAATAAAACCTTTTTCCTGTTCGGCTGCCGCCATTGTCCTTCTCCGTTTTTTGTCCGGTTATTTTAACACATTTTTTGCGCCAATTCAAGCTTTACCAGTGCCGAAAGTTTCTCAAAAGCCTTTTTCTCAATCTGACGAACACGCTCACGGCTGATGCCGAATTTGACACCGATTTCCTCCAACGTAACCGGCTTGTCGGTCAGCATACGGCTTTTAATTATATACTGTTCGCGCTCGTCCATTTCGTTCAGGCATTCGCGCAGAACTCTGGCTTTAAGGGCGTTTTCCTGACGGCGGCCGAGGTTTTCCTCAATATTCTGGCGACTATCGACGACAAAATCGACTTTTTCTTCGTCGCTGTCATCGCAGGCGGCCACATTGAGGGACTTGTCGCCGCCCATGCGGCGATTCATTTCAACAACGTCCTTTTCGTCGACGACCAGCTCTCTGGCAATGCTTTTGACAACCGTCGGCTCAAGCTCGCGGTTTTCATAAATGCCCAGACGCGCCTTAATACGGTTGAGATTATAAAAAAGTTTTTTCTGCGCGGCGACCGTGCCGATTTTAACCAGCGACCAGGAACGCAGAATATAATCGTTAATCGCAGCCTTAATCCACCAAATGGCATAGGTAGCCAGCCGAACCTTTTTGTCGAGGTCAAACTTTTTGACGGCCTGCATCAGCCCGATATTGGCCTCGGACACAATGTCGGCCATCGGCAGTCCGTAGCGGCGGTAGGTCAACGCAATTTTGGCGGCCAGACGCAGATGCGAGGTAATCAGCTTCTGCGCAGCGGTCAAATCGCCGTTTTCCTTGAAATCGCGAATCAGCCGCGTTTCTTCGTTTTCGCTGAGAACGGGAAATTTCCTGATTTTTTCGAAGTACGAGAACAGGCTGTTCTCTTCAATAACCTGAGGCAGATTGCCCGTATTTCTGATTACCATAACTTCCGAATTTTGACTCATATATTTCCAACCTTCTTTCAACTGATACTGAAATATAATTTAGGTATCGAACAAAAGCCTTTCAATATCTCCGAACAAAAATATTACGACTTTTGTTTTAGAGAATCAACATAATATTTTGCTTTTTTGAAAAATCGGCTAATCGTAGATAAACGACAGGATACCGTCGCCCGTACCTTCGGGCAGGAAGTTGATGATGTCGGCAACATTCCCCTCGCCGACCGGATAAACCAAAACGTAAACATCGGCGGCTTTGCCCTGTCCGAGACCGCGGCAGAGACGCAAGTCGGCATCGTTCAGCCCGCGGTTGATTTTGGTCATGATAATGGCATTGGCAACGTTGAAATCCTGTTTGGCGGTAAAGCCCTCAACCTTTACTTCGCCGAAACGGGAAAGATTGCGGCGCAGCAGAATGTCGCGGCGGCGGTCAATGAGCATGGTTGCCGGGTGTTCGGACTGATAAGCTTCGATTTTTTCGACAATTTTCTGCGTCAGGCGCGGATCGGAACATTCCGGGCGCGGCGTTGCCCCGACTTCAAGCTCCGGCAAAACATTGAATTCGGGCGCCGCAATTTCAACCGGCTGTTCCTCCGCAGCGGCAATCTGAGACGCCTCGTCCGGAGCGGCAGCAGCCGGCCGGTTCGTTTCCGCCGCCAAGGCAGGCACCGCCGACAGCAGACATAAGCTTAAAAAGAATCCCAGATTGCGCACGGTTTTATTCCTTTACGGTCAGAAGTTGATGGAATTCGGGGTTCTCGGGAACGGGATTACATCGCGGATATTGCCGATGCCGGTAACCAGCATCATCATCCGTTCAAACCCCAAGCCGAAACCGGCATGCGGCACCGATCCGTATTTGCGGGAATCGAGATACCAGCCGTAGTCGTCTTCATGCATGCCCATTTCATGAATTTTCCGCACCAGAACGTCATAGCGTTCTTCACGCTGCGAACCGCCGATAAGCTCGCCGATACCCGGAACCAGAACGTCCATGGCGGCAACGGTGCGGCCATCATCGTTCAAACGCATATAGAAAGCCTTGATTTCCTTCGGATAATCGCGAACGATTACCGGGCGTTTGAAGTGAACCTCAGCCAGATAACGCTCATGCTCGGTCTGCATGTCAATACCGAACTCCGGCGTATATTCGAACTTGTGACCGGAGTTTTTCATAATCTCAATAGCCTCGGCATAAGTAATGCGTGCAAAGCCGTTTTCAACGATATTGTTCAGTTTGTCCAGCAGGCCGGGTTCGACGAATTTGTCAAACAGTTCCAAATCTTCGGCGCAATGCTCCATAACATGTCTGACACAGCTGCGAACCATATCCTCGGCCAAATCCATGTCGTCATAAATGTCGGCAAAGGCCATCTCCGGCTCAATCATCCAAAACTCGGCGGCATGGCGCGTGGTATTGGAGTTTTCGGCGCGAAACGTGGGGCCGAAAGTATAGATATCTCCCAGGCCCATGGCATACATTTCGCCGTTGAGCTGTCCGGAAACAGTCAGGTGCGCTTCCTTGCCGAAAAAGTCCTGCGAATAGTCAACCCGGCCGTCCTTGGTACGGGGAACATTATTCAGGTCAAGCGTCGTGACCTGAAACATTTCGCCGGCACCCTCACAGTCGGAACCGGTAATCAGCGGCGTATGGACGTAGCGAAAACCGCGGTCATGGAAAAACTTGTGAATAGCGAAAGACAGTTCGGAACGAACGCGGAAAGCGGCGCCGTATTTGTTGGTACGCGGACGCAGGTGTGCAATGCTGCGCAGATATTCGTCCGAGTGCTTTTTCTTCTGCAGCGGAAAATCTTCGTCGGCGACGTCATAGACTTCAACCTTGTCCGCAACGATTTCATATTTCTGGCTGCCGCCCTTTGACTCGACCAACGCTCCGGTCACGGCCAGAGAGGAACCGGTCGTGAGTTTTTTGACTTCGTCATAATTGGCTAAATTGTTATTGGCAATAATCTGAATATTTTTGAGACAGGAGCCGTCATTAAGCTCGATAAACGAAAAATCTTTTGCATCGCGGCGGGTTCTGACCCAGCCTTTTACCAGAACTTCTTGTTCCGGTTTGTCAGCCGCTAACAGGCTTACAACTTTAGTTCTTTTTAACATCTTAAATTTCCTCAAATATTCATTATTTTATTATTGCCTTTACAGAGCGTGCCCAATATATAACACTTATCTTTAATTGTCCAGCATTGACAAATGTTAATCTATGTATAATTATAACTTCAACATTAATTTTTTGCGGAGAAAACCCATGAAAAAAGCTGCCTTACTGATGATTTTGCCCATGCTGCTGACAGCGGGGGCCTGCACCTCGAGAATCGGCGCCGACCAATATGACACCAGTGCCGTCGGCGAAGTTAACCGTGCGGTTAAGGGAACGGTGGTTTCGGTACGGCAGATTTCCATTGCCAGCAACAACGGCGCCGGAACGCTCATCGGCGGTGCTGCCGGCGGCGTGGCCGGCTCAATGATCGGCGGTTCGGACACCGCGCACATTCTGGGTGCCATCGGCGGCGCGGTCGTCGGCGGCATTGCCGGCAACGCGGCGCAGGAAGGACTTTCGTCTCAGAGCGGCTACGAATATGTGATTCAACTGGACAACGGCAGCATGGTTACCGTCTCGCAGGGCAATGACGTTCTGCTCAATCCGGGGCAGAAATGTATGGTGCTTTATGGCAAACGCGCCCGCGTTGTTCCTTATTACGGAAACTAAATTTTTCAAAAGCCCTCTTTTCAGAGGGCTTTATTTTTAAACCTCATCAACCAAGGTGAATTTTATCTTTTTTTGATAATAAGCGCAAAGGCGAAAAAATTTATAAAGGTCGCCGCAACTTCCTCTTTCTATCCGTTCTATCAGGCCTTATGGAAGTTTGGTGTTTGGGCGGTTTTGATGAGCTTTTGCCACCTATTGCGCAGCTCCAACCACAGCGCAAAGCCCAGGTCTTTGAAAAACTCGGTTTTGACGTGAGATTTGGTGATTTCTGTCATTATGTTCAACTCCTCTTTGTTTTTGAATAAAACAAAAACCGCTCTCAACTGAGAGCAGAGGAGTTGCAAACTGTAACACGATAGCACGCTTATTCGTCCGCTAAAAGCGGCTTATTTCGCGTCATCCTCCACAAGTGGAGGTCATAAATTTTCTTGTAAGGAGTTTGCAGACTCCGCCGGCGGGCTAACCTTTTCCGCCGGCAAAAGTTATTATATTTCTTGTTTGGAAACTATTTTTTTCTAAAACTTTTATATGTCGCCCAAATGACAGACAAACATAAAAAGACAATGTAGATATAATAAACGTAAGTTAAATACGCTATCGGTGCCGGCGGAATTTCTGCACCATTATATTGGGCTTTTGCTGCTTTATGCCCATAAATCATTCCGGGGATTAGCATAAATATAATGCTGAAATATTCGCAGAAACCCAATGCCGCCAAATAATTGCTCGTTTTGGCAAATTTGTTTTGGAAACGACTGATAAAATCATATTTTTTCTTAAAACACAAAACAATAAACATTATAAAAAAGATGCTTAATATCGTAATGCTTGCAACATCTGCCCCAGCACCTTGGGGAAAGGAAGACAACAAGGAGACGATAAAGTAAAATCCACCTAAAATTAAAACATGCCAAGCAAAAGTTTTCATAAATATATCTCCTGTTAAATTGTTTTTATTAAATCATTTATTTTTTTACGTTTGCAAGTGTCATTATATGTCTGCTTCGCAACAAAACCTATTTTACCAAGATTAAAACCCGTATTCCATTTTTTATAATCGGAATTTTTCCTATAGCAAAATCTACCGTTTTATTTCCCGTCTTAGCTGGATTTTCGGCGTTAGACATTTTGTATACTTCAGTAGCTCGTTTGATAATACCCTTAGGGGAACAGTCTCCAGTATATTTTGTCTTATTCGTTTTTTAGGCATATTTATATCCTTTCATCGGTTTGTTTAAACAAAAAAAATCCGAAGATTTTAATCTTCGGATTTTAGATACACTTATAGTAAATGATGGTTATTCTATAACAAAAACAAGTGCAATTTTCAAGACAAGATGAAAACCATCAACAACTTTTCAGGGAGTAACATTTTGTCTAATTTCGTCTTTACAGTAAAATTATTCAATGTTATAGTGAATGAACAAATAACTCTATTATTAACATTAAAACTTTGAAAAAATGGAAACATCAAAATTTCGTTTTCAGGGTACGTTGCTTGTGCCTGTTAAAAATATTGAAACCAGTCTTAATTTTTTCTGGGCTGGCAGCCTCAAAGCTGAAAATAATGAGGTCTTTGTTATCGTCTTTAAAGCCGAAAACAAAGATGAATTTGTTCCGCTTCTGGAAAAAGACTTGAAAATTCTTCAAGACATGGAACAGACTGACAGCGTAAAACAACAAATTGCGTTTATCGAAAAAACGCTCTCTGAAACAAAAAATCCCGTATTCATCAAAGTGCCAGATCAACAAATGCTGGACGTCGCACAGGGTATTGTTTCTCAATATTTGAGAAACAACAATTATCCGGTTCGTTTTACCAGAGAAAATGTTATTTATACATCTGGTATTATTGCTGTCTATTAACGTATGTTTCTAAAAAAAACTCTTTTGCGTTGTTAAACGCAAAAGAGTTTTCTCGCATTCTGGCCCTTTTATCACATATCATAAAAGACGGCGTTTTTGTCAGCCGTATATATGCCGCCTTCGTCCGCTACATCGTAGTAAACATAAACGACATTGGCACGCTGCCGTCCCCAGGCGTTGAAATTGCCAATAACTTGTCTCGATAAGCTATGCGTAAAAACGGAACGTATGGTATTATCCAAATTTATGGCAAAGGCGTTGCTGAAGTTCGGACTGGTTAAAATATTCATTACCACGATACCGCCTTTTTTCAGATTATTTTTGACGCGGGTAAAATATTCCTTCGTGATCAAGTCCATCGGAATTATGCCCATACCGGAATAGGTATCCAGCACGATCAGATCATATTTCTGCGTGCTGTCTTTCAGAAACTGGTTGGCATCTTCGACAACAAAGCGCTTGTTCGGCGTCAGCTTATGCTTTAGAAACTTCTCTTCAGAAATTTTCAGAAGAGAACGGTCTATATCCAGAAAAGTATAATTATGAAAGGCGTCGCCCTCACCCATGGTAAAACCGCCCGCCCCCAGAATAAGCACGTCTTTTTTCCGGTCCCCGGGCAAAGTTTCAATAAAGTTTTCCTGAACATAGCGGACATAGCCAAACCAATATTTCCGGTCGGACGAAATTTTGGAAGAATTGCCGCCGTTAATGACCATCGCCCGCGCCTGCCCGTCATCAGTGTCAAGAATCGAAATCGTTGAGACGGCATTGTTTTCCACGATGTCGTAAACCTCGCGCAGCAGACTGCTGCGGTTCAGCATAACCGCAAAAACAATTATCAGCCCGAGCCAGTACCAGGCGGCCTTTTTAGCCAAAAGCACCGAGGCGGCGGCCGCGGCGACGACAACGACGATAATCGTGTGATTGACACCGATAAACGGCATAATGACCAGCGTGGTCAAAATTGATCCCAGCACCGAGCCAATCGTATCGACCGCCATAATCTTGCCGGTGCAGTTGCGGTTGTACCGGTGCAGATAACGGCTGAGCAGCGCAGTAATTTTGCCGAACAGATACGGCGCGGAAGAAAGGAATATCAGCGAGTAGACAAAGGTTTTGAGAACGTTTGACTTAAGACCGGCAGCGCTCATGAAACCAAAATACATGTCCAGCAGAACATAGCTTGAAGCCAGAACCACCATCAGCGCCACGGTGGCAAAGTCATGCGAAACGGCGGCGCGAACGGAATCGCGGCTCAGAGGAAGTTCGGCGCCGCGCCAGTAGCCCCAGGACATGAAGGCCAAAAAGATGCCGATAACCACCGAAGCGGTAATTGCCGTCGACCCGACGAAGCCGCTCAGCTGGCGCAAAACGATAAGCTCCAGCGACAGAGAAGCGTAGCCGCCGATAAAAATTGCCAGCAGCAAGACAAAACGAAGACGGCGGGTCATGACAATATCCTCAAAGCAAAAAATTCTCTACCGAAAAAACGCAGCGGCCGTCCGGCTCACAGACGGAGGCAGAAAACGGCGCGGCGGCAAAATGTCCGAACGGCGCGGCCAGTTCGACCGGCGTATCGCCGATATTGACGGCGACAAACAGATTATCGCGGAAAAAGCTTAAAAACTCATTACCGAGTTCGGCACGGCGGTAAGGCGCGTCAACCAGCGCCGGATACCGGCTGCGGAGTTCAGCCAGACGGCGCAGAATATCGGTCAGGGCATTATCGGGCTGAAGTTCCAGACAGCAGCGCAGTTCTCCGTCACCGCCGCTTTTGTGACCGGGAACGCCCCATTCGCTGCCGTAGTAAAGAGACGGAATGCCGGGCATTGTATATAACAGAGTATATACAATCGGCAAGTGACGGCTGTCTTTGAGCTTGGAAGCCAACCGGCTGACATCGTGATTGTCGGCAAAGTTGTATAACGGCCAGCCGCGGTAAATGCCCGGGCCGTCTTCGCCGAACTGGCGATCGAAGGAGTGGGCGATTTCGAACATATTATGCGTGTTGCAGCTTGACCAAAGACCCTTCCAACATTCGTAATTGGTAACCGAATCGACCAAACCGGGGCGCAGCCAGCGGCGATAATTCGCCTTTATGACCTCGCCCAGCAGCCAGAAATCCGGTTTCAGCCCGGCGGTAAGATCGCGCAGCTCGCGCATGAAGTCCATATTCAGGCAATAGGCAACGTCCAGGCGCAGGCCGTCAATGCCGAAAGCTTCTATCCAGAAACGGACCGCATCCAGAAGACAGCGGCGGACTTCGGGATTGGCAAGATTGAGCGTGACCAGGTCTTCACAGCCTTCCCAGGCATGATAGCACAGACCGTCATTGAAACCGTTGTTTAAGCTGAAATTAACGGTAAACCAGTCTTTATACGGCGAGTTTTCACGTTTTTCGACAACGTCGCGAAACGCCCAGAAATCACGTCCGACATGGTTGAACACTCCGTCCAGCACCAAATTCATGCCGGCAGCATGAACCGCCTCGGCAACCGCGCGAAAATCGTCATTTGAGCCAAGTCGGCGATCCAGCTGCAAAAAATCGGCCGTGTCATATCCGTGTGCGGAAGACTCCCAAACCGGCCCCAGCAGAAGCGTATCGCAACCCAGGCTTTGAATATGCGGCAGCCAGCCGCTGATTTTGGAAATTCGGTTTACGGGTTCGGACGCAAAGCCGTTGCGCGGCTCAACAGCGCAGAAACCCAGCGGATAAATATGATAGATGATACTTCGGTCAGTCCGCATGGCACCTCCTATCGGCTAAAATACCCGATTAAAGATTTAATGCAATCTTTTTGTTTAGATATAAATATCTGTTGACATTATACCCCCTGCTGGTATATATTCCCCTTATACCCCATGAGGGTATGTAATTTTAACAAGGAGATTTGAAATGGCCTGTAACAACCCCAAATGCAAAAACCCGAACTGCACCTGCGGCGACAACTGCACCTGTGACGAAACCCATCAGTGCGGCGAAGGCAAAGACTGCGGCTGCAAGGAAAACGAAAAAGACTGCGGCTGCCACAAGTGTGACTGCGACAAATAGCCAGACCAGCGAGGCCGAGATGGAAAACGAAAAACACCGGCACCCCTGCCACAAACAGGAGATTCCGCGCCTGAACAGAGTCATCGGACAACTGGAGGGCGTGAAGAAGATGATTGAAGAACTGCGCTACTGCCCGGATATTCTTATCCAGCTGCGCGCAGCCCGCTCGGCCATCCGCGCCGTGGAAAGCAACATTCTGAAAACCCATCTGCAATCCTGCGTGGCGCAATCGTTTGCTTCGGAGGAAGACAAAGAGCAAAAGCTCAACGAACTGAAAGAGCTTTTTGACCGCTTTGAAAGCTAAACAAAACCCCTCCGGACGGAGGGGTTTTTCAATTACTGCATTTTGTTGGCGTCAAAGTTCTTTACTTTGGCGTCGGTAGCAAAATCAGCCGTATTGGCAATGGTATGATTTACGGACTCGGCCAGATAGTTTTCATAAACGTACAAGCCGCCGTAACCGAGCGCCGCCAAAACAATGATATAAAAAATCGCTTTCATTTCCTTCTCCTTAAACATGATTGCCTTTGCACAAAATCATATTGCAATAAAACGGTTATGGCAAGGCTCTTTATCTTTTTTTGCGTTTCATCAGCAGCTCGGGATAGTCTGCGCCGATACGCAGCGACAGTTCCAGCCCGGCTTCGGCAACGACGGCATTGAGACGGGCAATGTCCGCTTCGTTTTCTTCGCCCTCTATGCCGATTTCGACAAAACGGCCGAGGTTTCTGACATCGTCAAGCGTAACGGTAACACCGCCGCGAGTGAAGACTTTGCGCTGTTTGTCCACGACGCATTTCTCCTTTTTGCCGCAAGCCGCCATAACCTGTTTCATTTTTCCGGCGTCTTCCGGCGCAAAGACGGTTTCGGTTTCTTCTGCCGCGTTGTCGGAAACCAGGCGGCGGAGACCTATCGAAGCGCTTTTGTTGACCGTGTCTTCGCGAATGCGCAGCCAGGTACGGAAACCGCCAATCGTTTCATCGACAATATAGTAGGTATCCAGCTGGCGACAGAATTGCCCGGCCTTGTATCCCAGCGCCCGCAGCCGCGGTTCAAAGCTTTTTTCGACCATAAATTTGAGTTCAAGTTCCATAATCTACCCCTCTCCCACACACTTTGGCTTAATATAGTCCGGTTTATTTAAAAAAGCAAACGCCCGGCGCACTAAAGCGCGAGGCGTTGCAAATTTTTTAGTCCTTACGTTTGGAATAGCGGGCGTATTCAGCCTCGCGTTCGGCAGAAACGGTTCGTCCCCTGCCGGTAAGGCGTTTGGTCAGTTCATCGTTGGTTGACCAAGTTTGATAGAACATCGGCGTTACTTGCGGCAAAACGGCTCTGAAAGCGCGACTCATGTAGTTCTGCCAGGCAAGTGCCGGATTTCCTTCGTCCTGCAGAGGCGAGGTTCCATGCAGTTCATAGCCGTCGCCGTTCCAAGTGAGAACCAAATCCGCCGGCAGTCCGCATTGCGAATGGAAGCGCCGGATAATTTCGGCCGCCTGATCGACGGTAAATTTTCCGCCGCAGGCAACAAGCGACTTGGTAACAAGCCCCGTACCTGCCGATGCCACGCTGTTCAGCGGAACGGTGTAGCCTTTTTCGCGCAGGGCATCAATGCCGGCATTGGTTTTGACGATATTCCAAACCTGCCCGTAGGTCATCTGGTGCGGCTGCTCCGGTTTGAAGAACAGACCCAGATAAACGACTTCGTCGCAAACCATACAGGCATCTTGCAGAACATAGCCGCCGCAGTTTTCCAAAAACTTTTGCAGGCGCAGTTTGTTATTGGCAAGAAGATTCTCGACATGATTTTCTATCGCATCAAACTCGGAAGACGAAAGGTCAACCAAAATGTAAGGAATAAAAATTCCCGGAATCAATTTTGTTTTCATAAACTTAGGGATTTAATTATACAATTTTTTTCGATAATCAGGTTAAAGCATTTTTGTCTATCTGTCAAATATATTTGTGTTATAAAATTTTAAACTTTTGCGGCTATATTCAAGGGCGAATCATAACCATTGTTTGAGGGAGGTTTTTATGGCCAAGCGTTTTATCTTAAACGAAACCAGCTACCACGGGCACGGCGCCGTCAACGAGATTGTGCCGGAAGTCAAAAGCAGAGGTTTCAAAAAAGCACTGATTGTTACCGACGCCGATCTGGTAAAGTTTCAGGTGGTTAAAAAAGTGACCGACATTCTGGACGCCGACAAGATGGCTTACGAGATTTTCGACAAAGTCAAGGCCAATCCGAGCGTCGAAGTTGTTCAGGCCGGCGTGGAAGCCTTCAGAAAAGCCGGCGCCGACTACATGATCGCCATCGGCGGCGGTTCGCCGCAGGATACGGCCAAAGGCATAGGCATTATCATCAACAACCCCGAATTTGCCGACGTTGTTTCGCTGGAAGGCGTGGCGCCGACAAAAAACAAGAGCGTACCGGTCATTGCGGTTGCGACGACTGCCGGAACCGCGGCCGAAACCACCATCAACTACGTTATTACCGACGAGAAGAAACACCGCAAATTCGTCTGCGTCGATCCGCATGACATTCCGGTCGTAGCCATCGTTGACCCGGACATGATGTCCAGCATGCCGAAAGGACTGACCGCAGCAACCGGCATGGACGCCCTGACGCACGCGATTGAGGGCTATACGACGCAGGCAGCCTGGGAACTGGCCGACACCCTGAACCTGAAAGCGATTGAACTGATTGCCAAAAACCTGCGCAAAGCGGTAGAAAACGACCCTGACGGCCGCGAAGGCATGGCTTTGGGGCAATATGTGACCGGCATGGCCTTTTCCAACGTCGGTTTGGGAGTCGTTCACGGCATGGCGCATCCGCTTTCGGCCTTTTACGATACGCCGCACGGCGTTGCCAATGCGGTGCTGCTGCCATACGTCATGGCATTTAACGCGCCTTATACCGGAGAAAAATTCCGCGAAATCGCCCGCGCCATGGGAATAAGAAACGTTGACGCCATGTCGCAGGAGGAATATCGCCAAGCCGCAATTGACGCGGTCAGACAGCTTTCCAAAGATGTCGGCATTCCGCAGACTTTAAGGGAAATCGGCGTCAAAGAAGAAGATTTGGAAGCCCTGTCCGAAGCGGCGATGGCCGACGTCTGTACCGGCGGCAACCCCCGTCCCTGCTCCAAAGAGCTGGTTTGGAAAGTTTACAAAACGGCTTTTAACGGCAAATAAACAACTCCGGGAGCTTTCCGAAGAGGAAAGCTCCTTTGTCAATGCCGGCTCAGCAATTTTAGACAAAAGTTGACTTAAGCAGTAAATCAGTCTTGCCATAAGCCTGATAATAGGGTATAGTTACAGGTGAAAAATAACTTTATTATTAATTTAAAACCCTAAGATTATGGCACTCATTTTTTGGGAGAACACCCTGATTACGAGAGACGAAAAACCCGTTGTGGCTCTTTTGTTAGGCACAGAAAACGGAATGTATGAAACCAACGACAGCTATTGTCAGGCCATTGAAGAAGCCGGCGGTCTGCCTGTGCAGTTCGGCTTTGACAAGGTATATGACAAGCTGTCAGTGTTGAAACCGGATGCGGTTCTGCTTCCCGGCGGCGCATTCAGAACCCCTGACTGCTGGTACGGCAAGTTTGAGGGCGACGACAGCGTCAACGACCGGACAAAGGCATATCAGGAAATGATACGCTATGCCCAGGAATTCAGGCTGCCTCTGCTCGGGATATGTGCCGGAATTCAGCTTCTGGCTGTCAGCTTCAGTTCGCTGCTGATACAAAAAGTTGACGGACACAGTTGCAGCGGCATTGACGAGGCTCATTCCATCCGCATTCAGGCAGGTTCTCTGCTGGCGGATATTGTCGGCCCTAAAGAACTGGTTGTCAATTCGCGTCACAACGAAGCGGTAAACCCGAACATTCTGGGCGACGAGCTGATAATTACCGCAATGTCGGAAGACGGCGTGGTTGAGGCAATCGAGATGATTGACCCCTGGTGCGAATTTGTACTCGGCGTGCAATTTCATCCGGAAAATCTGGCAAATAAGGGAAATGCCAGATGCAAGAAAATTTTCCAACGTTTTGTCGAGGCTGCGGCCCGGCATGCCGGAAAATAAAAAAATTTTTTCCCAAAACAAGACAGCGCCCCGAAAGGAGCGCTGTTTTTTTACGTTTTCAAATTATTTACGGTTAATGGCAATTTTTTTCTTGCGGCCTTTTTCTTCCTGAGATTTCGGAATAAAGACTTTCAAAACACCATTTTCAAAGTCGGCTTTGGCATCATCAAACTTCAAATCCCAGGGCAGAGGGATGGTTCTTTTGAATGATCCGTAAGATATCTCTGAAAAATAGCTGCCTTTGGAATGTTCTTTTTTCTCTTGGCGTTTTTCACCTGACAAAGTCAAATAACCATCGGAAGAGATTTCCAGGTCAACATCTTTTTCCGAAATTCCCGGAAGCTCGGCACAGACGGTTACGTCATTTTCGTTTTCCGCAACCTCAATTTTGGGTTCCATATTCTTGAACGCGGCGCTTTCGGCCGGAAGCTCGAGCCAACCGTTGAAAAAGCTGTTGAGCAAATCGTTAAAATCTTTGCGATAACCATAATGCAGAGGCGTATTATGGCTGTGTTCTTTGCGTGTAATCAGTGAATCAGACATTTTTTCCTCCTTAAAAAACTATCACGTCCTAATTTCCAGTTAGGGTGCGGAATTTTGCAAATCAAGAGCCGGGCAAAAAAATTTTCAGATATTTTGCGCCGGCAAATTGATTTTGCTTTTTCGGAGATTACATCTAAAAAAAACCCCAACCAATCAGCGAAAGGAAAAACGATGAAAAAATATCTGCTTCTCCTGTTGCCGCTGCTGGCCGCCTGCGCCGGTGCGCCGGAAGTGGAGATAGAGAAAAAAATAGAATACAAATGCGGCGAACAGATTATTTCGGCCGATTTTCTGGACGACGACTCAATGATTGCCCGCGTCGACGGCATCAACTATGTTCTGGTGCGGGTGGCCGCTGCCGACGGACGGAGATATGAAAACACCGCAACCGGCATGACTTTTATGCAGAACGGCAACGGTACCTATCTGACCATTAAAGGGCGCAACTATCCAATGTGTCAGGAAATCGTCAAGTAAAGAAACCAAGCGACCGCAAAATCCCGGAAAAATCCGGGATTTTTTTCATACCGCCGGCCGGTTTGGACAAAAATCAATTTTAATGACAATAACCGGTTGTCTTTTTGTCAAAAATATGATATGTTTAATATTGTAATATTAGGTCGTTGTTTATTATTTGAAAAAAAAGCTTTCATTTCCGCGTTAAATCTGCCGGTGAAATCTGTTCGAATAATAAACTTTCCTATGGAAATCACTTAAGTTTAACAATAAATACAAAAAAAATGAAAACTTTTGAATTAAAAAGCCTCAATGGCAAGTGGTATCAGGGTCAACTGGTTATACGTTATAACCTCCTGAACGTTCTCCGGGTTCTTATTCTGGCTGCGCTGGCTGCCGTGGCTCTTGCAATCCTCTATTGGATCGTCAAAGGGCTTATCTGGTGCTTTGTTCAGTTGACGCCGGCTTTTGTCTGGATTGGCGACAACTGGTGGTGGCTGCTGCTCAGTCTGCTGGGTATCGTCGGACTGGTCTGGGCTTGGATGTACGGATTGTTCCGCAATCTGTTCAAACGCAGACCGAAGATGAACCGTCCGCAGCATGAAGGCAAAAGAAACCTGTGGCCGTGGCTGCTCCTTTTGGCGCTGGTGCTCGGCATTGTCCTCTGCTGGAAAAGCTGCAGCGGCGACGACAAAGAATCGGCTGCCGTCGAAAACGTACAGGCTGTGGTTTATGACAAGTCTTTTGACAAAGTCATCATCGCCAGAGCATATCTGGACGGCGTTCAGAAAGAAGTCCTTTCAGGCTGTCCGCGCGCGTTGGTCGGTTTCAAGTTCATAAACGACAAACCGGTCAGCGAATATGATTTCAAGGGTTTGACTTATGACGAATCCGTAAAAATCGTGGCCGAAGACTGGAAGCCGCTCGTTGTCGAAAACCTGAATCCGGCGTTGGAACTCAGCGAACAGCAGATGGCTGTAATTACCCTTGCGGCAATGCGTATGGGCAAGTATGGTTTTGCACGTTCAACCTTCTTACAGAAGGTCAATGAAGGAAACTTCGCTGAAGCCGCAAACTGGCTGCTTTTGCAAAAAGCCGACGGTGAAATCAGGAAAACCAAAGACGAGCCGAAGCAGTATTTTTATGTGCTGCGCGCCTTATGGACCGGAAAAATCGACATTGACGAACTGATTGACATGCCGATGTTTTCGTACAAAGCCGTTCCGGCACAGAAAATGTACGACAAAAACGGCGGATTTGTCTGGAACGAAGAAATCGGGCAAATTCTGGAGAACGGAAGTTTCGCCACGCCGAGAGAGGCCCTGGAGCTAAAATAAAGTTCCTGCTTAAAGAAGCCCCTTTGCATTCAGAATGCAGAGGGGTTTTCTTTTGCGCATTGGCCGCAGTTTGAACAGCCGTTGCAAATCAGGCGGCTGCCGCAGGTTTGGCAGCGTTCGCGGAAGAATTTTTTATATGTATTTTCTTCCCCAAAAAATGATGGTTGTGCTTGCCTTAATTTGAAGTTTTGCGCCCTTCCCTTATACTGCATTCCCGACCTGAAAGCCATTTCGCTTTGCAGACGCTTGTCCGGCATATGATAAGTTTTGCCGTCTTTGATAAAATATGTGCCCGTTTCTATAAAACAAAAAGTCACGTCGGCGGCAACACATTCGGCATGCAGCTTTTTAACCCAGTCAAACAGGCAGGGTCGCGAACCGTCATAATTTTCGCCGCCGGCAATAACCTGCTCAATCTGCCCGGAAGCCAGATATCCGGCAATGCTTACTTCGCCGATGAACGGGGCGGCCATAATTCCCTTATGCTTAAACGGAAGTTCCAGCAGCAGAGGAATACGTTCGTCCGCCATTTCCTGATTTTCGCAGGTAACGTTGAAAAAAACATTTTCCCAGCCGTCATTCCAATCCGGCGGCAGACATGCCCTTACCCGCTCGGGACGTTTGGTCAGCAGAAAAAAGACAACGTCCGGACGCTGCTTTATTATCCGCCAGGCTTCCGGACGCCAGCCGTCGGCTTCGGCCAAAAAAAAGTCCGACGTCATGCAGACGCGTATCTGTTCGCCGCTTTTCACTTTGTAACGCCCGTCCCTGTCCTTTTGCAGCGGATAGTCAAAATTGTTTCTGACTTTGTAAATCCGGCCGCCGTCGCCGCCACGCTGCCGGTCGAGAAAATACATATAGCAGTTGCGGCAGCCTTCGCTTTTTTTGATGCAACCGTGCCAGGGGTTCCAAATATCGTGCATTTCATTTCCTTCGATTTTGGTACCCGATGCCCCATTCGGCCATGGCGGCAATTACCGGGCGCAGGGTCTCTCCCGTTTCATTCAGGCTGTATTCCACACGCGGCGGAACTTCGGCATAAACTTTACGGCTGACAATCCCGTCCGCTTCCAAATCGCGCAGACTCTGCGTCAAAACCCGCTGACTGATGCCCTCAAGACTTTTGCGCAGTTCTCCGAATCTGCGAGTGCCGGACAGCAAGTCGCGCAAAATGAGCAATTTCCATTTGCTGCCGATGATGTTTACCGTCACCGCAACCGGACAGTTCTGAATATTTTTCTTCGGAATCATCTTATTTTCCTCAATGGTTACTTTTTGAATACTGAATAATAAAAAAGTTCCTGCTTTACAAATTTATGTTATATGCAGCATAGTATGGACGTGATGAAAATTCAACCCAAATTTCGGAGGTAAAAATGAAAAAGCTTTACGTCAAAAATCATGCTGACATTCAAGGAAAAACTTTCGGCAGCCAAGGCAACGAGTTTATGGTTAAGGAAATCGTTCCGCAGGAAGAAGCCAGCCGCTGCCGCGCCAATTTTGTGGAAGTAGAGCCCGGTAACAACGCTTATGGTTATCATTATCATGAAACCGAAGAGGAGATTTTTTACATCATCAGCGGAGAAGCCGCCGTGCGCACCGCAAACGGCGAAATATTTCTCAAAACCGGCGACGCGGTCACTTTTCCCTGCGGACCGGAGGGCGCGCACGTCATCCGCAACGCCTCAAAAACCGAAAAACTGGTTTATCTGGACTTCGGTACCGTCAACATTCCCGAAATCGTCCATTTGCCGGACATAAACAAAATTATGGTCAACGGTCCGTTCGGCAAGGGAACTTATGACGTGAAATAGAAAATTACCGCACGGCGGGAGTCCGAAACTGCGGTTTCGGACTTTTTTGTACCGGACAGGGGATATTTTCCGGGCGGGAGTTGCTTTTTGCGGGAAATCAGAAATAATGGCAGAGTGATTTTTTTAACAATCAGCGCAGGAGGTGTGTATGTTGTCAGACATTGAAATTTCTCAGCAAAACCAGCCGGAACCGATTGGACGCATTGCCGAAAAGGCCGGACTTTGCGAAGAAGACCTGGAACTTTACGGCCGGTACAAGGCCAAAATCGGCTTTGCAAAGCTGCGCGAACTGGCCGCCGAACCGCTGAAAGGAAAACTCATTCTGGTCACGGCGATTACTCCGACCCCGGCCGGCGAGGGAAAATCGACAATATCCATCGGCCTGGCCGACGCTTTGCAGCTCAGCCGCAAAAAAGTCATGCTGGCGCTGCGCGAGCCTTCGCTCGGCCCCTGCTTCGGCCTGAAAGGCGGCGCGACCGGCGGCGGCTATTCGCAGATTGTGCCGATGGAAGACATTAACCTGCACTTTACCGGCGACATTCACGCCATTACCGCCGCCAACAACCTGCTGGCAGCCATGATAGACAATCATATCAAACAGGGCAACGAATTGCACATCAACCCGCAGAGCATTTGCTGGCGCCGTTGTCTGGACCTGAACGACCGGGCGCTCCGCAACATTGAAATCGCCATGGGCGGCAGCACCGACGGCCTGCCCCGCCGCGACGGCTTTGATATCAGCGTTGCCAGCGAAATTATGGCGATTTTGTGTCTGGCCGAAGACATAAACGACCTGAAAAAACGGCTGTCCGCCATTATTATCGGCAAAACCTATGACGGCAAATATGTCACGGCGGGCGAAATAAAGGCGGTCGGGGCCATGGCCGCACTGCTCAAGGATGCCATTCGTCCCAATCTGGTGCAGACGCTTGCCAAAACGCCGGCGCTGGTACACGGCGGCCCCTTTGCCAACATCGCCCACGGCTGCAACAGTCTGATTGCGACCAAAACAGCGCTGCGGCTGGCCGATTATGTCGTAACCGAAGCAGGGTTCGGCGCCGATTTGGGCGCGGAAAAGTTCTTTGACATCAAATGCCGCGCAGGCGGGCTGGAACCGGCTGCCGTCGTTCTCGTCGCTACGGTGAGAGCTTTGAAAATGCACGGCGGCGTTGACAAGGACAAACTCGGCGAAGAAAATACCGAAGCGCTCCGCAAAGGATTTGCCAATCTGAAAATTCATTTGGAAAACCTTGCCAAATTCGGCGTGCCGACCGTGGCGGCAATCAACCGTTTTGCTACCGACAGCACCGCGGAAATAACCCTGTTGCAGGAACTGTGCGCGGAAGCCGGCGTAACGGCCGTAACGGCAACCTGCTGGGAAAACGGCGGCAAAGGCGCTTTGGCACTGGCTTTTGAAGTCTGCCGCGCGGTTGAGGAACCGAACGGTTTTGGTCCGCTTTATGACGATAATTTGCCGCTGAAGGAAAAAATCAGCCTGATTGCCAAAGAAATTTACCGAGCCGGCGGGGTTACCTTCTCGGACAAAGCCGTAAGCAAACTGGCCGAGTTTGAAAGCCAGGGTTACGGAAAACTTCCGGTCTGCATTGCCAAAACGCAGAACTCGATTTCCGACGACCCGAAACGTAAAGGCGCGCCGCAGGGCTACAATTTTACGGTCAATGACGTCAGGCTCTCGGCCGGCGCCGGATTTGTGGTCGCTCTGGCCGGCAATATCCTGACCATGCCCGGACTGCCTCTACGTCCGGCCGCGGAACGGATTGACGTTGACGAAAACGGAGTCATTTCAGGCTTGTTTTAATTTTCAGGCCGTTGTCATACTTGCCTGTTCTTCTTTTGTCATTGTCGGTTTTTTCCTGTCATTCCCGCGTTTTCCTTCTTTGTCATTCCCCGGGGATTTTCCCTTTAAGTCATTCCCCGGGTATTCTCCCTTTAAGTCATTCCCGGGCAAACGTAGCGCGCCCCGGGGATTTCTTGGATTGCCGGGTCAAGCCCGGCAATGACAAAAAGAGGGAGAGGCAATGACAAAAAAAGGGAGAGACAATGACGGAGAGGAAAAGGAGTTCCGCGATGACAGAAAGAGGGGGAGGCAATGACAAGGGGGGATGGTCAGCTACGCTTCCCGAGTTTGTCCGGTAAGCCTTGCGGTTTTCACTGTCGCTCGACCGCTCATCAACAGGACTGCACCGCAGCGTGGGGATGACGGGAGCTTTAATTTTAATTGCATTTTAAATAATCACTGCTAATATAAGCTTGCAAGGCGGAGAGGTAAGAGTCTCTGCAGTTTGGCCTTGCATATTATTTTGGATTAAGAACCCATGTGGTTCGGGAATTGTAAAGGAATTCCTCAAATTAATACCCAAGGGCGGTGTCAGTACCGCCAAATTATGATACTGACGCCGCTTTTGATAATTGAAAAGCGGTTTAATCGGTTTTATCTGCTATATAAGTTCTTATGGCGGGGGCCGGTGCAAGTCCGCAGGCTTTATGTCTGCTGGCGGTTATCCTTGGGTATAACTTTCCTTTACATAGCCCGGCCACCGCCGCTTCAATCTGAAGCGCGGTGTTTTTTTTGGGCTTCCCCTTTTTCATCATTCCGAATTCGTTCGCGGCAGCAGATACGGCGTTTATACATTTTCCCGCACGAGTACGGTTTGGCATGACTTTTTTATATTTTGGGAGCAAACGCAATGAACAACAACAATCACGGACTTTCTGAAAAAACGGACAGACCCAGCAGCCGCGGACGTTTGCCGGACGGCAGCGCCAACCCGATTGACATTCATGTCGGCAACCGTATCCGCAGCCGCCGCGCCCTGCTCGGCATCTCGCAGGAAAAGCTGGCCAAAGAACTGGGCGTAACATTTCAGCAAATTCAAAAATATGAACGCGGCATGAACCGCATGGGCTCAAGCCGCTTATGGGACATGGCGCAGGTTCTGGGGGTTTCGGTCAATTTCTTTTTCGAAGACATGGCGGCAGAGATTGCGGCGCAAAGTCCGCGCAGTTTCTTTTTACCCGACAGCAAACCCTGTTGCTTTGAGCAGTCGACAGTGGCGGCAGAAGACCCGATGACTCGGATGGAAACGCTTGAGTTGGTAAAAGACTATTACCGCATAAATAACCGGAATCTGGCTAAACGTTTTAAGCAATGTATTCACGAAGCGGCCAAAACCATGTATAATCAAAAAAATGACGATGAACCACGGTGAGAATTTCGGGAGCGGATAAAATACGAAAAGGCGCTTTCCTTAAGGAAAACGCCTTTTCTGTTTTTCAGAGGTCAATAACCGGATATTTGTCCGTCCGACCGTCGGGAAGCTCATAATGCCACCATTCGTGCAACCGGGGCACCGGCACCAGACCGATGTCTTCCATCAGGGCACGCAGTTCATCGCGGTTGCGGATGGCTTCCGGGATGGTTTCGTCCTCATAGGTCAGAGCAGCTTTTTTCAAATATTCGAAAAAGCCATCCAACCTGCCGGACTGAACTTCGGCGGCATAGTACGGATTATAGGCATCAACCTGCGTCGGATAAACCAGTTCGCTTCCGTCGGCTTCAAGCAACGCCACATCGACGGCCGTCGCGCGGCAATGCGGCGAGCGTTCGGCTTCGGAAATGAAGAAACCGTCCTGCGGAATGACGGCAAACAAACGTTTATGGGCTTTAACCGGGCGGAAGGCTTCATAAATTTTAAGCCTGCGGCCGGTTTCTTCCAGATAAGGTATCAGCTTTTGCAAAGCAGACCACAAATCCCGATGAACATAAGCGTGATTGCCCATGCCGATTTCTTCATAAACCGGACAGCCGGTCATGTTATGCACCGTTCCGGCATACATCAAATCCACGACAAAATGCGGATCGACGATTTCTACCAAATTTTTCATATCTATATCTTTTTTATAATTTTACCTGGCAAATGTACCACAGGCCGCCGCAGGAATCAATATTATTACCACACAGAAAATTGCAACCGGCACATAATATTGACAAATTAAACAAAACAGGTTATTTTGTCCATATTGTTTAAGTCAAGGTTTTTAAGATGAATATCAAAGAAATTACGGCCGCTTTTAAAGCCGAGCGCCGCGGCATCAGTTTTGCATTTTTGGCCGAACGGACGGAAACATCGGCGGATTCCCCGTATCGGATTAAGCCGGCGGAGACGGTTCGACCTGACGAAACGCTGGTTTGCGTCATCGGCGGCTCGGGCGGCAAAGGCGACCATATCCGCGAGTATAACGGTTATCTCAAACAAACCGATACGTTTGTTAAAAACGTTCCGGAACTGAAAGGAAAACCGGTTCGCGTCTGTGTGGCCGTTTGCAATTTCGGCGATTTTCATCATGACAGGCTTGCCCGCCGCTGTCTGTATTACAGCGCGCTGGAGCAGTCTCCCGACGAAGTTGTTGCCGGACTGTCGGCGCAGGAAAAAGAGGAGACTCTGAATCCGGCCTATATCCGGGATATTTTCGAACAAACCCTGCTGCCGCGAATTTCGACCGAAAACGGCAAAAAACGACTGCCGGCGGAAACGGCCGCCCGTTATGTCCGCAAAGCCAATTTCGTTACACACTGTCACGGCGCGTATGTAGCACGCGAACTGGAAAAAATGACTTCCGAAAAAATGAAAAGCCTCGGATACAGCACTGCGGAACAAAAACTTGTTTTGAGCCGGCTGATGGTTCTGAATTATGCGCCGGACTGTCCCTATACGGCATCGGCATCCAGTTTTGTTTCGATTGAATCGGCAGCCGACGATCATAATCAGCTGCAAACCGCCTTTAAGGAATTTTTGCAGATGACCAAACCCGACTTTGGGCTTTGCCGGCTGCCTTCAAGAGAAGGAAACGTTTTTATGTGCGCCAAGATTGACAAAAGCGGCATTGAAGGAAATCCGCCAAAAGTATACAGCCTGGTTCCCGTTGAGGAATTCTGGGATAAACTGTCGCATAAGAACAAGGCAGACGACAGCCGGGAATCGGAAGAAAACGACACGGCCGACGAACATTCTTTTCTGGGCTTTGCGCCCAAAAGCAACATGAGCCGCGGTGCTCTCAAAATGCAGCATTTTGCCAACAATATTCTGAAAAACGCCGTTTTGAACTCCCTCGCGCAAAACCGAAACGAAACTATTCCCCTGCCCGACGTCAAACATTTGGCCGCGCATACCCGGCAGGAAAAATTTGCCTTTGCCCGAGCATATCTGACCGGATATCAGCTGTCGGCAAAGTTTCTGACTTTCAGCAAGAAGAAGCTGATGCAGTTTATAAACTGGCACCAGAATTCGCGGATTGAACTGGACTAGCTTTTCAACAAAACAAAACTATTGACAATATTTATATATATCAATTATACTATATATAATTTTTAATATATATAGAGGTTATAATGATAAAGTTTTTTGCTTTGGCGGCTGTTTTATCTACGGTTCCCGGACAAGCTTCGGCCAATCCCGCTTGTGCCGTGTGTACGATTGCCATCGGCGCATCGTTGGAAATTGCCCGCAATTTAGGTGTGGAAGACGCAATTGTCGGCTTATGGGCCGGCGCTTTGCTTACGCTGCTCGGTTATTGGACAATTGTTTTCTTTGATAAAAAGAACTGGCATTTTGCAGGGCGTAACTTTTGGCTGATTTTCATTTCTGTCAGTATGTTCGGTTTTGTTTATCTTCACGAAATCGTTTATTCGCCCAAAGTCATTTGGCATATTTTCTACCTGGATCCGATGCTGTTCAGCGCGCTGCTTGGTATGATTGTCTATATTCTCTCGCAGAAATTTTATCGGCAGGTAAAAGCGAGAAACGGCGGTCACGCTCACTTTCCGTTTGAAAAAGTTGTGCTGCCACTTGGCTTGCTCATGGGCTTCAGTCTTTATTTTACATATTATCCGATTTAAAAACAGAGACTGTTTACCGGGCGGCACCGTTCCAAAGCGTCTGCGGCATATATTTAAACGGACGCAGCAGGCTGTCGAAACCGGCACGGCGTTCTGCCGCAGCCTTTTCATACAACGACCGGCGCAGAGAATCCTTGCGCGTTTCGAAAGCGGCACGCTGTTCCCTTTCCGACGCCGCGGCCAAACAGGCAACGGCATTATTGTTTTCGCGCCGCATCCGCCGCTCCTGCAGCAACGACTGTGCCATTCGCGTACGGCGAAAATCGCGCTCAAACTCTTTCAACGGATAGGCCGAACGCCGCTGCATTTTTTTCAGCACGCCCATTTTAACTTTCATCAGGCTTTGCCCGAAATTTACTTCCCGGCGCAGTTCATCATCGCTTTTTGCCCACAAATCCCGATTTTCGCCGTAACGACAGCATTTGTAGACTTCCAGGCAAACCAGCTTATAATATTCTCTTCCTGTCTTCAGAAAATCTTCGCTGTAAATCGTATCCAATTCCTCTACCAGCCGGCTTTTGCGCTTTTCAATTGCGCCGAAACTCAGCGCATCGGCCAAAGGCCTGCCTTTTTCGTCTTTAAGGCCGGCAACGTTTTGCAACGAATCGGCGGTCAGACTGTCCAGCCGGAACACGGCAAATTTTGTTGAATCCGGGTTGCGAAAGGGCAGAGCGTCTATTGTAGCCAGATCGGCAATTTTAACGCCTTCCGGCGTATATTCATCCATTCGGAAACCAACCGGAGGAAGTTCTCCGACCTTTTTCTCCGGTTCTTTGGCCAGCTGCCGCCATTTTGCCTCATTCAGCTGATAACCGGCGCCGAAAGCCGTTATCAGTCCCAAACCGATGACGGCCCGTTTCAGCACCGGGCTTTTGATTCTGCTTAGTTTCTGCATATTTTCTGCTCTGGAAAAGTAAAATTGTTTTTAATTATAATACATTAATTTTTCACTTCAACAATTTTGTCTTTTTTTCAGAAATTTTTTCAACCGCTTAAAAATATTGCAAAATAAATCAGAGCGTCTTATTGTAAACAAAACGCATAATTAACAGATATTGTTATTCGGGAGCTTTAATGACAAAAGACAATACGGACAAAAACATCGTATCCAACGAAAAAATCAACCCGGTCAAGCTTGAACGGGCAAAAAAAATCATCCTGGAGCTGCAAAACGAACTGAAAAGCCTTATTGCCGAAGGAGCCGGTCCGTTTTTGGCCGCCGTTTATGACGCAGAGGGAAAACTGATTGCCAAAACGGCAAACAGCGTTGTTACCGAAGGCTGCAGCAACAACCATGCGGAAATGAACGCCATCAGGGCCGCCGAAAAAGCCCTGAACACTTTTGACCTTTCTTCTGCCAATCTGAGTTTATATGTTACCGCCGAACCCTGCATGATGTGCTTGGGAGGTATCATGTGGTCCGGCATAAAAGCCGTTTATTTTGGGGTGCCGTCCCAAAGGGTTGAAGAAATTACCGGATTTGACGAAGGATTTAAGCCGAACTGGTTCGACGAATTCAAAAAACGCGGAATTGCCGTTTACGGAAATATTGAAAGCGAGGCCGGCGAAGAAGTTTTGCGCGGCTATGTTACCGCCGGCAAAAAAGTCTATCAGCCGGAAAGGGCATAAAAACAGTTTAGGAAAAAAATATTTGACTTTTGTTTACAAGCTGCTATCTCTCTTTGCAAAATAATATTATTAATTAAGACCCGGCTAAAAAGGTAGCCGTTATGTTTAGGTATGGAAACAAGAAAAGACCTCACTCCTTATTTTAAAGCGGTTAAAAAACGAGAAGAACTTTTTCGAAGGATCGATATCGCGGCATATTTGTTTGTTCTTCTGTCGATTTTCATCTGTTGGGAATGCTTTTTCATTATACTGGCATTAATTTGTTATTGCTCATCAATATTTGATGCTGGTTATCGTTCTCAAATATGTGACGAATGGGAAAACGGAAGCATTAAAAACGGATTACGCTCTTTGCGCAAGGGGCTTATGGCTTTGCCTGTAATTGCCTTAGCAGTCATTTTTGCATTTAAAACAGACAGCGTTTATGAGTTTTATATTGGCTTTAAAAACTCCGGTCTCCGATACTTGTTTACGGGTATATTGTATTTTGCGGTCGCATGTGCTCTGCTAAATACATTGAAAGAAAGTTATCGTTACCGGAAAAACAACGATAATTTTAGATGAATTAAACCTCTCTCCTTTATTTAACGGAGAGAGGTTTTTTTAATGGTAATGCTTAACAAGCAGTTTACAAACCTACTTATTTTTCCTATTCTTCCAGATAGAAGGCACAATACAGCCCAAAATCATTAGTCCAATACTAACAAATATCGGCCAAGCCTCAACTGCGGATCCCATCAAATAGCAAACATGAGCAACCATCGCCATCACGACCAACAGAAAAACCAAGAAAAAAACAAAGATAAGATTTTTCTCGGACTTGAAATTCTTACTCTTTTGGAATTTATGATACCTAAACAACGTATAAAGGGACCACACAAATGCTATTCCGCAATAGATTACAATCACAATTTGCCAATGTTCCATAATCAATAATATTTTAATTGTTAGACATAATCATTAATTTTATTATGATTATAAACAGCCTAAAACAAATATAAAGGATTATCATCAAACGAGTTCGTAAAATTCTCCCAAAACGCTCTGTTCAAAAAACGAACATTCGAACTTGGTCAACTGCTTGATTTATAAAAAGAAAAACGATAGTTTTTATACATGCCGTTTGCATTGGTGATCCCAACGAGATTGTAAATTCCCACGGCTCCCACCGCGGGCCCCTTTCGCGACGTACGGCTCGCGCTTCTTTTAATCGCGCTCCCCAACTACCCGCTCCGAACTCTACTCGTTCAAATCTCTCCTGGGCTCTTTGTATTGGTGATGCTTAACTCACAATTCACTAGTTAAACTTTACATAATATTAACAAATAATCTTATAAAATACTATTAATGCGTAAAAAAATTGCAAATACAATTCAATGAATAAAGAAACCAAACAGAAAATGACAACTTCCGTATATGGGACAAGAATTTATTTATTTTTTCTTACAATAATAAATTTTATCTGGCTATATTGTATGGAAGTAAAAATTAATCTTTTTTCTCTTATTTCGGCATGCATAGTGTTCTTAATTCTTTTTCTTTTATATAGGAGGGAGGGAAAAGAATATGTGTTAAACATAGTTCAGAGTAACTTGTTTTTTTCTTTATTTTTTTTAGTTTTTCCTTTTTCTTTTTTAGCTTTGATTGCAGCTGTAGCAAAAGATTTTTTTCTTAAGAGCTTTGTTTTATGGTGTACCTCGGCATCTGTTTCTATATTTGTTTTCTCAGCCTTAGGTGGACTTATTATCTCGTTTTTTCCCTATCAAAAAGAAAAAGTTTTTCTAAAAATAAAATTTTGGACAAGATTAAAAATAATTCTGGTTACATTTTTAATTTTGCTGACATTTTATTCTTTACTACATATTATTTATAAAGGATAATTGTTTTAAATTTTCAAATCTGACTCATAACAAAAAAGACAATCCCGAGACCTAACGAGATTCAAACTTACTCAAGCCATTGAAAAATAAAGGATTATCATCAAACGAGTTCGTAAAATTCGCCCAAAACACTCTGTTCAAAAAACGAACATTCGAACTTGGTCAACTGCTTGATTTATAAAAAGAAAAACGATAGTTTTTATACATGCCGTTTGCATTGGTGATCCCAACGAGATTGTAAATTCCCACGGCTCCCACCGCGGGCCCCTTTCGCGACGTACGGCTCGCGCTTCTTTTAATCGCGCTCCCCAACTACCCGCTCCGAACTCTACTCGTTCAAATCTCTCTTAGGCTCTTTACCAATACAAAAAAACCTCCACAAGGGAGGTTTTTTTGTATTGGTGATGCTTAACTCACGATTTCCGAGCCGGTTTTTATAATATTTAACAATATATTTCTTGAAAAGCATTTTTATTAAAATATGATATATGTAATACTTTAACATATAGAAAGAAGTAATATAAATTATGTTAATAGCTGAAGTTGATGGTAAACGTTGTAAAGCAACAAAAAATGCGAAAGGAATATGTCCTTATTGTAAATCTGAAGTTATAGCTAAATGTGGAGAACAAAAAATTGCACATTGGGCACATAAATCATGTAAAATGTGTGATAGTTGGCATGATAAAGAAACAGAATGGCATTTGATGTGGAAAAATTATTTTCCGGAATCTTGGCAAGAGATTATAAAATATGATGCAACAACAGGAGAAAAACATATTGCCGACGTCTGTACAGAAAAGGGATTTGTATTAGAATTTCAACATTCCGCCATAAACCAAGAAGAACGCCAATCCAGAGAAAATTTCTATAAGAATATGAATTGGGTTGTTGATGGTACAAGGCTAAAAAATGATTTCAAAAGGTTTGTAAAGATTATTGATAACATCAGTATGGCCAGAGTTATATTTCCAATAACAATACCTAATCAAAATAATAGACAGGTCGGGAATATTATTGAAGTTAATTATCCAGAGGAGATTTTCCCCAAAAATTGGCTTAACAGTGCAGTTTCTGTTGTTTTTGATTTCAAAGGATTAGCCTCAATAGATGTCCCCTCAGATATAAGGCACTATATTTTTTGTTTGTTACCTATAAAAAATGCTTATAAAAGGTATGTAATACAAGTATCAAGGTTAGATTTTATCGAAAATGCTAAGACCGGTTCTTGGGAATTTTTTATAAATCGCGAAATGGGTACTTTAGAAAAAATCATAAGAAGATGAATGATTATCTAAATAGTAATTCTTTGCCATGTTTCCCTCTCGACCTTATACATCTGCACTTTCTCGGCCATTGTTTCATATTCCTTTATGTCGGATTTATCAAAATCAAACCAAGTGTTGGCATTTTTGAGGTTAACCAGCTTGTCAAAAGGCTTTTGCAATTTATAAATCAGCTTCTGTCCGTCAAGATAACATTCCGAAAGCATAAGAGTTAACAATTTATTTTGCTGAGTAGGGTCAGCTTTTTTCATAATATCGGAAACAGTTGCTGCAATATCTAAAATTTCATTAACAGTTACTTGAATGTCTTTGCTAATATCGGCATATTTTTCCGCTGTTCTTTGTAATTCTTCTCTCTTGGCAGCAATAATGGCTTTTTCTTCCTGCCATTCATCTCTGGTTATATCTCCCTCAAAAAATGAATCCTTAACCCGTCTTTCTTTGGCTTCAAGATTGTTTAATTCCATAGTAATCTTGCGTTTCATAACCATATTGGCATCAGATTCTTCAATCAATTTTTTCTGTACACATTTTTTCAAAGGTTCCAAGATATTACAGCTAAGTCTAATTTTACTAAAAACTTCATCATCCAACTGTTGCAACAAAAGGTTTTCGCTGACTAACCCCTGATGACAACAACCGTTTGAGTGTGTACAACGCAAATAAGTATATTTTCTGCCACTTTTCTTAAAATGCTGTTCTGATGATATGGTACCGTCACACTCTGCACATTTTACCAATCCACGAAATACAAAAGGAATTCCGGCATATTCTCGTATTTTTGTATGCATTTTACCGCCAGAACGCACTTCTTGAACTTTGTCATATAATGATTTTGAAATAAGAGGTTCGCTAGCATGTGGCATCTTTTCACCACGGATTACCATTTCACCATAATAAAACGGATTTTTTAACATTGCATATATGGTTTCTCGTCCTAATGGTTTATTTGTCTTAGAGTGAGAAGAGCATAAATTCATTTCTTCTGCAAAATTTTGTAAGCTTTTGATAGAGTACAATCCGGTAGCATACATCTCAAACATCTTTTTAACCAAGGGTGCACGTTCTGAATCAACAATAATGTCTTTGTTAACATTCAAATAGCCGACAGGTGCCTTTGTCTGATATTTTCCAATCGACCAGTTGTAATTCATACCTCTGTTAACATTATCACGCAGATTTGCCACATACATTTTGCCGGATAAAATGCCCATATCCCAACGCATAATATCAGAAGACGGACTGTTTTTAGTGAGAATTAACCCTTCTTTGCAAAAATGCAGATCGGTTTTATCATCCAACAAAATCTCTTCAACTTCCACACATTCATTAAAACGTCTTTGAAAACGGTCAATACAATGAACAACAATTGCGGTTTTCTTCTTCTGTTTCCTGACAAAGTCTAACATTTCATTGAATTTTGTGCGGTTGCCGTTAGTGGAACTTTCAACAGCTTTATATTTCTGAACAATAGGAAGTCCCTTTTTGTTACAATAATCTTCCATTGCTTCTTTTTGAGCCTTTAGAGAAGCACCTGGTTCTTGTTCCTTAGTAGATACTCGCGCAAATATGACAGCTTGAACGCATGGTGCCGCTTTTGCATATCTATACTTTTTAGCCATTTTTAGTATTCCTCATCTTCATCATCAGAATAGTCATCATCAAAATCTTCGGATTCTGCATAAAAATCATCTGCGCTCATAGTTTTAATAAAATTTCCGGTTTTGTTGTCATAGATTTTTACAACCGTCCAAGAAGGCTCCGATATGTCAAAATCAACACTAATATCTTCGGAACCTTCAAAAACAGCTGCACAATGCGAATAAATATCTGAATATTCTTTTGCAAAATGCTTTTCAATTTCTGGTGTTAACCGACAAACGCAAACCATACCGGAATCAGCACCAAATTCTTTATGGATAATATAACTACCATATATTTTGTTACTCCAGTCACCAAAACCGGTATCACAAGCAAAAGCCGGAAAACCGCTTAAATCAGTCAAAGCCTTAGAAACAGCTTCATTAAATGCTTTCGGACTATCATCTAAAAATTTGCAACATTCATCCCATTTGTCATCTGAAAGAATATAACAAGGATCGGTTACGACATATTTTGTAAGTGTATTCATTTCTGTTACTCCTTTGTTTTTACACTATATTTATTATGTCGCGTTTAAATGGGAATGTACGCAAAAAAATGCATTTTCATTCAACTTTTTTACTAATATTTTACTGATTTTTCAAAAGGATAATTGAAGATGTGGTGCCAAACATTCTAAACAAACATTTGACACCAGTATTTAGAGATTATTTTTTTATTCTACGAGAATCCATAACTTCTTGTACTCTGTCAAATAAAGATTTTTCAATAAATGTTTGGTATTTGTGAGGCATAAGTTGATTATTTATGCGTATTTTTCCGTAATAAAACGGATTTTTCAGTATATTATTTACACAACGTTCAGAGACGGCGTTGCCTTGTTGATTAACTAAACCTAAAGAACGAGCTAATTCGAAAACCTGCTTTATTGTATATTGTTCCGTTGCATAAGCTCTAAACAATTTCATAATGATTGATGCTTGTTTAGAATCAACGATAATATCAATTTTATTATTTTCATCTCGAATACTCTTATAACCAATAGGAGCCAATTCCATATGTTGTTCTTTAGATTTGTTATGTTTCAGACTTCTACGAATATTGTCCTGTAATGTCATAACATATATTTTATCTATTGCTTTATTAACATTAGTCATAGTATGTTTTCCTTTTTATTAAAATTATTAAACAATTTTGTAATGTCGTGTTTGAAAACAAATGTAAAACAGATTTTTAAAATATTTTTTATTGCTATTTCAATATATTAACCTGTTGCCCTCAAGGGCGAGAGGTTGGTGCTTTATCAAAAGTTCTTGTCATCAACGACAAATTCTTTTGCGTCCGGCGTTTCATCTTCCATAACGGCTTTCACGGCTGTTGTATAAAAATCAATCAGGTTGTTTGTCATTTCGTTTAATTCAATATCCGTAACGTCGGGATAAAGAATTGATAACTCTTTTTTGAGTTGGTTGTATGTATTTGTCATATATTATAGAAGCATATGACTTGGTATTTTCTACTAAATTTTTTTGAAATAAATTTTCCAAATAGTAAATGTTTCAACTTTTGACATAGTGATGTTAAAGGTTAAGCCATTCTTTCAATAAACCGCCTAAGCGTGCTGCGTTGGACACCGAGGATTTGGGCAATTTGTGTTTTTGAAATGCCTTTGCTAGTAAATTCCTTATTTTTTTAGCATTTTTGGAAAGTTTCAGCTTCTTTGATTCAGCCGAAAACGGGCGGCCGAGCTTTTTGCCTGATGCTTTGAGATTAGCCAGAGATGATTTTGTGCGTTGGTAGATAAGGTTTCGCTCAATTTCCGCTGCCAGGCCAAATGCAAAGGCCAGAACTTTAGATTGTATGTCATTACCTAAGCGATAATTCTCTTTAATCGTCCAGACTTGACAATTTTTATTTAAGCAGGTTTCTAAAATTCGCATAACTTCAAGCAAAGAACGGCCGAGACGGGATATTTTGCAAGAGATAAGTATATCATTTTCCTGTAAATTATCTAATAAAGCACCAAGTTTGCGGTTTTTTAGCGCCTTTCGGGAGGATATTTTTTCTTCGACCCAATCATCAACTTTCAATTTATGTTTTTTTGCATACTGTTCAATCTCAAAGCGTTGATGTTCAAGGGTTTGCTTGAGAGAACTCACCCGAATATAACCAATAACAGCCATTGTTTATCAATTTTAGTATCAATAAGGAAATGTTGAGATGTAAAAAATTCAAATAGTATTTGTGTTTTTGGCTTTTAAGTATATTATTCACTTGGTGAGTTTAATATAAAAATGGGTAACTTATGAGTTGGGTCTTTGGGATATTTATTGTTCTTGTCTTTATTAGAATGTGTAGTAAAGATGAGGATAAATCACAAGAAAAAAATAAGACTAAATTTTCAACTTCTATAAAATATGGTGGCAAAAAGTTATATTTATGTAGTTTTGATACTCGAGAAGAATTAAAATTAGTATGTGCTATAAAAAATGGCTGCTCAGTTGAAAATGTGAGCTTATCAAATAGAGGAGATATTTTTTGTTACAAAGTAGAACAATTGGAAAAATGGGAATATGATACATCGCTATGCCTATACAATATCTATTATAAAACAGAAAATATTTATTATGAAGAAAGTCGAGGGTGGGAAAGACCTGAAATTAGGGAAAATTATGAGTTTGAACAGAGAAGATTGTCGTGGATTGATGCAAAAGCAATTTATCTTAAATATATCCAAAAAGAAAAATCAAATAATAATATTGTTTCTTTTGTATCTCAAAAACATATTCAAAACAATATTGCATACCAGATGCCTCCCATTGGAAAAGAACTAAAAAAAAGTATTTCAGACTTAAAACGAACAATAGTTCAATTGGAAAAAAATATTAATACAGACACTATTAGTGTGGATGATTGTAAGTATAAGATATCTTATTCTAAAGATTTAAATCAATCTCAATTACAAGCTGTTGCAACAATGTATGGAAAGACATTGGTTATTGCTGGTGCAGGTTCAGGGAAAACCAGAACTTTGATATATAGAACGAGTTATTTATTAGAAAATGGAGTTCAAGGACAAAATATATTGTTGCTTACGTTTACAAAAAAAGCAGCAAATGAAATTAAGAATCGTGTAAATGCATTGTTAGGAAATGATAATGCAAATAAAATTACAACAGGAACTTTTCACGCTTTTTGTAATATGGTTTTGGCTAAATATTCTAAGTTACTTGGAATCAATTCAAAATTTACAATTTTGGACCAAGGAGACTCTGAAGATTTAATAGATTTAATTAAGAAGGAAAGTTTTATTGCAAAAAAAGAAGATGTTTCATTTCCTAGAAAAGGAACACTTCAAAGCATTATTTCTATGTCTAGAAATAAGCTCTTATCTATTTCTAATGTTATTGCAAAGAATTATGAAAATTATCTTTGTTATGTTGATGATATTCAAAATTTGGCGGATAGGTATCACCAATATAAAAGAGAAAATGATTTATATGATTATGATGATTTAATCGAGGAAGTTTCTATTCATTTAACAAAAAATCAAGCTTTTAAAAGGAAGATTCAGAGTGTTTACAAGTATATTATGGTTGATGAATATCAAGATACCAATATTCCGCAAAAAAAATTGATAGATTTAATAGCTGAAGCTCCAGATATTTCTCTTATGGCTGTTGGGGATGACAATCAAAGCATTTATGCTTTTCGTGGTGCTAATTATAAAAATATATTAAAATTTGGCGAAACGTATCCAAATGCAAAATTAATTAAATTAGAGCAAAACTATAGAAGTAGCAAAAATATTCTGGATTTTGTTAATTGTATATCCAATCATATTTCTTTAGGCTATAAAAAGGAGTTGTTTACGTCTAGCCGTTTGAAATCATCAAAACCTCAATTTATTAGATTTTATGATGAAGAAGATGAAGCAAATTTTATTGGGTCTGAAATAGCCAAATCATATGGACGTTTAAAATATAAAGATTTTGCTATTTTATGTCGTAATTCATTTCATTCTAATGCTGTACAATTAGAATTAACTAAAAGAAAAATTCCGTTTGTTGTATATGGTGGAATTAAATTTGCAGAGCGGAGACATATTAAAGATATTATTGCTTATTTAAGAGTATTATGGAATCCTTTAGACGTCATTTCATGGAATCGAATATTAACTATTCTTGATGGTATTGGAAAGGTAACAGCTCAGAAGATAATTTTGGAAATTAAAAATCAAAATGGAAATTTTGAAAAAATCCAAAAATGTAGTTTGATTCAAAAAAATGAAGCTACAAGTCAGTTATTTCAGATATTATTTGATGCATCTGTGGCTAAAAATTTGATTCCAACTTTTTCTATCATTGAAAAATATTATGTCGAATTATTGAAACAATTAGAAGATGATTGGAAGAGCAGAATTGAAGATTTTAAAATTTTGAAAAGATTATGCGCTGAACACAAAACTATAGAAACCTTTTTAACGAACTTGGCTTTAGATCCTCCAAGTGATACAAAAGCTATTTATACAAAAAATGAAAAAGTGGATGATGCAGTAACAGTTTCTACAATTCATAGCGCAAAAGGTCTGGAATGGAATACCGTATTTGTAATTTCTTTAATTGATGGAGCTATTCCGAATTATCATGCATATGATGATTATGAGCAAATGGAGGAAGAAAAAAAGTTATTCTATGTTGCTTGTAGTCGAGCTAAAGAAAGATTATTTTTGACGGCACCTTCTTATTATTCAACATATGCTGCATTTTTTGAAGATATTTCGCGCTTTGTTGCTGAAATAGATAAAAACAAATACATTTTAAAAGAATATATACTCAGGAAAAAAGGATGATATTGGTTGTCCATATTGTAGCGAAAACAATGGCTACATAATGACTAGCGGTTTTGTAAACAACTATAAACTAGATAAGGAGAAAGTAAAAAATGGATAAGGTAAGCGATATGAAGATTCCAGCCTTGAATATGCCGGAATTAACAAACATCGAGATGAAAATGTTGGTTTGTTTGATACCGTACTGTCTAAAGATGATTATATAGAAGCAATGTAGGGAAGCTATGGTGCAAATAGTAATTGGAATATTTATTTTTCTTTTTCTTGTTATGATAGGCAGGTGTAGCAATAAAAAAGATGCGGCTGAAACATTAAAGGAAGATAAAGGAAAAGTAAAAAACATATATGGGCCGGATACACCTTACCTGAAACGTGCAAATTTGACTGATGAAGATATAGAACATTTTCGTTATCTGGTGGAAGAATGTGATGAAATATTACTGACAGTTAACAGTATCCAAGAACTGAAAGTAATATTAATGCAGCATTTTCAATGTCGAGCCAGTGAAATATCTATATACGATTCGGGAGAAGTAATTGTCCAAGATGACTATTCTGCCCGTTGGCGATATACATCATCCGGTTTGATTGAATATTATAGACCAGCCACGAAACCTAAAATTCAGGATGATATGGATATTTTAGAAGAGTATGCAGATGATTTAGGTGTTGAGTTTTCGGAAAGTGAATATGATTCTCCCCAAACAAATACATTAAATAAAAATTCTAATGTTATTAAAGGTCCTTGGTAATTTTTGATTCCTGACAAGTAATTACGCTTACTCAACACTTTTTTCTGAAATACCGAGAAGTTAAAGGCTTTTCCCGTCCATAAATTAGTAATCCTGTCCAAATCGTAGCAAAATGTCGTTGGTTTCGTGAGTTTTAGGGGCTCCCGAATTAGAAAATACACCGCATAATGTAAATAGTTAATGAGTAAACAACTATTTATGAAAGGAAAAAGTTATGTGGTATGTAAAACTCAATGACACAATTATTCCAACTCCGTATCAATTCTTTAGTGACTGCTTGTCTGAATGTCAAAGATTAAAGCAGACAATGATTGCGGTTTGTACTGAGCCGGTTTTTATGAACTAATTTGATGATAAGGAGATAGTGTTATGTTAAAAAATTTTGAAAACTGGTTGTTAGAAAATAAATACTCTGAGTTAACTTCTGCCGATTATGCTGGTCGAATTGAGAGACTTTGTAGAAACGAACAGTTTACACTTGCTCATCTGGTTGAAAATATCTCTTCTATCTTGCCTCAATATGAAACGACTGGTGAAAAATCAAGCTATGGCAAAAGAAGTCATACATCAGTCAGACAGGCTTTGAGAAAATTCAAAATGTTTCTTGCTTCTGAAATATCTGCCTAAGAGGTGTGTTATGACAGACATTAAAACCTTAAATGACAACTTCCGACAAACCTTTACCGGTGGAAGAGTAATGTTAACTGCTGGTATAAATGCTAAATCACAAGATGATATTGCAAAAATCTTATCCAAAGTCAGACAGTTTAATCATTTTACCGAAGCTAACGATCCTTATAATGAACACGATTTTGGCAGTTTTGATTATAAAGGTGAGAAAATCTTCTGGAAAATAGATTACTATGACAAAAACTATCAATACTTATCAGAGGATCCTGCCAATCCAAATTTAACAAATCGTGTTATGACCGTTATGCTGGCAAGCGAATATTAAACAACTTTTATTAACTGTTCCATAGATAAAGTTTATAATTTAGCCCGGTTTGATTGATTTCAGGTCGGGCTTATGTTTTACTTCTTTTATCAAATCTTCTTGTTTCTGGGCTGTTTATGGAGCAATGGGATATATTTTAACAAGATATTTATGTAAATTCAAAAGATTAACCTCATTAGAATTTTAAATGAGGTTGATTGAATGAACTTCTGCTAAAATTTACAAAGGTTGAACATAATAATACCTATTTACAATGTGTTATAACTATCAAAAAGAATCTGATATATACGTAATGTCGCGATTCTCTGGGATTGTAAAACAGTTTTTTGATTATTTTGATTATGTGACGTTGATGTCATTAAATCATAAAATCAACTTCTAGGTCTTAGGAACCCGAAGTTAACTTATGACATAGCAGTGTTACAAGTTAAAAAATAAATTGTCGTTGACGTCAAAAACTTTTTTTAGCAACCTCTTGCCCTTGAGGGCACAAGGTTAAATATCTTGTTTTTTGACTTCTGGACTCAGCCGTTTTGTTTTGTATAGGTTTGCTTAGATTTTCATTAAAAGGCTTGTTCTGGGCTGATTTTTGATTCTTTATGCTTGTGTTTTGACTAAATATTGATTGTACAAAACATTTATAGATAAAAACAATTTATATACGATTCCGGTCATATGGTTTATAAATTGATGTATTTAATCTTGATACCATTGTCTTTTAGTTTTTTTACGTCTGACTTATATTCTTTATAAAGTTGGTTGTAGTCATCACGGATTTTTTCAAGAAGAGATTTAGATATATACAACCCATTATTGGAACACGCTCCTTTATTAAGATAACATAACCAACCGTTTGCACCATTTTTATCATATCCTTTTTTAGTTTGGAGCATATTGTTGTATTTGGAGCCTTTATATTCTTTCTTCCCATTACAAACAGATGTCTTTAATGCCTGTTGGATCTTATCATCTATTTCTTCATCAAATACTTCTCTGATACCGTGTATGTGAGTTTCTTTATCATTTATATCTTTTCTTTTATTCTTATGTTTATTTTCAAGGATAAAGGACATCATAGGTTTATCAGATGACTTAAAGATATAATCAAGGTTACCATATATTCTTTTAATAATAACAGCTTTTAATTTTTTGTATGTTAACTTGTTATACCTATCTCTAAATTGTTTACTGAAGTCTAATGTAAATGGTTTAATGTTTGTAAATTTCTTTGTTTCTGCCATAAAATAAAAGAAGTATGCCAGCTTTTGTACCTGAGTTATATCTCTCCACATTGGTAATCTATGAATGTTAACTTCTTTCTTTTGATACTCATTTCCATATATATTACTTATATAGAGTGCGACATCAAATTTATTTTTGTACCAATTAACTATGGAAATAAAAGCTCTGAAGCTGCGTTGGCTCTGCTTTTTTGATTTTATTTTCTGTTTTTTTCGCATGAGCAATTCTCCAACATTTTCTTTCTAGAATTGTCGGCTTGTTCGGATTTGATAAAATAAATTTCCAAATAGTATATTTTTTTTGCGTACTTTTGAGATTTTTCGACGTATATATAAAGAAGATACCAACCTTTAAAACTCGGATGTTAAAGGTTAATCAATATCCATTAAGTGACATCGATGTCATTAAATCATAAAAGACCATTTTAACCTGATGTTATATGTTGACGATAGGTTTCCAACTTCTCGGTAAATGAGAAGATAAGTTAAAAATATTCCTACTGAAAAAGGCTAGGACCATTTTAAGGCTCGCACATAAAGGCCTCTCTCAATTTTGGTTAGTCATTTTTAAGCCTAACCGGTGTGGGCTGGTGGGTAGGTGTATCCCGGCCGGAAAGTATGGGCACGGTAGCCGGCAGACCCAATCCGCATACCGTAGTCCCAGAGCCTAGTCTATTGAGTAAAAATAAACTGTCGTCAATGTCAAAAACTTTTCTTTCAGGTCAGTTTCAAGTTTGATTGATGATAAAAAAGTATCCCAACAACCTAACGAGATTTGAACTTACTCAAGATATTGAAAAACAAAGACTTCTTTATAAACGAGTTCGTAAAAACTTCCCAAAACCAGAAATTTAAAAAATGAACATTCGAACTCGCTGAAAGCCTTGGAAAATAAAGAAAAACGGCAGGTTTTTATACCTACCGTTTGTATTGGTGATCCCAACGAGATTCGAACTCGTATCGCCACCGTGAAAGGGTGGTGTCCTAACCATTAGACGATGGGACCGTTAGGACTTTTCAGCAGCAATCTGCCAAAAAACTAACGAATGTATATATGCAAATATCGTTCAGGTCAAGACATATTTTTAAAAATTTGCAAAAAAATTTTCATTCGGCCGGGTTTTCTTCAAAAGAAGCCTTCAGCTGCGGGTTTAAAACCTTTACGATTTCGCTCATATGCACCAGTTTTATTTTTCTTTCCGGCAGGCGGGGCAGCCATTCTTTCAGCGCCTGATACGTTGCGCTCTTCGGATGGCCGATGGCAACCGCATAACCGTTGCGGCGGGCAATATTTTCCGCCAGGCGCAGTTGTTTGTTCACATAGTCAATCCGGTTTTCGTTATCCAAAAAAACGTGACGGTGCGCATAAGCCACCCGTTTTTCACGGGCAACGCTGCGGCCGACCGATTGAGCCGACGTTTTGGAATCCAGAAAAAACAGATTGTTATCACGCAAAACGTCCATCACATAGTTCATCCGCCGTTTGTCTTCCGTAAACTGCGATCCCATGTGATTATTGATGCCGCGGACATTTTTAAATTTTTGCAGCATGGTTTGCAGTCCGTTTTTTATTTCGGCCTCGTCCATTTCCGTCGTTAAGGTATCAGGCGCCAGATTAGCCTTGGTTTTAGGTTCCATGGGCACATGTATCATGATTTCGTGACCGGCCTGGACTGCCTTTTTTACCTGCCGGTTCAATCCGGTTCCGTAGGTAAGGAAAGAGGAAGTCAACGGCGCGTTCAAACGGCTGATATCCGCCGTGCGGCGCTGATTGATGCCCATGTCGTCAATAACAACGGCAATTACCGGTTCCGGACCGAAATAATAAGGTTTGCGGCTCAGGGTAACATGAACATTTTTGATGTCCTTATGACGATTATATACAAAATAGCCGTCGCGGGAATCGGAAAATTCATCTCGAACCTCGCTTTCGGGCAGTTCCTCCTCATAAAGCTCATAAGACTTGCGATCGGCCAAGTCATTTTTTTCGACATGGCACAAAACGTCCCAAATGCCGTCAGACGTGCTGACACCGGTTGAAACGCCGTTTTCCACCATCCCGGCAATGCGGTAGGAAATATCCGTTTCCTCTTCGTCCGTAAACAAAGCCTGCGCCAGATACTCGGCATCAATTTTCTCCGCAGCGGCAATCTTCACATCTTCGGTATCATCATGCAAAAAACGGTTTCCCGGTTCGGGAAAAGGCGTCAACGGCTGATAGCGATAATAGCAAAGTTCCGGTTCCGACTGCGCCGGAACCGTATCCAATACAATCAGCGCCGTCGGCACGGCACCGGCAAAAAGAGCCGCATTATCATCGTTTCTCTGCCAAAATTCGAGAAACAAAGCCGCCGCCAATAATGCCGCAAAAATAAAAAAGCTCCCTGCCGCCGGCCATTTAAGCCGACGGGGGAGATTTTTCCGCTGCAACCTTTTTGTTTTTCCGGCGGCCTTTGTCAAGACTTAATCTTTCTTGCGCAGGGTCGGAAAGGCAATAACGTCGCGAATGGTATCGGCACCGGTCAGCAAAATGGCCAAACGGTCAATGCCCATGCCCATGCCGCCGGTCGGAGGCAAACCGTTCTCAAGTGCGACGACATAATCTTCATCCAGCATCTGAGCTTCGTCATCGCCGGCATCGCGGGCGGCACACTGCGCGTCAAAACGCTCCTTCTGCTCCAGCGGATTGGATAACTCGGAATAAGCGCAGCCAATTTCCATGCCGGCAATATAGGCGTCGAAATGCTCGACCAACCGTGGATTGGAACGATGCGTTTTGGCCAGCGGCGAAATGTCGCGCGGCATATCCATGACCAAAATCGGCTGAATCAGATTATGCTCAACCTTTTCGTCAAACACCTCCTGAACAACTTTACCCCAGCATGAGCAGGACGACGCGTCAACTCCGGCGGATTTGGCCATGGCCTTGGCCTCTTCCAGCGTTTCGGCCTGCATAAGGTCAATACCGGCGTATTCTTTAACCAAATCAACAATTGACTTGCGGACAAAACCCTTGGAAAGATCAATTTCATGTTCGCCGAACCTGATGACGTCGGTACCAAGAACTTTCTCGGCAACGTAAGGAATCAAACTGGCAAACAAATCGGCCATGTCATTGTAATCGGCATAGGCCTGATAGGCTTCCAGACCGGTAAATTCCGGATTATGGCTTTTATCAATACCTTCGTTGCGAAAGTTGCGGCCGATTTCAAACACACGGTCAAAACCGCCGACGACCAGACGCTTCAGATAAAGCTCCGGAGCAATGCGCAGGTACAAATCCATGTCCAGCGAATTGTGATGGGTAATGAACGGTTTGGCGTTGGCGCCGCCCATAATCGGATGCAGCATCGGGGTTTCCACCTCCAGAAAACCGTTCTCCTCAAACCAGCGGCGGACAGCCGAGGTTATCTGGCAACGCTTCTTATAGATTTCCTTGCTGTCCTCATTCATAATAAAGTCAACATAGCGCTGACGATAACGGGCATCGACATCGGTCAGGCCGTGGAACTTCTCCGGCAGCGGCTGCAGCGATTTTGAAATGATGTCAAACTTTTCGGCGGCAATCGAGAGTTCGCCGCGCGGCGTACGGCGTACATAGCCGGAAATGCCGACCATATCACCGACGTCCAGGCATTTGAGCCGTTCAATATCTTCCTCGCTCAAATGATTTTTGTGGCAGAAAGCCTGAATTTTTCCGCTTATGTCCTTTATGTCGATAAACATGCCGTTGTTGCGGACGGCCATGGCGCGGCCGGCAACGGTCACGCGGTCTTCGGTATCGGCGCCGGGTTCAAGCTCCTTATATTTTTCCTGAAGGTCGGCGGCAAAAGCGTCGGGGCGGAAACGATACGGATACGGGTTGTACCCCTTGTCCTGCAGAGCCTTTAGTTTGGCAAGGCGGGATTCACGATGGACGTTGGTCTCAATTGTCATTTTTGTTCCTATTTGCGAATTAATTTCAAGTTTTGAACAAACTATAAACGCTGGCAAATATTTTTTCAAGACAATTTGCAAAAGATACTGGACGAAGGGCCGGAAAAAGACTATATTGTTAATGAATAAACGGAGAGAAAAATGGAAAAAGATTTGATGAAGGATGCCGGAGAGGCGTCCGCTTTATTGTGGAAGAAAACCGTGGACGCGGTCAAGAAAATCCCGGCGAAGTACAAAGCCTTTTTCGGCGCGGGTTTGATTACGCTTTTTTCGCAGGCAGCCAACGCAGCGCCCAAAGCGCCCGAAAGCAGCCGCGACGACGCCAACTCGGAAATAAGCGCCGAAACCGGCAATAAGGCTGATTTTGAAAAAACCGTCAGTTTTACGGAAGCCGCAAACAGCATGAAGGTCAAAGCCGGCGGCAAATACAAAGGCGTCAACATGAAATTTGCCGAAATGGAAGCCCCGGACGTCGGGCATTTGTTTGAATCGGGCATGAATCCTTACATTATGGGCAGCAACCAATATCTCGGACTGTATCAAATGGACATCGGCGGCACGATGAACACGTTTTTGTTCGGACTGAAGAAAAAAGACAAAGTCGTCTGGCCGGGCATCGCCAAGGACTATCCCAAGCTTGCCGCCTTGGGCAAAACCACGGAAGCGCGCCGCACCAAAGCCTTTAAGACCATGTTTGGCGACCTGTCAAAAACCAAAGATTTCCGGCATAAGATGGACGAATATATGCGCATCGTCAAATACGAGCCGGTTTATGCCGCCCTGAGAGAGATTCCGGAACTTGATTTTGACAACCGCGGCGAAGTTTTTCTGGCGACGGTCATGTCGGCCGCCAATCAAAATCCGTCGCCCAAAGTCATTGCCGGCATCTATGGAAAGGCCCTGACCAGAGCAAAAGCCGAAGCCGGCAGACAAAAACGCGGCGTAACCACGGCCGACATCATCAAAAGTTCGTATGAAGTTCGGAAAGAAAGATGGGGGCTGGCAACCAGATATAAGGAAGAATGCCGTCTGGCGCTCGACTGGCTGCGCTTTGAAGAAGCCATGAACAGCATTAAGCTGGCGAGAGCCAAACACGAGAAAAAAGCGGCCGAGCTTCGAAACGCGATGAAACCGCTGGTACCGTTCGCGCCGGTCAGTTCGCTGGCCGTTGCCCAAAAGCCGCATCCGCAGGCGTTGAAAATGCCGCCGCAGCTGATTAAGGCCGCAAAAGGCAAGAAAGGAAGATAGCATTTCCGCTTGACAGCGGAAAAGAACTAAAGTAGAACATTTACATAGGTGTTCTACTTTTTTTATAAGGGCTTTTTGATATGCTGACCCAAAAACAATACCAGCTTTTGATGTTCATCAACAAGGTTATCAAGGAAACCGGCTGCTCGCCTTCCTTTGAAGAAATGAAGGCCGCCGTCGGGCTGAAATCAAAATCGGGCATTCACGCGTTAATCGAAGCTCTGGAAGAGCGCGAATTTATCCGAAAGCTTCCTCATAAAGCGCGGGCGCTGGAAGTTATCAAAATGCCGAAGTTTAAACCGAAGGCAATCATTGAAGAAGAAAAAAAACGTGAAATCGCCCTGCAAAACAGCGCCGCACAAATTCCGCTTTACGGAAAAATTGCCGCGGGCACGCCGATTGAAGCGATTGCCAACGAAACGGAAAAGGTTTCGGTGCCGTTTGAGATGGTCAACCGCGGCCAGTTTTACGCGCTGACGATTGAAGGCGACTCAATGATTGAGGCCGGTATCCTGGACGGCGACACCGTCATTATCAAAAAAGCCGATACGGCCAATAACGGCGAAATCGTCGTTGCGTTGGTCGATGAAAGCGAGGCAACGCTGAAAATTCTGAAACGCGAGAACAACGAAGTCGTTTTGATTCCCTGTAACAGCGCCTATCAGCCGCGGCGTCTGCCGGCACAACGTGTCCGGGTTCAGGGTGTTCTGGCCGGGCTGATGCGTTCTTATCATTAACCGCATACTTTTCCGGCCCTCTCTTTTGAGAGGGCTTTTTTTATAAATCCCGGTTGCAAAATAGAAATCATTCTTTATAATCAATTTTGCCGGCAGAAACGGTTAGACTGCCGGCGGAGTATGCAAACTCCTTATAGAGAACCAATTATAACCTCCTTTGTGGAGGATGACGCGAAATAAGCCGCTTTTGCGGACGAATAAGCGTGCTGTCTCTATACAGTTTGCAACTCCTCCGCTCTCTTTTGAGAGCGGTTTTGTTTTAACAAAACATTGAAGGAGTTGAATATGAACAGAGAAATTACCGACATTTACAAAAAAGATTTTTTCCTGGACTTCGGAAAACAGATTTCACAAACGCGGCAGCGGCAAGGGCTGGATATTGACGACGTCAGCGAGATGACCGGAATGTCTAAAATAAAAATAAAGAGTATTGAAAAAGGCTGTGAAGAAAGGCTGTTGCGCCTTCCCTTAAGCTGTCTGCTCAACATCTGTTACGCTTTGGACAAGAAGCTGGTTATCTCTTTGCAGGATATGCCTACAGAAAAAGGGATTGACAAGCTGTAGCCAGCTTGACCGCATCAATGGCTGCGGTATGAACCTTCGTTGAAGCGCGCAAGCTGTAGCCAGCTTGACCGCATCAATGGCTGCGGTACGAACCTTTGTTGAAGCGCGCTGCTTCCTATGTACATATCGTGAGGCTCTGCCTTGTGTCTTTTGGATGCCCGGGTTAAACCCGAGCGGGACAGTAATAAAAACAAGTCCGGCAATGACAAAAAGAAAAACAAGTCCGAATATGACAGGGAAGAGGCCGAACGTAACAAGGGAGAAAAATAATACTGTCATTCCCCGGCTTGACCGGGGAATCCATAAAGGAGACGTCCGGCCTGCTGAAAATCCGGAGATATTGTTCCGAAATTGCGGAACTTTTTCAAATCAGGCCCATTTTCTGAGCGGTAACGACGGCTTGCGTACGGTTGGTTACGCCGATGGAGCGCAGCAGAGCGTTGATATGCAGCTTGACGGTAGCCTCGGAAACGCCCATCTCATAGGCAATCTGTTTATTGGACAATCCCTGCGCGACCAGATCCAGAACCTGAGCCTGCCTATTAGTCAGGGTTTTGCCTTTGGGCTTGGCGCCGTTGCCGTTGGCCTGCGCCGCGCCGCCGCTTTCAATCAGAGCCGGCGGGATATAGGTTCCGCCGTCCAAAACCAACTGCAAGGCACTGTTTAGAATTTTCGGGTCGGAACGTTTGGGAATATAGCCGCAGACACCGCTTTCGAGCACCTTGCGGATGTTGCGCACGTCTTCGGAAGCCGAGACTACTACAAAACGGGCGCATTCGGCCTTTTTGCGCATTTCGCCCAAACCTTCCTCCCAAGGCATGTCGGGCATATCCAGATCCAGCACAACAAGGTCGATTTTCTTTTCCTGATCCAGAATTTTGAGAGCCTGTCCGAAACTTGAGGCCTGCAGAATGACGACATTCGGGTCAATTTGTTCCAGACGCATTCCCAGTCCGTCGCGAAAGAGAGCATGGTCGTCCGCTATAAGAACTTTCATTCTAATCTCCTTTTGTGCAATAGTCACAAAAATCTTTTTCAACCAGCCGAGGATTGAAACAGAAACCGTTAATTTGCTTTGTTATATAATTAACAAATCAACTTTTTAAAGATAGCAGTCCGATTAAAAGTCCGAAGTCCGAATTTTTATTTTTTAGGCGGCAGCAGCAGATATTCTATCCCCGCTTCCTTAAACATTTCTTCCGAAAAGACCAGTTTGTCGCGCCAGGTGTTCTGCGGCGCGTTTTCGTCAAATTCCGGCTTGTAGGTCACGACCATTTTGATACCCGACTGAATAATTGCGCGGGCGCAATCCGGGCAAGGCATGGAAGTTACATAAATGACGCAGCCTTTCAGCGATGCGCCGATAAGGCAGGCATTGTAAACGGCATTGCGTTCGGCATGCTCGAAGAAGTCATATTTGGTGGGGCGTTCCAGACGTTCGGGCTTATTGTCGTCAACGCCTCGAACCAAACCGTTGTAGCCGGTGGAACGAATCTCGCGGTCCGGACCGACAACAATGGCGCCGACTTTGGTCGACGGATCCTTCGACCAGGTCGAAACCAGCTCGGCAACTTCCATAAAGCGTTTATGCCATTTATCCGAAAACATATGCCCTCCGTGAGGTTGTTATACTAACGGTTTATATTAGCGCATTATTCCAATTTGACAATAAAAAAACGCCGTTTACAAAGAACGGCGTTTTTTCGGCTGTTTTTTTTCGCTTAAGACGAGGCGGACATGCCGGCGCTGTTTCCGGGACCGCCGGGCAGAACAAACAGGAAAAGCTTTCCGAACGTCCAGAAGATCAGTCCCCGATAAAACATGTCCGCGACAATGCAAAGGAGATTCATCAGCGACGAAATTTCCACAGAGGGAAAAAAGACGGACAAAAACCAGACGACGCCCCAAATCAAAACGAAAAAATTAATACAGGCCAGGCATACCTGACCGGCAATAATCACGCCCCAGGAAATGAGGTTCCAGGGCGGATAAATCCGGCGGCGGTTCCAGACTTTGATGCCGTGACGGTAAATCAGCGGACAGAGAACGGGAACAAACACCAGCGGCAGCAGTCCGCAGGCAAAGTTCACTGCCGCCGACATCGGGCAAACGGACGCAAACGACAGACCGACAAGCAGGCACTGCAATGCAAAGGCCGAAATGCCGACAAGCCACAAAATAGTTGTCTTCTTCATAATGATAGAGAATTAAGTTTGTATTTTCATATTTTTTTCTTAACACGGGCAAACAAATTTTGCAAACGGAAAAATCTTTAAGAATCGGATGAATAACGCATAGTTTGGCTTGACATTGAGGCAAAAATAACCGATTGTACCTACAGAAATTTTAAATCACTAACAGGAGAAATAAATGAGTGCTATTATCGATATCCATGCAAGAGAAATTTTAGACTCTCGCGGAAATCCGACTGTTGAAGCCGATGTTGTTCTGCAGTCCGGTGCTTTCGGACGCGCAGCCGTTCCTTCCGGCGCTTCTACCGGCGTACACGAAGCCGTTGAACTCCGTGACGGCGACAAAAAGCGTTTCGGCGGCAAAGGCGTTGAAAAAGCCGTTGCCAACGTCAACGATGCCATCTACGACGCTCTGGCCGGTCTGGACGCCGAAGATCAGATTGAAATCGACAGAACCATGATTGAACTCGACGGCACCGAAAACAAAGGCAAGCTCGGCGCTAACGCCATTCTGGCCGTTTCGCTCGCCGTTGCCAAGGCTCAGGCCGAAGAATCCGGTCTCCCGCTGTATCGTTATCTGGGCGGCACCATGGCCCGCACTCTGCCGGTTCCGATGATGAACATCGTTAACGGCGGCCAGCATGCCGACAACCCGATTGACATTCAGGAATTCATGATTATGCCGGTTTCTGCTTCCTCTATCAAAGAAGCCGTTCGCATGGGTGCCGAAATTTTCCACACGCTGAAAAAGAACCTGAAAGCAGCCGGACACAACACCAACGTCGGCGATGAAGGCGGTTTCGCACCGAACCTGAAGTCGGCCGAAGAAGCTCTGACCTTTATCGTCAACTCGATTAAAGACGCCGGCTACAAACCGGGCGACGACGTTGTTCTGGCCATTGACGCCGCTTCTTCCGAGTTCTATGAAAACGGCAAATATGAAATGAAGGGCGAAGGCAAGTCCTATACCAGCGCTCAAATGGTTGACTTCTACAAAGACCTTTGCGCCAAATTCCCGATTTTCTCCATTGAAGACGGTATGGCCGAAGACGACTGGGAAGGCTGGGCTATGCTGACCAAAGCCATCGGCGACAAAGTTCAGCTGGTCGGCGACGACTTGTTTGTTACCAACCCGAAACGTCTGGCCATGGGCATTGAAAAAGGCGTTGCCAACTCTATTCTGGTTAAGGTTAACCAGATCGGCTCGCTGACCGAAACCATGAAAGCCGTCGACCTGGCTCAGCGCAACAAATATACCGCCGTGTTGTCGCACCGCTCCGGCGAAACCGAAGACACGACCATCGCCGATATTGCCGTTGCCACTAACTGCGGCCAGATTAAAACCGGTTCGATGTCCCGTACCGACCGTATGGCAAAATACAACCAGCTCATCCGCATTGAGGAAGAACTGGGCGATATGGCTGTCTATGCCGGTAAATCTATTTTGAAAAACAAATAAGATTTATTAAAACCAGAAGAAAAGCCCCGCAATCGCGGGGCTTTTTTCATATCAGGGTAATTTTGACCGCCTTGCCGTAGGCTTTGGCCAGCTGGTGCAGATGGCCGAGGTCGACCGGTTTGATGCCGACTTCCAGCAGGTCGATAATATTGGCCGGAATGCCGGACAGCTTTTCGACCTGAGCCAGCGATAAATGCGCGCTGATGCGGGTATCGCGCAGCTGGCGGGCAATGCCGTTCCTGATTTTGATAATTTCGTAATTTTTGGTTGCCATAATGTTCAACTCCTTCATGTTTTGTTATAAACAAAACCGCCCTTTCGTTTGGAAAAGGCGGAGGAGTTCGAAACTGTGAAAACGCAGTATGCTTATTCGTCCGCAAAAGCGGCTTATTTCGCATCATCCTCCATAAAGGAAGTTATATTAATGTTTTCAAGGAGTTTCGACACTCCGCCGCCGGTCTAACCGTTTCCGTCGGCAGGAATGATTATAAAGGCTAAAAGCTATTTTGCAACGCCTTTTTTGCAGATGTCATTCCCCGGCTTTCTTCCCTCTTGTCATTTCCGGGTATTCTCCCTCTTGTCATTCCCGGGTATTCTCCCTCTTGTCATTCCCGGGCACTTTTTCTTTTCTCTGTCATTCCCCGGCTTGACCGGGGAATCTATGGATGTCCGGGTCAAGCCCGAACATGACAGAAAGAGAGAGGCAATGACAGAAAGAGAGAGAAGCAATGACAGAAAGAGGGAGAGACAATGACAGAGGAGAAACAAGACCGCGGACAACAACAAACGAATGAACGGTGTATTGTTCAGCGGTCAAGGACAGTCGCAGACATGCGGGCAGACTGCGGCGCCATTTTTCTTTTTTCCCGGGCGGCCAAAATCATCAGCGGCGACTTCAGGAGTTTTATCGGAACATCGCGCTGAATTTTTCTGAGCATCAGGCGCGCCTTGGTTTCCAGCTCCCGGCTATCATGTTCGGCCGGCGTATACTGAATATAGGTTGGCGACGTATTGAGCGCATTTATCCAATCTTTTTCGCGCACCGGTTCGGCAAACAGAACCGGATCAAATACCAGTCTTTCGCGTTTGGCGCTGTTTTGATAGACCGGCAGGTCCAGACACATGGCAACATGGTGTTCGCGCCACATCAGATAATCGACCCCGGCGGCATTGTCTCCGGGGATACGGGCGACAATCATCGACGGCAGTTTTTCCCTGGCCAAAACGCTGCGCAGCGCTGCCGGCGCATTCTGTTTCATTTCGCGGAACAAATCCTCGCTTATTTCCGACTTACAGCACCATATGTTCAGCGGTTCGACGCCGAAATCGCGGCGGACGCGCGCAGACAGCAAATGAGCAAAAGCGCTGCAAGCCTCGTTACGGTACTGATATTCGCCGTCCGGAAACAATTCCCGCTTCAGTTTCTGGAACAGGACATTGTAGTTTTCCGTTTTTTGGTAATCAAGTTTAAGAGTTTCGGGCATCGTCGCGTCCTTTGCTGAAATTTTCGGAAAAGCGCGCATTGCGGCGAAGTTTCATCGCTTCCATAAACAATGCCGAATTACGCGGCTGAAAATGTGTTGAATTGCAGTCGACCCGGCTGACAAACATTTTGGCATGACGGCTCAAATCCATGGCCGGATCCTTGTCCAGCCAATAGCCGCTGCCGCCGTAGACCGAAGTATCTTTTCCGGCTTCTGCGCCGAACCGACAGCCGGAAACGCTGAAATATGCCGCGCCGCCGGCGCTCAAAACCTTCTTCCAGTCTTTTTCGAGCACGGGCGCATTGAAAATTATCGGATCGAAGACCAGACGCTCGGTCTTTTTGCTGTCTTTATAAACCGGCAGGTCGAGCGCCAGCGCGACATGGTAGCCTTCCCATTCGCGTTTGCCTGTACCCAGCCCGTTGTCGGTTGCAAACTGCGCCTCAAGCCTTTTGCCGGCCTGCGGCAGGCTCCAGACTTTAAGCGGCATCATTCCCCCTGCTTTTGCCTTTTCGGCCAGCAGATGCGCAAAGGCAAAACAGCAGCCGTTGCGATAGGCATATTCCTCGCGCGGAAAAAGTTCCTGTTTCCATTGGTTAAACTGCCGGGCATAGCCGATAATTTTTTCATAATCGAGTTCGCTCATCATTCCCGCTCCAAAGCAGCAACCACCGCACGGTCATAACGTGAAGCGCCGCGGTTTTCCTGCCGTTTGTGCAGGACTTTCAGACGGTCGGCGACATATTTGTTTTCGTCTTCGCGAACCGGACGGCTCAGTTCTTCAATCCAGGCAACGGCTGCGTCACGGCCGCGGTTAAGCACCTCGCCGCTCAGCGAATTAACAACTTTCAACGGATATCCCCGCCGTTCGACTTCGCGGACAATGTTGCCGGCCTCACGTACAGTTTCCGGCGCCAGACGCATTTTGGCATAAGGATGCGGAACATGCAGCCCGTTTTGCGGACGTTTGCCGGCCAGCGCTTCGTCAAACTCTTCCCTGCCGCGTTCGTAACGGGTGGCAATGTTCAGCTCCAACAGTCGCCGGGGCATGACCGGAACAACAAAATCCACCGCATAGCCCTGCTCTTTGGCATCTTCGGCAATGTCTATCATCTCTTCCGAGGGCAGGCCGTCGACAATCACATTATATCTCTGATTCCGGCAGAAATCCAAAGCCACCCAGAAAGCCTCCTCGGCAAACTTCTCAACCAGACTTTCCCTTTCGCCGTCTTGATTGGTTATCTGCGCGGCATCGTAGCAATCCGGCTCTTTGGAGTTAAGCCGTACCGGCGCCAGCTGATTGAGCTTGAACAAATTAGGATGGTAAGCCAGCATGTCGTCCTTGCCGAGGCGGACAAAGTTTTCGCCGGAAGCCATAGCCTGCGAGGTTTTTCCGGAACCAGGAAACCCCATGATTATGCGCATTTGCGGCCGGCCTTCCGTTTTGGCATTGGGTTTGGCGGCCATGATGTCCTTGAGTATGCGCGTGAAAATCTTTGTCTTTCTGGCTTCGGACAAATAAGAGAGACGGAAAATTTCTTTTTCTTGCTCGTTCATTACGAATCGCCTGCGGTAATTAAATATAAGAATATGTTAGCCCAATTTTAGACAAAAAGAAAGAGCTATTTGGCCAATGTTTAAAGTTCGCGGATGTCGGGCATTTTATACGGCGTATCCAGAGAGGAGACTATGGCTTTTTCGTAACGGGAAGATGGTGCCGAAGTCAAACGCTTTTCCAAATTTCGCTGCCGCACTTTCAGGCTGACCCGCTCCTGAGGCGTTAAGTCACGTCCGAATTCGGCAAAATAGGCTTCGTCGGCTTTACGGGCGTCGCCGCTGCGGTACAGCGTCTGTCCGGACAGGGCATTATGCACGGTCAGAGCCAGTCCCTGCGCTTCGACGTTTTTCAAATCCCGGCGGAAAGCTACCAGTTCGGCCGCCGATTTGCGCAGTTCGGCCATCGGGTGCTGCACCTGCCGGTTTTTATCCAGCACAACCTTGCCCAGCGCCGCACGGTTAATCAGGTCGCGGCGGTCAAGGTAACGCTCGACGACGTTGCAGTCCAAAATCCGTTTCGGCGCAACCAGAACGGTAACATCGGCCTGATAGCCCTGCGCTTGGGTTTCCTTAACGAAGTCTATCATCTCTTCATTCAGCAGACCGTCGATAATGATGCCGTAGCCGTCTTTTTTCAGGCGGTCGGTCACTTCAAAAAAAGCTTCTTCGACAAAGTCGTACAGATACATGTTGTCCGAATAGCAGGAACCGTGGCGGTCGTTAAGCCGAACCGGCTGCATTTGATGAAGTTCGTACATATGGGGATGATACTGATAAAAATCGTCGACGCTGACGTTGACCAGCGAATCGTCTTCCGCCATCATCCGGCGCGCGACTGAAGACTTTCCCGAGCCGGGCAGACCGGTCAGCAGTTTCAGGCGGCGGGCGGCAGGATTTTTTGTTTTGCCTGCGGTCAAATCCTTATATATCCGGTCGAATATCCGTTCTTTTTCTTCTTCGTCCAGTTTGGTCAGTTCGATAATCTTCTTATAATCAACATTGCTCATATTTACGAATCGCCGCAGTTGTTAAAATCATGAAATTATCATAAAACAATTTTAGACAAAAAGAAAGTTTTTTTCAGCGGGAGGAAAACTTATATTCCGGCGCGGCAAAAGGACGCAGGCAGCAGTCAAGCGCATTGCGAAGCTGTCGGCGTTCGACAGGGTCGGCTACTTTTTCGACCCGGGGCAGCAAAAGCTCTCGCCGACGGCGGAGTTCGGCTGTTTCGAAGGCGGTCAGCGGACGTGAAAATTCCTTCAGAAACCCGGCAGACGCTCTGTTTCCGCCAAGGTTCCTTCCGTCGGCTGGATTGACAATCTGCAGCTTAAAGCCGAGTTTTTGCAGACTGTCAACATAAGAGGCGTAGTATTCGACCATTTTTTTCGAACGTTCCAAGGCAAAGGAAAAATGGCGGTCGCCTCCGGTTCGGACGGCAATAAAACGCGTCAGCATATTCATGTCCATTATTCGTTTGGGCACGGCCGCGACAACTATCCGCGTGCGGTAACCCGACTTCTCAAGATATTTGTACATCTGCGGCAGCATTTGTCCGCCCAAGCCGTCAACGGCGACGGAATAAGGCATTTCTTTCAGACGTTCTATCGCATAACCCATGACATCACCGCCAAACTCCATAAAGGCACGATCGGAAAAAGGGTCGTCATGGCGGTTAAAGCGCGGCGGCCGAACGATATCGGCAAAATGCGGACTGCGCTGAAAAATCTCGTCAATCGACAGGACTGCCAGAGAAACGTCTTTCCGTCCCAACCCCTCAATCAGACGGGATTTTCCGGAACCCGGCATGCCATAGCTGAAAACCGCACGGCGTTCTGCCGCCGGCATTTTTCCGGACGTTTTTTCGGCAACGATTTCCCCCGCCAGGCGGTCGGCTTCTTCCGGTCCCCAATCGTACCAATAAGGCATTGTGCCGTTTTCGAACATATTTTCTTCCTTCAAACCAAGATTTATATACTATACCACATTTTAGACAAAAATAAAGAAAATTTTTCTTGCCAAAGGCAGCTATTTTTGATAATAACCTTTTCGTTAAAACGTATTTATTTTAAACTTGTTATATTTATGGAAAGATATGTATTTTTATTTAAGAGACAGCAGTATGAATATCTGACAAAGTCTGTCGCCCTGGCCTCAGGCGCATTGCTGTTGACTTCCGTCGCAACCGCCGTCGGCCTCCTGTTCGCCAAAGACGCAATCGAGGCTTCGGTTTTCAGCGGAACATTTGCCTGGCTTTTGTTTTTTGTTCCGGCACTGACTGTTCGTTACCGTCATTTCATCTGCGGCAGAATTCCGTTTCGGCTTTTTTTGCCGTTGACGGCGCTGACGGTTTCGCTGCCGATGGTCTGGATTGTCGCCAAGGCCGGGCTGCCCCTGACGCTGCTGGCTCTTGCCTCTGCCGCCGCGTTGTTTTTTTATACGCTCCGGCGCGGCATGCAGGTCAACCGAACGCGCAGCATTATCAGTCTGTTTTATCTGATGTTCGTCTGCGTCGGCGTGTGCTCGCTGCTTGAAGCGACGGCGGACATATTCAGCGGCAGCGGACCGTCGATGTATGCAACCTTTGTCGTGGCGGCCGTTATTTTCGGCAAAATCAACGTTCACGACGTGTTTCGGTTCCGAACAAGGCTTCCGGAAGGAACCGCTCTGGAAGAAAAGGAAATTGACAAAGTCGTCGAAGAAACGGCCTTAAGCCTGTATTTAAACTTTATCGGCATGATTTTTGTCGCCGATTTTATGAAATTCGTTGTCAAACTGCTGGCTGAAACTCCCAAAAAACGCGTTTCCTAATCGGAAACGCGTTTTTTTTTGTTTGTCAGGCGGCCTAAAAACCGGAAATGCGTTCCAGCGCGGCTTCGATTTTAGCCTTGTTTTCCAAGGCTTCGGCCTGGCGGCGCTTTTCCTCTTCAACCACCGCGGCAGGCGCCCGTTCAACAAAACTGGCGTTGCTCAGCTTGCGGGCATAGCCTTCAAGGTTTTTGTTCAGGCCTTCCAGTTCTTTTTTGAGACGCTCCTTTTCAGCAGCAAAATCAATGACCCCCTTCAGCGGCAAAAGAATGACCGCCTCGCGGAAAACGCTCTGAACCATGTCTTTGCTGATTTCGGCACCGTCGGCAAAACATTCCAGCTTTTCCAGACGCGCCAGCGAACAGATAATCTGGTTGAATGTTTGCAGATGCGCGCAAGAGGCATTGTTTCCGTCTTTCAGATAGACCGTCAGTTTGGCGCCGGCAGGCAGATTCATCTCGGCCCGCAGCGAACGAACTGCCGTAACGAAGTCAATGACCCAGTCGATGTCGTTCAGTGCCGCGGCATCAATTGCTTCCGCCTGCGGCCAGGGATAATTTATCAGTTTGATCTCGCTCTTAACCAGATTATTCCACAGTTCGGTGGTAATAAACGGCATAAACGGATGCAGAATAATCAAAATCCGTTTCAGAACCCAGGCAAAAGAAGCGCGGGTTTCGGCTTTTTCTTCCTGATTTTCGCCATAGAGAATCGGCTTAATCATCTCGATATACCAATCGCAGAATGAACCCCAGACAAACTGATAGACCGCATTGGCCGCGTCTGAAAAACGGAAAGCGTTAAGATTGTCGGTAACCTCTTCTGAGGCCTGTTTGGCTTTGGCGATAATCCATTTGTTGACGGCGCTTTTGACTTTGCTTTCATCAAAATCCGCAGGAAGAACCGCTTCGTTCATCTCGCCGAAACGGGCGGCATTCCAGAGCTTGGTGGCAAAATTGCGGTAACCGGCAATACGGTTTTCGCTCATGTTAATATCGCGCCCCTGCGTTTCCATCGCCGCCATAAAGAAGCGCAGCGCGTCAGCTCCGTATTTTTCGATGGTTTCCATCGGATCGACGGTGTTTCCCTTGGATTTGGACATCTTCCGGCCCTGCTCGTCGCGCACCAGACCGTGGATATAGCATTTGCGGAACGGAACTTTTTTCATCATGTACATGCTCATCATCATCATTCTGGCAACCCAGAAGAAAATGATATCAAAGCCGGTTACCAGAACCGAAGTCGGATAGAAAGTATCCAAATATTCGGTTTTGTCCGGCCAGCCCAGCGTCGAGAAAGCCCACAGGCCGGACGAGAACCAGGTATCAAGGACATCGGTTTCACGCGTCAGCTCAACATGTCTGCCATAATGTCTGTCGGCGGCAGCCTGCGCTTCTTCGACATTTTCTTCGCAGAAAATTTCGCCGTCCGGACCGTACCAAATCGGCATCTGGTGTCCCCACCAAAGCTGGCGTGAAATGCACCAGGGCTGAATATTCCGCATCCATTCAAAATAAGTTTTCTCATAAGATTTCGGCACAAATTCCATATCGCCGTTCTCTACAGCCTCTATGGCTTTGACGGCCAGCTTCGGCGCATCGACAAACCACTGGTCGGTAAGCATCGGTTCAATAACGACGTTTGAACGGTCGCCGTAAGGAATAACCATCGGGTGATCTTCAATTTTTTCCATCAGGCCAAGTTCTTCCAGCTTTTCAATCGTCTTTTGACGCGCGGTCTGGGTATCCATGCCCGGGAACGGCGTATTTTCGTTGAGGGTGGCGTCCGGATTCAAAATGTTTATCAGCGGCAGGTTGTGGCGTTTGCCGACCTCAAAGTCATTGAAGTCATGCGCCGGCGTAATTTTAACCGCGCCGGTACCTTTTTCGGGATCGGCATGCTCGTCGCCGACAATCGGAATCGGACGGTTGACAATCGGCAGAATCGCATTTTTGCCGATTAAGTGCTTCAGCTTCTCATTTTCTTTGGAAACGGCAACCGCCGTATCGCCGAACATGGTTTCCGGACGAGTGGTCGCAATATGGATAAACTGTCCCTCTTCGCCTTCAATCGGATATTTGTAATAATACATTTTGCCGACGGTTTCCTTCTGGACAACCTCCAAGTCGGAAACGGCGGTCATAAACTTGGAATCCCAGTTAACCAGTTTCTTGGCCTTGTAAATCAATCCGTCCTTATACAGGTTTACGAAAATTTTGCGGACGGCGCGGCTCAAACCCTCATCCATGGTAAAACGCTCGCGGCTCCAGTCGCAGGAAGCCCCCAGGCGGCGCAACTGCCTGCAAATGGTGCCGCCGCTCTGTTCTTTCCATTTCCAGACGGTTTCAACAAATTTTTCGCGGCCAAGGTCATGGCGGGTAATGCCTTCTTTGGCCAGATTGCGCTCAACAACCATCTGGGTTGCGATACCGGCGTGATCCATGCCGGGCTGCCAGAGAACCTTTTTGCCGAGCATACGGTTATAGCGAATCAGAATATCCTGCAGCGTGTCGTCCAGCGCGTGTCCCATATGCAAAACGCCGGTAACGTTCGGCGGCGGAATGACAACGGCAAAAGCCTCCTTGTTCTTGCTCATGTCGGGCTTGAAATCGCCGCTGTTTTCCCAGTCGGCATAAATCTTTTCTTCAAAGTCTTTCGGGTTGTAGTTTTTCTCTAACATTTTTATTCCTTCAGTGTCTTAATTTTTCGGAAACTCCCCGGAGCCTGCATTCGCCTGCTCCGAAAACCTCGCTTCCGTGCCGGTTCTTTCCGGCAAAATTTATAAAAACCGCAAAAAGCCCTCAAGGTTCGGCTTGGGGGCAATAAACATTTACAGGCCGGTCCGGGACTTTCCCTTAAGAACTGACCTTTGCCATCACTCGTTCAATTTCCTTTCTGACCGCCGCTTCGACAATTTCCGGCAGATGGGCGCTCAGCCATTCCCGGGTCTGACGGGTAATCTCCGCCGAGGCAGCCGCCGAGAAATCAAAATCCTGCGCCAGATTTTTTTCGACAATGCCGGTTACAACGTCGCGGACAATCGCTTCAATCGTCAGCGAACCGTCGCCGAGTTCTATTTCAGACATGGTCTGTGCGGTCAGCCGCTCCTTAAGATTTTCCCGTTCGGCGGGGTTTTCTTTCTGTTTTTGCTGCTCGGCAAACATCTTGGCAAAATTGCTGATGATACCGGCCGAGACGTCAATCGGATCTTCCGGCTGGCTTTTTTCCGCCGGCGCCGTTTCGGAAACCGTTTCTTCCGACGCAGGCTCAGGTTCTGGCGCCGGGACTTCGGCTGCCGGAGCAACCTCTTCGAAAGCGGCGTCAATAACTTCGGGTTCCTTAACCGCTTCAGCTACGGCATTGTCATAAACATTGTCGGTCGGTTCGACCAGTTCTTCTTCCTGAGCGGCAGCCGCAGGTTCATCGGCATTTGCATTGAGAATCGCGTTAAGCGTATCGTCATCAACCAGATTATCCAATGAAACATCATCGGCCGCGGGCGTAAAATTTTCCTGATGCGAAGCATCGTCCTCCGCCGAAAAAATGGGTTCGGCATCAATATCTACGGCCGGCTCGTCAAAATTCAAATCGGGAAGTTCGCTGTCCTCAACAATTTCAGTGTCTTCTGCCGCGGCAATTTCGGACAAGCTGACGGGCTCTTCGTCAACGGCCGCAGAATGCCCGGCTTCAATGTCGTCCAGAACCGGTTCGGCAGGCAGGCTGTCGAACTCGCGTTCAAAATCAAGGTCTAAAGGGTCGGCACCTTCCTCAGCCTTTGTCTCCGGCTGCGCTTCGACGGTCGAAATGTTCGGCTCGACAATCATTGAGGGCGAGAGGGTCAGAACGTCATCGACGGTTTCGGCAGGCGCCGGCCGGGAAACCTCGGAAGCGGGCTGCGGCGCTGCGGCCTGAGGAGCAGGCTCTTCTTTCTGGGCAGCCTTGTGCTGTTCGGCGTTGTCTTCCATCAAAATATCTTTGATGGAAGACAGAATGTCCTCCATCGACAACTCTTCTTTATCCTCTGTATCCTCTGCCATTTTTCAATTCCTAAATAATTTGCAACAAACTGTCTGTTAAGTTATCAAATTTCTTCCGATTAATCAACGGATAATGACAACCATTTATCCCTGGTTTCCTTATAGAACTTTTTGGGATTGTAAAGGTCTACATTCAGGCGCAGATCTTCGGCGGTCAGCTTGCCCATGGAGAGCAGCAGCTGCATGGCGGCAACATAATAGTCGCGGCGCGCCTTAACTTCGTTGACGTTTGAATTCAGCAGTTCCTGATACGCGTCCAAAACATCCAAAATGGTACGGTTGCCGAGCGCTTCTTCTTTCTGAACGCCGTCGAGGGCAATTTCGTTGGCCTTGACCTGATCCTTAATTGACTTAATCTGCGCCTTGTTAGATGTCATCAGTTCCCAGGCGCTGGTCACGTCGGAAACAGCCTGGCGTTCCGCTTCCAAAACCAGCTCCTGCGCCTGCCATTTCTGATATTTGCTCTGGCGGATTTTGGCGCGGGTTTCGCCGGCCGTATAAAGCGGAATGTTCATATTGACGCCCCACTGGACCTCGTCGACCTTGGTATCACGGTTATATGCGCCGTAAGCGGAACCGCTGCTGTCGCTTTTGCTGGTGGTTGCCGAACCGTCCAGGGTTACCGACGGCAGCAAGGCGCCGGTATTGGCGGCAACGTCATAAACTCTGGAATTCAGCAGCTCGCGGGCATAGCGGATGGAATAGTTGTTGGCCTTGGTATATTCCAAAGCTTCCTGAAAGCTGGCGGGGATAAAATCGCCGAGGTTTTCAGGTTCGGACAAATCTTTCGGCGCTTCGCCGATAACCCGGGTATAAACAGCCTTCGACGCCTGCAGGTTTCCCTCGGAAGCGATGCGGTCGGCCTTGGCCTGCGAATAGCGCGCCTGCGCCTGCGAAACGTCGGTACGGGTAACTTCGCCGACATTGAAACGCTCAACCGTTTCATCCAGACGTTTTTTCAAAAGCTTTTCGTTGTTTTTCTGGAGGTTGACAATCGCCTCGTCTCTGACTACATCCAAATAGGCTGTTGATGAATCGAGAAAAACGCCCTGCTCCGTATTATACAGATTGTTTTGTTCGGCGCGGACCATGCTGTCGGCAGACTTCACCGAATTGACGGTCGTAAAGCCGCTGAACACCGGCTGGCTGATTTTGGCGCCGGCCGAAAGCGTGGCGCCGCCGGTCTGTGACGGAACATTGTTGTTATGAACGTCAGAGTCAGAGTAGCCGCCGGTCAGATAAATGTTGGGGCGGAAGCCGGACTTGGCAATCGCGACGTTTTCGTCTACCGAACGCAGATACGCACGCTGCGCCTGAAGCGTCGGGTTGGTGTCGTAAGCCGTGCTCAATGCCTCAAAAATCGTTTCGGCCTTTGCACCGCCGGTCGTTAAAGCCGTGGCAAGCAACAAAGCCGACAGAAATGTTTTTTTCATCAAATTCACCTCTAAATTCAGACTTATTTATTCCGGAGTATATTACAAATTATTCTTATTTTGCAATGACAAATCTTAAAAAACTAATAACCGCAATGTATTTTAGTCAAAGGAATGTTATATATTATTAACCATATTTCAAACAATTTGTCGTAGGGTCGGGATAAAACGGTATGTTATAAAGGCTTAAAGCTCAACAAGGGGGAAAAACTTTGAGTAAGAAAGAATCTGCAATCATCAACGAAATTGACAAGGCCAGGCTCAAACTGTCAATTGAGCACTACATCAAATACTTTATCGGCAAACGCACCAGCGAAATCAACAAGGACGAGGCACTGAACGCCATTGCGCTGGCCGTGCGCGAATTTGCCATGGACAAGATGTATGAAACGATGGCGCGCTACAACAAGGTCAATTCCAAAAGAATTTATTATCTCTCAATCGAGTATCTCATCGGCCGCTCGCTGGAAAACAACCTGCACAACCTCGGCCTGTTTAACATTTTGAAAAGCATCAAAATCGACGGCATGCCGGACATCTCCCTGCAGGAAATTTTTGACGCCGAATATGACCCGGCGCTGGGCAACGGCGGACTGGGACGTCTGGCTGCCTGCTATCTGGACTCAATGGCGTCGCTCGGCATCCCGGGTTTCGGCTACGGCATCAACTATCAGTTCGGCCTGTTTAAGCAGAAATTTGAAAACGGCTATCAGATTGAGCAGGCCGACAGCTGGCTCGGCGAAGACTCTCCGTGGCAGTTTTCCCGGCCGGACCGCACGGTCGAAATTCCGATTTACGGCGAAGTCGAAAACTTCAAGACCGCAACCGGACAGGACAGCTTCATCTGGATGAACACCCAGAAGTTCTACGGCGTACCGTACGATTTTCCGATTGTCGGCTATGACGGCAAATCGGTCAACTATCTGCGGCTGTTCTCGGCCAAAACCGACGACGAGCTGGACATCAACATTTTCAACGAGGGCGGCTATATGGAAGCGGTTAAGGAAAAAATCCAGACCGAAACCATTTCCAAAGTGCTGTATCCGTCCGACGCGATTGAATCGGGCAAGGCGCTGCGCTTTGTTCAGCAGTATTTCTTTGTTTCCTGCGCCATTCAGGACATTATCCGCCGTTTCCTCGAAAAGAGCAACGACTTTGCCAAAATGCCGGATTACGTCGTCTGCCAGCTGAACGACACGCACCCGGCGCTGGCCATTCCCGAGATGATGCGCCTGCTGATGGACGTTCACGGTCAGGAATGGGATACTGCCTGGGAAATTACGACCAAGATTTTTGCCTACACCAACCATACGCTGCTGCCGGAGGCGCTTGAAACCTGGCCGTCGCGCATTGTCGGCAAGATTCTGCCGCGCCATTTGCAGATTATTTACGAAATCAACCGCCGCTTTATGGACTACGCCCGCGAAAAATTCGGCAACGATTCCGAAAAACTCGGCAAGGTTTCGATTGTCAGCGGCGAAGGCGACAACCAGATTATCCGCATGGCCAACCTGTCTATCGTCGGCTCCTTCTCGGTCAACGGCGTTGCCAAACTGCACTCCGAACTGATAAAGACGTCGCTGGTTCCCGAATTTTACGAACTGTGGCCGGAAAAATTTACCAACGTTACCAACGGTATAACGCCGCGCCGCTGGCTGCTGCATGCCAACACGGCGCTTTCCGACCTCATTTCGAGCAAAATCGGCGAGGATTGGATTACCAATCTGGATCTGCTGGAACAAATCGGCAATTTTGCGGACGACAAAAAATTCGTTCAGCAGTTTATTGACATAAAAAAACAGAATAAAGCCAGACTGGCGCAAAAGATATTCAAGGCTTCGGGGATTATGGTCAATCCGGACAGCATGTTTATCGTCCACGCCAAACGCATTCACGAGTACAAGCGCCAACTGATGACCATCTTACAGGTTATCGGCGATTATCTGGCCATCATCAAGGACAACGTTAAGCCGACCGTGGCCAAGACTTACATCTTTGCCGGAAAGGCGGCTCCGTCGTACAATTTCGCCAAGCTCATCATCAAGCTGATTAACAACGTGGCCGATGTCATCAATCACGATCCGCGCGTCAATGACATGATTAAGGTCGTGTTTATTCCCGACTACAAGGTTTCGCTGGCCGAAGTTCTGATTCCGGCTGCCGACGTAAGCATTCAGAGTTCAACGGCGGGGTTTGAGGCCTCAGGCACCGGCAATATGAAATTTGCCCTGAACGGCGCACTGACCGTCGGTACTTATGACGGCGCCAACATCGAAATCCGCGAAGCCGTCGGCGCCGACAACTTCTATTTGTTCGGTCTGCGCGAAGAGCAGATTCAGGAAATGCGCAAAAACAACGCATACAATCCGCGCGCCTGTTATGAGAACTCGGAATACCTGCGCCGCATTCTGAACGCCGTTAACTCCAACATGTTCTGCGAAAAGGACTATGTGCTGCTGTTCAAGGTTATTTACGAAGAACTGCTGAACCGCGACTACTACTTCCTGCTTGCCGATCTGGAGGCATTCAACAAAGCGCTTCATGATGCGGAAAAGGATTATACCAATCCGCAGAAATGGGCGAAAAAAGCCATTATCAACGTGGCTAAAATCGGCTATTTCTCCAGCGACCGCGCCGTTATGGAATATGCCAAAAACATCTGGCATATCAAACCCGTCGACTAAACCGCCGGCACATTATGAAAAACCCCTTCCGAAGAAGGGGTTTTTCAGTTTTAACGGTCATTTTCGTCATCGTCATATTGACGCGGGTCCGGCCCTCTTCCTTTCTTCTTTGGATATTTTTCACGAAGTTCACTGTAATCATACTCTGCATATCCCATCGGTACAGCATAAATACCTTTAATGCCGGCATCTTTCAATTCACCGTCAATATTAGAGATATTGTCACGTGCCATTCGACGCATATCACCGGTAATAGTGCTCTCTTTATCACCAATACCCCCACTGTTTGTTGTTTCAACACTCTTCTTAAATTTTGCTTCTATTTTCTTTTGAGCCAACTTTTCTTCCTGCGGCAGCATCGCCGTCATCAATGCTCCTACTTCATTAGGGCTCATATTTCGGAAAGATTTTCCAAAATCAAAAGCTTTGCCTTTTAACTTTTCGTCATTAGCCATATTTCGCAAGAAGTCCTGCTTAATTTTTTCAGGGGCAACAGGGTGGTCAGGATGTTGAAGTCTTTCAGCCAAAGCAATAATAACATCTTCTGCGCTTTTCTCCGAATGCGTTTTATAAACTTCAAACAAGTCTTTGGCTGCATTGGAAGCTCCGACAATTTTAATTAAACCGTCTTTATCATTTTCCTCATTAGCTTTTACAGTATTCTCCAAAACTTTACGGATACCGCCGCCTTTTTCATACATGTCGCGGAACGGCGCATATTCATATTCAGCTTTGAGGTTATTAATCAGGCTGGCATTTTTGTGTTCATCAAAACTCTTACCGTCCTTGGCACAATCTTCCAAAGCACACTCTTCCATCCAATTGGCCAATTTTAATTTATACTCAACTAATTCTTTGGCGCTCAGTTTGCTTTCCGCTTCTTCAAGCATTTTCTTAACCTTGCTTTCGCTGAGGTTCTTAAACAACGGAACCAAGCCGTTGCTGGCGGCGGCAATACGGAAAGTTCCCTCGTCTTCTTCCGGCAAACCGTCAGGAAAATTAACATGGGTCATACCGCATTTTTTGAGCATACGCATAACGCCTTTGGCATAGCCATCGGTAATTTTCTTGCCGCCCGGCATGGCATAACGGATCTCCAGACGGTCGTTGCCTTTGTCATCCTTTTTGACACGGGAATAAATTTTGAAAGCATATTTGACTTTCATATAACCGTCTTTGTCGACCTTACCGTCCAGTTCGTCGTTTTTGAAGTTGCCCTGATCATAGACAGCCCAGCAGTCCCAACCGCCTTTGAACTTATAACTTTTGAAACCGGTCCAATTTTTCTGTTTATTCATGCCGCCGACGCCAAAGACCCAGTCGTCAATATTGCTGACCAGTTTGCCGTAGTCCACGGTCTGAGCCGCCATAACGGTTTCGTTGCCGCCGAACTCATTGGCAAAGTCGCGCGCATCCTGATTGGTATAACCGGAAGCGGGAATCTCTTCGCGGCCGTCGTTTTCCGGCAGCGGCCGAATCGGCGCTTCTTCCGCTTCGGGCGTTTCCTGTTCATTAATACGAGCCGCATTTTCGGTTTCGCGATTGGCGCCGTCTGCTTCGTTATATGCGGCGGCAAGCTTTTCGTCGATACCGTCGGGCAGTTCAATGCCGTGAATACCGCGGCGGTCCAGATAATCGATAATCTGGCGCATCATCTCCACGGTCATTTTGTCAATGTTATCCTGACTGAAATTTATCTTGCCGTCGCTGACGATAAAACCGGCCGGAAAGCGTGCATCAGCCATAATAACCGCCAGGCAGGGCTGCCCTTTTTTATCGGCGGCAATCATGGTTTGCGGGTCTTTCCTCGGATCATCGTGCGTAGCCGAACGCTGTTTGATATTATAAAGTTTGGCATACAAATCCGGATTGGCTTCCAGCAGTTTCTGCTGGTCATTCAGCATTTTTGCCGAAGCGGCCAGTTTGTTGTTTTCGGCATTGGTTTTGGTTTCGGCAACGCGGAGGTCATTGCTGATTTTGGCTTCGGAGCGCTCAACAGCATCCATGACCTTGTTGACATAGGCATTCTGGTTGGTATCAAGCAGTTCCTTATCCAATACATGCGCAAAGCGCGCCTTAATCAGATCGGCGCGGCGAGAATATTCGGGATCGCTCTGATCCGGATACTCGGCGGCCAGAGCCGACATCTCGCTGTCGTAGCGTTCCTTCATTTTGATATAGAAAGTCCGCGGATCTTTGCCGAGGTCGGTTTTTTGCTCGTCAAGCTCTTTCTTTTCTTCTTCCTTGTCCTTTTTCAGGTTTTCGAGCGCCTGACTGTTGCCGCGGGCGTTGTCGCGCAGTTCCGTCATTTTGTTCGCGTAGAGTCTGCGGATTTCGTCGGCGGTCAAGTCGCCGCTGACGTTTTCAAACTCACGGAATTTCAAATGCCTTAACGGTCTTCTCTCTTCTTCATCAGCCATAGCAACCTCAATTTATATTCAAACCATTATCAATATAGTAGCACATTTTTTCGAAAAATCAACTTTTTTGTCAATATTCCCGTTTTGCGCCGAATGGCGCAATCCTTTATATCTTGGGAAAATATCATAAAAAACTTAAAAATATATGAACCGGGAGTTTAAAGGAAATATGACAAAAAAGCATAAAAAAAGCCCCTCTGACGAGGGGCTTGTCCTTAGATTTTGCCGTGGCAGTGTTTATATTTTTTGCCGCTGCCGCAGGGACAAAGGTCATTGCGGGCAACTTTTCCCCAGGTGCGAGGATCTTTGGGGTCAAACTCGGCACGAGAATACTGGAAATGTTCGTTCTTTTCGTCGCTTTCATAATTGTTCGGCGCACTCGGACGACCGACCAGACTTTCCGGCGTTTCGTGAATCTCCTGCATATTCTGCGCGCGGTTTTCCTGAATCATCAGCGCGTCAAGGGCATCGGTCTGGATTACCGTGCGGCAGATGAGGAACGTAACCTTTTCGCGCAGGTTATCGAGCATGACCGAAAACATATTGAACGCTTCTTTCTTATATTCGTTCAGCGGGTCTTTCTGACCGTAAGCGCGCAGGACAATCGTGTGGCGCATCAGGTCAAGAGAGGCGATATGTTCTTTCCAAAGCTGGTCCAGAACCTGCATGAGAACATTCTTTTCAACCATGCGGACAATATTTTCGGGAACATTGGCGTTCTTTTCGGCTATGCGGTTTTCCACCTCGTCAAGGATTTTCTCCTGCATTTTGTCGGCGTCGATTTCCGGCTCGTTGGCCCAATTAGTAATCGGAAGCATAAAGCCGGTAATGCGGTAGAGCTCCTGCTTGAGTTCCTCTTTCTGCCATTCGTCGGGCGCGGAGCCGTGCGGCAGGTAAGCCGAAACCGTATCCGCCAGATATTCCTGGCGCATTTCGCGGATGGTTTCCGAAACATCGTCGGCGGCCATCAGCTCCTTGCGCTGTTCATAAATGACCTTGCGCTGGTCGTTCATGACGTTGTCATATTTGAGCAGGTTTTTGCGAATGTCGAAGTTGCGCTCTTCCACTTTCTGCTGGGCTTTTTCCAGTGCCTTGGAAATCCACGGGTGGATTAGGGCTTCGCCTTCCGGCAGCCCCAGTCGCTGCAGCATGACAGACATTCTTTCCGACCCGAAAATGCGCATCAGGTCGTCTTCCAGCGAAAGGAAAAACTTGGAACGGCCGGGATCGCCCTGACGGCCGGAACGGCCGCGCAGCTGATTGTCGATGCGGCGGCTTTCGTGACGCTCGGTGCCGATGATGTACAAACCGCCGGCGGCGAGAACCTTTTCCTTGTCCTCTTTGATTTTTTCCTTGAGTTTGTTCTTTATCTCTTCAACCTGCTCCGGGGTTTCATCGCCTTTCAAGACCTCTTTCAGCCTCATGTCAACGTTGCCGCCCAGCTGAATGTCGGTACCGCGGCCGGCCATGTTGGTGGCAATGGTAACGGCGCCGGGAACGCCGGCCTGCGCGACAATTGCAGCCTCGCGTTCATGATGACGGGCATTTAAGACCTCAAACGGAAGCTTGGTTCTGGCGCGGAGCAGCTCGGCCACCAGTTCGGACTTTTCAATCGATGTGGTACCGACCAGAACCGGCTGGCCTTTTTCATGCGCAGCCAAAATTTCGTCGATAATCGCTTTGTATTTTTCCTTTTCGGTGCGATAGATGACATCGTGCTCATCAACGCGCTGAACCGGGCGGTTGGTCGGAATTTCGACGCAGCTCAGCCCATAGATGTCGCCGAATTCGGCTTCTTCGGTCATGGCCGTGCCGGTCATGCCTGCCAGTTTGGGATAAAGGCGGAAGTAGTTTTGGAACGTAATGGAAGCCAGCGTCTGATTTTCGGACTGAATGGTTACATGTTCCTTGGCTTCAATCGCCTGATGCAGACCGTCGGAGTAACGGCGGCCTTCCATCATACGGCCGGTAAATTCATCGATAATCATGACTTTGTCGTCCTTGACGATATAGTCAACGTCCCTGATGTGCATTTTATGGGCGCGCAGAGCCTGATTGACGTGATGAACCAGCGAAACGTTGCCGATGTCGTACAGGCCGCCTTCCTTAATCAGCCCAACCTGCTTTAACAACTGTTCGACATGCTCCATGCCGGCTTCGGTCAGGGTTACGGTTTTCTGCTTTTCGTCCTTTTCGTAATCGGCGTCGGTCAAATGCGGAATAATCTTGTCAACGCTGATGTATTTTTCGGAGGAATCCTCGGCGGCGCCGGAAATAATCAGCGGCGTGCGGGCTTCGTCAATCAGAATGGAATCGACCTCGTCGACAATGGCATAGTTGAAATCGCGCTGAACCATTTCCTCGCGGGAAAACTTCATGTTGTCGCGCAGGTAGTCGAAACCCAGTTCGTTGTTCGTACCGTAGATAATGTCGGCATTGTAGGCGGCGCGGCGCTCGTCGTCGTTCTTGCCGTGGACAATATAGTCGACGGTCAGGCCGAGAAAGCGGTAAACCTGCCCCATCCATTCGGCGTCGCGTTTGGCCAGATAATCGTTGACAGTCACGATGTGCACGCCCTTGCCTTCAATCGCATTCAGATAGGCGGCCAGTGTCGCGACCAGCGTTTTTCCCTCGCCGGTCTTCATTTCGGCAATCATACCCTTGTGCAGCACAATACCGCCGATAAGCTGGACGTCATAATGGCGCTGCCCCAGCGTTCTTTTGGCAGCCTCGCGGACGACGGCAAAAGCCTCGGGCAAAATATCGTCAAGCGTTTCGCCCTCTTTCAGGCGCCGGCGAAACTCGTCGGTTTTGCCTTTGAGTTCGTCATTGTTTAATTTTTCGATTTCGGGTTCCAGGGCGTTGATTTGCTGAACGATTTTGAACTGTCTTTTGACGAATCTGTCGTTGGCGCTGCCAAAAACAGTGCGGGCGAGTTTACCTAACATTACATTTTTACCTTATTATTATTCAAAGCTTCTCTACATTTAGTGTTTTAATCAAATAAAGTCAATACTTTGAACTTAAGTTATAAACTACCGGCAAAAAATACTTGGAATAATTTCCATATCTATTATATAACTATGGAAGTTGAAATTTTATTGGAGGTTTTTAGGATGCGAAACAAATATGTAGCCGCCGCAGCGCTCTCTCTGCTGATGATGAATCCGTTCAATGCCGGAGCTGCCGGCAAAAACGGCGTGGCCGCCGTCGTCAACGGCGAAAAAATTACCGTCGCCGAAATGAAACAGGGTTACGAAGATAACCGTCAGATTAAGGAAAAGGTTTCCTTTGACGACTTTTATGAGAAAGCGTTGGAAATCTATGTTAACGGCAAACTGCTGTATCAGGCCGCCGTCGCCGCCGACGTCCTCGAGACTCCGGAATACAAGCGCGCCGTCGATCAGGCCAAGGAAGAAATCGCCCGCAAGGTTTATCTGGAACAGAAGGTCGACAAGAAGGTAACCGACAAGGCCGTCAAAGACCTGTACAACAAATACAAGTCCGAGTTTAAGAGCCAGAAGGAAATTCACGCCAAACACATCCTGGTTGAAGACGAAGGCACCGCCAAGAAGGTTATTGCCGAACTGGGCAAAGGCAAAAAGTTTGACGATTTGGCCAAACAGTATTCCAAAGACAACGCCGTTGACCTCGGCTACTTCGTAAAAGACCAAATGGTTCCCGAATTCGGCAATGCCGCTTTTGCCATGAAAAAAGGCCAGACGTCCAAGTCGCCGGTAAAAACCAAATTCGGCTATCATGTCATCGAGGTTCTGGACATCAGAGATTCCAAGCCGTTACCGCTGAAGCAGGTTGAACCCGAACTGAAAGCGATGCTGACTCAGCAGGCTATTGCCGAAGTCTTTACGTCCCTGAACAAAGGCGCCAAGATTGAAAGATTCGACTTGGACGGCAAACCGATTACCGATCCGGTTGTTCAGCTTCAGTAAATTATTTTATCACTTTCCCAGCCCTCTCAGATGAGAGGGCTTTTTTTGTATGACAAAAATAAAGATAGTTCCATCATTGGTAGACAGAAAAATTTGTACTTTCATTAATAGTTGACTCTTTCCACAAATTAGCGTATCCTGATACTCGATAGGTGTGGATTGTCTGATGCTGCGGCGCTTTTATGCCGCAGGTTCTTTTGTCGGCGCATCCGACATTCTTTCCATTGCCTCTCGCTCCCCTTTCGGGCTTCGGTTCTAACTTTGTCGCGAGGTGATACTATGAAGAAATCCGTTTTAATGTTCTCTTTGCTTTCCGGAACGGCTCTTATGTTCCCTAAGCTAACCATTGCCTCCGGCTTACCTGCACTTACACACACATACACACCCGAACCGAAGCCCGCCTTTCAGTTTGAACAACCTGACAAAGCCTTTAAGACCGCCGCCGTCTGTTTCCTCGGCGCCGAAAACTGCGGCGATGCCGGCTTTGGTAAAGATGATGAGGATTATACAATTGACACCGGCCAGCAATGCAAGAACGAGGGATATACCAAACTGAACTGTAATTCGGTGCAGACGGTTGACGGGGTTTGTCCCTATAATCCGGCTTACGGTTTGGGCTGTAAATGCGCGCCTGATCTGGTAAGCTGCACGGAGGAACAGACCGGGGTCGGAGAGAGCTGTGACGGTAAATATGTTTCCTGCAAGTGTCCGGCCGGGGTTGTCGAAGGGCAATACGGCTGTAAGGAATATTATACTTCTCCCTGCGAAACAGTATGTAAGAAAGCTTATGCCGACAACTGTCACAACCGCAGTTCGGTTTCAACGCCTTATGGTTGTGCCGAATACTGGCCGGACTGTTCCGGTAAATGCAAAACGGCTTATAACGACAACTGCCGAAACCGGATTGAAGTTTCTCATCCATACGGCTGCGAAAGCTATTATGCCGACTGTCAGGCAAAATGTGAAGTTGCAAAAAGCGAACCGTGTCAAATCGGTTCTATTTATTACAGCGACGGAAGTTGTGCCTTACCTGAAAATCACGATACATCTAAAACCGTACTCGGTATTGTTGTTCATATAACTGACGGCGGACAACATGGCCAAATCATGGCATCTTGGTGGATTGATAAGAGCGGCAACCGAAGCAGTTTTGGTGTCGGTATGGCTTGGGGCTATTCCAACGAGGATATTTCAAGTTTGCCGAACTATACCTCCAGTGACTTAGCCTTAAAAGATTATGACAGCTGCGGCAATACGGACAAGATTGTAGCGGCCGGTGATGACAGCACTTATCCGGCCGCCTGGGCGACGCGGAAATATGCACCGACGGCGGAAACGGCAGGCAAATGGTGCCTGCCGGCAGCCGGTATTTTAATGAAAATTCAGAATAACCAGAAAGCGATTACCACAGCAACTAGTAAGGTTGGTGGTATATCAAACTTATACAGCTATTGGATGTATTCATCCTCGGAGTGCTCTGACAGGCGTGTGTGGCTGGTAAGCCTTAGTGACAGCACCTATTCGGATTCGAAAGACATCAATAAGGGCGATACCAGTTCTATTTTTCCGGTGCTCGAGTTCTAGAAAGGAGAAAAAGATGAGAAAACACAATAAAAGCTCCTGTGATTGGATTGCCGGGCCAAGCCCGGCAATGACAAAATAAAAAAAGAGTCCATACAGAATGAAAAAATGATATCGTCATTCCCGTGCTTTTTCTCTTGCCTGTCATTCCCCGGCTTGACCGGGGAATCCATAAAGGAGATGTCCGGGTCAAGCCCGAACATGACAGTAATAAAAAAAGAGTCCGAACATGACTGAAGCCCAGATATGACAGAGAGAATAAAAAGCCCCGCGGTGCGGGGCTTTTGTTTTGCTGTCTGCTTATTTCTTCAGAACAACAACACCGGGGAGTTCTTTGCCTTCCATCCATTCGAGGAAAGCGCCGCCGGCCGTTGAGATGTAGCTGAACTTATCGGCAACGCCGGCATTGTCCAGTGCCGAAACGGTATCGCCGCCGCCGGCAACCGTCATCAGCCTGCCTTCCTGCGTGAGGGTGGCGGCATGCTGCGCGACCTTGTTGGTGGCATTGTCAAACGGCTTCAGCTCAAATACGCCCAGCGGACCATTCCAAACCAGCGTTTTGCATTCGTCCAGCTTTTTGTTAATGGAAGCGATGGTCTTTTCGCCGACATCCATCAAAATCCAGCCTTCGGCCGGAATGTGTTCGAGGTCAACCGTCTTGTGCTCGGCGTCAGCCTTGAATTCTTTGGAAACGACGACATCCTGCGGCAGAATAATCTCGCAGTTGTTTTCCTTGGCAACTTTCATAATCTCTTTGGCCGTGTCAATCATATCCATCTGCACCAAAGAGTTGGCTTCGTTGACGGTATTGATGCCGCTGGCCTTCATGAAGGTATGAGCCATGCCGCCGGAGATAACCAATTTATCAACTTTTTTAACCAGGTTGTTCAACAAGTCAAGCTTGGTGGAAACCTTGGAACCGCCGACGACGGCCATCAACGGGCGCTGCGGATTGTTCAAGCCGTTGGACAAAGCCTTGACTTCCTCTTCCATCAAACGCCCCATGGCAGCCGGACGCAGTTTGGCGGCGGCAACCATTGAAGCATGAGCGCGGTGCGCGGTTGAGAAAGCGTCGGAAACATAGACGTCAGCCGGTTTGACCAGTTCTTCGGCGAACTTCTCGTCGCCTTTTTTCTCTTCGTTATAAAAACGAAGGTTTTCGAGCAGAAGAACTTCGTCGGCTTTCATGTTCTTAACGGCTTCTTCAACTTTGGGGCCGATGCAGTCATCAACAAAAACAACCTTGCGGCCAAGCGCCTTTTCCATGTCCTTGACAATATGGCTGAGCGAATTCTTCAGGTCGCCCTTGCCTTCCGGACGGCCAAAGTGGCTGATAACCACAACTTTGGCGCCTTTGCCCATCAGTTCCTTAACGGTGGGAACGGTGCGGTCGATGCGGGCCGTGTTGGTAACGTGAAAATTTTCATCCATCGGGACGTTCAAATCGGCGCGCAGCATAACGACTTTGCCGTTTAAATCGCCCAAATCATCAATCGTTTTGTATTCCATAAGTTTTTCCTTTACAAAAAACAAAACCCCCTTGATAAGCCAAGAGGGTTTGCTTTATTTCAGATTATCCGTTTACTTTGGCCATGTGGGCAACGAGGTCGAGAACCTTGTTGGAATAACCCCACTCATTGTCGTACCAGCTGACAACCTTGACAAAGGTCGGGGTCAGCTGAATGCCGGCTTTGGCGTCAAAGATAGAAGTGCGGGCATCGCCGAGGAAGTCAGACGAAACAACCTGATCTTCGGTATAGCCGAGAATGCCTTTGAGTTCGCCTTCAGAAGCTTCTTTCATGGCTTTGCAGATTTCTTCATAAGAAGTCGGCTTGGCGAGGTTGGCGGTCAGGTCGACAACGGAAACGTCCAGCGTCGGAACGCGGAAAGACATACCAGTCAGTTTGCCGTTCAGGCTCGGGATAACCTTGCCGACGGCTTTGGCGGCACCGGTCGAAGACGGAATGATGTTGCCGGCAGCGGCACGTCCGCCTCTCCAGTCTTTCATGGACGGGCCGTCAACGGTTTTCTGTGTGGCCGTGGTCGAGTGAACGGTGGTCATCAGGCCGTCAACAATGCCGAACTTGTCGTTCAGAACTTTGGCAATCGGAGCCAGGCAGTTTGTGGTGCAGGAAGCATTGGAAACAAACTGAGTGCCCTTAACATAAGAATCGGTGTTTACGCCGCAGACGAACATCGGGGTATCGTCCTTGGAGGGTGCCGACATAACGACATATTTGGCACCGGCGTCAATATGCCCCTGAGCCTTTTCCTTGGTAAGGAACAGACCGGTAGATTCAACGACGTATTCGGCGCCGACTTCGTTCCACTTCAGGTCGGCCGGGTTCTTTTCTGCGGTAACGCGGATAGCCTTGCCGTTGACAACCAGTTTGCCGTCCTTGATTTCAATGGAACCCTTGAACTGGCCGTGCATGGTGTCGTAACGCAGCATATAAGCCATATATTCAACATCAATCAGGTCGTTGATGCCGACGATTTCGATGTCATTTCTTTCCTGAGCGGCACGGAAAACCAAGCGGCCGATACGGCCAAATCCGTTAATACCGACGCGAATTGTCATATTATTTTTCCTTCCTTGTTAGAATGCAAGCACAGGGAACCCTGCGCTTTACGGGTTTGTTTAATTCGGTGCTAATGTAGCACTTAATTGATTTTTTTCAAGCTATTTTTAACTTATCAGACAATAATACAAGAGCCGCGGCTGACGCGGCGGCTCAAAAACTTTAATATTTTCCCCAGTGGATTTTTTCTTCCTTAAAACGGCCTTCCGGCTGCTTCGGGGTTTCGGCCGGATAGCCCATCGTCACAATGGCAAATGGGCGGATGTTGTCCGGCAGTTTCAGATATTCTTTCAAATCGTCCACCACGCGCTGCATGGGCGCGGCGCCGCAGTAGCAGGTGCCGATGCCTTTGGCCCAGGCGGCCAGCATCAGGTTTTCGGTGGCAATGGCACAGTCGACGTCGACAAAGCTCCATTTTTCGTTTTCCTTGTCGCGGTTGAACGACTGGCTGACATCGCCCAGAACAAATACGACGCAAGCGGCGTCTTTGGCAAAGGACGTCCAGCGCTGAATGTGGCGTAGATTGGCCAGAACCTCGCGGTCGTCAACGACCAGGAACTCCCACGGCTGGCGGTTGTGCGCAGTCGGGGCATACTGGGCGGCTCTGATGATTTCGGTAAGGGTGGCTTTGTCTATCTTCTGGTCAGTATATTTGCGAACTGAACGGCGGGTCATAAGACCTTCCATCATTTCCATGACATAAAATCCTTATTTTGTTAATGCACGACTCTCTGCAGGCTGTCAATCCTCGGCAAAACCGAATTTTCAATAATAAAGCTGACGGCTTTTTCCACCATTTTGTCGGTGTAGCGGAAAGTATTAGAAATTTCTTCCAGATTTTCGGCCTTGTCAAGTTTTTTTGCCAACGTATTGTAAACGCCGGACAATTCGGTCAGGGAGTCTATCATCTGGGCAATAAAGGCCGGCAGTTTGAAGTCCTCGCGGCCGCCCCAGAAACCTTCGACGTAACCGCCCTCAACCTCGGCAAAGCGGGCGGCGCAGGCCTCGCGTATCTGCTCGCGGCCGGAAAGCTTTACAGGTTCCAGTTTAATTTTGTTTTCTCTGACTTTTTGAAAAACCTCGTCCCACAACCCCATAAAAAACTTGAAGAACAAATCGGCCTCGTTTTTGGTTTCGAGCCGGGGCGCCTGGCCTGCGGGCCAAAAAGAAGAAATGACGTCGGCGGGGCGCAGGTCAAGGTTGGGGCTGCAAACGGCGCCGGCAAACTTCATTTTGACCACGGGCAGCGGCGTCGGGCAGCCGTAATGCCCGAGAAATTTTTTGAAACTTTCATCACCAATATATTTGTTTTGACTTTCCATTTTATTCTTCTTCGTATATATGTTGATATGATAAGAATAAAGTAATGGAGTTTTTTAAATTGTCCAGAGTAAAATTCGGATTTGCCGCCGCCCTGTTTCTGCTGCTCGGCGCCTGCAGTTTTCTGCCGCCTTTTATTGACCGCCAGCGCAACGCCGGTGTGCACGACATCAGCAAACTCTATGTCGGACGCTCGACGCCCGAAAATCCGGCCGTCTGCTACAACGGCTGGACAACCACTTACGACGAGGTCAAAAAGCTCGCCGACGAAGAATGCCGCAAGCACAAGACCGGAACGCACGCCGAACCGACCGACATGACGTCGTTTACCTGCCGGCTGCTGATTCCGAATCACATATATTTCCGATGCGTACAGTAATCCCCTGTCTTTTTGACTTGTAATCAGCCGATTTTTTTTATAAAGTGTCGCACAAAACGACTAATTTCAGGATGAACGAACATGGCCCAATCATTAGAAAAACTACTCAACCAGAAACTGGCCGGCATTTTTGCAAAACACGGCCTGGACACCAAATTTGCCGTCGTCAAGGTTTCCGACCGTCCGGACCTGAGCGATTTTCAGTGCAACGGTGCGCTGGCGCTGGCCAAGCCATTGCACAGGAACCCGCGTGAGATTGCCGCGCTGATTGCCGGCGAACTGGAACAGGACGCCGACATTGCCAAAATATCGGTCGACGGGCCGGGCTTTATCAATATCAGCCTCAAAGAAACCTTCATTGCCGCCGAACTGGACGCCATGGCCGGCGACGGGCGTTTCGGCTGTGACAAAACCGAAGCGCCGAAAAAAATCGTGATGGACTTCGGCGGCCCGAACGTCGCCAAGGCGCTGCATGTCGGACATCTGCGTTCGGCGGTCATCGGCGAATCCATCCGCCGGATCGAGAGTTTTTACGGCAACGAAGTCATCTCCGACGTCCACTTCGGCGACTGGGGAACCCCGATGGGCATGATTCTGGCCGAAATCATCAATCAGGACGGCGACCTTTCCAAAACGGAAAGCTATAACATTGAGGCCATCAGCGCCTTTTACAAAAAAGCCAACATCCGCTGCAAGGAAGACGAAGCTGCCAAGGAAAAAGCGCGGCAGATTACCGCCGAGCTGCAGGACGGCAATCCGGAATACCGCAAGGCCTGGAAGCATCTGCGCGAGGTTTCGGTCAACGCGGTCAAAAAGAACTATGACGACCTTGAGGCACATTTTGACCTCTGGCTCGGCGAAAGCGACGCGCACGAAGCCAGTTCCGAGATTGTCAAAATCGCCAAAGAAAAAGGACTGGCCGAGCTGGACGACGGCGCGCTGATTATCCGGCTTGAGGAAGGCAACAAGCCCAAGCCGCCGGTTATCCTGATTAAGAGCGACGGCGGTTTCGGCTACCAGATTACCGATATTGCAACGATTAAAATGCGTTATGACGACCTTAAGGCTGACGAAATCATTTATGTCGTGGACAAGCGGCAGTCGCTGCATTTTGAGCAGGTTTTCGAGGCTTCCGAAAAACTCGGGATTGCGCCCGGGGTCAAAATGCTGCACATCGGTTTCGGCACGGTCAACGGCGCGGACGGCAAACCGTTTAAGACCCGCGACGGCGGCGTGATGAATCTGGAAGACCTGATTGCCCTGTCCAAGGACAAAGTCCGCGAATCGATGCCAAAACCGGAAGAAACCGACGGTTATGACGCGGCTTATATTGAAAATCTGGTCGGCGAAATCGCCATCGGCGCCATCAAGTTTCAGGATTTGAAAAACACCATTTCCGCCGGATATGTCTTTGAGCTGGAAGACTTTGCCAAATTCGAAGGCAAAACCGGCCCCTACATCCAATATGCGATTGCCCGCATCAATTCCATTCTGCGCAAAGCAAAAGAAAAAGGAAAGGAACCGGGAAACATCGTGATAACAAACGCCGAGGAACGGGTGCTGGCGCTGAAACTGGCACAGTTGAACAACGTAATTATGCGCGCCGAAGCCGACAAGGAGCCGAGCATTATTTCCGATTATGCCTATACGCTGGCGCAAACATTCAGCAGCTTTTACAACGCCTCGCCGATTATGAGCGAAGAAAACGCCGCGGTAGCGGCCGGACGTTTGAAACTGGCCAAACTGACCCGCGACATTCTGACCCTGCTGCTCTATCTGCTCGGCATTAAGGCGCCGGAAGTCATGCTCAAGGCCGGTTAACGGTTTCTGACAAAGATAAAAAAACGTCTGTTTCGGTGGAAACAGACGTTTTTTCAGGCCATATCCGTTTTTTTATCAATGCAGGCAGCCAGCGGCGCCATTTTTTCGGAGAGTGCTAACAGCGCCCGCGCGGCTTCGCGGTTGGTAATCCGGCTGTAGGCGCGAATCAGCGACTGAATTTCCGCGCTGTGCGCCGGATCTTCCGGCAACTGCGGCACATCGCTTTCACAACAGCTGACGCCGCTGTAACGGCGCGGGCTGCGCTGCGCGACCTCTTCCGGCATTTCGGCAAAAAAGAAACTGACCGGCACATCGAGAATCTGCGCAAAATCGTACAGACGGCTCGCGCCAATGCGATTCATGCCGTGTTCGTACTTTTGAATCTGCTGAAAGGTCAGCCCGGCAAGCGCGGCCAGTTTCTCCTGAGAAAGGTTGAGAACCGTGCGGCGCAAACGCAGGCGCGAACCGATATAAACGTCGACCGGGTTCGGTTCGCCCTCCGGCGTGCGGCCGCGGCTGGAATGGCTGGGGGTATCGATAGAAACAGTCCGGGAATGATTTTTGCTCATTTTGATTATCCTCGGTTTTTTAAATAAACAAACCGCCCTGTTTGACGAGGGCGGCGGCCGGAACCTATGAGAGTATCCCGCAGATAAACGGACTTGTCTGCCAAAACAGACGATTCCGACCTCCGCATAATATGCCAGAGTTGTCGGCTTGTCTACCGGTTTTTGGCCAAAAACCGGCAGATCGGTGACGGATTATTCGTCCGTCACCGTCCTATCTGCGAGGAAAGAGCCTCTCATAGCTCTCTGAACCGCTAAGTTCAATAACCGGCCGTCTCTTACTACGGCTGGTTATCCTTTTTGCGGCATCTGCTGCCGCCGGGTTGTTCTTTAAAAAAGAAAATCACCTTAATGGTTCTTAAGGCGATGGGGGATCACACTATACCAAGATAGCCAGATTATTCGACCTCCTCTTTCGAGGCGGCTTATATCTCTTGCCCCCATCAAAAAGAGGAGGGAGGTTTGTTCTTGGTAAGGATTGTGATCTCCACACTCAGTTAACCACTCCGAATGCAGGATTATTTTATATTAGAAAAAAATTAATTGCAACTGATAATTCATGCCCGGAACAGAAAAAATTTGAGATGGAAATTGCATCCCTGCCACTCTAAAAAAAGAAATTGTCTCGTGGTTTTAAGGCGATGGGGGTAGTACCTATCCTACGCATAGTCAGATTATTCGACCTCCTCTTCCGAGGCGGCTTATGTCTCTTGCCCCCATCAAAAGAGCGTAAGCTTTATTGGACTTATTTTATTTAAGAAAAATATAATTGCAACTGATAATCCATGCCCGGGACAGAAAAAGTTTGAGATGGAAATTGCATCCCTGCCACTCTAAAAAAGGAAATTGTCTCGTGGTTTTAAGGCGATGGGGGATTGCATCTAGGTTCAGTAGCCAGATTATTCGTCCGTCTCTTTCGAGACGGCTTATGTCTCTTGCCCCCATCAAAAGAGCGTAAGCTTTATTGGGATTATTTTATTTAAGAAAAATATAATTGCAACTGATAATTCATGCCCGGGACAGAAAAAATTTGAGGAGGAGCCGAAAGCGCCTAAGGCCGCAAGTTTAAACTTCGTCAGGGCGGACGTTGACGGCCTTAAGGGTTTCCTTAGGGTGTTCACGCGTAAAGGTCAGGTAAACGTATTTGGAAAAAGAAGACGGTTTGGTTATGACAATCCGAAACGCGACCTTGCCGCCGCCGACAATCCGCGGAACCGGCGGTTCCTGATAGATGACCTGCAGCGCCTGCACATTCTTGTCAAGCAGCTCTATCTGCATGGTCGGGATATTTACCGTCTTGCCGGTTACGTTGGCGATGAAGCCGCGGACTTCCATTTTGTTGATATAATCTTCCTCATATTCGTTGCGGGTTATGTTCTGAAACTCCAAACCCTCGCCGGGAATGACGCTTTCGATGTTAAGGGCGGCATAGACCCTTTCCATAAACGGGGCAACGCGGACAATGTCAAACCGCAGATAAAACAGCAGCAACAAAAACAAGACCACCGAGGCGCCGGCCAAAATGCGGCGGTTGCGGCGGCGCTGCAAGCCCAAAACGCTTTTGACGCCGGACCAGACTTTCAAATGCGGCGGCAGATTTTTCTCATATTCAAAAAGGCTTTCGGTCTGGGTTTCGAGACGGGCAAAAATCTCCTGCATTTCCGACTTTCCGGCCGGAACAGGCTCTTCCTGCGGCGTCTCCGCCTCTCCGGTTTCCTCCGCGACGGGCGTTTCCGGCACGGGCTGCTCTTCCGTTTCCGGCGCCGGCGGTTCGGGCTGCGGCTGTTCAAACAGGTCGGCAGGCATGCAAATCCATACTTCTCCACACTGCGAGCAGCGTACTTTTTTACCGTCCGCCGGAATGGCCGCGGCGCCGATATCATAGCTGACATTACATTTTGGACAACGGATTAGCATCTTTTACTCCTCTTTGCATAAACTATATGCATAAAAAGCATTTAATCAAAGAAAAAAAATACTTTATTAAATATAATATTGTTCTATCTTAAGAGAAAAAGATTTTGAGGGAGTCATTACCTTGTCCAGACCAGACAGCAGCAACATACCGCCGGTTATCGAGATGCAGAACGTCGGCATCCGCTACGGCCAGGGACCGGAGATTCTGAGCGACGTCAAGCTCTCGCTCAAAAAAGGTTCGTTTCATTTTCTGACCGGCAAAAGCGGCGCCGGCAAGACCTCACTGCTGAGCATGATGTATCTGGCACAGAAACCGAGCCGCGGCATTGTCAACGTCTTCGGCAAAAATGTCAACTTTACCAACCGCGACAGCCTGTCGATGCTGCGCCGCAAAATCGGCGTCGTGTTTCAGGATTTCCGCCTGCTCGACCATCTGTCGGCCTTCGACAACGTGGCCCTGCCCCTGCGCGTCTGCGGCATGGAAGAGCGCGAGGTGCGCAAACGCGTGAAAGAACTGCTGCAATGGGTCGAGCTTGACCGGCATATTCTGGACACACCGGCAACCCTGTCCGGCGGCGAAAAGCAGCGAATCGCCATTGCGCGCGCGGTCATCAACCGGCCGGAACTGCTGCTGGCCGACGAACCGACCGGCAACGTCGACAACGACATCGCTCCCAAGCTGATGAAACTGTTTGTGGAACTGAACAAGCTTGGCACCACCGTCGTCATTGCCACGCACTCGGAAAAACTCATCAACGATTTCAGCTATCCGCGGCTGCATTTGCAGAACCACGGCCTGCACATCCTATATCCCGGCAACTCGCGTTTCGGAGGTCAGATATGAGCACCCGGCCCAACATCATAACCCGCAAGCAGGAGCTGCCGCTCAAAGACGACAGTTCCACCCTGTTTCTGAAAGTGATGATTTCCATCGCGGTTTTTCTGTTTGCCGTGACGCTGGCCGGCGTGCTGTCCATCAATTCCATGCTGCTGAACTGGAACCAGAGCATTCTCGGTTCGCTGACCGTGCAGATTATGCCGGTCAACAACATCAACAAGGAAAAAGCCTTGGAAGAAACGCTCGACCACCAGACGCGCGCGGTGCGTTTTCTGGAAGGCCGCAGCGAAATTGAAAAGGTTACGCCCCTGCAGGACGAACAGCTTGAGCAGCTGATCAAGCCCTGGCTCGGCGACGGCGTCAACATCAAAGACCTGCCGGTGCCGCGGCTGATTGACGTGCGGCTGAAGAAAAACGCCGAGGTCGACTTTATCGAGCTGGCCGAAAAACTGGCCGAAGTTTCGCCGCAGGCTTCGCTGGACAACCACAAGCTCTGGCTAAACAAGCTGATTAAGTTTGCCGACGGCCTCAAGATGATGGCGCTGAGCGTTTTGCTGCTGGTTGTCGTGGTCACTTCGGGAGCAATATTCTATTCGACCAAGACCAGTCTGGGACTGCACCAGCATATTATCGAAATCCTGCACCTGATGGGCGCCAAAGACGCCTACGTTGCACAGCAATATGCCCGCCGCACCGCACAGCTCGGTTTTGTGGGCGGCGTTATCGGGCTGATTTTCGCCATCCCCTCAATCTTTGCCATTTCAAGGCTGGCCGAGCAGATTGAGGGCGGCATTATCAGCGACGCCACGCTCTCGGTTCAGGCCTGGGGCGCCATTCTGAGCCTGCCGGTTTTCGCCTCGCTGATTGCGATGATGACGGCCTACTATACGGTTAAACGCACGCTGGAAAAGATGATGTGATGAAAAAACTGCTGCTCTACATATTGCTTGTCGGCGCCGTCGTCTGGTTTGCCGGTTTTCTGGCTTTCAATTACCGCATCAACAGCTACAGGCCGGACGAAAAGACCCGAACCGACGCCATCATTGCCCTGACCGGCGGCAAAAACCGCATTGCCGAAGCCGCGCAGCTGATGAAACGAGGGCTGGCCGGCAAGATGTTCATCTCCGGCGTGCAGAAAGATATTTCACTTAAGGAAATAAGCCGGATTCAGAAAGTCGACATGCCCCGAAAAGGCAAAATCGAGCTTGAAAACAGGTCAACCAACACCGTTGAAAACGCCATCGAAACCGGCGAATGGATAAGAAAAAACAAAGTCAGGTCCATACGGCTGGTCACTTCAAACTATCATATTCCGCGGAGCCTGGAGGAATTTCGGTCTCAAAACCCGCAGATTAAGATTGTGCCGCATCCGGTATATTCGGAAAACGTGTCGCCGCAATGGTGGAAGAACCGCGGCAGCTTTTGCCTGATTGCCTCGGAATACAACAAGTTTTTGTACGTTTATCTCAGAACCAGACTAAAAGGAAACTAAAATGATTTATATCCGCTCAACTCTTGCCAACATCGGCGTTTACGGCTGCCTGCTGTTCGGCTGCGTCGTTTCTTCGGCAATGGGGCTGTTTTCGCGCAAGTCGACCATCTATTTCTGGAACTATTTCATGATTCCGGTCACGATGTTCGTCCTGCGGCTGACCGCCGGCATCAAAATCGAAATCCGCGGCCGGCAGCACCTGCGCCAGGACGGCGTCATCTATGCCAGCAAGCATGAATCGGCGCTGGAAACCTATTGCATGTCGATGTTCATCAAAAAAGCGGTGTTCATTCTCAAAAAAGAACTGACCTATATTCCGATCTTCGGCTGGGCACAGCATTTCTACGGCATGATTCCGGTCAACCGCGCCGCCGGCGGTTCGGCCATGAAAGCGATGATGAAAGAGGCCAAAGACCGCATGAGCAAAGGCCGCCCGATTATCATCTTTCCGGAGGGAACGCGCTGCAAGCCGGGCACAACCAAAGGCTACAAGCCGGGACTGCTGTTCATTGCCGAGCAGCTGAAAGCGCCGGTTATTCCGGTGGCGCTCAATACCGGCCTGTTTTGGGCCAAAAATTCGTTTCTGCGGTATCCGGGCAAGGTTATCATCGAATTTATGGAACCGATGCCGGAGATTGCCGACAAAAAGGAATTTATGGCCGAGCTGGAAAAAAGAATTGAAGGCAAATGCGCCGAGCTTAATGCCGAAACCCTGAAAAACTATCCTTATACCAAAGTCAACCTCGGATAAAAGCCATGTTTAAACGCCTGAAAGCCAAACTGCCTCGCATGCCCCGCCCAAATTCGCTCGTTTTGCTGACGGCGTTTTTGAGCTTTGCGGTTGTCGGTTTGGGCATTTGGGCATATTTGCAGCGGGTTTACGGTCTGAATCTGCTGAACCGCGAAATAAACAAAATTCAGGCCTCACTGCTGGAAGCCGGCTGGGACATGGCTTATGACAAGGCCGAGAGTTCGGCTTTTCCGTTGTTTGCCCCGCTGACGTTTCAAAACTTCCGGCTCTATGCGCTGGACGGCAGCAAGGAATGGAAAACCGAAGAACTTAAAATCGGCGCAGGTTTGTTCAACTGCGGGCATATTACGCCGAAGGCCTCGCGGAAGCAGACCCTGACACTGAACGGCAAGGTGTATCCGGCTGAAATTCCGGTGCTGGACATCGACCTTTATTTTGACAGGGCGCTCGGGCTTAAGGAAGCCAGCATTGAAGGCATGGGCTGGAACATCCGCGGTCTGGGTACGGTAGACAGTCTGCGGCTGGCGGCTCAGCGTATGGCGCCGTTAAACATCAGCGAGCTGACGCCGTTTTTTGAAAATCATCTGGAAGTTGCCGGCATTCAGATTTCGGAAGACGTCGATTTTCCGCTGCGCAAAAGAATCAACCGCATTTATGCCAATGCCAACATTATCGGCATGATTACGTCCAAGCCGACCTATACCGAAAGCCTGTCGGCCTGGCTGCGGCTGGGCGGGGTCATTGATATCAGGAAGCTGATTGTCGAATGGGCACCGCTGACGATGGTGGCGCGCGGCGACCTTTATTTTAACGAAAAGCTGGAACCGAATCTGCACCTGAATACCTCTTCCAAAGGGCTGAACGAAACGCTGGACATGTTGCAGGACAATTTTCTGGAACGCAAAGGCGTGTTTGTCGCCAAAATTCTGCTCAACAACAAAGCGTTCAAACTGAACAAAGATGACCGCTACTATACGGTAACGACGCCGGTTAACGTCAACGCCAACCAGATATTAATCGAAAATATTCCGTTGAAAAAATTCTAGGTCTAAAGTTCTATCGGGCGGGCATAGGAGCCGACGATATTGATGTTGTTGAACTGCGCGCGAAGCGGTTTCAGGCCGTCGTCGTTCGGTTTGAGGAAACCGTCAACCTCAGCCAAATAGGACTTGTTTTCATCGTCGACCTTAGCCATGAGCTGAATTTTCGGATTGCGATAACCGGCATTTTCCAAAGCTTCGACTATCGTTGACACGCTGACGTCATTATTGACCTCGATACCGAGCAGGCTGACATCGTCGCCGCTTTGTGCCGGGTGAGTCAGGGCAACGACATAAACGTCACTTTCGGTCAGCGGATTTTCCTTGCGTTTGAGAAACGGCAGCTTGGCAATGATTTTCAGCCCTTCGCCGGTGGAAGAAAAACCCGACCACCAAGGCTTGAGGTTCATTTCATGATTGTCGCAGGGAATGATGCCGAGCTGCGCCTCATGATTGGTTATAACCGTCATAACCTGCCCGAAAGAACTGCGCGTGACATATTCGGCATAGCTGCCGAAATGCTCCTGCACAATGTTAATCAAGTCATCACAGGAATCGGTTTCAAAAACCGAAAACTTCAGCTTTTCACGAAGGCAGGCGCTGGCACTTAGTATTTCGCGCCAGATTTTGGCAATGACGTAACGAGGAAAATTGCCGCGATGAAATTTCAGCAGATTTTTGATGGCAGCCGCTTCCTTGCCAAGCGTGTTTTCAACGGCATTGACCGGCTGCCGTTCGACGAGTTCGGTTCTGTGAATGAGAAGATTGTAGAGTTTAAGGTCGATTTCATCAATTTGCTTTTGCATATCCGCTGATTTTTCTTTCGGCATTTTTCGTTCTCCTTTACCGGCGAAAGATAATAGCACAACTGCAAAAGATGACAATATTTTTGATTATTTCTTCGCAGGCAAAAAATGCAGAAAAACCACTCTGGCCAAACCGTAGCGGCGCTCGTCGACCTGTTCAAAAAACGGTATGCTTTCCATTTCCAGCGGTTCGTTTTTCTCAAGTTCAACCAACACCAAGGCATCTTCGGCCAGCCAGTCCTGCCCGACCAGCGACTGAAGGGCGGCAACGCTTAATCCCTTGTTATAGGGGGCATCCAGAAACACCAGATTATATTGACGCGGCGCCGGCGGCAAACGGGAAGCGTCGGCGGAAATCAGGCTGATACGGTCTTTTTCTTTGGCAAAAAGCGCCGCATTGCGACGAGCCGTCTGCAGGTTGACATCAAGCAGGGTTACCGAACGCACGCCGCGCGACAAAGCCTCCAAACCGACGGCGCCGGTACCGGCAAAAACGTCCAGCATATCACAGGCGGCCCAATCGCCGGCCAGTTTGGAGGAAAGAATGTTAAACACGGCCTCGCGGGCACGGTCGGACGTTGGCCGCACGCCTTCATATTCCGGCGAATACAGTTTTTTGCCGCGATATGCGCCGCCGATTATCCTCATAGCTGAAATTTGCTCCCCAGCTGTTCTTTGAGCACTTTGCCGGGAACCTCGCGAACCTCGCCCTTTTTGAGCGAACCGAGCTGGAAAGGGCCGTATGACAAACGTATCAGCCGGGCGACGTCCAAACCGATTGATTTCATCAATTTGCGGATTTCGCGGTTTTTGCCTTCGCTTAAAGTTACTATCAGCCAGGCGTTGGTACCTTTTTCGGTTTCAACCTCAGCCTTGACCGGCCCATAGCTGACGCCGTCGACAACCGCGCCCTTTTCCAGCGCCGAAAGTTTTTTCAAGTCGACATAACCGTGAACTTTGACTTTATAGCGACGGCTCCAGCCGTTTTCGGGAAGTTCGAGTTTGCGCGAGAGTTCGCCGTTGTTGGTCAGCAGCAGCAAACCTTCGGAATTCAGGTCCAGGCGACCGACCGAAACGACCCTCGGCATAAACGGCGGCAGGCTGTCAAAAACCGTGGGGCGGTTTTGGTCGTCCCTATGCGTGGTTAGCAGCCCTACCGGCTTATAATAGAGCCAAAGGCGGGTTGTCTCAATTTCGGGAAGCTTTTCGCCGTCAAAAAGGATTTTTTCGGTTCCTTCAACGTTGAATGCCGGAGAATCAACAATTTCGCCGTTGACCGTAACCCGTTTCTGCCTGATGTATTCTTCGGCCCGGCGGCGGGAACAAACCCCGGAACGCGCCATGAATTTTGCCAGTCTTTCGCTCATTTTTTATCTTTCCTTATCTGAAACCTTTGTTATTATATAACCGGATTAAATTTAAAAAGCAAAGAGGAATTATGGACGCTCAGAAATATATGCTGCATTGTCTGGAACTGGCACAGAAGGCAAGCGACGAAGACGAAGTTCCCATCGGGGCGGCAGTCGTCGACCCCGAAAGCGGTGAAATCGTCAGCGAAGCGTATAATCTCAGCGAACACAAACTTGACGCCACCGCCCATGCCGAAACGCTGGCCATTCGCCGCGCCTGCGAAAAACTCGGCGTGAACAGGCTGCGCGGACTGGACCTGTATGTGACGCTGGAACCCTGCACAATGTGCGCGGCGGCGATTTCAATGGCGCGGATAAAAACCCTCTACTTCGGCGCCTATGACCCCAAAGGCGGCGCAGTCGTCAACGGCGTGCGCTTTTACGATTCCCCGACCTGTCATCACCGGCCGGAAGTCTGCGGCGGGATTTTGGAGGCCGAATGCGGCGAAATTCTTAAAAGATTCTTTCGCAACAAGCGCCGAAAGGTTTAATGATTGGCATTAATCAGAATACGTTTCCTGTCGCGGTTCCAGTCACGGTCCTTAATGGTTTCGCGTTTGTCATAGAGTTTTTTGCCGCGGCCGAGGCCGATTTCGAGTTTGGCGCGCCCGCGGTCGTTGAAAAACAGCTTCATGGCGACCAGCGTCGACCCTTTGCGCGACAGTTCGGAAATAATTTCACAAATTTCCTTATGCAACAGCAAAAGCTTGCGGTCACGCTTTTCGGCATGGCTTTCGTATCCCTTGTTGGCATATTCGGCAATAAACATATTGGAAATGAACAGTTCGCCGCTTTTTTCAATGCCGTAAGCGTCGTTGATATTGGCATGGCCGAGACGCAGCGATTTGACCTCGGTACCGGTCAGTTCCAGCCCGGCAACATAAACCTTGTCTATTTGGTAGTCAAAATTCGCCCGCCGGTTCTGGGCAACCAGACCGGTGGAAATAAAATCGGATTTTGATACTTTTTTAGCCATGTCGTTTTTCCTCGTTTTCCTAGTTATACATAATTTGCAAATATAATCAAGAGGAATAGAGCTAACAAGCTGTTGCCGGCTTGACAAGGGGACGCCCTTGAACGCAAGCTGTAGCCAGCTTGACCGCATTACCGGCTGCGGCAAGAACCTTTGCTGAAGCGCGCAAGCTGTTGCCAGCTTGACCGCAACACCGGCTGCGGCGAGAACCT
>OLYB01000103.1_pt1 | contig 85800 bp, 134 predicted proteins | sample 1674481 | NCBI WGS metagenome assembly OLYB01 (sample SAMEA103958167, study PRJEB25191) | human gut metagenome
CCATACCATACACGCTTTATTATCGGGAACACCCAGTTCCAGAAGCCGTTTCGATTGTTCGATACTTGTTACCTGTTTCGTCATACATACAAGGATTATACACCTTCGGAACTTCTACATTCAATTCTACAATAAGAGGTTCCGGTATGGTCATTCCGTAGGATTTTTCAGTGAGTTTTACGACCTCCTCATCCGTGAAAATGGGAGGTTTCACCGAATTTTCAGTAATTGTCCATCCACAATTCAGTAAGTTTTTGTGTATAAATCTGTGGCACAAAAGATTAAGTAGGTGTCCTTGCACATCGGCCACAACTTCCTCTATTGTATCGCCCCTACCGAAAAAGTATCTCGTCGCTGGGCAATAACTGCAATAAGCGTTCCCCCATTCATTTTTGTCGGTAGCGAATGCTACTATTTTCACTCGTACTCTCATAGAGCGTTCTTGCTGTTCCAGAGTATCGGAGTGTCCTATCGCAGCGAGTGTCTTGAATAAACCAACGTTGCATCCGCAGTCGATACCGTTGTCAGGACGATATAACAGACACTCCACAAAATCGGTTTCGGCACGTGTAGACACCATTATGTACGGTATAAGCGGGCTACTAATAGCGCTTCGCGCATTAAGGCATCCGACGCAGTAGGTGTACCCGATACTTTCGAGCCATGAAACAAGTTTCGTGCGTTCCTCAATATCCGTAGTACGCACAAAGCAAGGGGTCGATAATTTTACGGACGTCCTCATAGACGTTTACCCAAGTCTGGTGGGAGATTTCACCATGCGCCTCACGATATGATCCTGATAGTCGTCATGGGACAATTGGGCGGCAGCGAGGTCTTCATCGGTAATAGGCCAAACGAACCTCTTGGAAGTAGCCCAAATGGGTATCCAGAGGAAATAAATCGTTGTCACCGCCACCCCATAGTTATGGGGAGTTTTAACGTAGTTTACCCGTTTCTCAAATAATGCTTTCATGTTGTTGTGTATTTGGTTAGTCTATTTGCCATTCAAGTGTCCACACCGGAGATGAACTTCTACCGGATATGTCCATTCGTATCTCGTTGAATATGATTCCGTCAGCAGTATTACCCAGAGCGTCCCACGTCGTAAACGGCTTCGACACGCAGGCGATTCTTCCCGGGGTGCATACTTTCCGGTATCCATTGAACACGATGACGAATACCTTCTTCTCCGCAAACGTACTTTCCGTACCGAAGGGAGCAGTAGCGAACATAAATCCGAACACCGTAACATAAGACGTCTTGTAATCCGCCGGATTGTCATTGAACGTTGCGTCTGCGATACAATTAGCGCACAGTATCCTGAACCTCTCCTGTGAGATAGAACCACTGTGGTCAGGTCGCCAACCTCCGTAGTTAAGAGCTATCGCCAACAGTGACCCGAGGTTCATATCCGAGGCGTCAGGTCTTTTATAACCCGAATACGGAGTAGTGACACTACTTATCGGAGCGACAGCCCACACGTCGCTCCAATCGATGTTTTCCGGGACACTGATCGTTACCGCAGTGCCGAACTTGGACAGATTGGATCGTATCTGAGCCTCCGTGTATCCCATGAATTCATCCCACGGCATGAATACCGTATTCAACGAGGCACCGTAGAAGTTTATCTTGGGCTTGGTTAGTGTCGTCATATCGAATATGATGACGTACTTTACCCCGTCCTTCGTTTTACTTTTCAGAGCGACACCGAAGGAGTATCCAGTCTCTAAGACCCCTAACTTGTTAGACATATCAAAGAACCGCGCCCTTCCGGCGAGTACCGCCGAGGACAGATACTTTAACAAGTTCTGCGTAGTCGACGCATCGAACGCCATGTTGGAGTCCGTAGGTACCGGTACCTCGGAGGATACATCCTGATTCAGAAACAGCCGTGCTATCTGATTCAGGGAAACTCTTTCAGTGTCCGAAACCTGTAACGTTTCGTCGCCGGTTAACGATTCAGAGAGAGAGAGAGAGTCGATGTCTACGAATTGTGGCATAGTCGTTATCTTTTGATTAAACTTACACCGTAAAGATAGTCATTATTTGTTCTCTATCTACCGTGGTAAATGTAATCTCCATTGCTTCCCAGCGGAAATACCAATGCATAGGGGCTTAGAGTATCCGGTTTTCTGTGTTCGTCACCTTCGTAATAGTACGTCACACCGAACATATCCGCCGAGATGCAGACATACACAGCGAACCCGCTACTCGTCTTGAACCGTTCACCGCTCCGCAAATCCATCGCGAATACCGCAGCGTAGGTTTGTCGTCCTCCTGATGATCTCATGGCTATCGTTACTCGTTAACGTAGTATTTCTCGACCACGGGATAGTGCTCCCCGTCGTGAAAGTCTTCAACTATCTTACCGAACACGGTACCGTCCCGGAATTTGAATTCCGTAGTGTGCGGGTACCAGTGTCCCGGTTCCTTCGTCTCGGGGCGTACCAGTACGTCGAGTTTGCTCTCATTGATGATTCCATAGAATTCATCCTTCGTTACTTCCTTCATGGTTGTACAGTTCATTGAATTTTCGGCGCAGTTTACCGGCGCTTCTTCGATTTACTTCGATCATGGATGCCAGTGCACGTGCGGACATATCCGTCCTGATGGACAACACGTACATCGCCATGAATATCTTCCGAAGCGGCAGACGTATGCCGGAGTAGACCGTCCCGGTCAATATCCTGAACAGTTTTCGGCATTCAGCGCATCGGAACTGCCCGTTCGTATACCGATAGACTTTTCTGTCGTTACCGCAGTAGGGGCACTTTACCTTCCCCTTCCACACTTCGTCGATAAGATACTTTCGGCAGGCTCTTTCGTTGGGGAAACGCCTTCGGAATTTTTCCAGAATTTCGTTCTTCATAACGGGATCGGTTAAAAATACGGGAACTTAGCCGCACCGTATAAACCCGTAACACCCGATGACATGAAGACCCCGATTCTGTTGTGCGGACGAGAACCGGCAGAAGTTTTTGTATGTGCAGCTACACATGCAAATATAGCGACGATAACACAGAATCGCAAATGATCCAGTACCAGCTTCGCTTCTCACGGAATGTAATCGACCGCGTTTTCGACCGGAACAGACCGAGCGAGTACAGTAGGTTCTTCGCTCTCCACTCACGTACCAGCGACTTCTCCGTTCATGTCCATACCGCATTGAACGGCAGGGAACCCTCCCGAAGCGCCTCTATGATACGGTGCATATCGTGCGCGCTCGTTATCTGGTAGGAATCCATAATTTCACACCGCAGCTGTCCCAGATCGGCGAACAGTACGTTCTCGGCCCATGCGAGGCAAACTTTTCCCATTACAATCTGTCGTATGTTTTAGGGTTATTCTTATAGGATTCGGAGAAATTGACCAGCAGCTCCCCGTGTTGGCTTGCACCCATTACAGGTGTCATGAAATTGTCTCCGTAGATAAGACGGAGCGCTTCCTGATACAATCCCGGAACCGGACACATCATGTTTTCGAACGGAAGGTACTCCACCATCTCGTAATGATCCTTGCGTTTCACGCTGTTCTTATTCCCGGGAAAGGCAAGAGTAGCCGCCACCGATGTTCTATCGTATTTGTACGTTTTTCGGAGCGTTTCGTATGTCTGTTTGAGATAGTCTATACGACCGCGCTCATGATAGTCGTCCCGAGAGAACTTCCACCAGCGGTTCATGAGCATTTTCATCTCTATCTGGATAAGAGATAGCTGGTCCAGAAACCGATCCTGTTCCTTAGCATCCTCCGGTACGTTGTCCAGCGGGAAAATATCGATGAAGATACCCTGATTGAACGGGAAATGCGCCTCTGCGTCACCACGCAGAATGCACGTAGTATCGGTCTTCCTGAGTTTCGCGTGGCAATAGATCGACCGATCCGTCTCGTTCGTTTGCAGGAACAACGGTTCCGGTAATTCCGACAGGCACACCTTTATAAACTCGTCGTAGTCCTCTCTGAACATAACCACGTCTATATCGTCGTCCCACGGAATGAAACCGGCATGCCTTACGGCACCGAGCAAACTGCCACCATCCAGAAACCACCGTATAGCGTGCTTCTTACATATCCGTGCGAGGTTGTGCAGCAGTTCAAGCTCCGTGGCCCACAGTTTTTTTCGGTTCTCCGATACAAAGAAACCGTGGCGTATCTCCCCTTCGAAGTAATTCGCGGGGAACGTTAGCTTCTCCATGTTATTCATTTGTAAGCAATATTGCGGCCATAGACAGATCGTCCGCCGTAGTTATCTTGAAGTTTCGCACCGTAGATTTCACGAAACGCACATCATGGTACATCGCTTCGTATACGTCCGAGGCGGTAAGATACGTCTCGAAGGTTCCGTTGCGAACGACCCTCTCGTATGCCTCGTTCAATCTCGAAAGGTCGAACACCATCGGAGTTTGCAGTCTCCACAGAACCTCCCGTTCGTATACCGGTCGTATATACAGACCGTCGGGTCTTCGTATCGTTTCGACCGTTTCAATGTACGGAACCACCGCGGCGCGGTTAGCGTCATTTTCGCACATTCTCGTGCATTTAATCGCGATCGACGGGGAAAACAATGGACGTACACCATCGTGCACGGCAACAACCGCAAATGTGGTTTCGTCACGAATATACCCCGCAGCATGGGATACCCCGATGTAGCGGGATTCATTCGCCGTAAGACCTCCCGGTATGTAGTCCACTCTCGGATCATCCGTAAGCAGATCGCGGTACGTGGCGAATCCCTTCGCCGGAAGCGTTACGACTATGCGATCGTATCCGATTACGAGAAACTTCCTTATAGAATACTCTACGATGGTACTGCCGCCTACTTTGATGAACTGTTTCGGCAGAGGATGTCCCACACGTGTACCTTGACCGGCCGCCGTTATGACTGCAATACGCATAGTCACTATTTCTTCGAACGCCAGATACCGAATTGGGAAGCTATGCCGTGGTACAACGCATCGTAGTACTCTTTGAATAATTGCGTATTCACACAGTCGGGAACTTTTAGAACCCCACGATCATTCCGAATGGTGTGTGTCGAATCGGTGACGGCTTCGTCGTCGATGCAGGCCATCCACATCCATTCAGGATCGACAAGTATAGGCGCGCAGTACACATTTACCTTCTTTTCCTCACGAAGCCAACGTTGAATCTGCTCCAACGTAGGAATCGGGATGACCCCTTCGGGAACACTGTCAAGCGTTTCTCTTTCGGCGTACAGAACGGGAGCCTTAACGGTTACTCCCGCAGAACACGGTCTGTCGAAACCCCAGTACATCGCCATTTTGGCGAGGTCGGGCGTAGCATACGATTTGTCCATAGTGTATTTGTTGAATGTGGTGGGCCTTACAGGGTTCGAACCTGTGACCTGCTGATAAATACTATTTATTCCAGTGAGCTTTTATACTTCCACATCTTCTGCTGCAACATGGATTAGGGTGGCTTGACAGATTTCGTTTCGCAAATAAAAATTCCTCTCCGCATACTGGACAAGTAAGTATAAGCATTTCTTTATGCTTGTGATCTTTTTGTCTATTATATGTTCCAGATATTACTTGGAGATTCTCTATTCTGTCATCCATCTTATCTCCGTTAATATGATCTACATGGCAAGTATTATCTACATCTGTTCTATAATGACTTGTATATAAATACTTTGCGTAGCTCATACTCGTCATTTCTCCACCCTTCTTGCGAAGTGTTGCAACTCTTCTTGGCTCCTTATTTGTGTTGACATAAACCACATCATAGCCTTTTTCTTTGTAGTATCCTGATATTTCCTGTTTCATAGTCTTGCTGGTAGGACTTGAACCTACAACCTTGATGGTATAAGCATCCTGCGCTAACCGATTGCGCCACAGCAAGAGAAAAAAAGGGGGGGGAGCGTTTCACCCCTCACCTATCCCGTCAATGACGGGCAAGCACTATTCTTATACTACCCCTTGTCGAAAGTCAGCTATCGGGACTCGAACCCAAAATTTCAGAACCAAAATCTGACGTGTTACCATTACACCATAGCTCAATAAAGACCGGAGATTCGGATACCGCGGATTTCACAATAGACGGCACCCTCGAAAAATTCCCATGAATGAAAAACGCTGTAACTCAAATGCACCTGTTATCTCCGGTCAGACCAATATCTTAACTGCGAGAAGAATTCCGTTTACCAGAAGGAACGCTGCGGCACATCCTATCGCCTGTGCGTATAGATCGTACCAGTTTATCTGTTTGCACAGAAGGTAGTTTCTGAACTGGTACCCCACGCAGAACGATATACCCACACATACGCCCCAGATGAACGACAGAACGAAAGTAGCGAGCATGCCCTCCCAGCGGTTTCCTTTCAGCAAGTCGAACCCTTTCAAAGATTCGATCCACGCATTGACCTTTTCTCTAAGATTCATAACGCATATATTTGTTCTACGATGGAATCGACGTCGACGTCTTTTCCTTGCAGAGATTTCCTAAGGATCATGGATACCTGCTTCGCGGACACTTCCCTGTCCTCTATCGTAGGAATAACCGAAAACAGCATTTTATCCTCCTTACAGTAGTCTTTACTGAATCCGACTTTGACCGTCTTGGACACGTCGTGAAACCAAACGATACCTTTCGTCTCTACCCCGATCGTCGCGGGACGAATGGTAGTTTCCGTCTTGGTCTCTATGTTTCGGAGGTACAACCCTTCCCTGATTCGTATATCCATGTGTCAAAGATAGAAAATTTCGTTGAAAAATCCGAGGGTATCGGACGATTGCGGAACATTCAATAGCCGTTTGGGGGGTCTTGCAGAGAATGTTAAATCGGTTCGTTTTCTTCCCCACCCTCGGATTATATGTCCTCGTTGAAGTAATCATCGGAGATGATCCCGTGCAAATGGGGAAACCGGTAGGACTTCTTCATCAATTTTCGTTCGAACTCCTTTCTCTCGGCGATGTACTCCATAACGTCGTCGATCGTCCCGAAATACCGGTATTCGGATTTGAGCACCTGCTTTATGTTCTCCCCACTGGCGTAGTCGGGGACATTCGTACACGTATTCAATTGTAGTAAGGTGTTATTTTCAGACGTATCTGACCGCTGGCATAGCAAGACTGACGCATAAGTTCCTTCTTCTTATACACCAGTAATCCGTATTGATGCGGCAAAGCCGACTGTATTACCTCCTCATGGGTACCGGTAACAGCGACCAATCGATACCCCGCGGGTTTCTGCTTCGCAGAATTTTCGGTCGAAGGCATCCGTCCGTACTTGGACAAGATACCGAATCTGGTCTTGTCGTCCATAGGTTGTTTCGTATTGGTGTTGAACAAATATAGACAAAAGCGATTTAATTTCCAAACGGCCGGAATGAAAATGGGTGCCTCTTTCTCGGAGGCACCCTTCGAAAACGGAACGATATGTTGTGGGCTTTCGCCTCCTCAGGGTCAGAACAAGAAGGTGCCTCCGTCATAGAACCTGAATTCCTCACTGCGCGTGTAGTCTCCGGTAATCTCCAAAAAGTACAGACCGTTGTCCTCGTTGGGAATATTACTGAGCACCTGAGAGGCACCAGTCTCTAAATCGGAGCTTTCGAACGTAACCGATGCGAGACGTTTCGTCTTGGCCTTGTTCCAGACACTTATCATTACCTCGCTCATTCCGGGGTGGGCCGTTACACCTATCGTAAACGAAATAGGCTCCTTCGAAGGCGTGGGCGGCGTCACACTCGCTTCCGTAACGTATTGCATATACAACGAGAACGACGTACTGTATTGCGAAGCATTGACGAGATACCCGCCGATATTTTTCTCGACGGCATGCGTACAGTTTACCGAAGCGACCCTTCCCTTGTAGCTCTGGTAAATATCGATCAATGCGTTGCAGTTTTCTAATGTTATACTCGTCGCAGCCTTCGCCGAAAGATTCAGCGAATATATGTAGGGCTGGTCATACGTGAGCGTAGCCCCCACGTAATTGGTACCGTACAGACTGTTGATCTCTATACTCCAATTGTCTGTATCTCCTTCGGGGAACACCTTCGACACGGCCGAAGACGTCATTACACCTACGTTCTGAGATATTTCGTAGATAACCGTATCTCCGTAGTTTACCTTCGTGGTACCGCTGAGCGTGTTCTTCCCGTAGTTGGCGTCGTCGACGTTCAACCCGCCGAGAAGTGTCTTCGTCGAGCTGCCGGATTTTTGGAGGTACACACGTATGCGGAGCACCCAATTGCACTCCGACTGAACCGTCTGCAACAGCGAGATGTTTCCCTCCGAGGACAACCGCGAAGATATTTCATGCGAAGTCCAATCGGACGACACCGCTACCCGCCGCGAAGTTATCGGACTCTCGGGATCGCTCTGAACGATTGTAAAGTTCATCCCAGAAGCATTCTCGAACCGATAGGTAAGATTCTTCGTAGCAGGTGTCGAAGCCGTTGTCTTGTTCTGTGCGCCAAAGAAACTCGTAAGCATGTTATTTGTAATTTGCCACGTTAACGAAAGCTCTGAACGTTATATTAGTGGTCGACGACGTGGTAGGGACGTAGTGTATCGTGTACACTTTGCGACCGGACGTAGCCGTGAAGTTATCCACACCGTCGGCCTTGTACAATATTTCTACCTGATCCGCAAACTGTACCGTCACACCGTAAGGGACATCTATGACTGCATCCCTGAACGGGCCGGCCTCCACTTGTGCAGTCAGCAGGTCGGGAACCTTTATTTTCAGTGTCCCAGAGGTTAGATTAGTCGTGAGGTTCTCCCCCGGAATAACAGTTCTGTAACCCGAGGGGAACATCGTCAGCACAGCATCGTTCGGCTTGACGTATGCCTTCGTAGCGAAATTCGATATACCTGCCATATCAAGCATACCCGTTTCACTACCGTCGCTCTCTATGCTCGATATTATTTCGTGGTCGGACGAATAGTTACCCACCCAATCCATGACGTAAGTCTGGTCAATCAAGTAGGTATGTATCGTGGAGCCTCCGCTGAACAGGAACACCGAGTAGTCCGACGACGACGAATCATTCGCTATGATCGCTATCTTACCATCAGCGCACGCAACGCGGAATCCTAAGTTCAGACCGTCAGAGGTACTTCTCAGACCGGTTCTGTAAAGCAGTCCGTTGAGAAGCTCCTGCAAATTGTTCGCGGAATTTGGGTCCCACGTACTCGCCGTGGTTTCATCATACAGCGTAGGAGCGGCTACGTTAACCTTCTCGGCCGCAAGAGATTCGATCGGCGTAGGCTCCGAACCACCGGTACCTATACCGGCGACTTTCAACCAGTCCCCTGTCAGCACATCCAGTACATACGCATCATCCGTGGGGTTGCTTTCGATGTGACGCCCCTGTTTCTGGTACAGTGTAATATACTCCCCGTTGGCAAGCTCCATGTTCACCAGCATCGTGTACGTTCTCCCGTAGTAGCTGTTGTACCACGTGACTCCGTAGTAGCACTGAACCTTCGAACCGGTACCTCCGATAACATAGGAGGCGAGAAGTTGTCTGAAACAAGCGTTCGACTGGTGGTACCCCGAGTTGTAGAGCATCTGCTTTACGAAGGCGTCCGTCTTCAAGTCCGTTAAACTCGGAAACGCGAATTGACCCGGCAGCGTTATCGGTTTGTCGGAAGTAGCTGCTATTACGTCAGACGTATAGATAGTCCCCTGACTATTCAGCGACCACGATTTAGTCCATGTCGACAGCACATCCTGAATGAACTCGCTGTCCACCGATTTTTGCGCGGTCACATTACCGCTCTTTTGGTACATACCGACCGGAAGCGAGCTTCCTCCGATACCGAACAACACCGTAAACGTCCTACTCTGTCCAGAATTGTAAAAAGCGACTCCCCAGTATGTTTCAGACGTATTGTTTACTCCCGTCAGGAAACGGAAATTGGTAGTCGTCCCGCGGAAACCCAATGCGTACAGAATACGTTCTACGGTCGTCGTCAGCAGTGTTTCACTCCCCTGTACCGGAGCCAAGAACCGTGTGTTGGTTCCGTAGGTCTGTTTCAGGAGAGCATCAAAATCAAGCGTCCCTAATTTAGTCCACGCTGTACCGTTTATTATGTTCGTAACGAAGTTATCATCTATTGGGGAATCAGTGACGTAGTTTCCTTGTCTCTGAAAGAAGGTGACCGGAACAGCACCATTCTCAAAGCCAAAGAACACAGCGTATGTCCGCGTGTAATAAGCATCATAAAAGACGATCCCAAAATATTCCTGCTTAGGAGTACCGCCCGGAATAGTCACCGACCCGCAAACGAACCGAAAGAAACTGTCTTTTCTGGAACCTGTATTGTAAAACAGTTGTCCCAGCATAGACACAATAGTCTTTCGATTAGCGGTGTCACCCATCGCATACTGCGTCGCATACGACAAAACAGCCCCGATGAATCCGCCTGAATTCATAAGAGCGTTTTTCCACACTAATTTCTGTGTTGCAGAAACCTGAATCTGTTCGTTACCGTCAGGATTTACCTTCTCGGAAAGAGAAGCAATGTCTACAAATTTCGGCATCGTTTTTTTTTTTCGGAACTCTACCTATACCATCATGCGTATACGGCTACGTTCACGAATACCTCCCAATTGGAAACCTTGCTGCCCTGTATAACAGCAGGTGCCCAGTGCAGCGTGTACACCTTCTTACCGGAGGTAGCCGTAACCGTACCGACGTCAGCGGATTTTCTTACGACTACCGAGGAATCCTTAGCCGTAAAACTTACCGTAGCATCGTAATTGGCCACGATAACGGCATCCCTCATATATTCGTTATTCTGTGAGAACACATTAGCCCCGCCCACCAATACGGAGAGCGTCGAGGCGGAAGCTCTGATATTGTCACCGGCCTTGACCGTAAGCGACGACACGCTGGTCAGTTGATCGAACGGAGTAACCCCGAGAAGTTCGGAAATTCTTATCGGGTAACTCTTCCATGCAGCGTTCGTGAGCAATGCGTTATCCGTGGGATTGTTCGCAAGAAGATTTCCCGAGGCGTAGAACATGCGGATGAACCCATAGCCGAATTCCCATTTAAGGGATTCCTCATCGGCGGGCATGTAGCTCACGATAGTAATACCGGAACCACCCGTCGTCTGCGTGATAACGCGGAACGGCGCCGACAGAGCGCCTTCATTGACACTGCGGATACCCGCGGCATACGCGAGTATCGACAACGCCTGTTCTACACTCATCGACGTAGGATTCCACCCTACATAAGTGGATGGGGCATCGAGAGGATTTCCCGAACTTCCGGCCACTATCTGTTCGGCAGTAGAACCGCCTCCTTCGGAGCTTACTTTGAACATCCGAGTCCATTTACCGGATTCGGTTATTTCCGTAATGAATGCACCATCCGTAATATCGGCCTGAATAGCGGACGACGTTCCCCCTCCCTCATATATAGCGAACGGGAAAGTATTCCCAGAATCGGCACCGATACCGTAGTCCGCGAACAACACAGCGACCTTTACCGCATTTACTCTGTCCCAGAATACGACACCGAACACCGAGGCATCCCCGTTGTCACCATGCAGAAAACGGAACGTATCCTGTTCCGAACCGGAAATTTCTCTGATACCGCACGCATACGCAAGAGCGCTGAGCCACGCTTGAACTTTACCCGTGGTACCCAGTGCGGGGAACGTCTGACGATCCTCGTCAGGCACAGACATTTGAAGGTTCTCCCCCAGCTGTTCGAGGAGTTTCACCAGTTTAGCCTTCTGGGTACCGGACACCTGAACCTCCTCGGAACCGTCCAAAGAAGACTTCTCTATGAATACGTTTATGTCCCTGAATCGCGGCATACGTCTTACGATTTAGGAAAACCCGCCTTCGTATCGGAGAACGTCGAAACGACCATATCCCCGCAGTACGCAATGACGAGATTATCCGTTTTTTGTTTTACTGTCAGCGTTTTAGTTACTTTCACGCTACCTCCGACAGTAGAGAATACAGCCTGTGCACTTCGTTGTTCTCCCGTATAATTGGGATCGGACGTAACCTTGACAGTTATCTTCCCCGGAAGCGTCGAATCGTCCCACGTCACGTAGAACTTATCCGTAGTTCCGTCACCCCAATTTTTAGAAAACGTCTGTGAAGCCATATTCCCAGATAGTACCCATACGGGGAATCACCCCCGTATGGATTGTGTGAACGATTCTTCGATCGGTTACGAAACAGTGAACGTGGTGTTCGTAGTGACTTGCAGAGTCTCTTCCGAACCATCCTGCTCGACTTCGACAACCTCCGCACTGAGTTCCAGATACGGTTCTCCCGCAGTCTGATTAAGCGTAATGGTAGCCGATTGCGAACCCGCAGCAGTGACGGTTATCTGCTGAGTACGTGTCTCGATAGTAGTATTCTCAGAGGCACTGAGAGTAAGCGTAAACACGTACTTAGCACTGGCGCCCGGGTCTCCGGGAATAGCCGTACCGGACGTAGCCTCGGCACCATTGGCCTGATACTTTATAGTAGAAATGTCGGCCGCAATGATGCTTCCCGACCCCTTCGAGAAGGTGAGCTTCGTTGAGTTGGACGAACCGGTGATAGTCACAGTTCCACCGGTCTTGTCAACCGACATCGACGCACCATTATCGAATGATACGAACTCCGCCGCCGCTTTAAGACGGCCTATAAAAGTCTTGTTCGGAGTAACACCCGGAGCCGTAACCGTGAACGTAGAATCCTGTGCGACACGGTTTCCAATATTAGCGGTCTTAGCCTTCACCCGTAAGGTGGTGTCACCCGACCCGCTACCGGGACTTACTATAACAAGACCTTTTATTACGTCTGCCATAACAGTTACTTATTATTATTATTATTATTATTATTATACGACTTCAAATGTCGTATTCGTCATAACTTTATTCGTGTCCTCGTAGTCGTTGTATTCGGTGAGCCAGACGATTTCCTTCTCTATATTCAGATAGAGGGTAACGAGTTCCCAAATGACTTCCCCGTTGAAGATAACCCTCTGTACGTGTCGTTCGAAACCCTCTACCGGCCAAAGAACCTCCCCGTTGAGAGTGATTTTCTTGATTCGGTCGAGAGGTATCGTTTTCCCATTGAGTGTGACTTGTCTTATTCTCCGATCATTCGCCATTTGTCTGAGCAACCTCGATGTACATAACGTCATCGTTCTGCATGGGTGCCTCACTGTCGAACAGTACTTCGACACCCCGTATGGACTTCGATTTAACGAACTGCTTATCCAGCTCCTTCATTTCATCCGAAGATGCGATCCCGAGCTGTTCAAGAGAGAGATCACCTTTGATCTGAACCCCACCGATAGAGGGCAGATCGTCAAGGTCGTTGTAGCTTACTATGTTCCCTCCTAAATCAAGAAGCGGTAACTCCGAGAACTTGTGCACGCCGTCACCCACTTTCATGTGGGTATACAGCGTCGTGTTCTCCGCATCGACAGATACCAATGCGGGTTCCCGAAGACCCAGAACCGGATCGAATTTAAGGAACCGGTCTATCGTATCGCCACGTAATTGAATAAAGGAAGCCATCTCAAATGAATAAGGGGAGAGAGCACTCTCGTACTCCCTCCCGATTCGTTACTCGCCAGCGTTTACAGCCACCCAGTCGGCGACAGCCTTGTTCTCCGCCATACGAACGTAGAACTTCTTGCCGCTGACATCGGTATATTGCGATCCGACGGGAAAATCCTTGACGTTCACGATCAGCTCGTCGGCAGGTGCTCCTTCACCGGAAGCCACGGAGTAGAACCGCGTTTTGTCCGCCGGATTCAGAATAACCAGATTCTTAATTGCAGCCATAGCTTAAAATTTTAGATTCAACATCTATTACCCAGTCATTGCAAATATAAATGTAGATTCTCAATATTGCAAATCTCGGGATAAATTATCTTCGACGTGTCGGTTTACCGGAGATTCAGCTCCGACACATCCAAAGTGCGCGTCGTGAAGGTCGAATCGGTCACGACCGTCAGCTTGATCTTCTTAGTCCCTTCGGCGATACGAACGATCAGAGGCAGTCCCTTCCCTTCGGGCGGGAACGTCTTTTCACTCTTGGAGTCCACTTGGACTTTCACCGACTGTGTTTTCAGCGTGGCAGCATCCTGCGACAGCGGAATGTACAGGAACAGATAATGCCCCGACTGCTCTGCCTTCACCGCCTCGTTGAACTTCACGAACTTGGCAACGTATTTAAGGTTGCCGGTAACTTTGTCGTCAGCCCCGATCTCAATATGATCCTGCAAGTCGACGGCACGTTTCCCGAGGTACGACGTATTTTCCGCCATCGCGAATACGGCGCACTTCGTGGGTTTGGAACCCGCAAGCCGAACCCAGTCGGATGCCTTACCTTCAACGGCAACCTTCTGGTAGAATCCCTTGTTGAGTTTGTCGAGGTAGGAGCTTCCCGGAAGCGTCTCCGTCGACATCATGTTGGCGAAATTGGTTACTTCGCCTTCGTCGCAGCCCACGAGATACATAAGTGTCTTGTCGGCCTCGTTCAGAACCAAAGCGTTCTCTTTAATCAGTCTGATAAATTTAAGGTTTTACAGTTCTTTGGGAACGGCAAGCGTCCTTACCGCTTCCGGGTACTCATCATAGAGCACCATCATCTTATGAACCTGCATATTGAGGTTCAAAGGTAATCTGTCGCGCAAAATACGATTAGCCAATTCTACATATCCTATTTTCGCTCCCCAAAACAGGCCGGCAACAAGATTCACTTTTCCTTTCATCCGTTCGCAGATGATCTTCATATCTTCGTAGTCCGCATCATCGTACAGTACGAACTTGATGTAATCTCTCTTGCGAAGGTAATAAAAATTTTCGTGACAGAAACTCTTAACACCTGCACTCGGTGCTTTATAGTCCATCACGAAACTTATATTCTCCACATGTCTGTACGGTTCGATAGACAGTGTACCGTTCGTCTCGACCACTACGGCGAAGCCATTCTTGCTCAGAGCCGACAGAAGCTCTATCGGTTTTTGCAGCAGTGGTTCACCGCCCGTAAGACATATCGTCCGTATGTTATACTCCCTGAGGCGTTCAATGATCTCCTTCGTAGTCATATCTGTACCACACGTACCACACAGTGCCTCCGGCGTATCGCACGTCACACCGAGCGTACTCTCGTAGCACCGTATGTTGCATCCGCTGAACCGAACGAACACACAGCGTTGCCCGATCCCGAAACAGTTCTGTTCCCCCATGAATGCGGGGTAAATCGTGTTCACTCTATACATCTTAGATACAAGTTATAAGTTCTCCGGCGGTCAGATACGGTTTCAGCACGTTTAGGTATCTCTCGTGCAGTCGCAGAAAGTAACCGCAGGCGCACACGATAGCTTCGCGATACGGATACTTGCTGCCGTAGCTAAGTCTCGTTTCGAGTTCGTCAAGTCTCTCGGACGACGGTCGTGACAGCATATCGATAACCTTAGCACGGTCACGTCCGAAAACGATACTGCTACGCACCTCGAAATAGTACGACTGGCTTCGGTAATAGTCGAGAAGTTCCGTGTAGAGGATCAACCGGACATCCTCCGGCAGGGAACTTCCCATCTCCAAAGACTTCCTGATATGATTGCGTTCGGTACGGAGTGTGCGGGACTTGAACGCCGCATCTTCGATAGTCCGTACCGAACCCCGGTACTCTATCGAACTTCCCACTAATGATTTCAGTAACGCTTCCATAGTTATTTCCTTGATTCGAGTATTCGGTTTATCTTTCGGATTCTGCGCGTAAGCAAACCGTATTTCCGTGCAGGCAGAATATCGCGTCCCTGCAAACCGTCTTGCAGATCGGTTACGAGTTTCTCCCTCTCTTTGAGGAGCCTCTCGTAAGACCATCCCGGTTTCGGAGCGTTCGGGTAGTCATCGTGTTTCCAGAAACCGTCGACGTACACGAATTTCCTCCCGTTAACGGTCTTATGCGTAGAACCCTTTCGATAGTGTCGCCGCACAGCCGATACTTTGTTACGCCCCTTGCGCAGATGTTTACTTACTGTCGTCATTCACTCTCGGAACTTTACGAGGAGCCCGTTTGGTCTCCTCTATGATCTCAGCAACGGGTATCTCTCCGTGTTTAACGACTTCGGCGGGTATCTCCTTCGGAGCTTCCGAAGCGGGAAGCGTACTTCCACCACCGCCGAACAGTTTGGCGAGTATACCGCCCCCGGCACTACCGCCGGCCGAACCGGTAGCCTCTATGTTAACCGACAGACGCTCCCTGTTAAGGTCGAGTCTGTTCAGAATATAACCGGACAAACGATCCATCTCGTTGGATAGGAACTGATCCGGTACACCGCCGTCGACTTTCTCGAACACGCTCGCACGTTTCACCCGTTCGTACTGAATCGTCACGAGGAATTCGTAGAACGCTTCCGGCGTAGTGGGTTTCTCACTTCCCCAGTCGATTCCGCACTCGTACCCGGGTTTGCACAACGGGCACTTCTCCGACATATAGCAGTTGTCGCAGCGAATACCGATACCGACCAAATCGCCCGTAGAAACCTTGTCACGGGAAATGACCTTCACTACCTCGAATTCAGGAGACCATATATCCATAGGATTCTCCCGTATGTGGTCGAAGTAGAATTTTCGGCATTCTCTGAGATCGGCCATCTCTTGAAGACACCCGACGCAGGTCGGGCAATCCCCCCGCAGGAAAAACGAACACAGACACTCTTTGAGTTTCTCCTCATCGTTACCGGCTTCCCGGATTTTATCGATTCGTGCCCTTACTACATCCTCGCTCATAACTACTTGTAATGTGCTACCGTCCTGTTGTGCAATTTGAGGTTGGCCATTTTAAGGAATTCTTTTCGGAAACCCATCCAACCCAGTAGATTCATTCGGTTAACCGGTTTTCGTTTCTCCTCACCGAGAACGTCATCCAAAGATACGCCTATTTTTTTATATTTCAAAGCGCGCAGCTTTCTTATGTGTTTATGTTTATAGTCGATCGTTCTGAAATTCTTACCGTCGTAGTCATAGGTAGTGCCATATCGAACACCTCCCAACCATGTCGTATTGTGCACCACCACTCCGTTGGCGATGAAATTCTCATACAAGGGAACTTCCAGATCGAACACTTCGACTTCCCCGGCGGGGAGAGTTTCGATTTTACGGATAATGGGGAACAACACGTCGTTATCCACCACTTTTCGCGCGAAATTCGACGTATTTCGATCGCGGTTTACTCGACGTTGTGAAGGTTTCAAAGACGACACCAGCGGCGTGTCTCTTTTAAATGCGATACGTCCCGTTACGGATAGTTCGACGGGGACACCGGATTTTTTAGCCCACAGTTGTTCCTTACCGAGATTCCCTACCACATCCAAGAACACCGCGTTATGTTTGTATGCGATGCAGAAGTCTATCTTTTCGAGGAACCGCTTCTTGCTGTTCGTGTCACGGATAGAGATATGCCATCCCCTTTTCTTGGCGTATCGTTTCCCATCCTTGAAAAAGTGACCCGAAGGATTCTCCGTCACGGAGGTAAGTATCCCCATACCGTTCAGCAGCAGTACGACGTCCGCTTTAAGTCCCTCGGATATTGTGAACACACCAAGACCAGAACCAGTTCCGTCCGCAGAGAAGTACCCGTTGAGTAACCAGCCTATGTCGGATTCCGTAAGAGAATACACGAACGGAGGGATTCTTTTCGTATCAGAATGTCCTTCGAAACCGAGTTCCTGCATAAATCTCCGTAAACGTTTATTGGAAATATGGCAGTCTACACCGTTCTTAGAGGGTGTAGTCTTAGCCCCGAATCGGTAAGCTACCTCGTCGATGATTCTCCGAGTTTCGAGCGTATTGTAGCAAGACATGTTTATTCCAGTTCTACCGGAATAGCTGCCGTCACCTAACCACAAGCCCAAGAATTGAAGCATCGTCTCATCGAACAGGTCATCCGTTAAATCCTCGTCGAACGGAAACCGGTTAGCCGTAAGTAGGTAGTCGCCCTCTTTTAGGTCTTTCGCGGATACTTCTACGAGGTCGCCCTCCTTGTTCAATTGCAAAAGAGAATGATCCTCCGTGACGTCCAATCGTATACCGCCCTCTATATACAAACGGTACATCGTTTTCGTCACACGGTGTCTTACTACGGAGCGCATGGGTGCCCACACAATCCTGTTGGAGCCATCTACCGCGAGTGTGTGGTACCCCTCCGTCAACGCGCGGCTTTCATGGGTGTACTCGGTTTTCTCGGTAAACCGGTCGAACACTTCCCCTACGGGCATGTGTAATATATTTCCTTCGGAGTCTCTGACAACCACCATGCTGTCGTATCCTACCGAAGAATCGCTGCTGAAAAAAGGATAGTGTTTCAATATGTTAAGTTCCGTCCACGCGAAACCGTGCACACGCACATTATGCTCCTTCGCCGCTTGGTAAAACTTAACAGCGTAGTCTTTGTGTGTTTGGTTTACTCCAACATATCGGTATCGTTTGCAGTACTCCCTGAAATGTTTGATCGCGTGGGGGTCTCCCTCGTCCTCATGGGCGACGTATACTATTTGCAAACCTTCCTTTTCGAGAGGTTCGAAATATTCCTCGTTCCACCGGCGTACTACATCCCTACCGACCAGTTTATCCAGATCGAGATTAGCAGCGCAGAATATCTTATCCTTGTGCGCACGTAACCAGTCGACGTACTCCGTAAGATAGGGAATCCAGTACTTTTCAGAAGTCATCTCCGAAATATCAGCACCTACGCCACCCATAAAGGAGAACGCTCCCGAATCGGTCATAAACAGTCCGCCGCATTTTTGCAGTTCGTCGAGAACTTTTTCGTAATACGGCAGACTTTTCCGCATATAATAATATGATACAAGAATCTCACGGATTCCGAAGTCGAGCAATTGCTCCGTGTCACCCGTGGACGAAGCGGAGAAAAACAATACCGCCTTATTACTCTCAGCGGAGTAGTCGCTTAGCCTTTTGGAGATCGGCATAGTATCTCTTGGAATAATTTCCCCCGTCGTATTCTCTGGTCTCTTTCATAAGATCGGCTATTCGATCCGCAGTTATGGGAGTGTCGAACAGCTCCGGTGAGTATATTCCGTTATTGATAAGCGCTACGGCGCGATTCACACACGGACGACACACACCGCAACCGATGACGCTCTCGGAATCATAGCAGGAACGAATACCGCGAATCCAATCGACAGGCATACCCTGTTTCAGACACTCCGCCACCATCTCCGTTTTGGTCAGGTGTTTGTACGGGGCCGAGAAACTGAAATTCGTAGTCTCCCACCCCATATCTCCGATGCAGTGTTTATTCAGGTGGCGAAACAACGTCGTAAGTCTTCGGATGAACGTATCGTCTTTGTCCGGTGCATCATCTGCTTCATTGAAACCGAAGTACACATGTTGCCCGTACTGCATCGCGAGACCGGCCAAAAACATGTTCCGATACGGCAGATACTTGTTATCACGTTCGTACTCTCCGAGCGGAAAATGAATAACACGCATCCTGTGCGTATAGTGGTCAGGAAGTCGAAGGAGGGCTTCTACCTCACGGTCGGAATATGACGTCCGCATATCCACATACAGAAGAATGTCCGGTTTTATCAGCCACTCCTGCAACATGGAATCGAAGCCACCGGAAAACAACAGTACTTTCTTCTCCATAAATTCAGTGTGTTACGATCAGTCTTTGAAAAACGATACCCCTACAACATAGCGTGCAGGGGTATCTTGGTGTCGCCCGTCTCGAATTACGACTTCGAAGCGGTGCTGGCAGCGGCACGGCCGCCACCGGCTGCTCTACGACCACCACGAGCGGGGGCTGCTGCCCGACGACCACCACGAGCGGGTGCCGGAGCGGGAGTTGCTGCTCTACGTGCCATAGTTGAAAGCTATTTTACGTTCGGCGTATTATTTTGTAAAGCGATTAGCCGTAATAACCGCTACTGCAAATGTAGTTAAAAAATGATTATCTCCAAAAAACTTTCTCAGTTTTTGATGAAGATGATCTTCAACTCGATCGCAGTGAAATCCTCTACCGTCTGAAACGACGGTTGCAGTGCAAGGGTTACACCCTGTTTGATGAAGTACTTATTGGCCAGAATACAGGCTTTCGTGGCTTGATTAAGAGCACCTGCACCGATAACACGGATTATGATCCTCGATTCGGGATTAACCTGTCGGACGGAAAATATACTTCCAGCCAGTTTGTTGGCATCCGTGGACGATTTACACCTAAGAGTTACCGTCTTTGTTTCAATATCGATCTCCATAATTGATACCGTAAAGCCTTCGACCAAATAACCTTGAACGTTACAAATATAATCAGAAAATCGTTTCCGAAAAATTATTCCGCATCTTTTATACTTCGCATGCGTATTTCGACAATCTCCTCCAAATCGCACGGACGCATTACCAGCAGATACCCCCGTTCGTTCTTCTGTTTTATCGCAACAATCGGAAGTTTGTTTTCGGCCTTCGCCTTGAATGCGGTGTCCCGGAACAAGGTGCACAACCACGACTTCTGACGTACTTTGCACTCTATATACAGTTCAGGATGCAGCGAATCGCTGTTCGTACCGTGTCCGCTGTTGCTACCGGATAAAGGAACACGCCGAGTTCCAAAGAAACTTGCAACCCGGCGTTCGAATTCCTTCCACGTATTTTTGGACGTCGGATGTTTTACGACGATACCGTTGCTTCGTACCTGCTCCTTAGGCGGTCGTTTTCGGTGTAGAACTTCTTTAAGAATGGGCATGGTCTAATATTTGATGGTCTTCGACAAATATAGTCCATTTCCATTAAAGATGCAAACCGATTATCTGAACCATTTTCTGCGCATGATCGGTTCCGTACTTCGCAATGTATAGGAGCTTATCGATTTCCCGTCAATGATAACGAAACCTCCATACACCGCGTCGGCATACCGGCACAAAGCCTCGATCTGTTCATCGGTGACGGGTACAATTGGGTCTACCCAGTAACCACCGTATATAACAGTGTTCTTCTCTGTTTTCAACCATCCGAGAACTTCGAGAAGTCTGTCAACCGAAGTAACACCGTCGGGGAACTCCGAAGGGAGCACCCCATTCTCGATAAGTGCATTCGCTATGGTTATATGGAGCAGATTCGCTTTCGTACCGCGCAATCCGTAGAACTCTCCTTTCGGAGAAAGCCATCCGGCGTCGTAGTCTCCCGTTATATCGACGGGTTCTATCTTGATAGTCCGGTTCATGAGTTCCGAGGAGATGTAACGATCCAATTCATAATCCACTTTGGGGGTACGGCCATGTTGCAGTGATTCGACTTCCAAGAGTAGTCTTGAAAACTCCTCACAATTACACCACGGTCTTAATTGAAACATCTCCGGGTACGCCTGTATCGTTTTGTCCCACAGAACACCGAATTCGAAGTACTTTTTAAGAAACATGTGTAGTTGCTTCTGAACCGACCTGAGCCACTTTACTTCGTCGAATTCTTTGAGTACTCCGTAGGCAGGATAACCGGCCAACATCGACCACGCCTGCAAAAGCGTTACCTGTATCGTCTGCTTAGAAAAGTCGTCTCGATACGTGGTGGCAGTCTCCCACCATGTTTCGCATGAATCCTCCAACGACGATCTCTCGGAGCGCAACCAGTCGAATAGAGAGAATTTGCGATCCTTCGATGCAGCCACGATCGTAAGACTTCCGTCAGATGTAACAGAGAGATCGCACTCGCCACTGAGAATGTGCAACGCTTGATCTCTACTCATCCCAGAGAGGGAATCGGTCAAAATCTTAACGGCGGCATCGAGATCGTACTCCGTCATGATCTTCTCGCGTGCGAGAGTTGTCAGAAAATCGCCGAAACTTGCGTCGAATGAAAATGCAAGATTTTCCATAATTATCCGTTCATAACCCCTCTACGGGTGAGTTCTCTGCTGAGCATAGCCAGCACGTTACTGAAAGAATCGAGTTTTCCGGCCAAAAGATCACGGTAGATACCAGCCTCGTCGAGCTTCTTGGTAAGTCCGAGTTCTGTAACGTGTACATGGGCCATCGCTCGTTTGTCCGTAGCGGATATGCTCCTGCGACTTTCGGCAATGAAGCGGTCGATCTCCAAATCGTACTCCGACTTCACCTGCGCATACACCGCGCACGCTTCCAGATGACGATCTTCGGTAAACTCCCTCCACGCGGTATAGCGTGCGATAAGATCACCGAGATCATCCGACGCAATATCCGCTATGCGCGTGGACATCGTAGGAAGTCCCCCCACAGGGGAAGGTACCTCCGTGAATTGTTTTCTGAACAATTCGAGAGGGTTCGTAACTCTCTCCGGCATTCGGCGAGGCATAGCTATTTCTTCTTGTAGATGTACACTCTTTGTTCGGCATGGTCGAATACCACCCACGTATTTCTAAAAGGATACGTGTGACGCATGTGAAGTTCTAACATCGGATTGTACTTTTCGTTCTTACCCTTACCGATCTCATCCTTGTAGTCACTGAGAATGAAACTAAGTTCCCAGCCCAACGCATGCGGAGTGTTATACCACACGTTTTCCAGCCTCCCGTTACTGTCGAACGTACAGTAATAGGCTATCTCGATCTTGTCATACGCATTGATGCGTCGATACACCTCGACACCCGAGGGCATCGTATCGACGTATTCAGCACGAGCCTTGATAGCGTCGTTAGTCTTACCGACCATAAGGGCCAGTTCTACCGGTGTGAGGTCGTCCTCCTGTGCCGAGACTACCGTCACGCACAGCAATGCCGCGAGGCATAAAAGAATCTTTTTCATATTGTTTTTGAGATTAGGTGTCTACAATCCGAAGCAGTGGCTTCTGAACGGGCAGTCGAACGCGGCGTCGCAACAGCTGTCCGAACAGCTTCGGTCGGGAACCGTACCGTTTCTTACGTGTTCGATCGTACCGCCCATTATTTTGTCCGCCTGCGCGAGCATCGTCTCGTTCAGGGGAAGCAGAAACTCCTTCATAGCCGAAGTGTTCTTGTTGAAGTACAGATAGAGAATCTTCGTAGCACCGAGTTCCCGTGCGTACAGAGAAGCCTGAAACTCGTGTTTCTGAAACGGTTTGAAGATCGCCTTCTGATATGCCATATCGTTCATGGTCTTTATTTCGAGAACGACCTTCTCACCGAATACGTCCCACGCGAACACACCGTCGGCTTTACCATTTATATAGCGCTCCTCGTTCACTACCGGTACTTCGGCCGCCTCCAAATAACCGAGTTTCAACAGAATATTCTGCGTGTACAGATGGAACCACGATCCCAGATCGAACGTCCTTTGCAGTGCACCGGTTATTGACGATTTTACAGCATCGCGCGGTGCGTCGGATAGTTCGTATACCAGCGAACGCGGACACGCGGATTGAAGCGACGACGGGTGAAATACGCCGCGTGCGCGAACGTCGGGCGCGGTGCACAAACCGTATAACCGGAAAAACGCATTGAAAAACTCCTTTCGGTCGAAGTCCTCGGTAGCCTCCATAAGCTCCTTCGCGGCGCTGCGTATACCGCGCAATGAAAACGCACCGACCGACGTAGCATCCGTAGTCAGCGCCTTGTCGATCGCATTCGTTATCTTCTGACCGTCCGTACCGGTCTCCTTTCGGAGCATCCTTGCGATACTCGTTCGTCGGGTGGTTTTTATTTCTCCCATATCATACTATTTTAGTGGTTCCGGCGGGATTCGAACCCGCATTCTACAACTTAGAGGGTTGTTGCTTGATCCTATTAAGCTACGGAACCGATAGGGGGGGGGGTCACAATCCCCACGAAAGAAACCACTCCTCCCCCTGACTAACACCTAATCTCGTCGACAAATATAGGACTTTTTCTCGGCATTAGTACACCCTATTAGTCGTGGCACGCATGGTCGCCTTTTTAAGAACTCTCCCCAAAGACACAGCCAACGTAGACATATCTTCAAGAATAATATATCGTCTAAACATTTTCTCAGGTGGGTAGCTATGATTGATGCACACCTGAACCACAGTGAAGTCCATACGTTCAACTTCCTGCACACATTGTCGTACATGCTTCATCGCGGCATCTCCGCCATAATCGGCGGCACGCGGAGAACCATCTGACAGTATGAAATACAATACCGGTAAATTCGTATGACCGCGAACCCTCTTGGCGCATTCGACGATAGCGATACCATCCCTGTTCTGGGAGAACGCTTCCACGGCACCCAGTGCGTACTTCGGGGCGTTCCTCCCCTCGCGGTACACGTGCATCTCCGTAGAATGACCGCTGCGCATGTCTCCCGTGTGACCGTATATGAATAATTCTACCTGCGGAATACTACCTATGGCCTCGTTGAGAAGTACAGCAGCCTCCCGTGCAGCCTCTATGCGGGAACCATACATCGATCCACTTTCGTCGATCAGTACGCACACAGCGACACGATCCGAACGAACCTCCCCTTCACGGATGTATACCGAGGGAACTCCCTGAATGGCTTCGACCAATTTCCCAGTGTCGAGAATACCGCTTCGCATTCCACGGTGAATATATTTGTACTCCTTGCAATGACCGCGGATTATCTTCGAGATGGCCGGAACGTACCGGCGTACTTTCGATAGCGCCTCCTCGTACTTCTCCCTATTCGGAGTTACCGGATAGAAATAAGTCTCCCCCGCGGAACCCAATTCGACAGTACCCTCGCACAGATCGCCCAGAAGACCGTCGTCTTTCCTGACGACTTCGGACACTTTCGTGTCGTCTATCGGACTTTCATCGGAGGGCTTCCTGTCAGCGGTAACGGAACCGAGAAGGTCACGAAGTTTTTCGATAACCCCAGAAGCGTCCTCTTCAATTTTATCCGAGAGTTCCTTGTCGGTAGAACCCTTGTCGGCGTCCCTGTACATATCCTTTATGACCTCGTATATTTCACGGGCACACCGCAGAGCCTCCTCCGTACTGTCGGGGAACTCGGACAGAATCTCTTTAATGTCTACCAGATAGGCACCGAAGTATTCGAAATCCTCCTCTTTCAGATATTTCGGGTAACGGATAATGCGCAGCAGCAGATCAAGGAATCTTCCAGCGTCATCTTTCTTCTCCACTTCATCGATCACGCCGCCCTCCAAATACACGTAGTCAAAATAGTAGTAGCGAAGTTTTTCGAGGAATCGGGAAAACCCCGGCTTGTCATCACCCAACCGGCGTTCGATACGTTCATCCTCGATAACGTTCCACAGCGAACGGATCACCCCGTTAACGTCCGCATGGAGTGTCGTGGTATACAGCACGTGACACCCTTCGTGTACGGCAGCGCCGAGGAATATGTCCAGCTTCTCACCGACGGACAGCTCCTTATTGTCGAAAAAGTCCGTCGACAAGTATACCATTTTAAGGTCTGTACAGTGCGTACCGCCGTTGTGTATCTTCACGTGAACCTTCTTCGGCAGATTCATCGATACCAGCATATCGTTAGCCAGCGGATACGCCCTCCGTATAAGATCATTCAGCGTAGGAGCCTCGATAAGGTACGCGGAATAGCTCTCACCGGCATCGAGCGTACTCTCCCAGCCTACGCGGTCGACCGTACCGGTGTGCACGAACGCATCACCGTCTCTTTGGAACCAGTCCTTTATAAGATCGTCGACCTCCTCGCGTGTGAGTGTTTCGTGTCGCATATCAACGGCTCATTATAAGTCTGCGGACGATACCGCGTTCACCTTCGCTGTCCGTTCCCTCGTAGAGCGGAAGGAACACCAGTTCCATAGCTTCGAGAGGCGACCAACCATCTTTGACGAGATCAGCCGCCATAAGGGATTCTCTCGTAGACATCGCGCATGACAGCTCCCCTTTGTCGAACGACTCGCGTATCTCCTTGCACACAGCAGCGATTTTTCGGGCGCTGTCCGTATCGACCGCACAACGTTTTACCAGTAACCGGACTTCATCGGGTTGCAGCAGATAGTCGAGCTTTATCGGAAAAAACCTATTCATAAGCGCCCTGTCGATAGCGATCGTACCGGTATACTCCGCACCGACGTTCGCCGTAGCGACGAAGCAGCAGTCCGGGTGCACCGGTATAGACCGCATACCTCCTCCTCCCGCTATTTCAACGGGCAGCTCCCTACGGGAATCGAGGCACGGGAACAGAATGTTATTCGCCGAAACCGCAGCGCGTGACAGCTCGTCAAGGAGAACCACCCCCGGCTTCTGTATATCCTGCGTGAATTTCGCATAGTCGAACACCGAACCGCCCTCAGACAAACGGTGCACACCCAAAAGACCACTTATAGGGTCTAACATGGCGCCCATATCGTACACGTGGCATTCGATACCCAGTCTGTCGCAGATAAGCCTGACCAATTCGGTTTTTCCCGTACCGGTGGCACCGAGAAGAATCGTGTTTACCTGATTCTGGATATTCCGAAGCAGCAGATACCACTGCGACGAGTTTACGAAAAACCCCTGTCCTTCGATCGTAGGAGGTGCGAACCGTTTGTTTCCCATAAGACGGCCCAGATAGCTCTTTACTGATACCGACCTGTCGGTAGAGACTTTGGGCGTTTTCGCCGAGACACCTGTGAACTCCTCGTATGCCTTTACCATCTCGATGGGAGGTTTGTGGGAGTCCAGTTTGTAAGACCTCACGTTGAGCGGCCACATCGGACGGGAGTCCCCATCGAGTTCCACGTCAAGAAACCCTGCGGACATCGAAAGGGATTTGACACCATAGACGGTTCCCATAGGATAGTGAGTGCGAATCTCACGGTCGGCTCTGACGTTGAGCGTGGTGTCGACCGGTGTTCCATCCTCGAAAGTTTGCCCGGATAACGCACGGACACGCGGACGACCCTTATCTTCAAGGGTCTTTACGAAATAGTACTTCATTGTGGGGATTGTTTTTGTCGTTTCGTAGCAAATATAGGGATTCGGATTTATTTATCCAAACGTCTCGCGTTCAGTCCGTTTCACGATTCACCTTCTCTATAAGGTATCGCAGATCGTCGTAAGGGAGAACCGCGAGACTGTCCTTCGAACTCTCGAAGTCGACGACCAGTATGGGAATCTTAGTCGTGGAACACTTCTTCCTGAGTTTCCGCCAGTCGGACAGTTTCAGCGAGAAGGATTCCTTACCGGTAGTCTTGGCCTCTACTTCGCAGTAGTCCGTAAACACGTCGTTCTGTCCGAACGTAGCACCGGAATTGATCGTAACGCGCCCTTTCAGTTCACGCGCGATCCTACTCTCTTGTCTGCCGGAACGCGCACGTGTAGTTTGCTCCTCACCGAACAACCTGCCGGCGTATTTGGGAAGTTTACAAGGGAAGTTCTTGTTCGGCATATTGCATGATCTCTTTTTCGGTCATCGTCGACAATTTGCGGATCATCGGAAGAACCTTTCTCAGAAAAGAACTCCGCGGATTCTGAGACAGTGTGTACTCCAAACTGTCAGCGCAAACCTCTATGAATCTTTGCAGGCTCTCGTATTTCGGTATATCGTACATGATCGGGGAAAGTCTGTTACCAGTAACGCGCAACCGATAATCTACATCTCCGAACCACCACCCGTCTACACGGATGAACCGCAGCGAAACCTCCTGTCGGGAACTGTCCGAAATATGGATTCTGTACGGATTGACGACTACACCCCATTCATTCACGCGGACATTCCGCGGCAGCGTGTCGGACACCGGAAGCAAATACGGAGCAATCATAAAAACAGAAACGAGAAAATAAGGACTAACGCCGACAAACACATCATGAATACCTCAGCGTATATCCACATGAACCGGATCAATGTAATCTTGGGGAAACACCTGAATCGGTCACTCCATATAATAGTCTCTCCGAGCAACAAGAGAAACCAGATGACAAGAAACGTAATGATAATTCCTAAAAGCATATTTCGTCGATTCTTTGAATAAGTTCCTCCGCGGTAGCCTTTCGGAAACCCTCGGTTTTGGGTGTCACCGGAAACACGTTGAACGGACAAAGCGTCCAGCCGGAAGTCGACACGAACACCTGTCCATAGTCCGTAGCATCATTTATCGCGGCAATAGCCTTGAACAGTTTTACGTTCTTGCCGCAGTCTATGTATGTATGTATGTAAGCCTCGTCAGGAACATCCGTAAGAACCGCACCGTCCTCCGTCGGATGCGCATACATCGTCGTATTGACCATTGAACCGGAAAACACCGAATATCCCAAACGGAGAAAGTACCTTTTGAAACCGACGCACGGAATAAATACCCTGCACTTGCAAGCATGTACGAACATAGCCGTTGTTTTAATCAGACCTTGCGAAGGAAGTAATCCGTCGCGGAATGCGTAAAGATGTAATGCGTCTTTGTAGAATACGTCTTGTCCTCGTAGAAGGTGCAAAGGTCGAGTGACAGTGCATCGTACAGCTGGGGAATCTGCGACTTTATTCTTCTGCGGAGCCAGTTCCACGAAATAGGACGTTTACCCTTGAACAGTCTTTCGCACTGCTCTTGGGTAAACGTCGCACAGGTTCCTTCTAAGTATAAGTTCGGGTACGTCATAACGAAGTGTCGCTTATCTTGGCATCGATCTCACATTCGATCTCCGCGAGTTTTCCCTTCGACACCACCTCGGTCACGAAGTTATCGAGGCCCTGCACACGCAAGTCACCCCAGATATACCATGCTCCCTTGCGTTCGATAAGACCGAAGCGCATCGCCAGATCGATCAGTTGACTGTTTACGTCCGTCGTGTAAGCAGGTACCACACCGTCATCCACGTAGGCGTAGTAGAAACTGCCCTTTCGTTTACCGATGCCTACCTTGTTTTTGAGGCATTCCAAAGCGATGTTCTGCCCCGTCACAATATCCCCGGTGTCGGTCTTTCCCTGAATCTCCTTCAACGCCTTGAACTTCACGGACAACGTTTTCGCACGTGCGATCTGGTCTCCGTTGCGGATCATTTCGGGATTCCCGTAGGGGATACCGGTCTTCTGGTACAGCGAATTTATGTATAACAGCGTGGATTCCCATTTGTTGGGGTTTTCGATCATCGCCGACAGAAACTTTCTGAACGCGCGGCTCCAAAAACGGGCACCGGAGGCCATTTGGTTACTCTCCATAGAACTCTCCATCTCGTCGTCGGTACCGATCGCCGAAAGACTGTCCAGCATGACGAACGATATGTTCGGATCGGCCAGAAATATCTGCATGGCGTCTACCGCCTGCGACAGCGACGACGGACGGAACAGTATCAAAGCGTCATTGTCTATTCCCAATCGCTTCCCCCAGTCGGGCGTGTACGTCGATTCGAGATCGACCAGCACACAGTACCGGAATTCGGGTTCACGCTCGGGTTTGTATCCCTTGCGCAGGGTGTAACTTTTGATCTCCTTGATCTCACCCTCGCCGTCGCATTCGAACGACGCGAAAGCATTCTCCACATGATTCGCCCAATCGTAATGCTGGAACTTGGCCAATGCATCGTAACCAGCATAACTTTTAAGCGAACCGTTCGGCCCTACGTGTTCGATGATGCGTCCTATGGGAAACCCACCGGTCGTAACGTAGTTGTACATCGGGATAACGCTCTTTATCTTGCGGCACGGAGGCATCTTGGATGCGGTATGTATCACACCCGATCCCATCGTATCGTTGAATTTCTCGTACATCGCCGCGAATGACGAGACGGCTTTCTTAGGCATTAGAAAAAACTGTTAATGGTTATTAGAATAGCGTCTTGCAAACCACCGTCGATAGCTGCGGCTTCCGACAGGGCATCCTCCACTTCGTCATATTCCTCGTCGGTACCGTCGTCGAAATATTCGTCTTCGTAATCCTCCCCCTCGTAGGGGTTTTCCTCATCCTCGTAGATCATAACAGCGTAGTGTAAAGTGAATAATCGAACCGAAGCGGAAAACTCGGCATATCGTCATCCTTCATTTCGGCCCAGTTCGTAATGATCTTACCGTCTACCAGCATCGGAACACTCAGTTTTACCGCGTTCTCCATACTGTCAATAACGATCTCCTGCGCACGATACATATCCGCTATCGACGCTTCAACGAGGACTTCATCATGCACCTGCAATACCAGATGCGCGTCGATTCCCTCCTCCTTGAAACGAGTGGCCATCTTAATCATGGCCAGTTTCACCATATCGGCACCGCTTCCCTGCACAATCGTGTTGATAGACTGTCTCAGAGCACCATAGAATTCCTTAGGCGTTCTTTCGAGAGGCCCCTTCGTAGCATTCGGCAACCGGCGTATGCGACCGAAGATATTCTTTACGAAGCCATACCGTTTGGCAAAGTTCTCAGTCTGAACCTTCCATGCAGAGAAACCCGCATACGTTTTCAGATAGTCGACATTGATAATCCTGTCGGCCTCCTTCGTGGAAACATTGATCGTATTGGCCAATTTGTCCGGCCCCATACCGTACAGAACCCCGAAATTTACGACTTTCGCACCCTTTCGGGAGATTCCCAATCGTCGGGCCACGTCACCGTGAGGGTCTTCACCGTTTCGGAATACCTCCAAAAAGTGTTTATCCTGACTTACGTGCGCCATGACGCGAAGCTCCAATTGCGAGTAGTCGTAATTCAGGAACACCATCCCGGGGCGCGGTATGAATGCCCTCCGTATCGGAAAATCATGATTGTTCGGCTGGTTTTGCAGATTGGGATTCTGAGACGAGAATCTACCCGTTTTGGTACCGTTCGAATTCAAGTCTCCCCGCAGCACGTTGTGTCGGTCGACCAGTGCGGGAATAGACTGGATATACCCCGAATTGAGTTTCTGGATTTCGGAGTACTTCACGAAATACTCGGCTATCTTGTACCCCTTGTCAGCGAGCATCTCCATAACGTCGGCATCCGTACTTCGTCCGCCGGACTTGGTGGCTTTGAGAACCGGAAGCCCCATTTTGTCGTACAGGATATTCTGTTTCTGCGGCGACGATTGCAGATTGAGCACGCAACCGGCCTCCGCGTAGATGGCTTCCCTCAGTTCGGCGAGTTTCACATCGACCACCTCTCCCAGCGACCGCAGGAACGGAACGTCGATAAGAACACCCCGTATCTTCATATCACGAAGGATATTTACCAGCGGCATCTCGATATTTTCGAGAACCCACATCGCATCACCGTCCAGTTTCGGGCGGTAGTGGTAGTACATTTTGGTCTCCCAGTAGGCATCTTCGCAGGCATACGCCGCAAGAATCGGCAGCAGATCGTTGCCGGACACCGACCAGTTTATCTTGCTCCACTTCCACTGACCGCGTTTACTCCCGGGGAAAGCCTCCTCACACTTTTGCGAGAATGTAGGCTTCTTGTAACCGAAGTCCTCGGCAACACGGGTTTCGAGCTGCATATCGAGTGCGGGATCGTACAAATGCACCATCGTAAGTGTATCCGCGAAGATAGGACAGTTCTCATCCTTGATTCCCTGCATGATGTTTATCATGCTGTCGAACTTCGTGTTGTGTCCGATCATGCGGAACCGCGGAAAATACTTGTTGCACAGCTCTACGACGTCTCCGATAGAAACGGCCTCCGTGAAAAAGTAGTCGATCGGACAGAAGCACGGCTCCTTACCGCGTTGGTGAAGCGCAAGACCCAAAGGAATACTGTCGTACTCCAAACCGGTAGTCTCCCAGTCCCACGTAAGAAGTCCGCCGGATTCGAGACCCTCGAAGTACTCCTCCAATTCGCGGGCACTGGACAACAGAAGACCCTTACCCTTATATAGATCGAGTTTTCTCATGGTATTAAGACAAAGACGGGAACTTATCGCTCCCTGTTATTACATAGAATCGGAATAGCCCGAGGCGTCGATTTCGTCATCCGTGGGAGGTTGGCACAACGTCTCGACGGGAGGCGTCTCCTCTTTCCACGGAATAGGACTTCTCTTGCGGTCGTCGTCATCGAACGCCGGTTCGAAATTGTACGTCGTGTCCGTGTTCGAACCCGAGCGGGTGACTTCGAGAACCATCTCCGTGAGTTCACGACCGCGGCGGTCGCGGATCGATTTGAGCTGGTTGGCGATCGTAGCACCGACCTTCCAGATTTTTTCGACCGGCTTGTCGTAGGTGAACTTCTTCTTGTCCTTGTCCCACGAACCGCGATAGTCGAGAATCTTGAACGCGGCCCTCCACGTTTGTTTGATACCGCGAGAACACATCTCGCAACGTCTCTGTGTGTTCAGTTGGCACGGAACTACGGAGAAGCGACCGTTCTTGTCACGCACGCTGTGTGCGTCGTAGCAATACGGCTCGTCATGAAGGAACTGGATCGTGGCCGATTCACCGTCCTTCAAATAGAACTCCTTTACTTGGTTTTCCATTTCGCTCCGTCGTTCGGCGATTTCAGCCTGACGGCGAGCGACTGCACCCCAACCGGAGGTACTTCTTTCGGGAGTTTCCTCCACAACACGTCTCCTTCTGGGAGACCCTTCCAATGATGGCATAGTGTTTAATTGTTATTAGTTGGTATTGTATTACCTGCGGGGTTACTTATAACCCGACATGGATTTGCATCCGTTATAAATATAGCAAAAGTAACTATTATTTCCAAACGTCCAAAGTTTACTCGGACTCACTCGACGCAGTTTTCACATACAGCACGCATTTCGTCTTACCGTCCGAAGACACCTCCTCAACGTACCTACTGAAATTATCGTACAACCTTCGTGCGATAAGATTGCATACCGACTTCTGCGTATGCGGTGTCAGAAAGAGCACCTCCGAGGAAACTACGATAGCATCCATCATGATTCCAGCATTGCGCGTCGTAACCGAAAAATCCTCGTCCATACTGGGAGACACCTCGTCGAAGGCTCTCGCAGTAGCGTCTATGCAGTCGAACCACACCCCCGGAAACTGTCGGCAGAACTTATCGAGGTCGTCCACGGAGATTTTCGTGGGTATCTTCGATGATCCGCCAGCCGAGAATGTAGCTTCAATAACAGCGACACCGCGTGCGTAATTTACGAGTTTTCGAGATTTCTTGGCACCCGGATACCGGACACTAACGTACTCGATATTGTCTTCTCCGTACAGATCGACCAACGCATCCCTGTCCTCATCGGTCAGTTCCGATGTAGCGACGACGCATACCAGCCTGTCTTCTTCGGCCAGAAAACTATCGAGTATCATCTTCCGTCCTGTGTTTAAGATCGCGTTTCACCTTCTCGCGCATCTCTATGTAACCGTCCCAATACATAGCCATGTAGGTAGCGTATTCGGCGTAGTCCGTGGCATCGCGAAAACTCTCCGCCCACGTTCGTTTATCCACGCACTCACCGGGGTCTTTCGTGGGGTAGGGTATCAATTTTACGTCCGTATGCGGAGACACTTGCCAATAGGCGATCTCCGTAGCGCGTCTTCCGGCGTCATCGTTGTCGAATGCCAGATATACGTGCTCGAACTCGGAAATTTTTTGCGCCTGCCACCGACTTACGTCGGCACCGAGTACAGCCGTGGCGTTGTACCCGTGTTCGTACAACCGAAGCACATCCGAATAACCCTCCACGACTACCACATAATCGTACCCGTCGTCGTAGTTGTACAGATATTCCTTTTTGTTGAACCCCGTATTGTTCCGAACGATTCTATCGGGAGTCTGTTTTCGTTGTTGAAAACCGACCAGCTCCCTACCGCGGTAAAACGGGATAATCATCCACCCGTCATCGGTTTCGCCGAAGCGGAAGTGTCTGAGCGTTTCATCCTTGTATCCCCTGTCGAGGAAATACTTCGGAGGTGTCACCGTGAACGACTTGTCAAGCTCGAATTCGGATTTCTTGGGTTTATCTCCGACTACGCTGGCCAAATTGACCATCTCCATCGCGTCAAAGTAGTTCACACCGAATCTTCGCGTAAGCAGTCTTACGGCACTCCCCTTCGCATTACACGAAAAGCAATGAAACACCCCGAGTTCAGGAGACAGAAAGAACGACTTTCTGCCGCTGCCGTCGGGGTGGTTCTCCCTGAAAGGACACATGCACCGTATCTGTCCATTGGACATCCTTACGGGGTCGTAGTCCTCCAATACTTTGAGAAGCTCGGTCATCGTTTCGTCCTGAGACTTTCGAGAACTTCCCTGAGGCGCTCCACGGAATCGGCCGCCGACTTTACCTTCGTACCATTGACACCGAGCGCCGTTTTGTGTGTCTGTATCAGCGTACCGAGCGGAACGAGCGACTTCCTAAGCTCCGTGATAGCTTTTATCAAATGGATGTTATACCGCGTATTTCCTACTACGGCATTGTACATCCTCAGCACCGCGAACACCAGCACCGCGAACAATACGAGCGCGAAACGCGCGTAAAAATGCAACGGAGCGGAATAGAACAACGGCACTGCCACCCACGTAACCACCGCGACCGCACCGATTACGATACCGGTTATCAGCATGTGGTCTCCTAATTTAGAATCGTTACTTCCCATAAGGTCATGAATGCTTTGTTTACATTATTGAAGTCGGCAACCCTGTAAGGAATACAGTCACCGGAATCCTCCGCCTCCTTCTTACGGCGCAGGAATATTTCGACGAGTTCCATATCGGTATACCGTTTTCCCTTGTAATTATCCTCGGCAGCAGGTGCGCATGCAGCACCGGATTCCATCTCGAACACCCACCGGTATTCGGGAGCGTCATCCCTGCTTCCAATGCAGTACTTTATACCGTCCACCCAGAATACCGTGTCGTAGTGGATCGGCACGGCGTACCACCCGAAAATTTCGCAGAAGGTACGGTGTGTACCCATTTCTTTTATAAATTCCATGTCATTACGTCGATACCGAGGGACAACCCTCTGTTTTTAGCTTCGAAATCGATATGTCTACCGACTACTATGTCCATAATACTCGTATGAAGCATGTATCGTCTTCTCCACAATACGTTCACCGCCTCCCTGACCGCCTTCTCGGGCGTAGCACAACCGTAACAGCTGATGTTAGCCCCCGTCTTAGCCTCAGAGACAGCGTAAAGTTCAGGGTTGTTAGGGTCTCGGTGAACCATGAAAGTCCAGCCGAAAAACCGGAACCTACCTTCAACCAGCACATCGTAAGGAACCCCCTTACCGACAGACACAATTCCATAACCCACCGTAGTATCATATTCCGATTTCGGGTCTAACCGTTGTAACAGTTGCGGTATCGTCTTCATACGAGGCGCTGAGTTTTATGGAAAAGTCCATTTTTTCAAGGTTGTTCTGGAAGATGTACGTGGTACCTGCCGCCGCACGTCTTCCCTTTACGAGTTCCAGACCGACTTGATCGTAAAACTTCATATCCGCGTCCTGAAACATTCGAAGCGCAATATCGGAATCCTGCACGAACGAACTCGCATACGCGAAGTCATCCTGACCGGATAAACCGTCCTTAGAGGCTTTCGTACCGCTTCCACGACGCATCTGAGTAGTGTTCACGATAGGCGTTTTCGTCTCTTTGGCCAAACGTTTCAAATTACGTGTGATGTAGGTGATCTTCTCCCAACCCTCCTGAATGGAAGGTTCCAGCAGATACGAACCGTCGACGAATATAAGCGCCGGATTATACAGACCGACCAACGCCGTAAGTTCGTCGATCGTCGCACAGCTGTACACGATGCGTATCGCCGACGAAGATTCCTTCAAGGCATCCAGACCATGATAGTACCTCGACTTTTCACGTTCCGTAAGTTCTCCTTTGAGGAACCTCCCGTAGGGGAGTCTGAACATGATCGCATCGAACCGCTCCCGAAGTTCGTCCTCCCCGATCTCGTTCGAGATGAACAGTATGTCCCCGATCGACGTACCCTCCTCGCGAAGTTTCATTACGACCTTGTTAAGGAGTATGGCCAGATATACGATCAGAAACGTCTTTCCCTGACCGGCGCGACCACCGATCGTAATCAAGTCCGTGTTCCTGTAACCGTACAGTGTAGAATCCAACGCCTCCGCACCCATACTGAGGTACGTGACACCCTTCGTGGCGACCCTCTCCTCGTAGTCGGTGCGACGTTTGTCAGTATCGTCCGAGTAGAGGACATCCTTCGTCTCCATACCGTCGTTCGACAGCGACGAAACGAGTACACGGAGATCGGACAGTTTTTTATTCGGGTCTCCTTTCAGGCCCTTTACGATTTTCGGTATCTCCTCCGATATTCGCGTAAAGAGATACCTCTCGCGAACGATTCTCAAATAATACGTCGGACGTGCGTCCACTTCGGAAGCATCCAAACCGAACTTCTCGCAGTAAGCCTTCGCACCGACGAACTCACCGCTGTCCTTGTAGTAGTCTACAATGAACCGATGCTGGACCTCCTCGGAACCGTCAAGCCAGTGTCTTCGGACTTTGGACAGCGTTTTCAGGTCTCTCCTGTTTACGATGGCCAGCAAAAGTTTCTCTCCGTCAGTCATATAGCAATCCTTTAAGTCTCTTTTGAATAACCGTTCGATAATCCTGTCCACGGACCACCACCGGCACCACCGCTTCATTGAGAAGTGACCCGACGTCCTCCGAAAACACCGTTCGTATATACTTCGGGTCGGTATTCGACGTAATCCACACCGGACGTCGCATCTGTATGCGGTAACGCAGCACGGATTCCACCACCCGCTTCACCAGATCGGGCAGCGGAATAGCGTTTCCGTTCGCATCGACGTTCTTCCCGAACTCGTCGATACCGAGAAAGTCGACCGTACACAGCATGCGCTGGAACATGACCCTCTGTTCGTCGGAGTACCACGACGCCGTAACGTTACTGACAATATCGTCCATCGAGTAGACTCTGCACCGGTACCGCTCCTTGATGAATCTTACGAATACCGTGTTCAGCAAATGGGACTTTCCCGTACCGTTCGCTCCCCACAGGTACAGACCGACACCGTTTCGGAGCATCTCCCCCACGTTGTCCACGTACTGCATGACCGTTTCGAGCGCTCTGGGATCGTTCGTGAACTCATCGATCTCCTTGTCGTGCCAACCGGAGCGTATGCCGCAGTCCAGAAGATACTGCGTAAATTTAGAATCCTTCTCTTTCATCGTCGACCTCCCTCATGTAATCCTTGCTTCCGTCACCTCTGCTGAGAGCACCGAAGATCGTGTCCTTCATTACCGAAACCCGCGTGAGTGTGGGCACACCCCTCCGTTCATACGCCGGATAGTTCAGCGTACCCTCCACCAATATGGCGAACGTCGTGAACTTATCGTAAGCTTTGAGAATGTTAGTCGTCTGGTAGTACTCCGTCTTGTTGCGCACCGTATACGTTTCACCGCCGGTGAATATCTCGTACAGATAGGTGAACAACGTAGTGAAGTCCCCGGGGGTCATCTCCGAGATACCGCGGTCTATATACGTGTTTATCTGTTCGGCGATGAACCTTCCGCGGCTTCTTCGCAGCGCCGACCGAGGTTTTTCGAACGACTTGATAGCCTCCCTGAGTTTTTCGATAGCGGCATCCGCAATGGAACTCTCCGCATTGAACGGAAAGAACCGAGACCCGCGTATTTCACCGGCGTAGATGCCTCCTTCGGTGTCCATGAAGATAAGACCCTTGTGAAGGAGTGCATCCACCGCCTTGTCGATCTCGGATTCATCCCACGTAGCGAAAATATCGTACAGATCATCCCTCTTGCACGAACACAGCGCATACACCGTATCGTCTACCTCCACTTTACCGGAAGACACATTCGATATAAGCGCCATGTACAACAGAATTTCGAAGTCCACGATACCGCTGACGGAAAACTCCTTTCGCAGTTTGTGCAACCCGTTCATCACTTACCGTCGAGTTCTTTTAACTGCACTTCCAGTTCCTCGGTAATGATCGTATCGGCCTTTTCGATCGTGGTCTTGACCAATGCGATCTCCTCCCTCGTGGGTTCGATCGGCAGCGTTACACCGACCGTGACCTTAGCACTCTCGTAGTTGCCGAGATTCTTCGTCAGCGACTTTTCGTAATACACCGTACACCCTGCGTCACGGAGAACTTTCTTGGTGTCGGTTTCTGCAATTTTAGGCATATTTGCTCCTTTCCTCCGAAAAGATTCGGTTTATTTCTATAATCAGTTCCGCCGGGCACTTCCTGTTGCACGGAATTCGTCGGATAAGCGGTGCGACCTTTTTCGTAAACTCGACCGGATAGCAGCGGGCACCGCGATACGTGAGAAAAGCCGGCGGAATAACACCGTTTCTCTCGTACCGGCGTATCGTATCGATCGACCGGTCGCACTCACGGGCGAAACCGGAAATGACGTACACCTCCGTGAGATTCCCGTTGATCGAAACCGTGAATTTTTTACTCCTCATGAAAACGTTTCTTTACTTTGACAGAAAACGCACGGGTCTCCTTTTCGACGTAAAGCTCCTTCATTACGTCGATGGAAATCTCCCCTCTCTCGTACATGCGTTGAATGACGTCCTCCCGAATAATCGTGGTCGTCTCCAAACACTCCGTAAGTTTATGACGGCGGAGTATGTCCTCCGCTTCGGGAACGAGTACGGCGGTCAGACGCAAGTCCTTCCGCAGTTGAATCTCCTTGTCAGCATAGGGAATGACCGCCACACGGCTTCCGGTGGCCGTAACGTTACCGAGCCTGTCGACACCATCTTCGAGTACCGGACGCATCGAAGCGAGTTCCTTTTCGATCTCCTTGATTTCGAGTTTCCTTTGGTGATAGTTAAGCGCGGTCAGCGCCAAACCGTCTTCGCTGTTGTTCAATGTAGGCATAGTGTATCCTGTTTTTGAAAAACGGGGGAGAGCAAACAAGCGTCACCCTCCCCGTCCGCTGAATGGTAATCGGATTACTCCTCGATCAGCATGATCTTCGTGTTGTGCGTCCCGAGCATCGACTCCGTACCGTCGTCGTACTTGATCGTGGGCTTACCGCGTCGCATCGCGGACACCTCGCCGGAATACCAGCACTTGTTCGCCTCGTCGGCCCAGTACACCGACACACGGTCTCCTACATGGAGCTGAGAAGGTTCTACCAATTCACCGGCGGGTTCATCTTTCGACCCCTCCTCGGCAGCCTCCTCACCAGACTGTGCGTTGAGTGCGTCGGAAATCTGTTGGGCGATCTCCATGATGTCGGCCTCGCTGTTGTCGGTGAACTCGCGGAACGCCTTTTCGACACCCTCCTCGTCATAGTCGTCCGACGGAGCGTATCCCTTGATCGTAGCGAGGGACTTCTTCTCGTTCATATCCCCGTTGTCGAACGCTTCGAGGACTTTGGCCACATCGTGCGTGAAGTCCTTCCCCTTCTTGGCAGGTTTCGTACCCTCCTGTGCGTCGAGGATCAGCAAACGCAATTTCTTGTTCGTGTTCTTGCCCTCCTGTGCGTCGGGGTCGATACCGAGTTTGTCGCAGATAGCGAGAAGCTCCTTCGTGGGCATCTCCATCAGATCGCGTTCAGCGTACACCGGGAGTTCATCCTGTGCGTCGTCCTCCGAAACTTCGGCCCCCGATGCGGCGGGAGCAGGAGCGGGGGAAGCTGCGGCAGGCTCCCGCGTAGCCTCCTCGAACGTCGGAGCGGATTTCTTAACGGGTTTCGGGTCTTCCTCCTTCGTCGGTGTGAAAGCTCCGAGCGATACGACCGGCAGGAACAGTCTGCCGTCATGTTCGATTGCATCGACCTCGCAATTGGCGGGGTACTGCGCTACAAGAGTAGCCGTCGGTTTGATTTTTCCGATTACCATAGTTTTGTAAAATTAAGTTGTGAGAAATGTTTTTGTGAACGAGAACAAATATAGACGTTGCAAACGATATTTCCAAACGTCCTACTTGGCCGTTACTACGCAATGATCGCACCCGTATTGCACGTACAGCGACGTCCCGGGCATTATCGGGAACACCGCGAATCCATCGCGGGCACCCTCGGAGATTCTCCCAATGACCGTCTCGTAGTCGTCGGGGTTTACCGAGAACACATGTCCTATGGGTTTCTCGTACAGCGCATCGTATGCGCTCTGCGGGGTATCCCTGTCGAAATCGTAGTTCATCGAAACAAATCTTTACCTGTATACATCTGGTAGAAACACGCCGTAGCCGCAACGAAGCAGACCACGCACAGAAAATCGCTTACGACGAACATCGCCACGTCGTCCTCCGTAAATGACACTTCGAACAGCAGCATCCCGAGTGCGAACGAGTAGATAACCCCGAACACTCCATTGATGAAACGATACCATTTACTTCCCATAGCTGCGGAATATTTTCCAACCAGTCCACGCGAGTTCGGCCATGAACTTGCGTTCCAGAAGGTAGTTCGCATTGGGAGCCTTCGACGTGGCTTCCAGTTCGAAGCACGTATTGGCGCGGATTACCTGCGCGGTTATCTTCCCGTATTTGGTTTCACCCGCCCGTTTCATACGCGAGAGTTTCACCCACACCCTGACGTAATCCGCCATGTATACGATCGTCGGCACGAACGGCACCGCCAGAAGCAGCCACGGCGTAGTGAACGCCGCTGCGACCGCTACGGGAATACTTACGACCGTATGCAGCTCTCTTTGCTGGACTACGTGTATCCTCTCATGATTGAGAATCGGAATCGGGTCTTTCACTTTCAGGTCGCGCTTGACGAAAAAGAACGGATAGCAGGCCCATGCCGGATAGTGCAGCCTGCGTGCGAGGACGGGGAATCCCCTTTTAAGTCCCCCGAGGATGAAATTACACAGCGAAGCGAACTTCGCCACGCTCTTGTAGTCGTACTCGAATCCCTTGTTGTCGGCGAAGGTAGTCCACCGCTCACCGGTCTTTCCCCTGCGGAGAAGCAGTCGTCTCTCCCTGCGGTTGGCACGTATGTTACTCTCTGGTGTCATCATCCTCGTCTTTGTCAAATGTCCTCTCGATAGTGTCTATACGGGAAAGGTTCTCGTAATGCGTAATCGTAACGATGAACAGAAATACCGACAGCGCATACATCCACAGATAGCTGGCGTCATCGAATATCCTGCTAAGTTCGATAGGCATCCACACGAGCACTACAAATATAACCAATTTAACGATCTCTCGTGCGATAATGGTAATAAAATTCATGTTTCTCTAAGTCATTAAAGTAACTTCTTCAACTCAGGGATCGTCGTCATCCCTCTGTATTCGGCATTTATCGCGATTGTCTTCTGGGCCGCCCTGAACACTCCGTATGTATACGGACACTTATCGAGAAGGTACAGCGCGACGGGAGGTTTCTTGCCGCTGAACTCGCGGGATATGCGGCCGATGGCCTGTTCCGTATCTTTGAGCGGAAGGTGTATAATAAGCGTATCGAGACGGGGAATGTCCAAACCCTCCTTCGCCAGCTGCGTGACACCGAACACGAGCGGGCACTCGTTTTCGAGATACCGCGTCTCATCCTCCGTGAACCGGTTCGTCTCCGATATGACCAGCATCGGCCCGTAGTCGTAGAAGTATTCGTACAGCGCTTTGAGCACCTCCTTGCGTTTCGACAGAAACAGCACGGTGCGTCCCTTGTCGAGCGCCTCCTGAATAGCGCGTATGGCGATCTTCCTGCGCGCGCAATTCTCCGACAAATAACTCTCCAACGTAGTGTAGGACATGTCCTGCGCGCGTTCGAGCGTCTTCATAAGCTCCCTGTACTCGGTCTTGTTCCAATGACCGGCCATATACTCGTCCGTTACGGACTTGCACTGTTTGGGATCGAAACTTATCGCCGATGCGGTTTCCGTGTAGGGATAGTCGTGTTGTTCCAGATATTTCAGAATCGTCGAATGCGGCCTGTTCTTGGACGTGACACCGCGCACCTCCACACCCGTATCGAGCGCGTACACATAAGGCTTGCGGAACTGGTATTCCATCCTGAACCGATCCCCGAAATGATACGCCAGCACTTTATGCGCACCGTCGGTTCGTCGGAACGTGGCCGTAAGAGCCGTCCGATAATACGCCGGGATTTCATCAAGTATCGGCATATACGTGTCGGCACCGATCCTGTGCGCCTCGTCTAAGATAACCTGTCCGATATTGTTCACCAGTTCCTCCGGCAGCACGCGAACCGTAAAGAGGTCGAGAACCACGATCGTAAAATCGGCGTTAAAGGGCATTTCCGTCGCATTAGACGTCAAAACGACCGTCGAGGCATCAGTTGTACCACGGATGACGTTTTCCCACTGTCGCGCCAAATAATACGTCGGCACCAAAACGAGCGTCTGCACTTGCAGTCGTGCGGTGCGGTAAATCGCACAGACCGTCTTCCCGTGACCGCACGGCATCTCGATCAGAACCCCCGACGAATCATACATCGCGGGGTTGTCGTCGAAAAACTTCTTCTGGTAGTCTCTGAGGGTGATCCTGTGGTTAAACGACGTGCGTCTTCCCATGACGAGACCGTCCGTCGACTTCGGCTGCCCGAAGTAGTAGCGGGGAAGCACATACCGGTCTCCCTCTTTTCGGAGATAGCAGATCGTAGGGTCTACCTTCGAATAAAACCTTCCCTTACCGAACCGGACGATATTCTGGTATCTCGGATTCGGGAGTGTGAGCGTCTCCGATATTTCCTCGACTGAGGTTCCATGTTCGATGATCTCGCGTTCAGTCGCGAGGAGGTTGCTGCAATATTCCATATTCGATAGCTCGTTCGGTAACGACCTCCCAGTCAGTGCAGTCGTCAAGAATTCCATTCACGTATTCGTCGCACGACGTGTAGTCCATATACCACGCATGCTCCCACAGATCGATGCAGAACAGCGGTGATCCCTGCCACGGGGCAGGCGTATCCCTCCACAGCGGGTTAAGCGCATTCGGGCACATGCGCATGTATACGTCCGAACCGCGTGCGTACACCCACAGAAAACCGGAACCCATATTCGTCGCGGCGTGTTCCCTTACCGTAGCGCGGAAGTCTCCGAAATGTTTGCGGAAAAGCGCTTCGAGCGATTCCGGCATTTCGACCTTCCGTTCGGTAAGCTGTTCGAACCAGAAGCAATGATTGAAAACATTCGCCGAGTAGTTCCTCAGATAAACATCCCGCGACTGTTGCAGTTCGACAAGTTCGCGCGGAGATTCACCCAGCAATTTCATCCGCTCGTTGAGTGCGTCGATTTGCCGCGAAAAGTATCCGTAGTAATGACGCGCAAGACCCTCGATTGAGAAACCGCGGATCGTCCTCCCGTGGAAAGGAGATCGCATCAGCCGAAAACCCTGCTCGTCGATGGTCGCTAATTCAGGTTGAAAAATCGTCGTTTTTCCCATGCTTCAAATGCTTGGCCACGCAATTTATATCTACAATACGGTAAATAACTTCTAATACCCGGGTATACTCCGTATACCCATATATCTATTATATATAATTATATAATATTCTACTTCTGTATTTAGCTGTTATTAAATATATCTGGTCTGACCTAACTCCAAAACCTCGTCCAAAACCGTCCAAAAATCGTCCCTGAACCGAGGTCGTTTTCGACCGTTAAAAACTACGTGAATATAGCAAAAACTTTCGACTCTTGCAAACGTCCCAAAACCGCCTACGCACGGCTGCCCTTATTCGGTACGATCAGCTGTCCGCGGAACCGGCACGAATAAGTCCCGACAATAGACCGCGCGGCGAGCCGTAGGCACAGCTTGACCGTAGGCGTCATTAGAGACGTTTCTCCCTGCGTTTCGATGGTTACATACGTTCGGTACTCAGTGTGCGCGATATCGCCGGGTTTTCGCATGAAATACGCCGGGCATACAACGACGAACGGATTCTGAGCCTCCCCCGTATTCGTCGTCGTGGCACCACCGGCAATAAGTACGTCGTTTACGTTCCACCACGTCTGCGAGAATACGGAGGACAGCGGAATACTGGCCGTAAGAACCTTCGGAGATTGGGATACCTCCGTATTGTTGAACGCCACCATCGCATCGACGGATACCATCAGCATATCCTTGTCCATGTAGAAGTAAGCGACGCCTCCTATACCGGTAGCATAGGAACCGAGCTGTTCGGTGGGAATCTCGTACTTGACCGTACTCGGTTGATACTGAAACAGATTTACCACCGTATTGATGATCTTGGTCGCCATCGGGTATCCCTTCGGGAGCGTATTGGGAACTCTCGAATGCAATCTTGCGCCGAGAAGGACGTTGAACGAATACACCACCGACACGACCTCGGCATCCGAAGGAAGCGACACCCACTGCGTCGTACCGGACTGAGCCGTACCGACGACGAACCCGTAGTCGGATATGACGTAGTGATCCGCCGCTGCCATAGAGGTACCGTCGCCGAATACGGCGCCCGAGATAAGATGATCCGCTCTGTCGTTCGCATACGTGACGAGCTTACGCTTGACGTACAGTCCGATCAGGTGGTCGTCATTGTAGAAACCGTCGGTAATGACATCCGTCTTGGAACTGCCTTTATATAACTGTACCCCAGCGACTTCGAGGTACGAGTAAGTCATCTTCGCTTCACCGTTAGCAACATTGAAAGTCATATCCGACGTAGCAGGAAGGAAACCCTCCAACATGCCGAAACGATGGTCGAACACGTCCAGCTGACGGTTTATATCGGGAGCCGTAAACAGATTGGGGGCGCCATGAAAGACTGCCCGCATAATTTTTTGCGAGGCGTTGTACACCTTGTCCTTAATACTACTCATTCCTGAAATACAGATTTAACAGTTTGTCGTAATAGGGGCTGTCGCGATGTTGGACGTCCCATGTTATCTGGGCCTTGGAATAGAAACTGACGAATTCATTTATGGCCCCCTCCTTGTCAGCGGTACCGATCAGGTATTCTTCGATCTCGGGGATATTCCATACCATCGTAGAACCTCCATCGGAGAAACCCGCCTTGATCTCGTCATACGTCGATACTACATCGTCGTACTCGGCAATGACGTAATCCGTACCGAAATACGGCGTTTTTACGTGAATCGTCAGCGTATTGCTCTGCGACAGTATATCGGTATCGTCGACGACGTAGAAGTACGGATTTACGTTATCCTCCGTAACGTATCCCTGTGTCGTGGAATCGGGGATAATTTGTGCGGAATCTTTCAGCCAACCGTCGGTATCGATCGTGACTTCCCCCATAGTGATGATGCTGACGAACAATCTGACACCATCGTAGCTCCCGCGTAACTTATTAAGTTTTATCGCATTGAGCAATAGTTGTTGAAGTACCAGTAGAGGCATCTCGTAGGGAAGACCGGAGAATCCGTAGTCAGCGAGTTTTTTAAGCAGCCACTTCTTGTCGTCGATCAGTGCGAAATTGGTAGTACGGAGGGAACCGTAGATGATTTCCTCCTTGTACGCCTGCAAGCCGTCGAATACCGAGATCAGCTTGCGCGATAACTCCTGTTCCTTGACCGAAACGGGTATGAACTTGCTAAATTGCATCGAATCTACAAATTATATCTCCGGCGTCGACTTGCTTGAAGATGGAAGTCTTGGCGATCGTGATACTACGCATGGGAGTTTCCTGCGAGTTTACCGTAGCCTTGAAACTTACGCTCTGAACCCCCTGAACGGAACTGCGGATCAGTACGTCTACGTCCGTAAGGTCGAATCCCGAACCGTAAGTAGCCTTTATCAGCGGATTCGTAACATCCTGAATAACCTGTTTGACCTGTCTTTCGATGATCGACGTGTCGTAGCCTTTCAGATAGATTATATCCAGAATGATGTTGGAGGCCGCACCGGATTCACTGGCCACGTCGAGCAAATCCACATACGTGTTCGGCGTATACGACAGAGAGTACCCCATGATAAGCCGGCCGGAGAGGAAGTCGTATATCTTCGACTGTTCCTCCGTCGTGGGTTCCTCCGAACCGGACGTAGGGATAACCCTGTACGACACCGTGGTACCGTACAGCGTAACCTTAGACTGTTTGACGAATCCGAGCGTATTGAGCAGTCCCTCGGTAGACACCGTATTTACGGCCGTACCCTGAACACCGATCATCAGCGGGGCCTTCTCCTGAATAGACGTAAGACTCTCGGCATACGAACCTCCGGTAGCGGCCGTCATAAGCGTAACACCGGTGACCTCTCTCTGCGACAAATCATCCGTAACACGTACCTCCATCGTAGTAGGGAAGTCGAAGTTCTGTTTCGAACCGTCGCACGTGCGGAAGTCGACGTGAATGCCGCTTCCGAGTGCAGGCTGCACACCGTAACCGTTATGTCCGAAGTAGATAGACACGGAACCGTCCTCCTCCGGCAGAACCATAAAGTGCGTACTGTCCGAATCGGATTCTCCGAACGTCCCTACACGTGTATACTCGACGTTGTTTATCTGCACGAACACACTGTCCACGTCAATGTTCTTCTGCCGTATGAAAATGTTGTTTCCGTTGAATGTAATGTCCTCCGATGTAAACGTCCCTGCATGCAGTAGCAGTGTCAGCGTGGTTTCTTCGGCCGGTACGTTGAAATCCTCGTCGTTAGTAAACGGTATGTCTCCGACCATAACCGTGAGATCGCCGCGTTTGTACGTCGCAGCGTTACCGGCAGCGAACGACAGCGAGAACGTCGCGGTAGCCCCCTTGCATAGCGTCGGCGTGTAACCGAGTGCGGACACTTGTGCGAATACGTTACTATACGAATGGGTCTTCCTGAGGATGCTCTCGTTGGCGAAGGCATTGATGTACCAGAAGTCCTTCTCCGAGAACAGTGCGAACAGTTCGACGAGGAACTCCCCGAAGTCGGACTTGCTTCGATCCGTCCACTCGGGGAACAGCGAGTCGGCCAGAAGGTGCGCCTTGTCGACCATCTGTATCATCGTCGCATTCGTCAGCAAGTCTTCCTCCGGTATGATAAGAAGCTCCGAATATCGGCGCAGCTTTTGAAGCGTCGACAGCGGAAGTCCTGAAAAATACGCGAGCAGTGTTTCCTTATTATCAGCCATACTAAACAAACGTTACACCTTGAACTTCGGTCTTGCTCTCCTCGACGGCCGCATACTCGATGCGCAGCGTAAGATCGCGGCGGCTGTCAGAGGGATCGTATCCCACGTCCACTCCGAGGACACGCAGATCATTCGTATTCTGTTCGATTCCATTTTGCAGCGTCGACACGATAAGCGCCCTGTTTACGATGAAAAAACTTGCGGGCCTCTGCACGAGACTGTGGAAGTTGAACCCGTAGTTCGGAGAGTACACGCGCATCCGGTCGAAGGTACAGTAGAACCAAATATCGTCCGAAGCCTTCGTAGAGCCGGACGACAAACCCAGTTTACCGTTGTCCATCTTGAATCTGCAAGAAAGTCCCCGCATAGTCACTGCAATTTTGCCGGATCGGCCGGAGTTACCGTGCACGCACCGTTCGGCGCCGTTACGGTAATGTTGGCACTCGTTATCCGTATATCTCCCGACTTGACGTACTGCTCCACTGCATCGGAAACCACCGAAGACATCCGTTCGCAGATATTCGCGATTATGTCCGCCGGATCAGCCTGCTCGTCACCGTTGACGGCATTGGCCGCCTGATCCTCCATGATCTGACGGAAACCATCGTACAGAGAATTTTTCAGTGCAGTCTTATTGAGCATCGCCTATCGGTAAAATAAGTTCCTTAATTTCATCGAGCCGCGCCTTCAAGTCGTTGAACACCTGTATCGTGTCAGGCATGAACGGCTGAGGGCCGAGCATCGTATTCACTTTCGCCTTCAATAACTGTTCGAGAAGCTCCGTACACACCGCCAGAAGGCGTTCCTGTATATCGTAGCTTGCCGACGAAGCACTCTCCAACGGGTAAAACCCCGTTATCATAGGCGAAATATACAAATCTTTTTCATAAGTAACAAGGGCGAGGAACTTGTCCTTGTTTTCAGACAGCCATTTGGCCGACGGAAGTGTCCCCGTAGTGCCCGTTATGACCATCGGGGCGAAAAACTCGTTCCCCGTGCGGACACGTACTTTGAGCCTGTTGTCGAGAAGCTCACCGGTTATCTGTGCGAACTCGGTCATTACTTCATGAATTCTAAGTCAGTCCACGTACCGGTACCGTCCCACGTATGGGTAAGTCCCATAAGGTAGTACTTACCGACTTGATCCGTGGAGTTGTACCGCAGTATCCCGCGCACGTTGTACACTCTCTGCGTATGGATATTGAGGTCTTGGTTGCAGCGGGCCTTGATCTTGATACCCAAAAAACTCATATCGAACACCGCGACGTTCTCGTCCAGAGGTTTCGTGACCTGTCGGTAGTAGTATCGTGCGAACAGAGGACTTTCAGGCTCCTTGCCGGAACTCCACTCGACACCGAACGGCCCCAGACGACGAATCGTAGCAGCGATCTCGGGTTGCGTCTCTGCGACCTCCTTTACACGCTCCGCATCGAACTCGTACATCGTGATTACCTTCTTGCCGTCCTTCTCCGTAATTTCGGCGACTACGTTGTCTTCAAGCTGACCAGTCTGAGGATTGAACTTCACGGCGGAGCGTCTTACGGAGTAGGCCGCATTGATGTTTTCGTCCACCGTAACGCTCCGAAGGATTCGGGGCCTGTTCCACACCGAATCATCGAACTGTTGTATCTCCTGCAATCGCGCGGATTTTATATCCCCCCTCTCGGGAACGTATAGGAACTGTATGTTCGTATCCTCGCGCAGCTCCTTCGATTCACGTTCTATGACATTGATCGTTTCGACGCCATCGACCATTTCACTCCACATAACGCAGCCGAAGTCATGTGCCAAACTGTTCAGGAAAGCCCAGTCCGACTGGTTGACCTGTCGGCGGACGTTTTTAAGCGTGAACGTGGTCTTGGCGACTTTCTTCGGCAAGGCGAGCATACCGAGCTTCATGCCGTCCGATTCGATGATTCCCTGTATAAGCTCCGTAATGGTTATCGAACTCTTTCCTGCGAAGCACGGGCGCGCACCGGAACCGGTATCGGGATACGTGTAGTTGAGACCGGTATCCTTACCCATCTGCGTAAACCCGTATGCGAAACACTCGACGTTATAGGACACTCGTCCGTCGTCCTGAAAGCGGGTTCGTATCCGCGTTATGGTACCACCGAATATCTTCCGCACACCGTCGCCGGTTTCATCGTAGTATCCGCCGAAAAACACGACCCACTGACCGAGATACGTTCTCTGCAACAGAAGTTCGGCATATTTGTCCACCGTAAACGACAGCGTGTTCACCTGAGACATCTGTTCCTTGTACTCGACCGGCCACGTTACGAACTGTTCAATATCGATGAACCTCGCTTCCCCGATATTGGCAAGTGTCCCTCCGCGTACACGGTAAGTGTCCGTATTGGCAGGAATCTCTCCTTTCATATACAGACGAATCTTAAATGACGGTTGTGTAGGGTTGTTCATCGGATTATATCTCGTACTATGATTTTGGGAAGTCTGATTACGTCTCCGACGTTCCAGTCGTCGGGATTGCGCGGCGGATTGTTATCGGCGATGAACGTCCAGTTCTGAACGGATACTTCACCGAACACGCGGGCGGCGATCGTATACAGCGTCTCGTTCGCCTTTACGATGTACTCGTACCATTCCAGCGTAATGGAAGCATCCTTTATCGGGTAGTGCTTCACTTTACCGCCGAGGTACTCCTGTTTGAGGTTGTGGTAGTTGTAGAATCCGTTGCTTATCATATCTTGCGTGTCATTGTAGAGGAACTGGTCAAATCTTCGAATTCGAGAACACCGAGTTCCACCGATACGGAAGCCCGTATGGGGGTGAGGTCTCTGTCGAACAGCTGGTACGTTACCGGAGCCGACTTTATGATCCCCTGCAAAAGGATAGGCCCGAAACTGAATACCGCCGTAGCGGGCGGCCGGAACTGGTTGAGCGATATGATTCCTCCTTCGGCGAAACGGGGTGTATTTTCATCCTTCAACGGCTCCGGGTACAAAAACGATTGCAGATACTCCACCGCGTCGAGAACTCCGCGTTCATGGACGCGCGTAACACTGAACGCCCCGTTCATGTCCCATTCGAAATCGACCATCTGCGTGACTTTCGCGGTCTCCTTACTGGTGGGTATCGTCGGAACACCGAAAGCCGTGGCAAGCGTATCGCGGTTCCGTTTTTGTTCCACCACGGCAGCGGGTACGGGCGTATTCTTTATCGTAGCGGCCACCGTATCGGGGAGGAAGTACGTCGTATGCGATCCGGGGGTATCGTCCAGCATAAGCTCGAACGTCACGATACGCTCGCCGCCTCCGGCCCACACGTAATCGTTGTACGACAGCCCGGGGTAGTTGCGCGTACTCCACGTAGAAGACTTCGTATCCATCAATTGCTGAGGGTTGAACTGAAACACGTACCCCTTTTCGAGGTTTACCGTATTGAGCGTATCCCTTTTGCGGATAAGATAGCCTCTGTTCTTTGAGGTGCGGAAAAAATAATGACCGTTGGCCGACCCCGTATTCGTATTGAACAACGACCGGAACCGCCTCTGCAAACCTCCTATTGCGTCATTAATTATTGCCATAAATACTGGGTAACACGGCTGGTTGATAAATTTCTCCGTTACGAGTAGCTTTGGTTTCCATCTCGTAGCTGAGGCGGTCGATGATAATATCCGACAGAGCCACGACATCGGTAACGCCTTCCGGCAGGTTTATCGTTATCTGGAAGTCGGACTTGGCAGCCTTGACCAGTGCGCTTATATCCTCCATCGAACGGGCCTTCAATGCCTGTCGGCGCAAAGCGGATATATCGCTGAGCATTTTGGTCTCCTCCTGACGTTGGCGTAGCCTCTCCATCTCGGTAAGATGCGCCTCCTTGTTGTTTTCGTTGACCATGTTGATGTAGTCAGCCGCGGAATCGAAACCGTTGGTGATTCCGGCAAGACCCGCAGCAGCGTTAGCTTTATTCATACCGAAGAACCATGCGAGCATCTTACCGACGTCGGTACGCATGAAGTCTCGCCACGTCTTACCGATACCATAAACCAGATTGTTCCACGCAGTCAACAGCTGGTTTCCCATGATGTCCCAATTAGTCTTGAACTTCTCGAACTTCCTGCCGATCGCGTCGGATACCAGCGTTCCGATACTTTTAACGAATCGCCAGATGCTCTGCATGGACTTGTCCCACTCCTCGGAAAGACCGAGAATATCCTTGATGCAGATTTTGAGAGCCTCGAAACCGAGAAGGATGGCACCTAACGTACCTCCTACGATACCTTTAAGACCTATTTTTCCTACGTTGAGCAGTGCAGCACTGATAGTCTTGATGATAGGCCCAGAACGTTTCAGCATACCGAACGACGCAGCGATCTGGGTCTGCGTTTTCGGTTTCATGAACATATTTTTGATATACATCCAACGGCGCTTTCTCGAACCCTTCTGCAAACCATGCGCCTTGTAACCGCCGCCACGGTAGTTGGCAGGATTTTGTAGCATTCGTCCGGTTCTCCACTTACCGCGTATGAACGGACGGCGTATCCCTCTGTATAGACCGCCTCCGATACTGTTTATCGCCGCAGCATACGCCCATGCGGAATTGATCGCCGCCTTAGAGATAAGGAACACCGTTTTAAGCGCCTTGTACGCCAGCAGCAGTTTGAGAGTGGTCTTTATGGGTTCCTGATAGTCTTGGAAAAACTTGACCACCCGAAGCTTCATGAATTCCAGCCATACGATAAGCGAGTTCGTGGATTCCCTGTAATTGTCGAGAATCTTCTTGGAGCCGTCGAGACTTTTGTTTATGACCCTTCCGACCCACATGACGAACTCACCAATCTGTTTGACGAACCATCCGAGAACTCTGCCGACCATGTAACCGGCCCTTTTGATGTACTCCAAAGACTTGGACAGTCCACCGCCGATCTTGTCGAACACACCGACTACGCTTCCATACAGACTGTCGGGATTTCTCGGATCACCGACGACACTCTTCATGAAAGTTTTCCAGATACCGGAAATCTGTGCGGTACCGTCTTTGATCGTACGGAAATCGTTCTTAATGAGCGTCTGCAATCCCTTATGCTCCTTTACGAAGTTAAGGATCGCCTGTTGTCGTTGAATGGTGTTCGCCTGATACTTCTCGAAGTAGCGCGTGGAGCGTTCCGTAAGAAGTCCCATTTGAACCAGTCCCGACATGTTTCCACGGATACCATTGGAAATGGCCCCGGCGAATTCATCGAAACTTACACCCATAGCGTGAGCGCTCTTGTCGAGGAAGTCGAGATTTTCGCTGGCCTTGATGCCGACCGACATAAGATCGTTCATTCCGCGCATCTGTTGTTGCACGGAGAACGACGTCTGTCCTTTGGCGATACGATCCTGTAACTTGGCCATCGTCTGCATCGTATTGAGGTACCCGCCGAAGCGCATCGCATTCGGTTTAAGCGTATCGACGTACCCCGTAGCGGTTTTTTGCAGCGCGTAGTACGCACCCGCCAGTGACAAGGTGACACCGGTAAGTCTGGTGATCTTGCTTAGAGTAGCCGTAGATACGGCTACACCGAAATCGTATGAAAACTGCGGGTCTCCACCCCTCAATTTACCGGCCATAGCTACTTGTTTTTGGAGGCGTCGAGTTCTTTATTCAAGACCTCCATCTCCATGTGAAAAAACGTTTCGCGATCCTCGGTATCCATGAGCATGATCTCCGAATACTGTTGACGCAAACGCTTCATAAGAAAGTACACCTGCGACGTTAAACTATAATATTCCTCACTGTTCGGATCGTCTTCGTCGCGAGAAATATCTTTCGGCAAAAAGAGAGTATCCCTTCGTAAAGCCCAAAGGCCGAACATCGGGTACTCTCTATTGACGAACTTAGCGATTCCGATGTTTAACGTCATTCCGAGAAAAAAGAAGACGCCTCCATCGAATAGGGTATCTCTCTTTGCTCGTCACATCCGCACCGGTCGTAATACGCGAACGGAAGCGTAGGAAGGTACTCCGTCAGAGCGGAGCGGATCGCTTTGAGGTCTTTGCCGGAAAGATACTCGTCGTAGAGCTTCATTCCGTAGTACGTGTGGAACTCCGTCGGGAGAACACTCGTAACGGTACCGTCCTCCACCGATTCGACACGCAGCAGGCAATCCTTAGCGATGCAGCGCCAGAAACCGATCGAATCCGAGAATTTCCGTTCGTTTTTGATCGCGTCGCGCAGCAGCGGCGCGCGGAACGTCATCCGATTGTATTCGGTTTGTAGAACGTCGGAATATTCGGGTTTATCCGTTATTTTACCGAGCAACGGAGGGGTGAAACCGGAAACAAGGTCGACCACGATCTCGTCGTAATTCGGGCACTCCTCCATGAACTCCTTCGTCTCGTCGCGGTAATCGATCTTATCGAGATCAATATCCGCGAGAAGACGCTTCCCGCAGTACTTGCAAATAACCTCCTGACGGGGGATGAAACTTTGCCACAACCGGCGGTGAATCTCCACGAGAAGCGTATTTACATCCGCCATCGTGAGATTCTTAACCGCCTCGGGTATCGTAACCGCGTTGTCCTTGACGTATGATCTGCGGGCCTCGGCACCGATCTCGATGTTACCGATTCTCTTGATCGCTACGGCAAGGACATTTCCCTGCCACGTGTAGGGGCGTTCGGGAATCTTGGTCACGAAAACTTTTTCTGCCACACCATTAGTACGAAGTAATTCTACCTCCTTCAATACATCCCCGCCGGAACGAAGTCCGATGGGAAGATCGAAAATCAAACTGTCCATAATCCTGTATAGTGTTAAAAGAACTTGTCGTTACACGCTGGTAGGAACGATCTCCCAGCCGTCGCATATCGCCGTATAGGTGACGGTGAACTTCTCGGAGCTTCCAACGTCGAACGTCGGGTAACGTGCGGCCGTGAACCGGAATCCCTCGAATACCACCGTGAACACCTCCTGTCCGTGGTGCATCTTGACGGCGGTAGCCGGAAGTTTCATTCCGGTTTCGATCATCGTACTGACGAGAGCCTCCATAGCACGGTCGGCGGCATTCCCCTGATACGTTCTGGTGAGCGTCATCTCGTCGTAACGGGTGAGCTGGTCGGTAAAGTTGTAGACGTGGTTGCTTCCTGCGTCCACCATCTCGACGTTACCGGAAGACTTGCCCATACCCTCCAACGTTTCGAAAAGGCCATTGGAAAGAATCCCCGCTACGGGCAGATTCAGGTACCAGCCATTCGCTACGAAAGCGTCCTGCGGTTTTTGCGGTTTTGCCATAGTTTACTCCTCCTCAATTAACAGGATTCCATCGTTTCTTTGCAGCGACAGCACGACGCTCTCGATACATTCGGTAGGAATCCACATTACCGTAATGTTAACGAGTTTGCGATCCTGACCGGCGGGATTGTTGCTCTTGTCGCAGATCGCCTGATATGCCTTGTCGAAGGCAACGCTGTTTTCGAGGGCACCGGCATCGTACTCTCCCTTGAAATAGGTGCGGAGTTCCACCAGAGCCTCCTGCCGGATACTGGGAGTATTCGGTTTCTGCTCCATGAAACGGAGCTTGTTTTTCAGGACGCGCACGTAATACGACGTCTGCAACCGCGTGTGGATGCTCTGGTACAGCGAATTCGTCGAGTACGACCGCGACGTTCCGACGTACCACCCCGTATCCTCGACGTATTGCAGCACATTGCAGAGGTAGTTCTGCACGAGCCGGTTGATCGTCGCCTGCGTGAAGCTGCGGGGCGTAACGTCTACGACGGTAGTAAACAGCGAATCGAGACCGCCCGGCGGAATATGGATGTAGTTGCCACTCGCATACGGCGTGCGCAGATACGCAGCACCGATAACCGCGCCGATGTTGGGGATCGTCACACGATTGCCATTACTGTCGAGAACCGTTATCCAACCCTCGTAACCGCCGGCCATGAAACTCTTGTCGTTCGAGCGCAGCGCGTTGTAGTAGAGTTCGGCCATGCTCTCCGAGAAGTCGACGGGGAACGTAATGACGCCGATCGGACTTTTCTGCTCGTTCAGATAGGCGTTGAACTTCTTTTCGACGTCGAGAGTGTGGTACTCCGTGTGAGCCATGATCTGAACGTCGGCACCGTCGAAACTGTTGAACTGGTCGCCGAAGTAGTCCTCCGTAACGTTACCGTCCGTACCACCGACGAGCGTGCCGGTAACGAGCGTACCGATCAGTTTGCTGACCGTACCGGAGACGTCGACGAGAGCCATGCCCTGCAACAGAATGTTGTTACCCGACACACTGGCCACGACACCGATCTTCTCGTAGGAAGCCGAATACAGCGTGTCACCGGCTTTCGCACCGGTAGGAGCGGAGCTTCCGGTAAGCTGCGTATCGCCCTGTCTTGCCGTGAAAGAACCGACCGAAGTAACCTTGTAGCGCGCGTTACCGGTTTCCTCAGTTCCATTCATAGCAACCGTAATGCACTTACTGGCCGTATTGACCTGACTTACGATCTCCGCAATGGTACCCGCGATGTACGTCTCCGTAGAACCGTTATAGGAAACGGCGAGTGCGTACTTCTCGTCAGCGTACACACCGAACGGATAGAACGTGAGATTGACCTTATTGTTGGCCCATGCACCCGGATCGGGAGTACCCTTGTAACCGGCCTTACACTGCAATGTGACGGCGGTAGTAGCCGACAGCTCCTTCGACGCTACGACGCTATCTGCCGACACTACGCGCGACAAGTGCAGCGTAACGGGAGCCTCACCGGCTTCATCGAACAGATTTTTGACTACCGCCGGCCCAAAGTAGTTCGAATTCTGCCCTCCGAACATCTCGTTGAACTCCTCCATGTTCGATACCTTCGTGGGAACCAGTTTCGGCCCGCGGGTGAACATACCGAGTAATCCGACGTTACGCATCGAGGGGTCTTTGAAAGGAGACGCACCATTCGCTACGCCTTCTTTGATAGAGATACCTACATCTGCCATTGTTATACGAATTAAGTTTGCTCCCTGTTTTATCGTTATAAAATCAACCCGATAAGAATACCGGCGGCCGCACAACCGGCACCGACACCCCATAGGGTACGTTTGTTTCTTCGTTGTTGTTCACGCATGGAATCTTCCAGCGTGTTTATAATCTCCTCAGAGGTCTTACCGTGCTCCTTCCACAGTGAAATGACCGTTTCCTGAGTTTCGATCGTACCGGTAAGAACCTTGTTCAGTGAATCGGAAACGACGAGACGCGCAAGGTAATTCTCGTTCAGGGTTTCCAGCATCCGAACCTTATTCAGTCCTCTATTTATCTTCACCAGCTGCACCGGAGTTATCACTACTACGGTGTCCGTCTGGTTCAGGATCATCTTCCTCGGATAGGTATTCTGACAAAAACTCGATGTTATCGTCGATACCAAAATCCAAAAGCATAGAATCGAGCTTCTCATAGTTCTCCAATATTTTTCTCGCCTGAGTTTCGAGTCTCTTTTTGTCAGCTTCAAGCAGCGAAACGATCCTTTTGGATTCATCGAGAACCACGACAAGCCGATTAACGGAATCTTGGAGTTTGTGAATCTTGTCGATGTACTCCTTTACGTCACTCGTCCTTTCGAGCGCCTTGCACTTACTGGCATAATGCACGCAGGCACACGTCAGGGCTATTATTATGCCGATAAGAAAAAACAAAGCTATGCTCTTAAAGGTTTTCATCTACTGAAATGGTCGTTAATTTTTTCGATAGCCTCGATGATCGATCGCTCGAAACGAGCATTTACCTCCGGTTTACTCAGTTCGGCCACATCATACTTGTTGTCCTGAAACAGCCACTCGACGAGAACGGCCATGTAACCGCTCCCCATAAGAACCGTGAAATTGCTCTCGAAGTCCCTGTCGAGTTTTTGGACGGAGTATTGTCTGAATTTATACCCCGGGAAATCTTCCAGAAGTTGATCGATGATGATGCTCGCGCATTCATCCGACTTGGTAACTCCTTTCGTAGTCCACACAGACCAGCCGCGGGCATTGTTCCACGACGTACCGGAACCCACGGCGTCATTGTGCAGGGACAGGAGAAACTTCTGTTTGTCGGTCTTTACCGCAAGAGCGTTCCGCTGTCTCTTGGACAGACCGATCTCGTACTCGGTAGAATTCGTAAAAAACACTTCGTAACCGAGCGATCTGAGTGCGATCGCAAGATTCCGGCAGCGTTCACGGCTCCACAAATACTCTCTGTGCGAGTTATCGGGACTTCGTTTCCCGGGAACCTCCTTACCGTGCGCAGGATCGAGAACTATACAGATATTCTTCATACGTTAAAAATACCCCTTAATATCGACCAGAGGTCATGGCTTACGAATCCTGAAATGATGAAAACCAGTCCGAGCATTAAAACGATAACCAGTTTCGGGTGCTCCATGAAGAATATAAGGAGGTTGAAAGATTCCGTATTCCTCCGCACCGGACACGTTTCCTCGGCATTGGTTATCATCTGTAACTGTTTGAGTATGTCATCCAGTTTTCGGCTGGTACTCTCCAAACGGGAACTCATCTCCGTCTGATGTTCTTCGAGAAGTTGACATCTTTCGTCGAACAATTCGGCCAGAAGGAGAAGTTTCCTGTCGGCCGGATCATTCTTGTCGCAGACGAGTTTCAGTTTGTCGATCATCCGTTCTGAATCACTTTACGAACAACCCACAGATACGAGGAACCTTCATAGAAGCCGGAACCGTACAACGTTGTCCGGGCATAAGCACGACGAGTTTCCCTTCGACACGAAGTTCGACCCGCATACTGCCGGCGTTCATCAAGGTTTTCACCTCAGAAGATTTGGTCTCTACCGTCTTAGCCATAGTCCTTAATTTTTCTCAAAGATAACGAAAATTATTCCGATTTTGCAAGTTGTGACGCAAAAATACGTCACACAATAACCGTAACGGCTTCGGCATTGAGAATAACTTTCTGAATAACCGCAACCTCTTTCGGTTCGACCGCGTACAGCCACACTTGCAAAGTGAATTCGTAGTTCACTTCCTGAACTCCATCGGTGCGCGGTACGTCAGTAATTCTGACGGTGAACGGAACGACGTCACCTACGGAATCCTCGTCATCGATAACGCTCTTGTTGAACAGAAACGACGGTTCCAGCATGAACCGTGTAAATACATCTTTGAGAGCATTTATCTGAAAGTAACTTTTTGCGGCGATGCTGACATCATAGCGGAAATCCATCCATACCGGTCTTCGATACAGATACGCCGTGAGTTCATCATCGGATAATCCACCGGAGTACTCCTTGAACTCGACCCACCATTCGTCTCTGAGCGTAGGGGCGTAATCCTGAATAGCTATACACGGATACACTTGGTTCTCCTGCTCCTCCGTGTAGTCATAAGCGGATTTCCGTGCGTACCGTACCGGTACATCGATAAGTGCACCGGTACCGTGATCTTTGATCTTGATACCGGAGAACAGAGCGAAAAACTGCTCGTTAACCTGTGAAACGGAGCTTAACATTTGTACCCTGAGTTAAGTTTTTTCAGCAGCCACTTTATAGCGCTGTCATACACAAACAACGACGCGAAAAACGAGGTTAACAGACTTTCGAAGGATTCCTCCGTGTACTCGCGAAACACCGCAAAGAACAGTGCCCCGATAACGCACGTAACGCAGCGTTTCTGCCACGTAGGAACTTTCTGCGCACCGTTGCAGTGATCGATGAGCCGTATAACCATATACGAACCGGCTATGACGCAGAACATGTACCCCACGGAGAATACATCCATGAGACGTGCGATAAGTTGATCCATTTACTTCTTCCGTTTCTGTTTCGCGTTTCCCTTAGGTATCCCCGTACCGAAAAACTCGTCGTATGTGCCGTACTTCTTAGCGGCTTTGGCGAGTTCTTCGTTCCACATCGCTTTGAGCTTACCGAAAAAACCACCCTTGCGCGGTGTGTCGACCGGTGGCTTACCGGACAACGTAGGACGTATCTCCTTCATGATACGAGCGGTCTCAGACTTAGTATCGGCCTTAGCCTTAGCAATAGGATTCTTGGAGCGGGGTTGGATAAGTTTCTCAGTACCCCCCTTGACGCCATACGCTTTGGCGACGCCTTGTAAGTTCTGAATGAACTCACGCATCTCCTGATCCTGTTTCGCCTGCAACCGATCGAACTCCTCGTCGGACATGGTAGGGGCCTTCCGGTTAATCTCCATTCCGTCGAGGTTTACCTTCTTGTTACCGCCTCTGGAATATGCACGAACCGTATAGACTTTTCCTTTGGAACTTCTACGTTTGTAGGACTTAACGTTTACTGCCATGTTTCTTAAAGAATTGTTCGATGCGCTTTCGCGCAACGGGTTTGAACGCCGCAAATGAATCTCGCCATACGGGGCGGGCCGGAATGTGTTTATCCTTCGTACCGTACTCGTGAACCTTAGCGAGCTGTAAGTTCGTGAGTGGGCTATCAGTACGTGGAGTGTCCTCCACAGATACGAAGGTGCCTTCCCGATAGATGGCGTCGAGCATAACGCCGCTGTTTATAAGAGGAACGCCGCCGTGTTTTTTCTTTCGTGTGGATTCCGCAAGAGTATACTTGAACTTGTTGGTCTCGATATTCCTCTTTACGGTCTCCTTGAACTCCTCAGCGATCTGAGCACCGAGTGCGTCCATGTCCTCCTTAAACTTGTACGTCTTCGGTATCTTCGACTTGGGCGCTTTAAGCAACGTTCGGGGCACCTTCGTAAGTCTACGAGGCACCTTCGACGCAAGTCTTAGAACAGCTCCTATCGCGAAAGGTATCATCTGCGGTCGTAAGGGTAGCGATCGTCGTCCTCCATAACGTAGTCGGCGAACGGCTTGATCGGATTCTCCGGGTCGGTCGTCAGCGGGGGAATACCAGTTCCGAGACCCCATGAAGTCATCTCGGGAAGATGTGTCCGCGGATTAAGTTTGACCTTTCCGGGACGTTTGTCGCACGGTTTCATACTCAACACTCGTTTCTGTAATACGGATCGAGCAATCCGGGTGTCCAGCTCGTAGTACTACGGTCGGGAATGTTCCCTACTTGTTCGTAGGCGGCCAGAACTTCGTTCTCCTCGCGGAAAGGTTTCGCGGGGGTTCGTTCACGAACGATCAACCTCTGGTATTCCGGGTACCTCGGAATGACACTGGTATTTTTCGCTTTGGCCATACTACCAATTTTCGGGGAGCATATCCCGGGCACCGAGAGCCTTAGCCCGTTTGATGATCCAACGTTTGACTATCTCGGGATTCTTGGAACGGCCGTATGCAGATATGGCATTCGCCAAATCCCTCTTGTTCGTAATGGGAAACGAACCGTCAGGAAGCGCCTCCCCCTTCTGAGAAAGTTTTTCACGCGAAGCATCGGAAAACTCCTTAGCCCCACGATATGCAGATACTTTGTCCTTTCGATTGTGGCGTCTTACAACTGAAACTTTGTTCCGCCTCTTGCGTCGATGTTCTTTTACGGTAGTCATATCATCCTCCTTTCAAATCATCCTTAACGAATATTTGCAAACCGATGCAGCTTCCGTACTCCTTAAAATCTTCGAGATAGATTATTCTATCGATAACTTGGGTTCTTCCTTCAAAGTGGACTTTCGTCCTGTTCCAATCGAGGTGATAATCACCCAGCTTCGGCACAAGCTGTTTCGGGGAGAGATAGACAACTCCATTTACTTCCTTCGGTAGGCCATACTTCTCACGGGTACGTTCAGGTATCTCTTTTTCGTACAGTGCTCTGAACTCGTAAAATGTCGACTCTCTTACGCTGTCACCGACGAACGATTCTATGGTAAATTCTTCGGTTTGGTCAGGTTTTCGGACAGTCACGATTTCAAGCTGTATCTTATAAGGTGTTGCGAGCAACTTCTTATAAAACATAGCTTGGTACTGTAAAAACTTGGCCTTAGATACAAGCATAGCTCAACTGTATAAACGACTTTTTCCGTACTTCCACACGTAGCCATAGGCTATATTTCGGGTTCCATTACAGCAGGCAGATATACCTCCGGGGTTTCTATTGATACTTCGACCAGCCTCGCTAACGGACGCGAAAGCGGCGATGAAATTTCCTTCTCTGTCGTACTGTTCAACAGGTCGCGACCAACCGGTCTCTATGAACCGCTGTTTGGTTTTGTTCTTGGCATTCCCATAGGTAACATTGTAAGCTACCGTACACCATTCGAGATTGCTGGCGTCATTATTGGTTCTGCACTCGTCTCTATGGTTTACGCACTCCAAATGTTCGGGATTCGGCAGGAACGCTTCGGCAACGAGCCGATGAACGTTCTTAGTTTGGTTTCTACCGTTATCGCACAGTACAACATAGTAGTATCCACGGTCTCCTAAGCGAGGTGTAAGAATTCTACCTTGTCGGATACGTGTACAATCACCCCACGTCTCCTCACGTGTGAGGGAGTAAACCCTTCCACGATTGGATACGACGTAGTTAGGGAATCCCTTTACAGGAACCCAAACTTCCCCAACAACGCTATGGAGCACACCTATATCCATTATGGAACCCTTGATAAGATACCTCTCGAAAGAGGTGACAGACTGAACGGATACGAATCGTAATACGCACGGAAATCGTATTCTCGAATAAGTTGGATATAACCCGGTATAACATTGTCCTTCCGCAAGGAGTAATCACCGAATTGTTCTTCAAGAAGACCTCTGAGGTACAGCATAAGACGGTACCAGAAAGAGTATCTGTCGCCCCATACGTTATCGGAGCCAACACGGTTAAAATCTTCGTAAAAGAATCCTTGCGTAGCGTCCTCCGTAATGGTGAACACTGAACCTATCTGTACGGTAGTTTGTAAGGGGGTACCCGCGGAACCGGAGCCAGTATAATCAGAGCCATCAGTAAATGACTGGCCTATGGAACCTGCGGCATTCTCGTATACGCGCCGTCTGTCGACGAGGTGATACGATACCCAAATGGCTAAATGTTGTTCGGAAGGTCGGATAAGTTTACCCACGGTTTCATCCGTAAGGTCAACATCCTTTATATCGAGAACCTTGAAATAATACCAAGAGATCATCTTAGCGATCTCCCAGTCAGAGAAAAAGTATCTGCGGAAAAATGTTACATCCTCGTCTGCGTCACGTGCAGCGACCTTGATAAGCGTACTCGTAAGCTCGTCACCCTTGAAATACGGCGTGTAGGCCACTACGATTCCTTCTGCGATAAGCGCGTCCAACAACAGATTGAACGTGTAGTACTCTGTAAAATAGAAGCGCTTCGTGTCGCTACCGTCATTTTTGCGAATTTCCAGATAACCGCCTTTCTCAATGGCACTCGCATCTCCTGCATCGAGCCGTGTAACGAACGTAGGGTCAGTAGTCCCGGGGCGAATCTCGTAACTACTGGAAGTAGTCTCGGCATCGCCTCCATTGATAACTACATCGCCGTATATCGGCATTCCCTTCTCGCGTTCGGCGTCGGCATACTCTCCGTCCATGTGACGGTTGAATACGTTCTTGGGAATAACCGGAGGAACCACCTCGACGATGTACCCCGGCATCGCTTTAAGTGCGAATGCAGGAATTATGAAGCGGTCGAAAGTCAACTCCCGAACCGCTGTCATAATTTCGTTCAAAGTTACCTGTGTCGCAGACATGAATTTTACATTCTGAATGCCTTTTTAGCGGAGGACAAAATGGCCGCCACATCATCGGGCACTTCCGTTTCTTTTCCTTTCGGGAACTTGTACCGATTGCCCGCAACGATGCAATCGACGTTCTCCACACAGTGAATCCGGGTCTTCTTCGTCACCTTGCCGGTAACGGCAGCGGTGGGTTTCTTGACTTCGGGTTCGATCTTTGCTTCCTCAACCTTCGTAACTTCGGGTTCGATCTGTACTTCGGGCTGTTCAGTCCCTTCGGACTTTACTTGTCTTGCCATAGATAGTGAATTGTTAAAGTTAAAGTTAAAGGGGAAGGCCCCACCGCTTACGCGGTGAGAGCCTTGACGATGTTCTTCTCCTCGATGATACCGGTACCCCAGATACCATACCAGCCGAGCGTGTGCTTACGACCGAGTTCGATAACGCCGTCGTCACGAAGCTCGACGTCGAGAGCGATAGCCCACGCATAGGCGTTTTCACCAAAGAAGACAGCCTCGTAACCGGTCGTAATCGTGGCACTGGAGCCGTACTTCTCCTGAATCTTGGCGGAATCCAGAACGGGCATCTGCGTCGTTTCGACAAAGATAACACCGTTGTACATACCTACCTCACCGATGTAGAGCTGACGACGGCCCATGTATACGTTGGCCTCGATCCACTCCTTGTCGTCACGAAGCGTGCGCAGCTGGTGCGGGTGGGCGATACATACATAGAAGTCGCCATTGATACGCGGTGCATTGTTCGTCGCCAGAAGTTCGACAGCATCCTTGACCGTAATCGTATTAAAGTAATCCGTCTCGGTAAGCGCTGCAGGCAACTTCTTGCCGTTACCATAGATAACGTTGGTCGTCTGCAATACCGTGTCACGGAACTGTCCGTCGAGAACTACCGCCATATTATTGGCCAGCAGACGCGAGGCGTCACCGAGAACGTCCAGCAACGACGTGCGCAGAAGGTATTCGGTAACTTGCGTAGAATTGCCCTGCTCCTTAACCGGAACCACGACTTCGGCCGTAGACATTGCCTCGGGCGTGAGGACGTCATCCTCTTCCAGAGAACCGCCACCGGTCAGATTGTTGTACTTGACGAAAACGATAGACTTGCCACGAATGGCTTGAAGGTCACGTTTCACCTTTGCGAACTGGGCGAAACGCAGACGAGGCTGGGCCTGAAACAGAACCTCCCGCGAGTAGAAGTCACGGACGGCTTCGGGAATCGAAGTGTAGCCACCGCTGTTGGCGATAGCCGAGGTCGTTTCACCGAACGCGAACTCCGTCATGCAGACGAGCGCGAACGCTACAAACGAAATAAATACAGTAAGCATCTTGTAAAAGTTTAGACGTTTTGTTATTGTGCTCCGTACTCGGCTTCGAGGTTACGAAGGATTGCCTCGCGTTGTTGAGCGAATTCCTCCATAGTCATCTTCCGTGTTGTGGGAGCGGTTGAAACTTCGGGCATTGCCCGCGTGGGCACGACAGGGATCGGACTCTTACCGTCATCCTTTACCGGCGTCGGCTTCGCAGGGATTTCGAGGACTTCACCGCTTGCAACAGCCCTTCTTTCGGCGTTGACAAGAAGCGGATCAACCGTCTTTCCTTGCGGAGGGTCGATAAATGGCCCGTGGTACTTATTGAGAAGGGCGATACTCTCCTTCATAGAGGCATCGATCTCCTCTCTCGTAGCACCCTTGACCAGTTCGGGAATGCACTTCCCTTCGTTGTCCTTAATGAGACGTTCGCGGTACTCAGCGAGTTCCTGCTGTCTGCGTTGTTCAAGATCGGTGTTAACCGGTTGTACAGCCTTGCTTACAATGTCCTGCAAATCTTCGCGGGTAGCGAATTCACCTTTAAGAGCTTCGACAAGGGCGCCCAAATCAAAGGGAGCGGATTGTTGGACGACTTGTGTAGCTTTGAGGTCGTTGATCTGCTGACGCAGCGTTGCGAAGGTGGAGTACAGCTTGTTCTTCTCGGCCTTTTCAACGAGCTGTCGGAACTCCATAAGTGCCGGAGTCTCCTTCACCACGTAAGAGTGGCCATCGATCTCAATACTCTCCGGGATGACGATAGTTTTTTCGTTCGGTTCCATACGATTTTTTCTACGGTGGATTTGTTAAGTTCTTTGGATTTTCTCGTTACTTGATGATGTTGGTACGCATAACCTCAGACCCGTTACCACGGATTTTGGCCTGCGTGAGCTGGTCATACGAAACGAGAGCCGCCTCCGGGGTACCCGGATTCACGAACTTCTCGCCGACCATAGGAGCCTTGCTTTGACCGATGTCATGCAGAGCTTCGGGATTGCCCTTATCAAGGGTTTGCAAACCTGCCATAGCGCAAAAGTTTTAAGTTAAACAAAAAGAGACTACTGATAGCTTGTCCAAAAGTAAACAGATTTTTCGGTAAAAACAAAATTTATTCGTTATCCCGAGAATTCATCCATGTTTCCGTCGTCGACAGAATAAGGATCGTCATCCGGGTTAGACCCCGGAGGCGGAGGAACACCGCCGCCGAGGGCTTCTTGGAGCTTCTGTTGCAACAGTGCCTTATGCAGCGTATCGTCGTCGATCTGTTCAAGAAGCTGATCGATGTTCTGTTTGCCCATACGCTCCATGATCTCCTTGCGGGAACCGAGCTGCAATCGGAGTTCGATCTCGGCACGGTTGAGTTCATCCATTCGATCCTTCGGGAAACCGTAGGCGAACACCGGTACGATACGCATCTCGGAGCGGAAATTGGGAGCGAGTTTTTTCAGCTCGCGCAGACGTTTGTTCCGCGGGTCTTCGATTTCGAGAATCCGCAGAATCATCGTGTTCATCTCGGTTATCCCCTCGCCGTAGGTAGTGGCTTTCAGGTTGGCCTGTTGGATGAGCGGATGATACGTTATCTGCAATGCGGCGGCAGAGGTATTGCTTATGGCCTGAATCTTACCGAGTGCGTTTTCAGGCACATCGGACAATTCGTGCATCGCCGTTTTGAGGTCTTTGATGAATTCGATCGTAGCCGACAGATCGACATCCAGACCGAGGTTGAACACATTGGCCTCGGCAGGGAGACCAGACCATATCTGACCGAGACCCTTTTTAAGGGACTTCGCCGAGGCACCTGTTATGACCGTCGTAGGCGTAACATGGTAGTCGATGATGGCCTTTACCTGCTGGTTCATCTCGTTGTACACCTTGTTCAGCTTCAATATGTCGTTTGCGTCGGACACACCGTAGTAACCTTCCGAATTGGGGCGGTTCTTGATATGTACTACCGGAATGAACCCGTATTTGTTCTTGGTCTTCTTGGATTCATACTTAACGATCTCCGATTCGTTCAGCGTCACGTCGCGCTGGTACCACGTTTCGTAGGAATCCTTCGTGATCTTGACCACATACATTTTGTACGGTTGGTTCTTATTCGAATCGAGAGGTTGACGGACAAGGAAGCTTTTCATCCTGTCGAAGTCACCGTTCTCGAACTGGGGGAAGCACTGACGGGAATCGTATACCTGAACCTTGACGAACTTGTCGTCTTCACCGTCCTGCCACGAAGCACCTATCCAACAGTCACCGGTAATACTGCCCATTTGCAGTATCTCATAAGCGAGCTGCAATTTGTCGGATTTTCCCCAGTGATACATAAGAAGCTGCTCGGCGACCCTTTCGAGACGGGGATCGATCTGATCAGAGTAGTAGCTTTTCACTTGTAGCGAAAAAGCCTCGTTACCGAGCAGGAACATCGATACCTTATCTATAAAGGCGCGGACATAGTTAAACGAAATAAGGCCGTCATTGAAGTCCTTCCAATGAAGGCCCTTGTAGAACTTCCAGAAAAGATAGTACCGCGTTATACGGTCGATCTCCCACTGACTGTCCTGAATGATATTCGTAACCACGAACGAACGCAGTACGCTCGTAGCTTCGGAGAGCGGACGACTGTCCACATTCCAGTATTTAGAACCCGGATAACCGGAGTAGGAACCCATACCGGTAGGGTCCATTCCACCTACGTTAACTCCCATAGCATTATCATTTTATAGGGGCGTACTGCCCTTCATCACTTGCAATCCATGCAACACTGTTAACCGGCACCTCCTTAGAGTATACCTTACCACCGCCTGCGTAGTCTGAGGCATTCATCCTGCTCGGGGACACAAACACACCCGCTTTTATCGGGTAGCTGCTGTATATAGTTACGGTTCCTCGTTTGAGAGCCTCCCGAGCATCCTTATTCGTGAAATCGGGGTACACATAGTCACTATCCGAATAATCTTTGAGCGTATCGACGGCTTCTCGGAACGTCATTATGTCACCCACAGCTCGTATTCCAGTGTGTACGTCATCGAACATGGGGTTGCTTCGCTGGATGATTCGGAACTGTTCCTTCTTTCGGGCAAGATCGGACAGCTCAGTACCGGAACCCTGTTTCCGTGCAGCGACCTTATAGGATGCAGTATACCCACGAACCGTAATCACCCTGCCGGACTTCAATCTCCGGATATGCGTCTTTACTGTCTTCCTTGCGTCCATATCAGTAAGAGTTTCTGTGCATAGCAAATGCGTTACTTGTCAGATTGGAGAACAACGGATTATCGTCCACCTCCAATTCGGATTCGGCCTCCCTTTGGGTGTTAGCCGCAAGACACATTAACGCGCAGCTATCTACCATATCGTCGAAGTACCCCTCGGACTTCTCGCACACCATGTAGGCACCGTTGAAATACTTCTGGCAGTTTTTCATCTGCTCCTCGAACTTCTGAAACTCAGAAGTACTTCTGACTACACGGTTAGCCGGAACGATCAATCTTCTCGTCTGTATATCGGACGTGAAATTGTACCACATATCCGATTTACTCTGAGCAGTGAACGTATACGGCTCTATATTCACGTACTCGCCGCAGGCATATACCAGACGATCGACTACCGGTTTGCCGACACCTGTATAATCCGCAAATATTGTGGAAATATTATATTCCACAATATAATTAAGAATCTCGTGATGTTGCGCCTCATAGTCGAGACCTCCGAGACATACCCATGCAAGAATCTGTTTGTACGGTTTTTCGAACGGATCGTCCGTATACCATACCTTAGCGATCGTAAGAACCGTTTCGGCCGGAGCCTTACCAATGTCAAGACCGGCGACCACATAATCTCCCGTGGAAGGTTCCTGAAAACCGAGTTTCCTGTTCAACAGCGTGTTGAACTCCTTGTCGGAGATAAGCATACCGCTCTCCAAATCCCATACGAGAGCATACGCGAGTTTGAACGCCTGAGAATCCTCCCCCCAACGTTCCTTCTTACGCAGAATATCGGCCTCGTAGTTGAGGTGGAACTTCTTATGGTCTATCTCGAACTGGTGTCGGCGTGCCGAAATGATCTCCTTATAGGCATACTCGAAATGATTCCGAAGCCGTTTGTCGGGTATCTTCCGATCGTGGTTTCGGTTCGCCTGAATTTCATACCAGAAGTGATTCTTGGTAACACCCGTAGTACCTACTTTTACGAGGGTGCCACCGGTGGCCGTGAGCATAGGTTCGATACTCTTAGTGACCAAAAAGTCATCCGTATCCTGAGCCTCCTCGATGATTATAAGATCATACGTTTTCGATTCTATCTTGGATTGTTTGCTGGCGACTTGACCGGCAAGGAACGACCCGTTACTGAGGTTAAGTCGTACCTCACTTTCAAGCGAAACCAGCAGATCGGGATCGGATAGCACCATTTCGGCGTTTGCTGACGTTAATCGCGTCATTGCGCGCGAGTACGTCGTGACTACTTGATCGGATTGAGGCGCGAACAAACCGACGCGGAAACCGTTCGAAAATTGTTCCAGATCGGGAATGATCTTAGCGAGGGCAGGCAGCAACACCGTAAGTGTGTCTATGACGAATGCCATAGTCTCGGATTTACCGCTCTGTCGGGAGAGCAACACCGTCAGCACCGATCCTTCGAACGTTATAACCGAGTAGATGATCCGATAGGCGATCTCCTCTTGGTAGGAGTACAGCGGGATTCCGGTAAGCACCTTGCCGAAGTCCATGATTTTACCCGTAATGAAGTGCGCATCGAACGATACGGATCGACCCGCCATGTCCGATGTATCAATATCCGTAACACTACCACCGGTAGTCTCGAATACAAAACCGTCCTCTTTGAGAGGTTTCTTCTTTACTGGCATCGTCTGCTGTCGTACTCAAAGGTACCCTTTTTATCGCGCCACATGAACAGCGCATTTTTTACACCTACGTCGAGGTAATCCTGTGTCTCGGAAACTTGCACCCAACAGTTAGGCGTCTCGTACAGCTTAACCGAGCGAACATCGAATTCCTCGGGACTTAACTGGGCCAGTTCCCTGAACACCGTAAATATCTCCTCGGCGAGGTTTTCCGCCGAAGGGTTTCGATCGACGTCGGCACCATGTCCCATTACCCAGAGTTTCCATTTATTCCGCGTGCACAGATCAATGACTTCACGGTCTTTCGGATTGACTATACACGCATGATCCAGAAACTCGTCTATGTAAGCCCCGAACACTCGTTTAAGTTCCTTGAAGTCGATCGGATACCCCAGATCGTAGAACTTGGGAGATATTCCGAAGGAAACCTCCAACCGAAAACGGTGTCCGTGAAGATTGTAGCACTTCACTCTCTCGTTCATAACTCGGTGCGCCGCATCGAATTCGAATACTCGCGTAACTACTGCCATTGCTTCCATTATTTTCGTGTGAATGACCTACGATAACGATAAGCATCTCGGATGTACGCCGAAAAGTACTGCCCCTTACTATCTGCCTGCAAAAAGCGCGTCCATATCTTGACCGGTACATTGAAGTATTCATACAACCAGTTCGGCCGGTTTACGAAAGTCATTCGCAATACTCTGTTACGACGATCATAGTCAGCCGTGCGAATATTGGACGAAACGATCTGCATAGACACAAAAATAGGTGGGCACCTCCTCGATGCTCACCTACAAAGATACAAACTTATTTAGAAAATCCTCCTAAAATCAGTATTTATCGCTCTCATCTTCGTATGCCGAGAACACTTTATCGAAGAATTTTCTATTCCTTCTGGGTACTTCGTGAACGTCTGCAAATTGAAACTCACCGTCGCCGCTGTCTTTAATAAAACCGGCCCTAACCAACGTTTGCAGGGCTTTCTTGTTCGAACGACCTTTCGAGTCACTCCGAGCAAGTTGTTGTGCCGCAGTTATGAAGGAGTCCCCAGTATTCTCTCCGCGGCTGTACAGGATGTCCTTATTAGTGCCGCGTTTCTGACGAACGGGAGCTTCTGTCGATCCCTTGCCCTTAATTACAGGAAGGTGCTGCCACTCACCCGAGGTATACCGTTCCACGCCTTCGTGATCCTTGTACGTCGGGTGGGGATTGTTTTTCCGTATCGCAGCCGCCTCCTTATCGGAAGCACGTCCACCGCGAGACAGCATCTTACGAAGGTCGGCGACTTGATCCTTGCTAAGTTTCCGACTCCCTTTGTAGATGGATTCACCGTCTTTACCGATACGGTACCCTGCCTTACTGAGGCGAACTTCTTCGAGCGGAGAATAGACGGGTTTACGCCCTATTTCGGAGGTAGCTTTTTCAGCGGGTTTCGCAGACTTACCAGACTTCCCACGCGCGTCGAGACGTTTGGACACATTGGCCTCACTGTTGATGATGCCATCCAGCGTACCGTACAGTTTGGAGTGTCCTTTGGTGGAATACCCACTGCTGGCAGTTTCATCGAGTTTCTTGTACTCCTTGCTACCGAGTACGGAGCGAAGTTTCTTACCGGCGGCTTTACCGGCAATACTGTCCGGTTCGTGGTACCACGCACGGAATTCCTCCTTACTTACCGGTACTATCAGTCTGCCGGAATCGGCCATTTCGTTAACGAGTTTATCGACGCCCTTCGTATCGACGGCAAGTTCAAACTCCTTGCCGGAACCTTTCTTTTTGAGCAGGCTCTTGACCAAATCATCGGCTGCGTCGTACTTCGCAGAATGCGCACGTACTGTAACCGTCTTTCCCGATTTAGTGCGCCGAGTATACGATTTTATCTGTTTCTCCTTCTTCATATCCGAAAATATTAAAACTCCCTCGGTACAAATGTAACAAAATTTTCCAGACTTATATATATATAGGTAAAATGAAAAGTGTCTCCCAAAATTACAAGCATTGCTTCTAAACTTTTGAGAGACTCTAAAACTTCAAGACGTGTTAAACAAGTAGCTACTTCTGCTCTAATTCAAGCAGTTGACTGAAAGAAAAAGAAATGATTTCCGAGATGCAAGCCTTTGGTATTACCATTATTCCATTGGCTTGCTCTGGATTATAATCCGTTTCATCGGAAAAATTTTGAGCTAATGATATTATTTCTTTGTCTTCATAAATAACTTTTCCCAAACTCTTTATTTCCAATAATGAAGCTGAATAATCTGAAATATCTTTCCATCCAGTATCAACTCCATAGCTATCTTTCCATTTTACAAAAACCAATTTTTCTAAAAATTTCTTCTTTCCCACATCAATTCATTTTAGCGTTGGTTTGTATATAACTACCTAAAATAATTATGCGGCAGGAATCTTGAACCAGATAACCGTATCTGGTTTGAGCTCTCCCTCCCAATACACATAGTCGAGGCGACGAGCCAGCAACAACAGCATCCTAATGATTTGCAAATAGGGTGTCCATTGTTCACCGTCTCTGCGGTTATGACACAACCCGAATACGCTGCACTGTTTACCGTCGACTTCCTCCGTGGGTATCTGCCGGATCATGTCGAGAATATCGGCAGCGTATTTTTCGAGTTCCTCCTTTCGGGTACCGACGAGGTTTCCCAGTACGCAGGTAGTGCAGTCCTTAAATATTCTCTCGACGTTATAGCTTCTCAGTTCCATTTAACAGTGTACACCAAAATTTGAGACGTTCATAAAATATCATTGCCGTCTCTACCTTCTTGTCAGGCGTAAGGTCTTCCTGCGTAGGGACGCATTCGATCAGGTGGCACAATACGCGGACAGCCGTATCGGCAGCCACTTGCCGCATATCGGCATGGTACTGTCTCTCGGTACACCGATAACCGTCCATGTAGTCCTCACCCGGTAAGACTATGAGCGAAATATACCGATCGGTGGTCTCATCAGATATGACGAATCCCTTACTCCTTCGCATACGTTTTGCACAATTCAATAGTTCTGCGGCATTGCGCCTCGTCGAACATCCCGACGTGTGTAAGGTATCGCGGAATACCGAGCCTTTCGGACAGCCACTCGTAGGCGTCTTCACGATTCATGTCCCCGGATTTCCACATATCGTCGAACAAGCGGTGGGCCGACTTTCGAAGTTCCCGAAGGTTTCTTCCGGCGACACTTCCCTTTGCATTCAGAGACCCCTTGTGGCACCCGACGTATGCATGACACGTCGGGCACCGGTAGAGAAGTCCGAAGTCGGTACCGTATATCTCGGACGATTCGACCAATTCCGTAAACTTGTTACATTTCGGGCACAGGTGGCCCGTAAGGACAAGCGTCTCCCGCCTACTTGGGGTCTTCATTGATTTTCTCGTATTTGGGAAACATTACCGAGAACAGCCATTCCTCGACGAGGTTCACCGGCTGGTAGTTTTCGAGAACCTTCTTCACATCGGATTCCTGAATGCAGATAACCCTTCCAGTTCTGTACGGATTGTCAAGACCGTTCGAGCCATCCTTTACCTCAATAAAGAATATACCGCCGTCATCGACCATCTTCTTACACTCGGGACACAGACTGCCGGAGCATACGACCGTATTCTTTTTGTTGCGGTACTTCTCCTTTCGGTCATCATACACGATCACTCCGATAGGTTCACCACAGACGTAGCACACGTCTTCACGGGTAACGAGTTTTTTCTTTGTCATAATATATCAGTGTATTAAATTCCTGCGTCGAACCTCTGCGAGAAGTTCCGAATCGGTATAGTCGACGAGCATCCTGCTCGGAACACACGAAAAGCTGCTTCGGATATACCGCTCGTAAACGATGCTCACGAAATCGTCGGTAATCCTGACCGCGGGTTCCCACAGCAGCGTCATATTTCGGGTGTGTCCCTGTGTTTTGCAGGCACGAAGCTCTCGCAGTACTTTCATAAGGCGGCTACCGGAAGTCTGCGTAAAACCGTACCGGCTAAACAAGTGCTTAAACCCCCCCTCAGGCTTGGTATAATCGGCTACACAGGTCTCACGTAATTCGGACAGAGCACCGGCAAGATTCTTGTGCAGCATGTTACGGTATTCGACAGTTGCATGATTTTTCATAACTCTACGCCTCTAATTTAATGAATTTATCGATCTTCCGCAACGCATAGTCAGCGCAGCAGTATATACCGCCATCCTCCTCGATACGGAGAACCGTCTTCTTCCGCCACTCACCGTCGCACCACAGCAGCACCTTGTCACCGACTTTCATCTCTGCGTCGTAGTAGATGTCTTGGGGTGCCTCGATCCCCACACTGGCGAACAGCGCCGTGAGTACCGCGGCACTCGTCGCATTCCTCGGCAGCAGTTTCGAGTTATAGTCCTCGTAGTCCTCCGTGTACGGATCGCGCAAGAGCGTTACCGCATCGATCTCCCCCTTTGCGTACTGCATCAGCCGCGGCATCGCCTTCGGTTCGTAGTGCAGCAGATAGTCCTGCAAAAACTTCGTCGCATCTGTAAGCTTACCGTCGACTTCGATCTTGTCACCGACCAGTGCACCGACCGACGAAAACTCCGGCAGCAGCGTTCCCACGAACGTATACCGTTTCGTGTCGGATGCAGTCTCGAAGTCCTGTTCCTCCGTAACCGATCGCACCATCGACAGCAGTTTCGGGTACCGGATTTTCTTCTCCTGCCACTGGCGAACCAGTTTGCCGACCGCGATCTTCCACCGTCGGAACGGAATCATGTCCGGTATCGTCACGGGGTCGATCTTCACGGATTTTCCCTCATTGATCGCGTCGATTTTTGCGATAACCTTCCTACGCAGTACTTCGAAGTCAGGCTCCCCTTCAAGCACTTCGATACGCCGCCGTTCGGCTTCGAGTTGTTTGCGCCCCCGTTCGGCAGCGATCGCCAGCTCGTCAGCGGTATGATGCACCACTTTTCGCTCAAAGAACGCAGCGAGTTCCTTCGGCGTAGGAATGCCTTCGAACGGTGTGTCGACTTCGGCGTATGCGCCGCCGTTGGTGTCGATCATTGTAAAACCGCTTTCGGAATCGCAGCCGATCCTGAAACCGCGGAACAGCAGTTTGCCTTTTTTGATCGGACATTCCTCACCGAGGAAGTGATCTTTCAGATACCGCTGGTATACCTTCAAATTAAGACTGAACGCATCTACCGCGTCCTCGACAGTAAGGTCTGCCAGATCATGCAGCACCCTCCGGCATTTTTTCGTATCGGTGTCGATCTCTACGACTTGCCCCGTCGTAGTAGTTGCAATTTCGTGTGCCATATCGTCGTCGTGTTTATTGGATTGATTTTTCGAGTAATTCATAGCATATCGCCGTCGTTCGTGCACCGTTGAACGGTAGACCGTTCACACGTGCGAACTCACGTAAAAAGGGCATGAAAACGGCAGGAGGCGCGGCATGCAGCAGATACCGCACACACAGCACACCGTCGCTGCATTCGAGAAGTTCGTGAATCGTGTACCGGCCCTTCGCAACAAGCTGCCGGATCAGTTCGGCGCGCGGCATCGCCGCTACCGCCGTAATCGTGGGGATTGTGTACATCGCTCGTATTGTTTTTAAAATATATTTACATACCGCAGCTGCTAACTATAAGCACCTTCGACTCCACGAAACCGTCTTTAATGAAAAGTTTGTACCCGAATTTCAGACCGTAGTAGTCTATCAGCACACCGAAGGGACGCTCCGTATACCGGCACACCTTGAAGTCGAACGGGATTTTCTTGAACGTCTTGCACATCAGCGTGTGCAGTCGTTCGCGTGCCGCCGCGAAGTCGCCATCGTTGAGATATGCCTCGTAGGCAGTGGCCATATCGTCGAACAGCACCTTGTCGAACTCGCGCAGAATACGATCGACGGATTCCGTAAGACTTTTCGTAGACGACAACCTCGTGGGTTTCTCCTCGGCCGATTTCACAGCAGCAGGTTTCACCACCTCCGGAACGGGTTCGACCGCAGGAGACAGCACCTCACCGTGCGTCTCATCATCGGGCAGCGTAGACATCTCGAACTGCGCCGGCTCGCTACCGCGCACCGCGTCGGACAGCGCGAGAACGACACGTGCCGGCGTATTCGCCGCCGCACCGATACATACCTGACCGTACCTCGCGTATAATGTACAGATGAACGTTTCGTTGTCGCACTTGCACTCGACCGCGAACTCCCCTCGACCGTAGAAGTCACTGGCAGCACTGCAACGCAATACCAGACGCCGCTTAAATAGACTTTCGATATTGTCATTGAGCACCCTCTGGTTTACGGATTTAGCGAAACGCAGTTTAAGGCTGGTACCCTCCATAGCGGATTCGCTCAGGATAGGATTGAATACGATCTGTTCATTCTTCCGTGCATTCTTCTTAGCGTTTTTCATAGCAGTAATTTATTATAGGTTTTTCGTTATGCAAATATACTAACAATATGGTAAGTTATTCACGTTCAGTCCATTAAAAATTGGTCAAAATTACCACAATGTTATAACGAAATAGGAACTACGTGCATTTTCCTACCGAGACCACCACCGCAGCAGCGCACCGAACACCGTATTTACGTCGGGTGATTCGCACAGGCATTGGTACTCCGTACCATAGCAGAACGTACCGTCGTCCGTCACCCACAGATACCGCACGTCGTGATACGACGCGAAGCACCGCTCCACCCGATAACCGTCGTCCCACGTGTGCGGGATCATCTCGCGCTTCAACAGTTTCTCCACACGCGACAGCGCACGCATTCTCCGCTTCTCCCTCGCGGACAGTCTGTAAGGGTTCTCCCCAGCGTCACCACGGAGATACTCCGGGTCATAAGGTTCAAGCATCTCTTTCATAATCATTTGCCGTAAATACACTTCAATATCTGCGCCGCCGTCATACCGAGACCGCACGGCACCGTAACCTTCCCGACCGTCAGAGGTTGCTGCCGCAAACCGGCGCCTCTGCGGTTGACTTGATACATTCTTCTCCCTCTTACTTTGTAGGAGAACACGTAAGCCTCCGTAGTTCCCAGTGTATCGAACGCATCGAACACTCTCTTGATTTCTTCGTTCATAATCTCTTGTTAATATCCTGTTGCAAACAATACCGCACTCCCTCGAATACATGCAGCACGGGGAATTTGTTCGACGTCAGCCGCCACGAGGCAAAGAACACCTCGCCGCTTTTTCGCACCGACACGAACTCCGTATCGAGGAACCGCTCCCCCCTGCATACTTTCGCCACCATTTTGGCCGCCCCCTCGGGTGCCCCTTCGATTCGCACCGTCAGCACCCTCCGGTCGAACCCTTCGTAAATTACACGTACCATATATATATATATATATGTTATCTTAATACTCTCCTCAATTGTTCAACGACCGCAATGCGCAGCTTTTCGCTCCTCGGTTCCATCGACAGCCGTTTCAGTGCATCGGCGACATCCCGAACATTCTCCGGGGATGGCTCCGTCCGTCGGAACCGTTCCATCAGTTCGCGGAGCACCGATAGTCGAGTCACCCCGAAGGTCTTGTTCATATAGACTTCGGTAAAGTCCCACCTGTCCACCGTGTCACCGATCAGCCGGTCATCGTCCCCGTCGTACTGGCACCACAGCGCGAAGTCTTCCCACGTAGGGCGGTCTCTCAGCATATTGCCCCTCAGCGCCGCCGGTGCGATACGGTACTTGCTCTTGTCGATTTCGACGCAGACCTTGTACTTTCGCGCCTTGAAGTCCACACCCGTAACCGTTACTATCTGGTAAGACTTATCGACCTTTACCCTGTACCGGCTGCCGACGAAATGCTCCCCGTACTCCACGCCTTCCCTGTCCGCGAAACCGTCGTACACATAGTGCGGAAACTCAGTCTTATCTGCGGGCAGTTTGATCGAAAACGTCACCGACATTTCGACAGTAGAAAATTTCGTCCTCTCGACGTAAACCGTAACCCCCATACTGTCGGCCACATCGCGCACCGCATCGTGTAACCTGCTGGTTATCGCCTCAGCCGTCCCCTTATCGATCGTTGTTATTTTCATAGATGTTTCCGTTTTCTATACACACCGTTTCCACCGGTGCCTCCATAAAATAATGTACCGCAGGATAACCTCCTGCCCCGCCGGCAATAAGCCTCTCCACTACGTGTGCGTGCGAATATACTCCGTCCGCAATATCATCCGCTACGTGAACGGGTTCCCCGAATACATGCAGTATCATTTCTCGAACGCTTTACCTAAAATTCGCACCGTAGCGATCGTTACAACTACGGCGCCCAAGAAAATAATACCCAGATTAGAGCTGTACATCATCGCTACACCGATGAATAATATCAATGCGTCTTTCATAACTCAGCGTATTCTTTCGTTTCTCAGTTGATTAAGCTTGTGAATAAGAGCGATAGCGGCTTCCTCGGAAACCTCCAAAGACTCCATCGACATATCGTACCCATCGATCACCGCATAGTAGCCTCCCCTTACACGTTTCGCGTAGAATTCATTCTTCCTGTGAGCTTTCATATAAGCCTCCACTCGTTTCGTTTTCATGGTCACGTACTTTAATTGATTTTTCGTTATACAAATATACGGACTTTTTCGTAACTATCTCAATTTCAGGCCGTTAAAAATTGGTAAAAAGTACGTGAAAACTATAACGAAATAGGAACAACCGGCGGAATATGTATACGAACAGGGGGTTTTCTATACATATACCGCACGTCGTGTATACGAAACGTCGATTTCTATACACGTAGTAGGTACGCGCGAAAATATGTGCGATTTATGCATAGCAGCAGTAAAAATTCAGATAGCGCGTAATTGCGCACCGTACTATCTAAGCGGGAAAAGTCTCGATCTACAATTTCTATTTCGTAACCTAACCACAACAGGGGGTGCATGTCTCGTTCTCGGTGATCTGCTCTGTTACCTAACTGTTATTTCAGATGTCCGGTTCCTCAAAATCTACTCTGTAACCTAAGCGGACTACCCGCACGCTCCCCGCGCACGCACCCCATTTAAGGGGTGGGGGCCATTTTCTGCTCACACGCACGAGCAGAATACCCCTCTGTGCGGCCATCGTGTAATGTGCCTTCGTGTGTATGCGCCTACTTTGACCCCACCCGTTTACATATTACGGCCGCACATCCAGCCAGTCAGTGAACGTCAATATGCGCACCGCAGGTGAATCGGGCATTATATGTATCCCATGCGCTTCATTACATAGTACGATGACTGGGAAAATCTCCGCCGCAACGCTTACCGTATCGTACCCCGTATGGAGGGGAGGCCCCATACGTGGCAAATCCACTCTTACCCGTGTCTGTCTTAGTTGTGCACACATGTAGTTAAGCACTTCACGCAGTTCCTCTTTTGTAGTCGCACGTATTATCATAAGTATAATTCAATAAAATCATCTACCGACAAAACGCGCGAATCAGGAACTATGTAACCCGCGTGCAGAGACAGTTCCCCGTCCTGCATACTGAGCAGACACGGATATTCTACATCTGCGTCATTGAGCAGAAAGTTAGTTCCGTACTTTACCGCCCTTCCGAACGTAGTGTAGTAATCTATCATTGTAGTTTTACCATTGAGCAGCGCGTCGAACATTCTACGCAGTTCGCTGTTACTTGTTACGTCTACGCAGATATTCACACCCACGTATTGTTCGCCTAATCGTGTAAGTAAATTCTTCATACGTGTAATTCATACTTGTTCCCGCAACCTTTTACATGTGCAGTTACATGTGTAATTAATTGTGCAATTATTTACGTGTAGCCGTAATTAGCGTAAAATAACCCGTAATTACACTAATTAGCGCTTCCAGAATTTCCAGAATCCTCGAAATTTTTATCATCGATTTTTCGCCGTATCGTACAATGGCTGTGCGAGTTACAGCGATTTTTGGCCTATTTTAACCCTCTGAGAATCGCGTGTACGGAAGCCTCGTGGGGGATTGCCCTATACAGAAAATTCTCAGCCAGTTATTCTACGCATACACGTTACTGAGTATATCGCTGATAATCAGCGATTTCCTATTTTGCAATTACACATAACTACGCTAAATAAGGCTAAATTACGGTATTTTACCCCTATTTTAGGCCCAAAATAGCCTTCGTGTACGAGCTACAATTATGTAAATAGATCGAGATAATCGCTTGCAGAGATTGTTACTCTTTCTGCGAACGGGCGCACTGTTAGCAGTATCTCAGTATCCGTGACTATCGCATACAGAGGAAATGCCGACTTAACACGTAACGTGAATTGCTCATACGTGTAGTAGTTACACAGCCAGTAAATAACTCTCGCACCTCTGTAACTCGTACCGCGGTTAATTATGTACGCGCATAAATTTTCCAGATCGTGATTCGTATCCAGTTGTATCTGTATTCCCATTGAATCTTAATTACGCGAATAAGTCAAGGTAATCATCTACGGGTATTGCCGTCGTATAAGTTTGCAGCGTGCGCAAAAGTACAAGCTCATCATCGTATACTCTTGCGTACAGAGGGAAATCTAATTTCTGCGTAGATAGTTGTTCGCACGTATATACTTTCCCACGGTAATAAACCTTATTGAGTTCGGAACGCAAATTGGTTCCCATAATTAATTTGCGGAACTCGCCATAATTAGTTAAATGTACAAGTAGCGTCATACCTATATATATATATATATAACGCCGGTAGTAACCGTGCGTAGCTATTCGTGTGTAATTATACAGTTCTGTGTACGCAATTGGCCGCGTATAATTATTACAATTACGTGTGCATATCTACGTGTAATAACTGTGCGTGTATCTGTGCGTAATTACACGTAACTATCTACGCGCAAATTGCGCCGGTAATTATCTACACACGTAGTAACTACGTATATTGGCCGCGATAACTAATTATCTACACGTAATTACACACGTAGAATTACCTGTGGCCGGTAATATAACTATAACTACAATTACAGCTACGCAATAACTACGCACGCACACACGCAGCTACGCTGCACAGATAACTGGCTACCCAGCTACCTATCCATCTGGCTACCCCTTACCCGAACGATTACTTACATACATCTTACTCACGTCGTATACCGACGCATCAATGCGTCGATACACCTGCACGGGTACTACGTTACCCAGAGAAGCACTTGCAGATACCTCGACGAGGTAAGCCACCTCTGTACACTCATTACATAATACTATCATGTACTTATATTATACTACTATGTTATACGATACACAAATATCATTCCGCGCATCTGCGTGCACGTGTAGTTGTGTGTGTGTGTGTGTGTAGTTATGCGTATTTGTATATTATAGTGTATACTTATAGTGTATCCACCATTCCGCGCATCCGTTCGTACGCGCACTTTCCGCCCGTATCACACGGAACCGCGTTTTTACCCCTTCTCCCATCACTTGCACAGGCACTCTTTCACGTGTACTGCGTCTCAACCGTCTGTCGCATAGTCCCTTCGTGTTATTTCGGACGGTTGCGCACGTTCGTAGCCGTAATACAGCCGCGATTTTACGCGCGAAAAATACATTTTGGTACTTACATATATTTAAGTGCTTATTTCGACCGGTTACACGTTGCAAATAGCCTTCGCATCACCACGTCATACATTCCACTACGGGATGTTTTCGTACCTCAGGAATCTCGGACAATCGAATCTCTTTCAGAAGGTCTTCCCATTCGTAGTAGCTGATAATCGTACCTTCTGTAACTCGTATCTCTGTAAGTACCGCATACATGGCGCCTTCACGTATGCGCAGAGCGAACCACGCAGTGCTTTTCGGTATGTCCTCTTTGAGGAGTTCCTCTAACGTAAACACACGAGTATCTATGTAACGGCATTCGTCGTGTATACTCTGGTATGTTACCTTAGTAAACCTATCGGTAGCCCACTTTAATATGTCAGCCACATGTACCGTAGCCGTCAGAGGGCCTATACATAGGTAGTTCTTTCTGCTCGTTATCATGGTAATGCTCCGTCTATTTAAGCACCGCTTTCGGGTTCGTACCGTCGAAAAGTTCCTCCCACTCGGCATACGTCAGGAACACCAGATTGTCGGCCTTATACTTAATCACAGCCGAACTTATATCGCCGAACACTTCTGCCTCCCCGTTATGTACGACTATCGTGTACACGGAGGATTCCATTTTATCGATGCTGCCTGCATAAGTTCCTACGCTACGCAGATCGTACATGTGGAAACCCCGTATAAACTTATCGGATAGCAACCAGTCTAAAACCGTCTTCGCCTCCTTATTGATCAGTACGACGAAACACAGCGCTCGTTTCATTCGAGAATGTTTCTCATCGTGACTTTATGACTGGTGAACTCCTCTATACTGAGTACACCCCTGCATTTAAGCACGTCTAACCAATCGTCATAACTTATCAGCTTTCTACCGTCGAATCGGGTTCCCTCCCACAGAATACCACCGATAAGCGTCCCGCGTTCCGCGATAACGAAATACGAAGTATCCTTCGGGAAGTCCACCAAGAGAAGTCTATCCAAACTTCTGTACGCATACGTGGATATGAACAGATCGTCGCGTTCCCCGTCTCTGTATGTTACATTGGAGAACAACGGAGACACCCAATCCAATATATCGGCCACTTGTATCTTCGCAACCAGCGGCCCTATGATAAGAAGCTCGTTCAGTGGATCGCTCATAGCAGTAATTCCGCGAATTCAGCATACGGGAATACGTTCTTCCCGAAATACGTCGTACAGTACGCACCTTCCACGATGTAAACGGCTCTCCCCAAAACGATATTCACGTGACACGGATAACCCACATACTTGTAGAATTCCACAGAGTTTACAGCGTACCCTACGACACGATGTTGCAGATGTTCGCACTTCGCCTTGTTTACCGCGTACTCGATAACGTGTTCGAGTTCTTCGCGGCAGTTAATGTTCTCGATTGTCATTTTTCACGGGTTTGCAACAAGTATACGAAATGCAAGTCACTTCTGCAACCACCTAAAAATAAAAGAGGCGCTCCATGATCGGACGCCTCTCATAAGACTAATGCGGTCGGTTACTTGAATCGGTCGACCATAGCGACCAGTTTTTCGTAGACCGTATGTATGTAACCTTCCTCGTGGAATTTCCCTTCACCGGCGTATCCAGGTATTCCACCGAGTTTGTTCGCCCACCGTTCAGTCCAGAAATCGTAGTAACCGCCCTTTCCGTCGTACAGCATGCAGTGTATTCCGCTGCACAGACCTATTACCAAGAGGTAGAGCGGCCCCAAATATCTTGACTGTCGTGTGTGTCCGTATTCATGGTCATACACCGGTTCTCGTAACAAGGAGCGCTTCGACAGGAATATGTATCTTCCCATAGAAAAGCCTCCTCGCACAGACGGTACGATATAGAACACGGTTCCGTCTTCCTCGTGTACCTTGCACTCTTTACGGTAGTATAGGAGCAGGAATAATCCCACGAGGTTTTGGGGTAACTGCCAGACGTATAACAGAGCATACGCTATCGCTTTCAATGTTTTCATCTCACACGATACCAATCCTCCGCGAAGATGTCTTCGCACGAGGGAACCCAAGAAGTTACTTTACCCGTTTTTCGGTTACAGATACAGCACTGATCCACATACCGCAGAGGCACCTCGTACTGGGCGACCGCCTCTTTTACTCTCTTAGGGAACGACTGCATCTTCTGCACGATCTCGGGGGATATTTCCGCCGGAACCTGTTTGAATACGAACAAATCAGGATCGAACCAGCACCCTCTGCCGACGCAACCGCCGTCTTTGAGTATTCGCAGTGCCTCCGAGAAGTCAAGGCCCACTTCGAAGCCCACCTCCACGAAGGATTGTTCGAACTGATCGGCCCTGAGAACGCAGAGGTCTCCGTTGGCGTACTTCACCACGTAGTCCCATTCATAAACGGTCACGTCCCCTTCTAAGGTACGGACGAAAGGTGCGTGCCCGCTCTCTACGGGTTCCATAAATTTGTCACCGCACAACTCGTGCAGTTCCCCCGTATGATAGCCGTCGTACTGGACGGCCTCGACGAATACCTGTTTGTTACGATACCGTCCCATCGTTCTTCACGTTCGCAAGCCACCACTTGTAGCCCTTGTACATAGCAAAGGCGCCTACGGCGGCACCGATAACCCACGAGATCGTGGACACAATGCGGAATTGCGTGGGCAGGATATTCCACACCACTACCGCAATGACGAGGGCAAGGATAACGACCCCTACCCAGATCAATACTTTCTTGCTCATGATCGATTACTTTACGGGTTCGACTTCACGTCCCAACTGGGCGGACACCATCCAGTTCTTGAATTCGACCGCCTTGTTGAGCTGCACCATAAGGTCGTTCGTCACGATGTCCTTTTGATCGTCGCTCTCAAACCAAATCTCCGTTTGCAGCGACGACAACGCAGCGAAGGCGTCGATCGTACCACGCAGCATTTCCTGCGGCGTATTCGCGTTGTTTTCGTCGTTTACCGCACTTTGTTCGGCAAGTTCGGCGCACGAAAATACGACACGTTCACCGATCTGCCGCATACGTTCGGATACGGCATCGTAGTGTGCGTCCGCCTCCTCGTAAAGCTCCTTGAAAAGTTTGTGCAGTTCGTCGAACGTCTCACCCACTACATTGTAGTGATACTGGTGCATCTTGATGTTGAACACCTGCCATGACGCAGCCAAACGTCTCAGTTTGGCGATCGTCCCTTCATTGATAATAGCCATAGTTACTCCTCGAATAAAACCCACATGTAAAAGGCGGAAAGGACACCCCCGTCTACTATCTTACCGGAGGGAATGTCCTTTTTCGCCTGAAATTCGAATTCATTTTTGAATACCCGCATCGTCAGCTTTCCGTGCGTGTAGTCGGTGAAGTACTCGCTGTCCTTCGTTTTACGAAGTTTCGAATACCTCCTATTCAGCCATACGACGACCACCTCCGTTGCGAGCACCACCGCACACGTCAGCCAGATAGTCACGTCCGCTATGGAAATACATTGCGTAATCATCTCTCGTACTCTTTTGCGCGTTTACACAGTTCCTCGTAGAAAGGTTCACCGAACAGTCTGAGGATGGAATCCTTCACGAATTCATACGCCCTTACATGTTCTCTGCGACCCTTTTCGTATGCTGCCCCGCACTGTTCATCCCACAGATGGGACACGTACAGCCGTTTCTTTCCGGGGTCATACACGAGCGGGTAAAGCGAACAATTTACCGGAATCGAGAAGGACAATCCCTTACCGTCCTCGTGCATGGCCTCTATTGCACAGCATCCCCTGTCCATACGGGACAGCAGGCACACCACCCCTTTGTACGTCTCCATCGCATATTCAGTGACACCTTCCTCAGTATTCCACTGACACGTAGGGCAGCGATGAAACTTTTTGGCCATCTCCGGTGCAACGTATTGCGCAATATCTTTCTTTCGGTCGAGCACCTCCGCATACTCGTCTTTCGTCAGACCACCGCCTACGGCGTGAACCTTCGAACCGGACGGAAGCGGCGAATAACAGCACGCGCCCTTGCACACATCGTAGTCGCAGGAAAATTCCGTGGTAAACACATCCTCGGATACCTCTACACCGAATATGTTTTCCGTCTTCATGTTACCAGAGCATATTCATGAACTCCGAGCGGGTGGTACCCTGCATAAAGGCACCTCCCAGTTTAGACGTAACCGTATCGCAGTTTACGTCCTCAACACCTCGGGATTTTACGCACAGATGCTCAGCCTTAATCACCACCGCGACACTCTCCGTATTGAGAATATGCGTCAGCGCCATGTGGATTTGCTCCGTGAGACGCTCCTGAACCTGCGGGCGGCGTGCAAAGAACTCGACCACTCTGTTCAGTTTCGACAAACCGAGAATCCGGTCATTCGGTATATATGCTACCGTAGCAGACCCTATGATCGGGACGAAATGGTGTTCGCAATTGGACGTAACTTTGATATTCCGCTCGACGATCATGGAATCGTAGGTCATCTTATTCTCAATTGTCGTGCATTTGGGGAAATTCCGATAATCGAGACCCCAGAAGATTTCCCGGACGAACATCTTAGCGATACGTCCGGGAGTATCTTTCAGGGAATCGTCGGTCATATCGAGACCCAACGTCCGCATGATATGCGCGAAGTCGTCACGAATGCTGTCTATCTTGTTCTGGTCGGATAACGCAGAACCCAGTATCGGGGTTTCAACACCTGCGTCAGTAAGAAGTTCCTTGATAGCTTCTCCTAAAATTGCGTCGGTTTTGTTCGGATCAAGTGCCATAGTACGATCATTGGTTGTCCAAATATACGCAATTTTTTCGAAGTTCCTACACCCACAGTGTTCCGTGCGATTGTTTGTTACTCGCACTCACGGAGTGCCCGCACGCAGTCGAAACAGAAAAAGCCATCCAGAGCATACACGATGGGGTCGGGGATACCGGCAGTCTCCAAGTTTCCCTCCACGCATTTAGCGAAGCAACCCTCGTCAGACATCTCGTGGTGCTCCGTATACGTTTTACCGTCTACCGTTACGTCGATCTTCCAACCGTCAGAAGTTATCTCTATGGTGATCTTGTTTTTCATAGCTCTATCGATTATCCCCGTTACCGTCGATAACACCGCGTTCCTGTCGACTGGACAACTTGTCGTAATTTTGTTGACCCACGTCTTCCAAGTGTACCCCCATTACCGAGGCGATACCCGCTATAAACCAGAGGCAATCGCCAAGTTCAGCGAGCAATTCCTTTTTATACGTTTCGACGACCGCGGTGTCGCTCCTCATGAATACCAACTTGCTCCCATCAATACGGATGATTCCTTTCCGTTTCCACTTCGCGATTTTGTCGGCGACCTCCCCTACTTCTGCCATAAGACCGAACAGCATGTAGGTGTCATTCTTGCAACTCTCCATGCAGGTCGTCATAGCGAGTTTCTGATACTCATTCAGTGTCATAAATTCTATACGTTTAGTTTGTAACCTTTCGTTACCACCCATTCAATAGCCTCGGTCAGTAAGTCTACGAGAGAGTTAGAGTCTCTCCATCCTATGCCTGTATGGGGGTTCCCCCAATACAAACACCAATTGGAACCCGTGGATGTGGTCATGTTGATGGGTAGCCCATGTCCATGATTATCGTAGAGTATCTTAGGGAGCACACACAGCAAATCCTCGACCGTGAAAGCAGGGGTCAATTCCTCCTCCATCACTTTGTATGCTGCGTATCGGAAGCATACGTTGTAGTCGCCGGTGGGTTCGAACTGTCTCGACCGTTCGTTGAACGTCCAGTTAGGAACCCATACCATAC
>OLYB01000114.1_pt1 | contig 79851 bp, 81 predicted proteins | sample 1674481 | NCBI WGS metagenome assembly OLYB01 (sample SAMEA103958167, study PRJEB25191) | human gut metagenome
CAGCGACTGTTCTTCAAAATGTCAGACGGCTTACGGCGACAACTGCCGGAACCGGAGCGACAACAGCTGTTCTTACGGCTGCCAGTCCTATTGGAGCGACTGTTCTTCAAAATGCCAGACCTGTTATGCCGACAACTGCCGGAATAAAACGGCGGTTTCGGTGCCGGCCAATGCTCACTGTACGTCCTACTATTCCGACTGTTCCTCCAAATGTTCCGCCTGGAGCTGTGACTCAGGGTACACTCAATCCGGGGCAAGCTGTGTAAAGAATGTATCATGCAGCGATGGCGGATACTATTCGTATAAACCAACATACCATACATGCAGTACAGTCAGCTATAAGGGATTAACCTGTTATAGCTGTAAAGGAATAACTTCTTCTTGCTATCCTACTCCTCCATCTAATTGTTATCGCATTACCGGAGGTATGAGCACTTCAGGATGTAATCGGATTCACGAATGTGTTCCTGTTACAAACGGAGAAGTAAGCGGTGCCGGATTTGGTTACTGCTGTAGATAGCGTTAACTATTTTATTTACAGCAAAAAAATATATTAAAAAAGTCACTCAGAAGAGTGACTTTTTTGTTGTAAAAAAATATATTTTTACAACTTCAACTTCTTATCCAAAGCTTCCAACTGGTCGATATAGCCGGAAATCAGACTCAGTCCCTTATTCCAGAAATCGGCGCTGTCGGGATTGAGCCCGAAAGGTTTGAGCAGCTTGTCATAATCGGTAATTGCGGTTTTGCTCAACATATCCAGATATTTGTCCGGAAAGTCCTTGATGCTGCCTTCCTGACTGACCTGATACAACGAATTGACCAGACAATCGGCAAAGGAATAGGCATAGACATAGAACGGCAGAAAGAAGAAATGCCCGACCTGCATCCAGATATAGGCGCTGTTTTCGTCGACATTGACATAGCGTCCCAGACTGTTGCGCATTTCCTCAAGCCATATCTGGCAGAGGCGGTCTTCGGAAAGCTCGCCGTCCTTTCGTTCATCATGACAGCGGGTTTCGAAGAAGTGAAAGGCAATCTGCCGAATGGCGGTATTAATCATATCGTTGACTTTACCGGCAATCAGGCAGAGTTTGGCCCTGTCGTCCTCCAGGCTGCGCAACAGCGACTGGAAAGTTATCATTTCGCCGAAAACCGAGGCGACTTCTTCGGAAGTCATCCGACTGTATTCGTTCAAATCGCCGTTTTTGGTGCGCAGCTGATGATGGCAGCCATGACCGAGTTCATGCGCCAGAGTCAGGATATCATTCTGTTTGCCGGCAAAATTCAGCAGCAGATAAGGGTGATGTTCGGCTGTGGCGGAAGCACAAAACGCGCCACTGCGTTTGCCGTCGCGGGGCGGCACGTCAATCCAGTCATTATCGAAGAAATCCTTGGCGACGTTATAAAGTTTGGGCGAAAATTCCCTGTAGGCGTTGAGCACAATTTTGACGCTTTCGTCCCAGGAATATTCGGCATCGTCGCAGAAAGGCAGCGGCGCGTTGCGGTCCCAGTACTGGATTTTGTCGACGCCCAGCCATTTGGCTTTCAGCTTGTAAAAACGGTGGGCGATGTTTTTGTAGTTTTCGCGTACCGTCTGCGCCAAAACGTCAACGGTCGAATCCTTGACGTTTTCGGCCAGGTTGCGTTCGGAAACCGGTCGTTTGAAACCGCGTTTTTCGTCCTCTATCGCCTTGTCTTTGATGACCATGTTGTAAATCATGGTAAACAGCGGCGCATTCTCTTTGCAGACGCGGTTGATTTCCTTGCCGGCCTTTTCACGAATCTGCGGGTCTTTGTTCAGCAGCAGCTTGCTGATTTCGGCGTCGTTGTATTGCCTGCCGTCAACCGTAAAGACCAGGCGCGACGAGGTTTCTTCATACAGGCGTACCCAAGCCGAACCGGAAGTGACGGACTTTTCGTGCAGAATCTCTTCAACCGCTTCGGACAGTTCATATTTTTTGAAACGCCGAACCTTGTCCAGCCAGGGCTTATAGAAAGTAACCCTTTTATCCTCAAGCCATTCTTTGATTTTGGCATCGGGAAGCCGGTTGATTTCCAGACTGAAAAAAATGGTCGGTTTGCTGTAATCGGTCAGTTTTTCGCTGATGTTCTGATAAAAGGCCATCGCGTCTTTGTTCTTCATCTGCGTAACCATGTTCAGATAGGCAAACTCGCCGAGCATGCCCCCCAGAACCGACATCTTCTCTTCGGCTTTGAGCGCGGACAGAAATTCCGCGGCGCTCAACCCAGCCAGCTTGCCTTTATATTTTTTGGCAAAAGAAAGCGCGTTTTTTCTGAATTTTTCCAAATCGGCGCCGATTTTCGGATCGTCAATGCCCTTATACATGTCGGACAAATCCCAGGCGGGAAGTTTATTGCTGTTTTTGCTGCTCATGTTCCTTTATTTCCTTTTCTTCATTTTCCTTAATCTGCCGTTCAAGCTCGCGGTTCAGGCGGCGGAGATTTTGCATGGAAGCTTCAATGTCCGGAGTTTGGGCATAAAACTCACGCAGGCTTTCGTCCGCTTCCGTTTCTTCGTCCGGGCGGGGCTGCTCCGGTTCAAACAGATAATTTGCCCAGGGCGTTTTCTGTTCGCCCCGCAGCCACATTCTGAAACCGCCTCCGATGACTTCGGCATCGCACCAGCCGTTTCTGACAATGGTTTTAAGCATGCACCAGGCGCCGTTGTCGCAGTCTATAAGCTGCTCGGCCATGGTTTCGGTACAGGGAATAAACCCCCGCTTTTGCACATCATAGCGCGGCGACAGCAGAACCAACACAAAAACCAGCAGATATGCCAGCATAAACAGCGACAAAATCAGCCCGAACCAGTGATGTTTCAAAAATGTCATTATTTACCTTTTCTCTTGTTCAAGAAACTTTCCAGCAGCGCCAGTTCTTCGCGGGTGTTGGCGCCGGCGACCTCTTCCGGCGAACATTCGACCACCGTGCATTTCAGCCCTTTTTGACGGGCAACGGCAACCGCATCGGTAAGATAATACTCGCCGGCGGCATTTTCATTACCAATCGCCTCCAAAAGTTCAAACATGGTTTTGCCGTCAAAGCACATGCAGCCCGAATTGCAGAGGTTGATGGCCTTTTCCTCGTCGGAAGCGTCTTTGAACTCGACAATCTTTTTGAGTTCGCCGTTTTCCATGACCAGGCGCCCGTAACGGGCGGCATCGGCCGGGCGAAAACCGAGAACAACCACCGCATAACCCTCTTTGACCTTGTCGGCGGCCATTTGGTAAGTTTCCTTGGTGATAATCGGATTGTCGCCGAAGATAACCAGAACGGCGCCGTCAAAACCTTTCATCTGCTCTTTGGCGGAAAGGACGGCATGCCCGGTGCCGAGCTGTTTTTCCTGAATGCAGCTCAAATGCGGCGCAACCTCTCTGCGAACCATTTCGCCGTCGGGCGCGGTAACAACGACAATCTTCTTTACGCCCATCTGTTCCAGCGTGTCTATCGGATGGCGAATCATCGGCTTGCCGGCCAGCGGCATCATTACCTTGGGCAGGTCGGACTTCATGCGGGTGCCCTTGCCGGCACCCAGAATAATCGCGGCGATTTGGTCTGACATCATTAAAAGCTCCTTATAAAATTTATTCTTTTCTTAATATCTGTACTTTATATTAGCAAATATGTTTTATTTGTTAACAAAGGTTTTGAAGTTATGAAAAAACTTTTTCCTGCCATTTGTTTCAGTCTGATGTTTCCGTTTTTTTCCGTTCTGGCGGCCACCACGGAACTGAGCAGCGTCGACGAGCTGCGCGCCCGCGAAGCGCAGGCGCCCAAAGACGCCGAACCGATTACCGACCCGCGGATTCCGACCGGCGAAGACAAAGAGGAAATGGAAGAGTTTATCAAAGAACGGCTTAAAACCGTCGTGATTACCAAACTTGACGAAAACGAAGACCTCAACAATCTGAAATCCATCGACGTTCAGCACAGCGCCGAATATATCAACATGCTCAAAGAAAGCAAAAAATCGACTTTCGAAAAAATTTACGACAACGCAATGAAGCGCCTGTCCGGACCGGAAGGCCGTACGCCGGAAGACATCAACGAACCTTATGACGACGTTTATTATTACATAAACGACCAACCTTCCGTCGAAGAACAGAAAAAAGAATGGGCAGCGCCCGATTTTCCGGTCGTCAACGTCGAACTGCCCAACGGCACCCAGACGCTGGTTCCCGCCAAGGAACACATCCCCTACCTTTTCAGCAAAATTGAAATTCTGCCGACCGGGCTTATCGGCATCAACGAAACGATTACGGTCATTGCCAACGGCGACAAGCTCAAAAACGGCCTGTCGCGCGCCATTCCGAAATATTCAACCTCGCGCGCCGGCATTCGCAACAAAATTGACCTGACCCTGCTTTCGGTCACCGTCAACGGGCAGGAAGTCCCTTACAAGGCAGAAGAAGCCGGCGACAAAATCATTCTGACCCCCAAAGAAGAATATACGCTGGCGCCGGGAATCTATACCTATAACTTTGCCTATCTGCTCGACCGGCAGCTCTGGTACTATGATACTTTTAACGAATTTTACTGGGACGTTACCGGAAGTTCCTGGAATCTGGTGGTTGCCAATGCCGGCGCTTCGGTCAGTCTGCCCGGCACGCAGCCGCCGCTGAGCCAGAACATTCTGCTCGGCTATCCGGGGCAGCTGACTACCGACGGCGCTTTCATTGCCAAAGGCGAGGACAATACGCTCGGCTTTGCGGCGCAAACGCCCCTGTTTGTCGGCGAAGGCATGCACATTATCGTATCGCTGCCGAAAACCGATTTGCTGCCGCCAGATTTGGGCAAGCGTTTTTCATGGTTTATTGCCGATTACGGCGACATTCTTTTTGCCCTGGCCGGGCTGGCTGCAATTTTGGTTTCCTACATTATTTCCTGGAAATACATCAGCGCCGGGCGGTCCAAACTCAAAACCGGCATGCGCCGTACCGCGCCGATGCTGCGTTATCTGATTAAGGGCGCATTCGACAAGGTGTCTTTCGTTTCTTATCTGCTGGAACTGTTTCGCAAAAACATCATCGACATTCAGGAAAGCGACGGCGAAGTCATGCTGATTAAGAAAACCGACGATTTGAAATCGCTGGAGCGGCGCGAACGCAAAGCCGTCGGCCACCTGTTCCCGGGCAAGGAATCGGTCGTGCGCGCCGACGCGCAGAACCTGCTCAAATTCAAACGGGCTTTCAAGCTGATTGAGAAAAACACGCTCGGCCGCTTTAAAAGCCTGTCACTGAAGCTGAGCGCCGGCTATCTGTTTTTCAGCATCGGCATGCTGTTGTTGGCAGAGGCGGCGATTGCCTCGCTTTCGGTCAGTTTCGGGCAGATATTCGCCGTTGAACTGGCCGGCAGCGTCACTTTGGCTTTTTACGTCTGGATTCTAAAGCTGAAATTCCGGTCGGCGCCGGTCGGCTGGATAAGCAAAACCTTTGCGCTGCTGATTATCATTTTTACACTGATGGTTTTGAGCATTTATATTCACCCGGTTTCGGCCTTGCTGCTGCTGACGATGATTTACGTCATTTTCGCCTATACGGGAATTTTTGCCAAACGCAGCGGCCTGATGAAAAACAACATTAAAGACGCGCTGACTTTCCGCGACTATCTAATTGACAACGCCGCAACACTCAGTCTGGGACGCGACTTTGCCGCACAGCAGGCCAATATCTTCGCGCTGGATATCAGCGGCAAATATCCGGAAACGCCGAATATTCGCGACGCCTATCGTCTGGGAACGGCGGCAAAGCTGGTTCATAAGCTCTGATTTTCGGGGTGGCGCCAGAAATATACAAAATACTGGTACACATGACTGAAGTAAGACGCTTTGAGGGCGGCGTCAAAAAATGACAGCCCAAGCAGCAGAAAAGCCATAATCAAATCAGCCAGAAAACCCGACAGGTTCAGCGCACCGTAAAGCATGGTCAGCAACGTAACGGTTATAACGACCGGAAGCATCATCAGCGCCTGTCCCCAAAAAATTTTGTTGGCATTGCCCCGGGTCAGAGCAAAGGCCCTTTTCATGGTCAGCTCCCGATCATCGACAGCAACCGCCGGCAGCACGATAAAGAATCGGGCACAGACAATGCCGGCTATCAGAGGCACCACGGACAAGATAAGCGAAAAGCCGGGGAGATTGGCGCCGACACGTTCCAGAACACCCGCGACAATACCCATGACCATTACCGCAGGAACGATAATCAGCAAAAACAACAGCAGGCTGTAGGCCAGATATTTAAGTTCGCGGCGGCCGAAAGAAAAAGCAAACGGACGGACATGTTCGCGCAAAATGACCAGACGGCTGAAGGCAACGGCAACCGCAACGGAAGCCAGCGAAACCATAACGACCGAGATGTTCTGAAAAGTCGCGCCGGGACAGCCGCCATCCTTCAGACCGCACAAAGAAGGAAAGCCGGCGAAAATCTCATAAAGGAGAATCAAAAACCAAACAGACGCAATTTTGACAAAGGCATCAAAATTTACAAAGGTGTAAAAAAAACTGCGGCGAAGGCATTCCCAAAACGGGAGTTTAATCTGCGGCATTGTTTCCATCTTTTCCTCCGAGCAAATATTCTTTCTGCACATGGCAGTTGTTGATGACCAGACTGATAAGCATCAGCAGAAGCAGACTGTAAAAATATTCGATTACCGTACCGCTCCAGTTCGCATATTCGACTTCAATTCCGGCAATGCCATGCTGGAAATAAACCAGAATAAACAACATAACGATAATAATCAGGAACAGCGACAGGATAATTCCGAGATTATTACCTTTGGAACGCGCCCAGAGCCAGGCCGGCGAAACTTTCGGGCCGCCGTTCAGAAAAACAGCCAGCAGTGCATAAAAGCGCATAAGCACAAAAGGCACGACAAAGCCGATTGAAACGACCGCAAAATAGGTTATTTCGACAACCCAGTCAGGATTCGGCACCCGGACATACAACAGGTAAAAAGAAAGCAGCGGCGCCATATTCAGAAGCAGATAAAAGCAGACCAGCGCCGTGGTCGTAAAATCGCGCGATGTGGGCAGAAACACGTTTTTCCAACTATAGTCCCGATTTAAAAAGGCACCGTCATACCAACGAACCAGAAATGCGGAAATCAGAAAAATTTTGACAAACAGATAAACCAGATACCACCCCTGCGAAGCAGAACAGAAAAAATAAGCGCTTCGATAATCGGTAAAACAGATGTAAGAAAAACCCATAAAAACCGATAACAGCGTAATCGGTAGGGCAAAAAGGGCGGCCAGCCGCAACAGCAGGCCGAAGCGGTCGGCAAAGATTCCGAACGGACGAAAAATCAGCTGCGTAACCGGGATACGCACCGGCGCAACGGCCGGTGCCGCGTTCAGGCACAGGCTGCGACAGCCGCAGCCGTCGGAAAACTTTTGTTTCAGCTGATTCAACTTCGCAATAAAATCTTTCATGGCTTATATTTCCTTTATGGTTGTTACGCCCGGAAGCGCACGGATTTTGCTCAGGAATTCCGGATCGGCGAAAGCAAAACCGCCGGCCAGTTCAATACGGACATCCCATTCCCGGTTCTCGGGTTTTATATATATTTTATTTCGGCCGTTTCTATCTTTGCCGAGAATTTCCCGCAAACCGGGAACGGCACTTACGTCGTTGACGGCGATTTCCAAACCGTTGGCAACTTCGGAAATGGCTTTATCCAGCGTTTCAATCACGTTGAACATTACGCGCGGATTGGCTTCCTCACTCTGCTTGTCAATCGTTATGCTCGCAAACAGCGGCAGGCCGGAAGCAATGATTTCCTCATACCGCGCCAGACCTTCAGAAAACAAGATTCCCTCAAAACTGCCGCTGGCGTCGGACAGTTCCAGAAAAGCGTATTTGTTGCCGGTTTTGCTGATGCGCTTCTGAAACGAGTTGACGCAGCCGGCCACTTTGGCGCGGATGCTGTCGCCGGTGCGGATGTTACGGAAAATTTCGCTGCAGTTTTTGACGCCCAGACGCTCCATGCCCTTGCCGTAACTGTCAAGCGGATGCGCGGAAAGATAAAAGCCGATGGCTTCCGCTTCAAGTTTGAGCTTCTCAAGCTCAGGCCAGTCCGGCTTATCCGCCAGTTTGACCTTGGCGTGCAGTTCCTCGTTGCCGAACAGGGAGGCCTGCTCGCTGGTTTTAAGTTCGGAAGACGAAGCAATGTGACGCATGATGGTTTCGACATTGGCAAACAGGCGGCCGCGGTTCTTTTCCAGACAGTCGAAAGCGCCGGCCTTAATCAGCTGCTCCAGCTGACGGCGGTTAATCTGCTTGATATCGGTCCGATGAATGAAATCGGAAATGTCCTTATACGGGCCGTGCGCCTCGCGTTCGGCGACAATTGCCCGCATATTGGCCTCACCGACGCCTTTGACCGCGCCCAGAGCATAGCGGATATTGCTGTCTTCGACCACAAAGTCGGAACCGGAATGGTTGATGTCGGGTTTTAAAACCTTAAAGCCGAGTTTTTTGCACTCATCCTTGAAGAACAGCAGCTTGTCGGTATTGGTAATATCCAGCGACATGACCGCACACATAAACTCAACCGGATAATGCGCCTTCAGATAAGCCGTCTGATACGAAATCAGCGAATAGGCCGCCGCATGCGACTTGTTGAAACCGTATGAGGCAAACTTTTCCATCTGGTCAAAAATCGCGCCGGCGGTAGACTCTTCAATACCGTTTTTAACCGCGCCCTCCATAAACATCTTGCGCTGTTTCGGAATTTCGTCGCGCATTTTCTTACCCATAACCTTGCGCAGCTTGTCGGCGCCGCCCATGGTATAGCCGCCCAGCGCACGGGCGATGTTCATAACCTGCTCCTGATAAATCATGATGCCGTAGGTTTCTTTAAGAATCGGCTCCAGCATCGGGTGCAGATAGGTAATTTCCTCTTCGCCGTGTTTCCGCTTGATATAACTCGGAATGTTGTCCATCGGCCCCGGACGGTACAGTGACACGATAGCGATAAGGTCTTCGAAACGGTCGGGCTTAATCTGTTTGTGAACATCCTGCATGCCCGCCGATTCAAACTGGAAGACGGCGGCAGTGTTGCCGCTCTGCAAAAGCTCATAGGTCTGCTTGTCGTCCAACGGCACATTGTCCATATCCATCTGAACGCCGTGAATCTTCTTAATCCAATCGACGGCGCGCTGGATAACGGTCAGGGTCTTTAAGCCCAGAAAGTCAAACTTAATCAGGCCGGTTTCCTCGACATATTTCATATCGTACTGGGTTACCGGCATGTCGGCACGCGGATCCTTGTACAACGGCACCAGCAGGTCAAGCGGGCGGTCGCCGATAACCACGCCGGCAGCGTGTACGCCCGACTGGCGGTACAACCCCTCAAGTTTCATGCCGATGTCAAACAGCTTGTTAACCTGCGGGTCGCTCTGGCGCATCTCCTCAAGTTCGGGCACCTGATCCAGTGACTCCTGAAGCGTCGGGTTCTTGCCCTGAACGCCGGGCGGAATCATTTTGCTCAGGCGGTCGGCCTGGGAATAGGGCATTTGCAGAACGCGGGCAACGTCCCTGATGACGTTTTTGGCCTGCAGCTTGCCGTAAGTGATAATCTGCGCCACATGGTCAAAACCGTATTTGTTCTGCACGTATTCAATCGTCTTGCCGCGGTTTTCCTGACAAAAGTCAACGTCGAAGTCCGGCATGTTAATACGTTCCGGATTCAGAAAACGCTCAAACAGCAAATCAAGTTTAATCGGGTCAAGGTCGGTAACCTTCAGCGACCAGGCGGTAATGGAACCCGCGCCGGAACCGCGGCCGGGACCAACGGGCACACCGTGTCCTTTCGACCAACGGATGAAGTCCGATACGATCAGGAAGTAGCCGGGAAAACCCATTTTTTTAATGACGCTCAGCTCATAATCCAGACGGGCATAATATTTCTCGTCGATTTCCCGCCTTTCCTCTTCGGTCATGCCCTCAAAATAAACCTGAGCCTCCATCCGTTCCTTTAAGCCTTTGTACGCTTCTTCGGTAATGAATTCGTCCTGGGTTTTTCCTTCGGGGCACTCGAAAATCGGCAGCAGAGGCTGCACTTTTTCAGACAGGAAACTGCAACGCTCGGCAATGACGACCGTATTGTTGACGGCTTCGGGCAAATCCTTGAAAAGCTCAATCATTTCCTCCGGCGAGCGCAGGCGGTTGTTGGGCGAAAATTTCTTGCGGTTTTCGTTAGCCACATATTCGCCGGTTGCAATACAAACCAGCGCATCATGCGCTTCGTACATGTCGGCGTCGAGAAAAAAAGCCTCGTTGGTGGCTACCAGCGGCAGGTTGTGCTTATAGGCCAGATTAATGAAATCCTCTTCGGTCTTATGCTCGCTCTCAAGACCGATACGCATGATTTCAACATACAGCGAATCGGGAAAAAGCGCCTTAAGCCTGAGCAGAAAATCTTCGGCTTCGTCTTTGCGGTTTTCCAGCAGCAGACGGCCGACCGTACCCTCGACGCCGCCGGTCAGGGCAATCAGCCCGGCACTGCGCCCTTCAAGGTCAGAAAGCTTCAGCTGCGGCTTTTCGTTATACTCCGGATTATCAAGATAAGAAAGCTTCATCAGCTTCATGATATTATGATAACCTTCATCATTGCGAACCAAAAGCACAAGCTTGTCAGGTTCAATGGTGCGCCCTTTTGATTTCAGCAAATCGTCGGCATCGGGATTGCGAAGATAGAACTGGCAGCCCAATATCGGTTTGATACCACAGTCGGCGGCATAGTGCGACAAAGCCTTGGCGCCGAACATATTGGCCGTATCGGTTACGGCAATGGCCGGAAACCCCATATCCTTAAGCTTGGGGATCAGCGACGGCACTTTCATTGCGCCTTCCGACAACGAATAGGCGGTATGTACGCGGAGATGTACAAATTTAGGCTCGGCCATCAGCTTTCCTCAAAAGATTAATCTGTTGCCGATTATAGAAACTTTGCACCGCCGATACAATCAAAAAATTCAAGATGTTCCATTGCTGATAAAAACCGTCCGGAACAAATATCCTTTTAGCCGAAAATAAATATGGTTCCATCATTGGTAGACAGAAAAATTTGTAGTTTCATTAATAGTTGACTCTTTCCCCAAATTAGCTTATCCTGATACTTGATAGGTGTGGATTTTGAAGTTTGCCTTTGGCGGTCTTTCTCCGTCGCAGGCGGATATCCTTTCTTTGTATCCTTTATTTAAGCTTATCCTCTTCTTCCTTCCTGTCTGCCCACTGCGGGCTTCGGTTCTAACTTTGTCGCGAGGTGATACTATGAAGAAATCTGTTTTAATGTTCTCTTTGCTTTCCGGAACGGCTCTTATGTTCCCAAGGCTAACCATTGCCTCCGGCTTTCCTACACATACACACACATACACGCCCGAACCGAAGCCCGCCTTTCAGTTTGAACAACTTGACAAAGCCTTTAAGACTGCCTCCGTCTGTTTCCTCGGCTCCGCTAACTGCGGCGACGCAGGCTTCGGATCCATGGGCGGAGACAACGGCTATAAAGTCGATACCGTGCAACAATGCGGAAACGAGGGATATTCCGTCACTTCCTGTTCCCTCCCCGCTTATCCTTCCGGAAAATGTCCCTATAACGGCGCTTATTTTGCCAAATGTATCGAAGACAGGCCGCGCGCCTGCAAGGAAGCCGGCTTTACCGAAACTTCCTGCGCTTCCGGAACGGTCGTGGAGGCGACTTGTTCCTTTGACGCCAATTACAAAAAATGCAAATGCGACCCTTGTTCCGGTTACGGCTATACCTATGCGCAGGCCACGGCTCAGGGCTATGTTCCCGACGGGAGCTGCTTAAGCTGTTCCGAAACAAAATACAAGCGCAAAGAAAACCCCTGCTCCGGTTACAGCTCCTGCGAATGCGGCGGCGAAGTCGGCGCTGCTTCCTGTTACTCCGGATCAATCCAAAAATTTAAATCCTGCAAAAAATGCTGCGACGACACTTGCCCTTCAGGCTCAACAACATCCGCCTGCAACAACGGGTCTTATACCAGAAGATCAGGAACAACAGAATGCGGTTCAGCCTGTTATGTGTGCTGCTCTTCTTCCGTTGTCGGAAGTTTTGTATGGTCAGTCAGTTGTGAAGACCATGGCGATCAAGGATGTTTACGAGCCATACGAACAGATTATTATAACAACGGTTCCGTTGAGACAGGAGATGATACTTTAATGAGTTGCGGCTTGGAACCTGATTGCAGCGATTCAGTAAGCGGGAATGGCTGGTATTTGGACGGACGAAGCGGTGAATTAACCGAAGAATATTGTTATTAAACATTCCGTTAAGCAAAATTAATTGAAAACTCTTTCATAACGGCTTTTTTTATTTCTGATCTTAATTATTTAAGATGTAGACAAATAGAAAAGCTTCCCATACATAGTTGTACTTTTAAAATAAAATATATCAAAAGTAATGATTTTATTTTTATTCATTGTATTATTATAGGAGGAGGAGTGCAATTATGATTGAATACGTTAAATTTGAAGACTGGCTCAAGGAACAGGTTATTGATGCCGAATATCTTTTGCCGGAAGCCAAAAAAGCCTTTCGGGAAAACTATGAGAAACTGAAAGCCGAAGGCAATCTGCCAAAAGCAAAACAGGCGGAAAAAGATACAAAATATGAGCTGGAAAAGTTTCAGAATCCGGACGGCAGCCTAAACATAGACTATGCTTTGGAAACAGCCCGGCAATCTTTGGCAGAACACAGGGAAAAACAAGAAGGCGGAAAAAACAAAAGGATTCCCCAAGATCTTTCCAAACTAACCCCCAAAGACTTCAGCAAAAAAGACGGCAAAATTGACATTGACTTTGCCTTAAAAGTTGCCATGCAAGCCGCCGCCCAAAGCAAAAAGGAATAAAAACATGCCCCGAATGACATGCGACGAATGGATTGCGTCCAGAACAAACAATCCTGACAAACTCGGAAGAGAAAAATGGGAAAAATATTATAATGACTGCTGCGAATACGCTTTACGAGGAAAAGAATTTAATATTGATGAAAAACTGGAGCGGGAGATGATGGGCGAGTATCTTGAAAAACAGGGCTGCACAAAAGACGACGCTTCGCGGGTAGTGACAGGCGCTCTTCGTAACGTTTTGCGTAATATGGACATTGACTTTGAAAAGCAGCTTTCTCCTCAGGCAATCAAAGATGTTGTCAAAACATGTCACAATCTAGAAACCGGCACCAAAAACCAATCTCCAACTCAAACCCCTCAAAACCTCGGACGCTCTTAAACAACACAGCCCCTCAATTGAGGGGCTGTGTTGTTTTAATCCAACTCGGACAAACGCTGTGCCTGATCTTCCGTAACCAGCGCGTCGATAATCTCATCCAGCGCGTCGCCGGAAACGACTTCGTCCAGTTTATAGAGCGTCAGGTTAATCCGGTGGTCGGTTACGCGTCCCTGAGGATAGTTATAAGTGCGAATCCGCTCCGAACGATCGCCGGAGCCGACCTGCAACTTGCGGCGCTCCGAATATTCTTTATCAATGGTTGACTTCTGCAGGTCATAAAGTTTGGCGCGCAGGTGGTTCATGGCCTTTTCCTTGTTTTTATACTGCGAGCGGTCGTCCTGACACTGCACGACCACACCGGTTGGAATATGCGTAATGCGCACGGCTGATTCCGTACGGTTAACGTGCTGACCGCCGGCTCCCGAAGCGCGATAAACGTCGATTTTCAAATCGGCCGGATTAATATACATGTCAACTTCTTCAATTTCGGGCAAAACCGCAACCGTAGCCGCCGAGGTATGGACACGCCCCTGCGATTCCGTTACCGGCACGCGCTGAACACGATGCGCTCCGGATTCAAATTTGAGTTTGGCAAAAACATCCTTGCCGGTAATTTTGGCAGAAGCTTCCTTATAACCGCCGAGCGAATTTTCGTCCGCGTCCAAAACCTCAAACTTCCAGCCCATTTTCTGAGAATAGCGCTGATACATTTCAAACAGCACCGCCGCAAACAGAGCCGCTTCGTCGCCGCCGGTGCCCGCGCGCACTTCAAGGATGGCGTTTTTTTCGTCGTCCTCTTCCTTGGGCAGGAGCAGGATTTTAATTTCCTTTTCCATCTCGGGAAGTTTGTCCTTCAGTTCATAGTATTCGGCCGCGGCCATTTCGCGCATTTCTTTGTCCAGCGAATCGTCTTCCATCATCGCCTTGGCATCGTTCAGGTCATTTTCGGTGCGGTTATAGTTATGAATCGCTTCCACCACCGGCGCCAGTTCGGAAATTTCCTTATTCATGCGCACCAAATCGTCCGGACTGACGTCCGGCGAAGAAAGCAGTGCCTGAATTTCATCGTGGCGGTTGACAACATTGGCTAACTTTTCGGCAAAACTCATTATCTCAATTCCTCAACAATTTTATCCAGAGCAACATTCTTCTGCGCGCCGCTGTCCAAATCCTTCAAGGTGACTTCGCCTCTGGACAGTTCGTCAGAACCGACAATCACGGCTTTAACGGCGTTAACCTTATTGGCCTTCATCATCCGCTTTTTAAGATTGCCGCTGTAGCCGTGTTCAACGCGGAAACCGGCGCGGCGCAGCTGATAAGCGATCTCGACCGCCTTCTCGTTGACATCTTCGCCGACCGGAATAACCGCTATCGGACGCGGCAGCGAAACGTCGGCTTCCAGAAGCATGCTCAGGCGCTCGACACCGCAGGCCCAGCCGATGCCGGCAACCTTACCGCCGCCCATCTGTTCGACCAAGCCGTCATAACGGCCGCCGGCCAGCACCGTCCCCTGCGAACCGAGCTTATCGGTAACCAGTTCGAAAACAGTATGCGAATAATAGTCCAAGCCGCGCACCAGACGATCATTAACCTTATATTTTATACCCAGATTATCCAGCCCTTTCAATACGGCGTTGAAAAACGCGGCCGAGGCTTCGTTCAAACTGTCTTTGTACAGCGGCGCGCCTTCGACAACAGCCTTGTCACATTCCTCCTTGGAATCGAGCACGCGCAGCGGATTGCGTTCAAGACGCGTTTTGCTGTCTTCGGATAACTCGTCATAGCGGCTTTTCAGGTAGGCGACCAGCTTTTCACGGTAGGCGTCGCGGCTTTCCCTGTCGCCGAGCGAGTTGATTTCAACAGTAACGGAACCGGTCAGGCCGAGTTTTTCCAAAAACTCATAAGCCATGGCGATGACTTCAATATCAGCCTGCGGCGTTTCAACGCCCAGAAGCTCGCAGCCAAACTGCGTAAACTGGCGCTGACGCCCTTTCTGCGGCCGTTCATATCGGAACATCGGACCGCTGTAATAGAGCTTGACCGGGAGATTCTGCTGCATGCCTTCGGAAATGAAGGAACGCACGACGCCGGCAGTACCTTCCGGACGCAGGGTCAGGCTTTCGCCGCCGCGGTCTTCAAAGCAATACATTTCCTTGGTCACAACGTCCGAAGTTTCGCCCAGGTTGCGGGAAAAAACCTCGGTAAACTCGAAAATCGGGGTTTCGATTTCTTCAAAACCATATTTTTCGACAACTTCCGAACCGACGGAAGTCACTTTCTTCATTTTGCGCTTAGCTTCGCCGTAAAGGTCATAAGTTCCTCTAACATTTTGTAATTTTGCCATATTATACCTCGATTTTATAAAACTCTTACAAACAAAAAAAGAAAACAGCAGGCGCAAAACCTGCTATTTTCTGCAATATGTACGCTGCGCTAATGGTTAGCGGGAGCTAAAAACGGATCCAGAGCAATGCCTGTCTTTTTGGCAGGTTTAACGACTTCGGTCAATTTGCCGTCAATAAAAACATCGGCACCCTCGGCGCGGCCGACGGACAAAATCATGCCTTCGCCGGCGGGAACTTCATAAACATCGCCGTCATGCAGAACCTTGCTGATATACAGTTTGCTGCCGTCGCGGACTTCTACCCAGTTGTCGCCGCCCTTGATTTTGACGGTTACGCGGGAACCGGGCTTTTTGCTCATGACTTCGGCAACCGGTTCTCTGATCTCCGGCGCGGGCTGAACGGCAGTTGTTTCTGCGGCGGCCGGCGTTTCGGAAGAAGCGGCCGGTACAACTTCAGCAACGGGCTGCGTTTCAACAAAGCTGGCTTCACTGACGGTAATGTTATCGCCGGTGCCGTCGGCAACCGGCGCCACATCGACAACGGGAAGCTGTTCGTCGACCGCCGGAGAATCGGCAACGTTTTCTTCAACCGAAGCAAAATCCTCAACCTGCAACGGAAAATCAACAACCGTTTCCGAGGTTTCGGCCATGTACCCGGACGTTTCGGAAACGTCTTCGGCGGCCTTATTCTGACTTTCGTTAAACATAAACCAGCCCAAGTAAACCGCAAAAACAGCCGCCAGACTTATCAGCAGATATTTTTTGTTCGGCGCCGTCACCTCCGTCTGCGGCTCCATGACATAATAGTCGCTGTTTTTGGAAGCGGCATCGGTTTCTTCCTTAAAAAGCTGCACCATACGGGCGGAATTAAGCCCCAGATAATCGGCATAGGAACGAATGAAACCAATACCGTAGGGCGGTTCGGGAATTTCTTCATAATTTCCGGCTTCGATAGCCTCCAGATAAGAAGCGCGAATACACAAATCCCTGGAAGCGTCCGCAATCTTAAGCCCTTTTTTAAGACGGGCCTCATGCATCAGAGAACCGACCTTATCCTGATTAACCTGAATTTCCTTCTCTTCCTTTTCGGTTTCGGCAACCGGTGCGACGTTTTTGACTTCCTCTGCCGCCTTATTCCTATTCTCTTTTTTCACGTTTCAGCCCTTTGTCTAAAAAATTAATTTCTGCCTATTCAATCATATATTTCAGTAGATTTCAATACCATGGTCATAAGCATAAGCCAATAATTGCGGACGTAAAGTCCTTTTTTGCGATTTTAAGAGGGTTTTTACATAATCGGTCACTTCTTCGACATTGACCGAACGTATCATCGACTTGACGCGGCCGTAAGAAGCGCCTGACGAAGACAGGTTGCGGTAACCAAGGCCGATAAGCGCCATGGCTTCAACCGGATTACTGGCCATTTCGCCGCAAACGGAACAGTAAACTCCGGCGGCATCAGCCTTGGCAACGATATCGCCCATCATTTTCAAAAACGGCGAGGACAAAACGTCGTAACGCTCGGTCAGGCGCGGATTGCCCCGGTCACAGGCAAAAGTGAACTGTGCCAGATCGTTGGTGCCGATGGAAATAAAGTCGGCCTGTTTCAAAACGTCTTCCAGCTGAAAAACAATGGCGGGAACCTCAATCATCAACCCGACATTGACCTTTGACGGCACCGGAAGCTCTTTGCGCCGTTCCTTTTCCAGCTCAATCATCAGGGTTTCCTTAGCCTCTTCAAATTCCGACAAATCGGAAATCATCGGAAACATTACGTTCAGTTCCTTGCCGGCGGCAGCGCGCAAAAACGCTCTTACCTGCTTGCGCAGAATGGCGCGGCGATCCAGCGAAATGCGAATCGAGCGCCAGCCGATAGCCGGATTTTCCTCCCCCATATTGCTCCAATAAGGCAGGAGCTTGTCCGAACCAACGTCCAGACTGCGGAAAATAACCTTCCGGTTTCCGGCCCGGTCCATAAGTTCCTTATAATACCCCAACTGCCGTTCGACATTCGGCATAACATCGGAAGCCATAAACGGGATTTCGGTTCGATACAGCCCAATGCCGTCACAGTTGGTGCTTTCGATATAGTCGAGATCAAAGGAAAGACCGACGTTGATGTAGTGGCCGATACGGACGCCGTCCTGCGTTTTGGACGGCAGTTTGCGGAGTTCGGCAAGCCGGGCCAGCAGTTTTTCCTTTTCGGCGATTTTAGCTTTGAATTTTTCCTGAACGGCCGGCTGCGGATTGATGTAGACATAACTGTCATTGCCGTCTACGGCAATAAGTTCGCCGGTTTTGACCTCTTCAAACAATCCTTTGATCTTGGCGATGACCGGAATGTTGAGCGCCTTGGCAACGATGGCGACGTGCATGGTCGGCGTGCCGTCTTCGATAATCAGACCGCGGATTTTGTGATAGTCGTAGTCCATAAGGTCAGCGGGGCCCATGGTCTGAGCCACGACAACAATATCACTCCAGTTACGGATTTCGCCGATATCCTTAAAATCTCCGCTTAGGTAAGACTGCATGCGATCCGCCACATCGCGCAGATCGTGCAGACGCTCTTTGAGATACTGGTCATTGGTACCCGAGAGACGGTTCCACATATCCTCATAAGAACGTTCGACCGCCGCTTCCGCCGTCAGGCCGCTTTTGACGTTGTCCTCAATTTTCTTATACCATCCCTTGTCTTTGGCAAACATGCGATACGCGTCAAGAATGTCGACATGCTCGCCGATACCGAGCTGAGTGGAGGCAAATTTCCTGTCCAAATCGTCATTCATTTGCTTATAGGCGGTTTCCAGACGGCGGAGTTCCTTTTCCCGGTCTTCGGCAAAAATCTTGCTGACCGTCTGCCGGCGGCGGTGCACCACCGCCTTGCCGATGCCGTAGCCCTTGCTCAGGCTCAGACCTTTGACGCGCTCGCGGGAGGCAAGTCCGCGCGCCTTAATCAGGCTTTTTTTGTATTCGGTCATTTCCTCGGAAACAATCATTTCGGAAAGAACCATGGCCACGGTTTCGAGGATTTCGATTTCAAGCCGCGAATATTCGTGGATTTCGCGGTTTTGCAAAGAAAGAACGCCGATTGAACGACTCCAGCGCACCAACGGCACGCCCAGAAAAGACTTGTAATTTTCTTCGCCAAGTTCGGGCTTGTAGGAAAACTTCGGATGTCCCCAGGCATCGGCAACGGCCAGCGAACGGCTGGTGCGGGCAATTTCGCCAACCAAACCCTCGCCATAACGGATGGTTACCTTATGCGCCACATCGGCATTGAACCCGTAAGACGCGAACAATTCCAAATAGCTGTCATCGACCGCGACATAACAGGCCGCGGCGTCGGCATTCATTTTTTCGGCAATGATTTTGATGATTTTCGCGAGCTTGACCGGCGCTTCATCCTGTCCTTCGGTGACCTGACGCAGAAGTTTCAAAATGTCCATCGCCTGATTTATGGCCGGTGACTGCATAATTGTTCCATCTTAAAAAATTTAATTCTTGCGCTTTAAGTTATATTGCCTATATTCATTTTCATCAAGTATAAACTTTGGTTAAGGAGCAAAAAAATGGCCAACAATTACAAAAAAGGCGACCGTGACAACCGCCCCTGGGGCACATGGGAAGTTTTGGATTCCGGCGACGGTTTCTGCGTTAAGAGAATCTGTGTCACGCCCGGCAACATACTGTCGCTGCAGTCGCACGACTTCCGCAACGAGCACTGGATTATCGTTAGCGGCGAAGCGGTCGTTACGCTCGGCGAAGACAAAATCGTCAAGAAAGCTGGCGAAAACGTTTTCATTCCGGTCAAAATGAAACACCGCATCCAGAACAACACTGACAAGAACATGGAATTCATCGAAGTCCAGACCGGCGAAACTCTGGACGAAAACGACATTATCCGTTACGAAGACAGTTACGGCCGCGCCGGATAGGAATTTTCCTGTTTCATTAAAAGCTTCCGTTGCCAGGCGGAAGCTTTTTACGTTTTATAGACAAAAAAAATATTCATTGCATGTTGTCTTTTATAAAAATCCGGTGTATAAATATACATAATTTTGACAAAATAACAAGGATTGCGATTGTGAGAAAAACCGACCTGCCCGAGATTGACGAAATTGTTTTTGCCGTCAGCGAAGCGCCGCTCGGCGAAGGCGCCGAAGCCCAGGTATTCAAGATTCATACAAACCCCAACTTTACGGTACGCAAAAGACTGACCGACATGCCGATTAACGAACTGGCCGCAGCGCTGAAAGAAGCCGAACCGGTTATGCAGCCGGACATCTTCGGCGAACGAAACTTTGCGCAGACGGTGGCTTATTTCAACCATCCGAAACTGCTGGACGACGACGGACCGGTGCTGACGGTTAACCGCTACTGTCCGGGTTTTTCGTTTGAGGTTTACAAACCGGGACGCCCCAAACCAGACAGTGAAGAAGCGTTAATCAAAACCCGGCTGCTGAGCGAAAAAATGCTGGAAATTCCCGAACGCGCCATCGACTTCATCTATGACGACCTGCATTACCTGTCGTCAAAGAAATACAGTATGGACGTCGGCGGCGGCCTGTTTACCAATACCGGCAACATTCTGTATTCGGCGGTAGACCAGCGTTGGTTCATTATCGACCTGCAACCGTTTATTACCGAACGCCCGGGCATTCCGAAAAACCAGACCAAAGGTTTTAACACGCCCCTGTATCTGACCCGCGGACTGCTTCCGGGCGCACTGTGTTACAAGGACGAACATGCCAAAGATCCGAAACTCATCGAATACCGCACGCAGCTGGTCGATCGGATTATCAGCGGCGCCGAACGCAACGGACTGAACGATGTCGGCGGTTATCTGAAAGGCAACATGGATACCATGCTCAACATCTGGGAACTGCAGCTGCGGATTTTGAACGTGCCGGAAAAATACCGTGACAACATGCTTAACCGTATCGGTTCGGTACGTGACGAAAAAAGATACAGGACTGACAAAGAGAACATCAGTTATGTCCGGGTTTCCGGCAAAAGCATGTGTTCATGACACATTGCCATATAAAACCGGCACACCGAATTACGGCATGCCGGTTTTTAATATTCAGCTTACAAAATATATTTGTTGACGATTTGTTTGAACTCATCGGTTCCGGCTTTTTCCAGCCATTCGAAAATGACCATTTCGGAGGTGACAATATCAATGCCGCCATGCGCCATCCGCTGCAATGCCATCACATTCTGGACGGCATCCCGCGAAGAGCTGGCATTGGATACGACAAAAACCTCATACCCCTGCCCTTTCAAATCCATAGCCGTCTGAAGCAGACAAATATGGGTTTCGGCGCCGGCAAGAATAATCTGCCTGCGCCCGGACTCCTGTATTGCCTGCATAATTTCCGGTTCGCGGGCACAGGAAAAATACAGCTTTGAAAAAAACGCCGCCTCATCTCCGGCTTCCTGCCGGACGTCAATCATCGTCTGTCCCAGACCTTTGGGGTATTGCTCGGTAATGACAAAAGGCACGCCCATGGCCTTGGCAGCACCGACCAGCCGGGCGCTGTTGCTGATAACCTGCCGCGGATCATCCATCGCCGGCGCCAGGCGTTCCTGAACGTCAATAATCATGAGAAGTGAATTCCGTCTGTTCATCAACATCTTATCCGTCCTTGTTTTCATTTGGGGTTGACTAGGCTTTATAAAATACATAGTATCTAAAAAAACAATATAAACCAATATTTAAAGAGAAGAAGTACAATGAATTTTTCAGATTTGGGCCTGAGCGAAAAAACCATTCAGGCTATCGATGAATTTGGCATCAAAGAGCCGACGACCGTACAAACCGACGTCATTCCTTCAATTCTGCAAGGCAAGGACGTTTTTACGATTGCACCGGCCGGCTGCGGCAAAACCATGTCCTACGTCTTTCCGCTGATTGACATCATCAGCAGCAACAATTCCGACAAGGGCAGCAGCGGCAAAAACATTCTGATTGTCACGCCGGATTCGGCACAATCGGTCAAAGTTTCCGACCGCCTGGCCGTTTTTAACAAATATCACGAAATCAACGAGGCAACAATTAAGGACCGTGACGAAGACATCGACAACGAAGCCAATGTCATCATCGGTTCGCCGGACCTGCTGCTGGACATTGCCGCCGAAGGCCGTGTCGACCTGTCCAAAACCAATATTCTGGTCGTAGATGACATTAACCTGATAAAAAAACAGAAACAGCTGCCGAATCTGGAAAAAATTCTCGAAATGCTGCCGGCCGACAAACAGAACATTGTCTATACCAACCGCCGTTCGCGCGAGACTCAGGGCGTTCTGGACAAGATTCTGAAAGCGCCGGAAGAAATTAAGGTCGACAAGACCAAGGAACAGGAAGCCGAACGCAACGCGCAGGCCATTGAGGCCAGAACCGGAAGACAGCCGCGTGCCAAAAACAATGCCTGCCGTACAACGCAGCCCAAACGTGACCCCGAAGCGGAAGAACTGGTTAGAAAATACAATTCGTTCAACGGCAAAACGCCGGAGTTTATCCTCAATCAGGGTATTGTGGTTAATATAGACTAAAGCTTCTCAGGCAAAATAAAAACCGTCCGGATTCGGACGGTTTTTTTGTGAATTACCATTGCACGCCGTCGACGCAACGCTCCGGGGACTTCTGGCAAAAGTTTTTTTCATGCCCCAATTCGTGCAGACGGTTGCGATTTTCGGGAAACTCGCCGACCTTACAGCCAAACAGCAGAAAAAAGCAAACCAGCAAAATCAATTTTTTCATCGGAACAAACCCTTAAAACAACGAACGGACAGAATAAAAAACCATAACCAGAATCAAAAAGCGCGAAAGATGGCGGAGCCACAGGCTGCGGTCATACTGTGCCGAAGAGCGCCATGTCCCCAGAACAACGGTTACGCAGTAAAAAAGCAAAATGCCCAGCGAAACCAGATACAGCACCGTCAGCAAAACCATGCCGCTGTCCATTTTAAGCGGGTTAAAATATGTACGGTAATAGTTGAGGATTGTTATGCCGTTGAGTTTCTGAGCCAGCATGGAACCGAAAATGCGAACCAGCATATTGACAAAGACCAGACCGACAACGCCAAACTTCCAGAACGTGTCTTTCAGGCTGAGTTCTCCGTCGAGCAGTTTTTTAAACATTATCAAAACTCCGGTTATTTATCCATTAACCGGATTAAAAGCCATTTTGCACCGATTAGCAAGCAAATTCTGCAAGTTGTTCCGCGTCAGCAGTTCGGGACGTTGACGGCCAAACCGCCGAGCGAGGTTTCCTTATATTTGTTATTCATGTCGCGGCCGGTGTCCAGCATGGTCTTAATCACGTCGTCGAGCGGCACGAAATGCGTACCGTCGCCTTTCATGGCTATTCGCGCCGAATTGACTGCCTTGACAGCACCCATCGCATTGCGTTCGATACAGGGAATCTGCACCAGACCGCCTATCGGGTCGCAGGTCAGCCCCAGATTGTGTTCCATGGCGATTTCTGCGGCGTTTTCCACCTGTTTGTAACTTCCGCCCATGGCCGCCACCAAACCGGCCGCCGCCATTGAGCATGCCACGCCGACTTCCCCCTGGCAACCGACTTCGGCGCCGGAAATCGAGGCATTGGAGCGGTAAAGGCTGCAAATGCCGGAAGCGGTCAGCAGAAATTTGACAATGCCGTCTTCAACCGCATTGCAGGACTTATGCGAAGCAAAACGTTCAAAATAGCGCATTACGGCAGGGATAATTCCGGCGGAACCCATGGTCGGCGCGGTAACGACCTGACCGCCGGCGGCGTTTTCTTCCGCGACGGCGAAGCCCCAGAGGTTTATCCAGTCTATCATCAGCAGCGGATCGTAGTCGTTGTCGCGAAACTTCTGCTCCAGACGGCAGTAAATTTCGTGGGCGCGACGTTCAATGTTCAGACCTCCGGGAAGCGTACCTTTGGCTTTCATGCCGCGATCGATGGAGGCCTGCATAACCCGGTGGATTTTCCCAATTCCTTCCATTACTTCATCGTGCGGACGGAGCGCCGCTTCGTTAATCAGAACCACGTCGGCAATCGAAAGCCCCTCCTTTTCGCAGATTTCGAGAAGTTCGGCGGCCGAGCTGTAGTCAAAGGGAACCTTATAAGGCTCGCGCTCGACGCGGCGGCTGATTTCGTCCTGCCGGGCAATGGTGCCGCCGCCGACCGAAAAATAAACTTCGTCCAGCAAAACATTTCCGTCACGGTCATAGGCACGGAAACGCATGCCGTTGGAATGTTCGGGCAGAAAAGTCTGCTTTTCGAAAATCACGTCCTTTTCGATGTCAAACGGAATGGGGCGTTCCTGGCCGAGATGGAGAATCTTGTCGCGTTCTACGGCCGAAACATAAGGCTTTTCGGGATCAATGGCTTCCGCTTCCAACCCCATGAAACCGTAAACAATCGCTTTGACCGTTCCATGTCCGAAACCGGTCAGCGCCAGCGAGCCGTACAAGGTTGCCTCAACCCGCTCGACCTTATCGAAAAGCTCTTTTTTGTGCAGATTGTCAATATAGCGTTTGGCCGCACGCATCGGGCCGACGGTATGCGAACTCGACGGACCGACGCCAATGGAAAAAATCTCGAAAAAGCTGTAATACATTTAGAAATAATCCTTAATCACAATATAGTTTTTGACGCCCAGTTCTTTCTGGACTTCTGCAATATACTGCGAATGTTTACCCCAATTCGTATATTTATCAATAAAAGCTTTGGCTTTTTCAGACGATTTCGACAGCTGAACCTCTATGGTTTCTTTCAACATGGCAAAAACGACATCATGAAACCGGTCAAAGTTTATGTGCAGCTTGTTGTTTTCGTCAAAATAAAATGCGCCGTTGTCATGCAGGAAATTAAAATGTATCAGTTCGCCGACACGATGCGCTTCCAACGGCTGTGCCTTAAGAAACAGCCGGTAGACGACCCAGGTGGTATAAATCTTTTTCAGCGTTTCCCCATCAATGACGCCGGCCTTGACATATTCGGGCATGAAAGCGATTGAAACCGTATCGGCCTTTTCTTCTTCGATGGTGCTGCGATGCAGGCCGAGCGCGCGCTGATATTCATTGTCCGGCCCGAGCGAGTGGCCGTTTTCGTGACCGATGACGAAAAGATGATCCGCTTCGAGGTCAAAATACCTGTGCAATTCGGGTGCAACCAGTTTCTCCAGCAATTTGCGGTTGCGTTCGACATCAACCGATTTGCGCACCTGGCGATGGTAAGCATTGCGATGGCCGCCGCCGGTCTTAATCGACAGTTTGTCGTTGTTGGGCAGGTTCTGTGCCGTCGTTATGGCACCGCGGCACTGGGCATAGTCGCCGGTCAGGGCAACGAGGTCGACGTCAACCATGGTCTGCTTCAATTCCTCGCCGTCGGAAACGCTTTGATGGTAGCGGTCAGCCCAAGGCATCAGTTTGGCCAGTTCCGGCATATGTTCCTTAAATTTGAGAATAAGTCCGGTACCCTCCCTGTTGATGATGCCGACGCGGACACCGAGCATGTCTTTGGGATTGACTTCTATCTGATGTTCGTTAATCAGTTTCATCAGTTCCGGATTGTCGTAGATGGTGGCGGTCAGCTCGTCGTCATAACTCTCGCGGCCAAGCGTGAACTCCAGCTGGTTATCGTTCTGCAAAACGGCCCAATGCTTATCTGCCAGCATGTCCATATCTTCGTTATTCTGCAACAGAGCCTGAGCCTGCCAGCCAAGATAGTCCTTAAAGTCATCGTCGGTCGTATAATGGGCGGCAACCTCCAGCTCATTGGCCGCTTTGGAAAAGGCATCGGCAAAATATTCGGTATAGTCAATCGCTTTTAAATCCTTGCCGTCGCGGCGAACCATGGTGCGAACGCTCAGAATTTTTCTGACTTCGTCAATCCTGCCTTCGCTTATCATGCGGGCGATTATCTGATGAAACTCGTCGACGCTTAAATCGGAAGGGTAAAAATTGCGCCCCTTGTTCCCCTTTATGCCTTTGAAAATTTCAATCGGCTCCAGATCTATGCCGTTGTGCCCCTCCACACCGTGAAAAGACATAAACAGACGGAGAGCCTTGGCGGCATGCGTACTGGTTTTGGCGGCCTCTTCCAGCGCTTTTTTCATCGGCAGGTTCATTTCGTGATCCTGTTCCATGGCCACGTCGTCGAAAATTTTGGCAGCAGCAACCAAATGCTCAAGCGCCTTCTTATTGCCCTCGGTCAGATTTCTGTATCCGGGAAAGTCTTTGTTAACCAGTTCAATCGTGCGGGTTTTGTGCGCGAAAATATCATCAAGAAAATCTTCGCTGACATTCAGTTCATAACCGTTAATTTTCATTTTCTTTTATCTCCAGAGTTCTGAATCGGTAAACCTTGATATTGTCGGACCAATAGGTCGGACTCATACCGGCTTTTAATTTTAAATTGTTCAAAAAGTCCTGCCTGCCGGGCAGCTGTTCCCAGACGGACGGCAAAAACAGCCCCTGCCGGTCGCCGTCGCGGATAATCAGGCCGTCAACGCCGGGACGGATTTTGGTCAGCAGCTCCTTTTCGTCGGCAAAATCTATTTCCTCATAATCGGTAAGCAGCGAAATTTCTATATCAATACCGGGCAGTTCTTCCGGTTTTACCGGCTGAAAGCGGCTGTCTTCCATGGCGGCTTCATAAGCATTGGCGGCAACATCCAACGCTACGGCCTGATACGGCACCACCGTACCGATACAGCCGCGAAGGCTATCCTTAACCGTCAGCGTCACAAAAGCGGCCCCCTTGTCAAACAGCTTGTCCGGCCAATCGCCGCGCGAAGGTTCAAAACGCCGCCCGTGTTCTGCGGCTTCGCTGAGAGCGCGGCGGGCAATCTGATATAAGTCCCGGCCATAAAAAGAAGCGAAGCGGCGCAGGTTTTCAAGCTCGGCCTCCAACCGGCCGGCCGGTACAGCCGGCTCCGGTTCGGCAGCAAAAGACCAGGCGCCGTAGCCGACGACGCTGTCCCGATCGCCGACGGTGTCTCCCGAATTGGCCAGTTCCAGCGTTTCCGGACGAAGATGTTTTTCGGCGGCCAGAAGCAGCGCCGCATTAATTCCGGTTGCGCCGCAGGACATATGATTTTCGATTTCGGGACGATTTTGCTCAATCAGTCCCGCGGTTTTCCCATCAAGCACACGGGCGGTGTCATAATCGAAATAATGCGACAAATCGGCAGAAACGATGATAACCGCACCGGCGTCGGTTACATAAGGTTCCAAAACCCGCGCCAGTTCTTCGGCCGAAACGTCGCCGTAAACCAGCGGCACGATTTTGAACCGGTCAAGAACTTTCTGCAAAAACGGCAGTTGCACCTCCAGACTGTGTTCCTGACGGTGCGCGGCGTCCAAAATGCGGACGGCGGCGTTGGCCGCGACAATCCTGTCCGTCAGCTCACGATTAACCCGTACCTTGCCAAGCGGCGTTTTGAACTCATCGGCCGACGTTGCGGCAATGCCCTTGAAAGCCATACGGTGCGACGGACCGACAAGGATGACGTTTTTTATTCTGCCGGCATAGTTTTTCAGCTGCAGATAAGCCTGCGCGGCAACCGGCGCCGAATAGACATAGCCGGCATGCGGCACGATCAGAATTTCTGGGCGCGCGGTTCCCGGCCTGATTTCCGCAGAAAGATAGTGCTCGACCTCGCTGTCCAGCTGGCGGAGTTCGGAAGCGTAAAAAATTCCGGCAACGGCAGGTTCTCTGGTTTTGGTCATTTCGCTCTCCGATATTTGAAAATCGTTAATCGTCCCGCTGTTGGAAGACAGATATTTCTTCAAACTGCACCAGTTGAGCGCCAGCAGCGCAACAACCAACACCGCAACAACAATATAATTGACGATGCGTTTGTTATCAATGTCGGAATCTTCGTTTATGCTCATAGCCGGCGCCCCCGAAAAGATGAAAACTTTTGCGGAAAGTTTAAGGCGCAGGAACTTAAAATTTTGCTAATTAAGCTCTGATTTCCTGCAAATCATGATAAAAATCCAAAAACGTGTCATAATGCAGGATGTTTTCGGCATATTCTTCCTCGTCACCCCATATCGGATGACCTATACGAATCGGCAGGGCATTGACTGCACAGGCGCAGACACTGTCCTGCGGGCTGTCGCCGACAATCCAGACCGTTTCCGGCGAAACGTCCGCCGGTTCGACAAATCCTCTGAGGGTATACAACGCGTGTTCGGGATAGGGTTTGTCGTGCAGGGCCTCGTGACCGCAGACCACCCGGTCAAAAATATCCGGACGAAACAAAAGCGGCAGTTCAAATTCAAGCAGGCGGCGGTCCTTATTCGTCATTATCGCCAGGCGGACATGGCGGCGTTTCAGCCAGGACAGAACCTCATGCGTGCCGGCAAAGGTTGAAATGAGTCCGGCGACGCTGCGAAGATAGATTTCGGCATATTTCCGATAGGCCTCATCTGCCCGACTGCCGAAAATACGGGGAAAATTGTCACGGAAAGACAGGTTGTTGTCGCGCAGCTTCTTAACTTCTTTCCATTCCGGCAAACCATATTCCTTCAAAACCCGGTTAACCGCATAAATCAGCGGCGTCCGGGTTTCGGCCAACGTGTTGTCCCAGTCGAAGATTACGATTTTCAGTTTGTCCGCATGCAGCTTCGGATACCGCATTTTTCCATGTTTTCCTTTGAAATGTTGATGATGATTTCTTCCAGCTCGGTCAGGATTTCTTCTTCCTGCTCCGCAATCTGCGGCTTTTTGGCAACGGCGCTTTGATAATACCAGGTACCGTTATCGCAGTCAGCCCAATAACGGACGTCGCCGTCATGATAGCGGTTAGCCTGCAGATTGGCCTCCAGTTTGTCAAGAATCCAGACCAGTTTCGCTTCGCGGGTTTCACGCGCCTCATATTCCATAAATAAGCCGTAAACCCGTTCATTCAAGGGCGGCGGCAAAACCGAACGATAATAAAGAATCGCTTCTTTTTCGGCCGCTTTTTTGCGTGCCTTCAATTCGGGGCGCGCCGTCTGCGCCGAAAGAGAATAATCGCCGGTGCGGGCTTCAACCAAATCATGAACCAGCGCCAATTCCAGCATTTTGGCACAATCAGCCGGCCTTTTCAGATACGGATGAATCATCAGCACCAGAAAAGCCAGTTTGAAAATATGGTCTGCATCGGTTTTCTGACGGCCGGAACTCATCAAATTGTCGCGTTCGACCAGACAAAGCTGTTCGACGGTTTTCATAAATTCTACAATTTTCAGGGCGTTCTTCATCGTTTTTTTGAAAGTTAAACCCGGCAGAACCGGGCTTGAATCTTTTAACGGGCATTTTTGCCGATGAATTTTCTGCCGCCCATATAAGGCTGCAGCTTTTCGGGAATCCGCACCGTACCGTCGGCCTGCTGATGGTTTTCCAAAAACGGAACCAGCGCGCGCGGCGTGGCAATGCCGGTGTTATTCAGCGTGAACGCATATTTGACCCTGCCGTCGGCATTGTCGCGATAGCGCAGATTGGTGCGGCGAGCCTGCCAGTCGGTAATGTTCGAACAGCTGTGCGTTTCGCGGTAACAGTTCTGAGTCGGCACCCAGGCTTCCAAATCGTACTGACGGTACTTGGGCGCGCCCATGTCGCCGGTGCAGACTTCCAGCACCTGATACGGCAGTTCCAAATCCTGCAAAACCTCTTCGGAAATGGCTAACAGCTTCTGATGCCATTTTTCGCTTTCGGCGATGTCATTTTTGCAGATGACAAACTGTTCGGTCTTCATAAACTGGTGAACACGGGTCAGGCCGCGGGTATCCTTTCCCGCGGCACCGGCTTCGCGGCGGAAACAGGGCGAAAAACCGGCATAAAGAATCGGCAGTTCGTTTTCGTTCAGCAGCTCGTCGGCGCGCAGAGAGTTTAATATCAGTTCGGCCGTGCCGGAAAGATAAATATCATCTTCGGGCATATAGTAAATTTCGTCACGGGAAAAAGGCAGATAACCCTGTCCGTAAAGCGGCCTTTCCTTGGAAATCGACGGAACGTTAATAACCGTAAAACCGTTGGCGGCCAGCTTGTCGATAACCATCATATGAATGGCAAGCTCAAGTTTGGCCAATTCGTTCTTTATGGCGTAGGTTCGGGAACCGCAGACTTTGGTAATGCGCTCCAATTCGCTCCAGTCATTAAGTTCCATCAGCTCAACATGGTCGCGCGGCGTAAAGTCGAAATTGCGCGGCGTGCCAACTTTACGGCGAACGACGTTTTCACTGTCGTCCTTGCCTACCGGGCTTTCCGGGCTGGGCATGTTCGGCATGCGCAGCATCATGTCATCAAATTTGGCCTGCTCGGCAGCCAACTTTTCCTGCTCGACCTTCAGCTCTTCGCCGACGGATTTGCTTTTGGCGATTATGGCCGGACGTTCTTCGGCCGACGCGGATTTAATCGAATTGCTGAGTTTGTTTTTTTCTTCGGACAGAGCCTGAGACGAGGTTTTCAGTTTCGCAATATCCCTGTACAAGGCAATCAGCGCATCTACGTCCAGCGTTTCTTTGGTATAACCTTTTTTAGCCAGCCCGTCCTTAATTTCTTCCGGGTGCTCGGCAATATATTTAATATCCAACATTTTCTTCTGTCCCAGTTTATAGTTTTTGATTGATTTAAATTTGCAGGTAGAGTATCAATTTTGTAAATAAATACAATAAAAAATTAAGGAATAGAAACAAAATGTTTGAGAAGAAAGTTATCTTAACCGGCGTCAAACCGACCGGGACGCCGCATCTCGGCAATTATCTCGGCGCCATCAAACCGGCGATTAAGCTCGGCAGGGAAGCTCTGGCCGCCGGCGGCCGGCATTATATGTTCATCGCTGATTATCATGCCATCAACGCCGAAAAAGACCCGGCAGTTTTGAGCCAGAAGCTGAAGGAAATCGCCTGCATTTATCTCGCCGGCGGCCTGAATCCGAAAGAATCGGTTTTCTATCGGCAATCGGACATTCCGGAAATTCATGAAATTACAACCATCTTATACGCTTACACGCCGAAAGGCTTCATGAACAAAGCGCACGCCTATAAGGCGGCCGTCGACAAAAACCGCGAAGCCAACAGGCCCGACGACGACGGCATCAACATGGGGCTTTACACCTACCCTACCCTAATGGCAACCGACATTCTGGCCTTTAATACCGACATCGTTCCGGTCGGCAGGGATCAGGTTCAGCATGTGGAAATCGCCCGCGACATCGCCGGCGCCATCAATGCGCATTACGGCTGCCGGCTGCTGCATCTGCCGACTTATTACATTGACGAAAACGTTGCCGTCGTTCCGGGCATTGACGGCCGAAAAATGAGCAAATCCTACGGCAACGTCATTCCGCTTTTTGAAGACGACAAGGCCATAAAAAAAGCGATTTTCTCCATCAAAACAGACTCCCGTCCGATGGAAGAGCCTAAAAATCCGGAAGAAATTCTGGTTTACGAAATTTACAAATCCATCGCCACGCCGGCTCAGTTGCAGGAAATGGGCGACGGACTGCGGCAGGGAAAACTCGGCTACGGACATATCAAGAACATGCTCTTGGATGCTGTCATTAACGAAATTAAAGATGCGCGCGAAAAATACAATTATTATATGGCGCATTTCAGCGAGGTCGAGGATATGCTGCAGGACGGGGCCGTCAAAGCACGACCAACGGCTCAGGCAACGCTGAAGCGGTTAAAAGACGCGGTTTTTGGCAAAGGTTTAGCGCCTTTTGCCTAAAAACTTTAAAAACAAAAAGAACTTCGGCGCCTAAAAGCACCGGAGTTCTTTTTTAATTGCCGAAAAGTTCTAAAAATTCATGGTCGAATGTTTGCTTCGGCCGTTAAAAAGCCTGACATATTCCTGATGGCGCGAATTTTTAACGATTATCCTTTCGCGAAAAACCGTCCCATCCGTACGCAGAATACGGGCAATCACGCCAAGGCAGGAATTATTGCTGCGGGCTGCGTTGACAGCGTCGCCGATACAAGCAAAATCGTCAAAAAACTCTATTTTCCGGTCACATCCGATTAAACCGAATTTGTGAACTTTATGAATGGCTGCGTGACACATAACAATTAATTTTAAAAGTTTGTAATTATATGAATTAATCTCAGAATAGTCATTTGGAATAGTCTTTTTATAGCACAACAAGCCTTAAGGTTCAAGACAAAAAAAGGCAGGGAACGTTCCCTGCCTTTTTCCGGTTTCATTATTTTTTATTCAAGCGACGACGCTTTCCCGGTTCTTTCAAAAACCATGCTTTCGCCGTTAGCCTTGCTCAGAATCAGGCGGTTGCCGTCCAGACGATAGGTGGCAACCTGCGGCAGAAACTGCATATATTCGCGTTCGGCGGCCATCAGATGTCCGGGACCGGCCATCATGGTCGAACCGGCAGGGCCAAAAGTCAGCCTGTCGCCCTCGGTTTTATAAGTTCCGAAATAGCGGTTAATTGCCGAACGGCCGAAAAAGCGCTTGTCCTTGCCGTCAAAACCAAGCGTAATTTCCGCACCGTTTTTGGCGTTGCGCAGTTTATAGGCGTTGTTCTCAAACGTCGTATTATCGCCGTTGCAAGCGGTAATCATAAACAACAAAGACAACACATACACAATTTTTTTCATTTATCTTCTCCTTCATTAACTTATCAAGGAGTAAGATAACGTCTTAAATTTAAAATGCCAGCTAAAAATGACACAAGACAAGGCTAGTAAATCAGCGTATGGAGGGCGGCGGCAAGTAAAACAAACGCCCCCAAAGCCAGGCCGAGGTCTTTCAGCCAGGGTTTGCGCGGTGCACCGGGAAGCCGTGCGCGAACCGCCTCGACTTTATATGCCTGAAAATAAACATAGGTTACAACCGCCCACCAAACCAAAATACTGGCTATTGACGCACTGCCGGGCGCGACATACAGTTGCAGCCCTTTCTCAAACGTCCACCATAAAATGGCAAAAACAAAAATCCAGCGATAACCGCGATACATCAGATACATCATCGGCAACATGAGCGCCAGTTCAAAAAAGATGTCGTAACTTTGGGTCAAAAGTCCCATCAGCATGGTTACGAGCAAAATGAAACCGGTCAGATAAAAAGCCATACCGCGAAAAGTCCGGCGGAAAGGCATATTATTGTATTCTTCGGCCTGACGCGCACGCTCGCGATGCCGAATCTGTTTGTCGGCAACACCATGCAGCATGGTACGGAAAAAATGATAAAAATAAAACGGCAGCAAAATCAGCAGCGGCGCGACCAGCAACGATACCAACAGTCCAATAACGGAGCCGTAAGCCACGGATGCAATAATCATCAAAAGAGCGGCCAGCCCCAGCAAAACGGCAAAAACCTGACAGGCGATGCGCGCTTTGCCCTGAGGTTCGGCAAACCAGGAACGAATTTTTTCTTTTAACGCAGCAGTTGAATATTTCATGATTAGAACCTTTATTTATGAAAACATATTTTTATCATAACCTAATTTTTTATTTTTGCACCAAATTTTATGCCTGTTGGCGAATGTATAAAAAAATTCACAAAAAATGAAAAATATACTTGATTTTTATTTTTATAATCTGTATGTTTTCTTTCAGTTGTCGCCGCTGTAGCTCAGTGGTAGAGCACGTCATTGGTAATGACGGGGTCGCAAGTCCGATTCTTGCCAGCGGCACCATTAAAAAAGCCTTCCTTTATGGAGGGCTTTTTTAATGGTTATTGGGCGAGGACAGACTTGCGAAGCAACGTCCGGAGCGGGTAGTTGGTGAAAACGAGTGTTGAACTTAGCGAATAGCTTAGTGAAATACGAAGTTTGAACCTTACGACGCGAAAGGGACCCGTTGCTTTTAAGCAATGGGAATTTACATTCTTGCCAGCGGCACCATTTGTTAATTTCTGGCGTTTTTAGTAGTCTGTCGAATGGTTTAGCTATTGAAAAACAAAGATTTTTCCATCAGTTTTGCAGTCCGATAATATTAATTTAAAATGTCTCTTTTTTGTGAAATAATCGGACTTTTTAAGAATTTTCCAACATTTGCAGCCACTTCAGCAATATTTGCCAAGATTTCATCTGTTTCAGTATCAATCTCAAGGTATCTGTCCATATCTTTTTGAAGCTTTTCTTTTTCCAGTTCAATCTCGGTTTTAAGTTCATTATACATTTTTTCATCACATTTGCCTTGGATATAGCCACGAAATAAGGTTTTTATCTGTTCGTCAAGGTCATGCAGCTTTATTGTAATGTCACGTTTAAGATTGGCTGTATTGATATTTTCTTCTTTAAGCCGCTTTTTAACTTCCGCCTTAATATTTTTCAACATATCATCACTGATGGCAAGAGGTAAGCAAAGCTCATTTTCCAGCTGTTTTAAGATTTTGGTTTCATTTAATGGTTTTTGACTGCATTTTGAACGTAATTTATTGCATTTAAGATAATTATAGGAATGATTTTCATCTTTTACTTTAGTCTCACAAGTCATTAAACTGCCGCAACAACCACATCTAACTAAACCGGTAAAGATATATTGCTTATCGCCATAATATAATTTGCTTGGCGCCCGTTTTCTTCCTTCCATTGTATCCTGGACAATACGGAATAAATCTTCATCAATAAAAAGCGGATAATTATGCTTATAAACTTTGCCTTTTTGCGTGAAATATCCAATATAAAAGGTGTTTTTAAGAATATTTTGAATTTGTGCCCGGCTGATTGTTTTATTTACACGACACATTTTAGAAGATAATCCTAAGGTTCTGGCTAGATTGGTAATGTCTTGCAAAGTTCGTCCGCCTTTGGCATATTCTTCGAAAAGTCTTTTAACCTTTGGTGCTCTCTCTTCATCTATAACAATGTCTGCCGGAGTCGTTTTGGTTTTGGATATATTTAAATAACCGACCGGAGCGCAAGATTGCCATTGTCCGTTTTCTCTTTTATATTCCTGACTTCTGATGACATTATCTCTTAATGAGCCTACATACATTTTAGCGGATAACACACCCATGTCCCAACGCAATATATCCGAAGAGGTACTGTCTTTATGCAAATAAAAGCCTTCTTTATAAAAATGTATCTCTATTCTGCCTTGTTTTCTTAAATCATCAAGCTCAACACATTCTTTATAGCCACGCTGCAATCTATCTACACAATTTACAACGATGGCAGTTTTGTGTTTTTGTTGCTTGACATATTCCAACATTTCATAAAATTTGATACGACCGCCTCGCGTTGAACTCTCCACAATAGAGAATTTATCTAAAATCTTAAACTTGCGATTATCGCAGTAATCAATAACCGTTTTAAGCTGTGCGTCAATAGAAGCGCCTTTCTTCTGTTCTTCCGATGAGACACGTGCAAAAATAACAGCCTGTTTACATTCTTCATCCGCGATATTTTGATATTTATTCTTTCTAGACATAACAAATTACTCCTTAAAATTAGTCCGATAATGTTATTATGTCGTGTTATTTTGGGAATGTACGCAAAAAAATGCGTCATTTTGCAGTTTTTTTACTAACAAATTGCTGATATTTCAAGCAATTAACCTAATTTGCAAAATAAATGAGGTTGGATGTTAACTTCTTCACTTTAAGGAGAAGAGGTTGGCTTTATGATTAACTGTCATTGATGTCATTTAATGGATTTTCTGCTCTTTTAGCTTCATAGATAGCTTTGGCACTTAACTTAAAAAATGTGATAAGCTTTTCGACATCATCATCCGTAATATCGGGATAATAACGCGACAATTCTTCTTCTATTTTGTTAAATGTATCAGTCATAATAATTATATGCCGGGATTGAATAAAGACGTAAAGCCAATTATGAAAAAAATATTTTTGATAAAATAAGCTAAAAAAGGCGCCTCTTATATAGGTTGATTGTATAAAGGAAGGCATTTTTCAGTAGAGAAACATTCTCCTAACCTATGACATAGCTAGGTCACAGGTCATGGATATTTAAGTTTGTGTCGTCAACGACAATAACTTTTTTAATCTGTTGCGAAAAAAACAGAAAATTCATAAGAAAAAACAAAGTCAACGTACTTACAAAGGCTTTATTTCCATAGTTAAATGGTGCAAAAATAAATTTGATATTATACCATCATATAAGTAATATATATGAAAATTGAGTGTAAAAAAATAAGGAGTTATGACATTTAGATAAAATACATAAAACCGAATACATAATAATTATAAACTATATGAATAGAATCGTTTTTATCTTCAAATGTCTTAAAATATATAAATCGCAACCAAAACACTTCCATAAACAAGCATAAAACAACCCGTAACAAGCCGTTTAACAAAAATCTAAGCAAGCCTATATCAAATAAATCTATTGAGTCCTGCAATCAAAAAACAAGATATTTAAAATTATTGAAAAATGGCTTTACATTCCCAAAGAATCGCGACAATACAACAATATCAAATTCTTTTGATAGTTATAAAACATTGTGAATAGGTTATTATTATGTATGGCGCGGCAATCGCAACTTATGTAAATTTTGGCAGAGGTTAATTTAACTTCATGACTTCAAGGACAATAGATTGTAAAAGTTTTTGACATTAACGACAATTTATTTTTTACAACCTCATTTACAATTTTAATTAGGTTTAACATATCCCATTGAGTCATAAACAGCCCGTAAACAAGCGGATTTGATAAAACAGGTAAAAGATAAGCCCGACCTGAAACCAATCAAACCGGGCTGATTTTTGAAGTTTTATCTTTTAATACTCATCTGCAAGCATAACAGTTAAGACTCTGTTTGTTATGTTTGGATTTGCAGGATTCTCTGATAGGTGTTGATAACTCTTGTCATAATAATCAATCTTCCAATATATCTTTTCACCGTTATAATCAAAACTTCCAAAATCGTGTTCTCCGTATGGATCGTTAGCTTTGGTAAAATTGTTAAAATTCCTGACTTTTGCTAAAATCCTTGCAATATCTTTTGGCATTTTGACATTAATACCTTGGGTTAAGACAACTCTTCCACCGATAAGCGTTTTTCTAAGGTTGTTATTTAAGGTTTTAATATCCGGCATGGTGCTACTCCACATTAAACCATTTCATGACAACACAAAGCAAATCATCATAACTGCCGCTTGTCGCTTCCTTAAAAAAGGCGTCTATTTCCGATTTTGGCAGATGGTGTTTTCTCATTTCAGCCGTACAGATACCCAAGATATTAAAAGCATTGCCATTAACACCGATGATTCTAACAGTTATTTCAGGATATTTAACATTACTCATATTACATCTCCTGCCTTAAGCCAGTTTTTCGGAAGCAAGAAACATCTTGAAACGTCTCAAAGCCTGGCGAACGGATGTATGAGAGCGTTTTCCATAACTGGATTTTTCTCCGGTTGTTTCATATTGCGGAAGGATAGAGGAAAGATTTTCAACCAAATGGGAAAGTGTAAACTGTTCTTTCCGGCATAATCTCTCAATCCGTCCCATATAATCGGCAGAAGTGCTTGCGCTGTAATTATTTTTCAAAAGCCAATTTTCAAAATTCTTCAACATCTTAAATTCCCTTTCATTATTCTGATACAATACTTGCCGTGTAGTATGGGTTGTTAGCATACTTGTTTAAGACAGCACGGTTAGCTTCCGACCATGAAATATATGGCTCAGGTAATCTGACAGTCTTTCCATTGGTGTATCTTAATTCGATAAAGTACATTGTAATCTCCTGTATTTGCGTTATTTACAGTTTTATTATGTCGGGAAAAATCCCATCCGCGAGCCCCTTATTTTCTACTTTTTGATGACATTTTGCTACGATTTGGACGGGATTACTAAGAAACAGACGGAAACAATAAAAAAAACGCTCCGAAATTGCTTCCGAAGCGCTTTTTAGCAAAGGAAAGACTAAATACTAAAATTTATATTTAGCATTCAACAAGCCGGTATGGTCTTGGTAATCCTCACGGAACTTTCCTTCATAACCAAGAGACAGCTCAACCTGAGAGTTAAGCTCAGCAGTTACGCCGGCACCAAATTCCATACCGAAACGGTCAAGAGCCTCGCCCTCAACGGCATAAGCTGAACCGTTAGTCAAAGTTACGACCGAATTAACATCATCGTTAAACAAGTCATAAGTTGCGGCAACACGGGCTTCCGGTTTGATGTTCATGCCGTTAGACAGCTCAAAGTTCTTGCTGACCTTGGCACCGATGACACCGGTCAAAATATCGCTGTCATTACCAGAAACTTTTTGGTCGGCAGAATCTTTATAAGCGTCTTGTTTGATGTGAACATAACGCAAACCGACTTCCGGTGTTAAACCAAAGCCTTTGACTTGCATATCATAACCGGTCATAGCCTGCAAACCGAATGTTTCAACATCGTAGTCAGCTTTTACACCAATTCCATTAACGTTTTTATCTTCGGAATAATCAGACCAACCGTATGTCGCGATACCGTTTACATACCAGTTAGACGGTTTGTACTCACTGTAAACAATCGCGGTATGTGTATCAACATCGGTTGAACGCATAAAACCGTCAATATCGGTGTTTGTGTAAGCATAACCGACACCGACTTTGACATCATCGTTTACAAACTTTTCGGCACCGAAAGCAATACCGGAACTGTCTGCATCAAAACCTTTGGCTTTAGAAGTATCGTCCAATTTTGATTTGTTGAACAGTCCCTGAACCCAGACAGCAGCGTCAGGATTAGAATCACCTGATGACATACCCTCAGAACCAGTCGAGATTGAACCGCCGGTCAAGCGAGTGCTGACTGCGCCGAATACCTGATTGGCCGTTTTAGTCTGAGTTTTCTGAACCATCGGCGCAACTTCCGGCGCTACGGCTGTCAAAGCATCGACATAAGCTTTTTTACCTGCAGCAGAAGTTTCTTGCGACAAATCATTCAAGACCGAAGCAACCGCTTTGGCATTGGCGCTTGCCGTTGTTGATTGTACCAACGTATCCCAAGCTTCGGCCGTTGCAGCATTTGAAGTCGTACCTCCGGCATCCGTAACAACATCAGAAGCCGTCGCTGTTCCGGTAATATTTAAGGAACCGTCTTCATTCCATTTGATGTCATACCGGCTGTTTTCGGCAATTTTATTCGTGAAACTTCCGGTTACTTTACCGTTCAAAAACTTCAAATCCGTATTTTCGCCATTACCAACAACACCATTATCAAGCGTTACTTTCATGGTCGTATCTTTACCGATTGTGATATTATCGGCATTGATTTTGCCGTAGTTGTCAGTAGCAGCCACGCGCAAGGCCAGGCTGGAATTATCTTTGAAATCAACATTCGTGGCATTTACGGTATTTGTGCCAATATCCAAACCACCGGTGACATTCAGATTGCCGATTTTACCGGTCTGTTTGTCATAAGTCAAAGTGCCTTTGTTGACATTCAGAGAAGCCAAATCGCCGATTGTGCCGGAAAATGCCTTGCTTAAAGAATGGTCTGCTTCAAAAGTCAGGTTGGAGCCGGAAACGTTACCGTCAATCAACGCGCTTGAAGATTTTACATTTAAGTTACCGTTGCCGGAAACGTCAGAAACAAGTTTACCGGATATATTTATTTCCGCCTTTTCACTCAGGTTAAGAGTGCTTTTACCAGCAAAATTTATATCTTCAATTTTCCCTGTCCGTGCATCTATATAGTGATCATAAACACCTAGCTCAGCTCCTTCATTTATATTTATTGTGTTATTAACTTCTGGATTATCCATTAGGAAAATATTTTTACCATCCTTGACATTAATCGTACCACCCAAAAGCTTACTGGTCCCAGCTTGCCTTTCAGTTATGGAAGTTCCCTCAATTCTTGAACTCCCTAAATAAGACTGGCTCATATTAATTTCACCGCCGGTCATATTGAATAAAGCATCTCCTCCAGTCTGTTGATCTGGCAACGAAACAATCGTAATTCCCTTTGATAAATTTAGTTGTCCTCCAGACATATTCAGCTCGGAATCCCCAGCAAATTCGGCATAATCATTGACATTGATTATTGCATTACCAGAAACATTAGTTATTCCGCCATGGATTTCGGTTGCTGAAGCATTAATCGTTCCACCGCTGATATTTAAGTTTCCATTATGGGCTCTAAGACCGCCATCGCCAGAAATATTAATTTCACCGCCAGTAATGGAGGCATCGCTATTACTTCTTATTTTAAAATCTTCTAAGGTAAGTTTGCCCCCTGTCATACTGATTGAGTCATAATTATACGTTGTCTGTCCATCTGGTTGTCCTGTTGCAGGGTTAAAAATATTATCACCAGCTTGTATACTCAAATCTGCTGCGTAGACATTAGAAGTGCAGACCAGAGCCACTAAAGCCGTTGTAAATAAAAGTTTTTTCTTCATAAGTTTCAATTCCTTATCTTTAATTGCAATTAAAGTTTGTAATCTAGCCAAGCTAGACTGTTTCACTATACACGAACCAACGATTGTGACCGGTTGTCTAAAAGACAGATGCATCCCGAGTCAAAAGAAAACAAGCCATTATTTTTTCTTGATTTTTTATTGAAAAGAAAAAGTGCGAAACTTGCAAAAAGCGGTTGATTTTATCGTTCTAATAAAATAACCGGTATTTTTAAGAAATTTTAAGGAGAAAACAATGGCTGTAATTGGTTACATTCGGGTTAGCACAGACAAACAAACCTATACACATCAACGCTTTGAGATTGAAGAATATGCAAGAAAGCACGAATTGACCGTTGACGATTGGGTAGAGGAAAAAATATCTTCCCGAAAAGCGCTGAAAAACCGCAAACTTGGTGAATTATTAGAGAATTTGCAGGAAAATGACATCCTTATCTCTTGCGAAATATCCCGTCTCGGGCGTTCGTTGCTTGAAGTTATGAGAATTTTGGAAACCTGCTTATCAAAAAATTGTCAGGTCTGGACTTTGAAAGAAAACTATCGTCTCGGCAATGACATACAAAGTAAAGTCTTAGCGTTCGCTTTTGGATTGGCTGCAGAGATAGAGAGAAACCTAATATCCCAACGTACAAAATCATCCCTTGCCAATCTTAAGGCTTCAGGAAAAAAGCTCGGACGTCCCTTTTCCGCAGAATCAAAAAAGCTCAAACTCTCAAAAAATGCTAGAAGAGTGCGAAATTTACTCGCCAAAGGCATCTCCAAATCCCAAATTGCCAAAATCCTCGGTGTCCAACGCAGCATATTGAGACGGTTTATTGAGAGAATGTTGTAACGTAATGACATTAAAGACAATATGTTTACTTTTTTAATCTTTAGTTTCCATAGCTGTTAGATAGATATCTTCTTTTGTCTTTTTTAAAGATTTTAAGGAATCATTTTTAGCTAAAATTTTCATTTGATCTTTAGCCATTTGCTGAATTTTTTCAAATCTTTCTTTTTTAGATTTTCCCTCTTTAATCATTTCAGCATTTAAACTCTCAGCATTAGAAATAACGATTAATTCCACAATACTTGCAGAATCACGCATATTTTCACCTCTTTTATCTCTTTCTGGATTTTGCTCTTTCCATTCCTTTGCCGTCATTCCAAATATAGCTAAATTAAGTAAATCTGCCTCTTTTGCATATTCAAAGCTTTTCATCCAATGTGTTGTTTGAGGAATAATAATTTCTTTTATCGCATCCGTATGAATATTATAGTTGGTTTTACTAATCATACGTTTAACATTCCATTCTAGATTATATTGATTGCTTTCAACTTGTTTAAGGCGCTGATATTCTTTAATTAAATATAACTTGAATTGCGGACTGATCCACATACCAAATTCAAAAGCAATATCTACATGGGCATACGTTCCGCCATATCTGCCGCTACTGGCTATTAATCCGATAGCATTCGTTTTCTCAATCCATTCTTTTACACTAATCTTATAATTATTTAATCCGGCCTTTTCTTTAATTGCGGCGAATCCGCCATAATTAAAATTTGGATTGTTCATGCTTTCCCAAACACCCAAAAATTCAACAGTATTTCTATTTCTTAACCAATCTGAAACAAAAAAATCACCATCTTTGGATTTTAACATATCTGTTAAAGAGATATAATCTTGTCCATCTTTGGTTTTTATTGATACATCTGTATCTTGAACTTGAATCTTTTTATTTTTACCAAAAAATAACATTATTTATCCCTTTCAATATGTTATAATTTTAATTATGGCAGATCTGCCATAATTAAAAAGCCAATTTTTGCTTGTTTATTTATAATGGCATTTTATTAACTTTTTTCTAAAAATCAATATATTGTATGTTTTACACCTAAATTTGATGAGGTAAAATAAGCTAAATTAACCTAATGACATAGATGGCAACAAGTTTTTTGGTGTTGTATAATAATTATTATTTGCTTGTATCCTAATTTAGCTATGGTTAAACTATAAAATATATAATTATTTTATGGAGCTTAATGTGAAAGAAAAGGAATTAGAACATATAAGGTACTTTCTAGAATGGATTATGTCAATTGACATAATGGTTTGGACTATGTGTTGTGTAATCATCGTTTTAGTTTGGCACTTGTATAATCATAAAAATTCTGATATTTATTCTCCTATAAAAAAGATAACTTATTGTGTAATCTTTGTTGGAATCGTTTTTATAACGACTCTTTTATGTAATCTTTCTTTGAGAGATGTTATGGCTGTTCAACCTATTAACTATAAAAATATACAGACAAATGATCTTCTCAGTTTTTATAATAATATAATTGCATATTTATCTTTTGCATTTGTGATTCTTTCTGTAGTTGCTTATAATAGTATTAAAGTTTTGACAGAGGAGAAAGCTACAAAACTTATACTTGAAAAGTTTGAAGAAAAAAGAAGCGATCTTGATCGTATAATAGACGATGAAATTCAAGAAAAATTTAGTGTAATTAAAGAAGAATTAGAGATATTAAAAGGAAATATTATTAAAAGTGATGACGGATTGCTTAATGAGGATTGTTTTGACAAAGTTGAAAATGTTACTTTAACAGTGGAAAAGTAATTATGGCCTTTATAAGTATAGAAGAACCATTATTGGAAAGTAAAATTAGTCTTGCCGAATTAAATGACATTTTGGAAGGCTATAGCCACCCTATTGATGTTAGGCAAGTAGCTAATAAGCTTGGAATAACAATAATTGAAGATGTTCATATGGATAAAGAATTATCAGGTAAATTAGAAAATATGGGGGGGAAATGGTATATTTATGTGAATGCTTTTCACAACGAAAAAAGAAAACGTTTTACAATTGCCCACGAGATTGCTCACTATGTTTTACATGCTAAAGAAAACGCCGCATTTAAAGATGTTTCATTTTTTAGAAGTCCAGATACAAATAAAGAAGAAGCACAAGCGAATGACTTGGCTGCGAGAATATTAATGCCAGAAAAAGCTTTCTTTGATGAAATAAAAAAAGGAAACAACACAATATTGGGACTTGCTGAAGAATTTAATGTTTCGGGTGTTGCGTGTGAATTTAGGGCAAAAAAATTAAATTTAATTAGGTAAACGCAATGGAAAATTTATATTATCCTCTATTACGCACAAGAGAAGCTGAATTAGTCTCCTTATCAAATACTGATTTAGAGAATAGCTTGCCAGTTATTGAAATTACCAAGTCACGCACAACAGTTAAAGATCGTATAGGGCTTATAGAAAAGAACATAGATAAGGTTTTAAATGTAATGAAAGGAAAACCTTTTATCGTAGATTTTACAACAGATAAAGAATATACCAATAAACAAATTGAATTATTTAAAAATAAAACAAATGGATTTAAGAATTGGTGTGATTTTTGTTTAAAAGTAAAAGATAAAAATTCAAATATTATTCCTTGTGTTGTTTTGTTAAATAAACCTGATGATAAAGATTTAAATTTGCAAATAAACAACCTGTTAGAAAATTTTAACAACGTTGCTTTTCGGATTCCCTTTACATCAGATAGTATGATTTTTAATGAAAAGATGATTCATCTAATAAATTCACTGATAAATGTTGATATAAAACGTTTAAAAAAATTTATTTTTTTATTTGACTTTGGTTATTTAAATCCCAAAATCTCACTTGAAACAATATTAGAAAACAGTAAAAATCTTATTTCAGATTTTATTAAAAATAAGCAGATTGAGCAAAACAGATGTATTATTTTATCTTCAAGTTTTCCCCAAAGCGTTACAATTTATTCTGATGGTTGCCGAGGAAGTTTTCCAATTAGAGAATTTGAATTGTACAAAGGCTTAAAATCTAAAATTGAAAACATATCTTATGGAGATTATGCTAGCATTCACCCTATTGCCTATGCTTCTTTTGGTGGTTCTTGGGTGCCTAGAATTGATATTCCATACAACAATATATATAATTTCTTTAGATATAGAAGGGACGATGGAGGCTATGAAAAAGCGGCTGCAAATGCAATAGAATTTATACATCAAAATCACTTAGAAAATGATTTATGGGGTGTTCAGGAAATAGTAAAAGCAGCTAGAGGAACACCAAGCAAAAGAATACCTAGTCATTGGATTTCTGTTAGAGTTAATTTGTATATAAATAATGTATTGAAACGTTTTAGATAGATTGGTTTTTCAAACTTAGCTCTAATAAATCGTCTTTCAGTAATTCCAATCCTATATTACCCATAAAATTTTTATATTTATACACATATCTCGTAAGTAAATGTTTATATGATAAATTTTTGAGTTCTTTTGTAGTTAATATGCTAACTAGGATTTGGCGTAAAGTAACATCGCTTAATTTATTAAGTTCTTTTTTTGTACCTATTTGCTTATCCTGAAGAATATTGATTAATTCATTTTTCCACAAAAGCTTAGTCAAGCCCATTTTGTTTAATCTGAGAATTTTTGTGGCTTTTCTTTTAATCGTTACAACATGATTTTCATCAATAACAAGAATCCCTATTTTTTTAGGAATCTCTTTTATTATTTTATGATAATTAGCTTTTGATACAACAACACTTGTATAATCAAACAGGCTTGTATATGTTTCTATTTGTTTTGGAAGACGGATAAAGTTATCTTGGTCACTTTTTATTTCATAAGCGTGACATGCTCTTTTTGATATTTTTAATATATCTACTAGATTTTCGGATTGATTGACAGGAACTTCAGACCCAATAATGAAAGTTCTTGGCTGTTCTTTCAAAAGAAAACTAATCAAATCTAGTTTCATTTCTGCTTCATAGATTTTTATCACTTATACAATTCCATGCTTTTCTGAAAACATTGTATGAATATTTTTTTATTTTATCAAGTTCGATAGATTTTACACAAAAAAAGTACTTTTTTCAAATCATTTCCGTTACTATTTCACCATTAAATTGTTTAAAGGCAAATCCGATATTGATAAACTTTCTTCAAACAGCTCAATTTTCTTGGTTAATTGCTTAAAATCCTCATAATTTTCAGTCCGATAATCGCACAGTATCGCGCACCATTTTTAAGAATTCCGCATTTGTTGCGGACACGGAATATTCTTTCCTTTTTTATCGCATCATTTTCCTAAATATGTAAATCTGGGAACGTTTTTTCCATCAACGACAACATTTTCCAAAAACATCTTCTCAGGACGAACCCAAATTTGGTCTGGTGAAGATTTTTCACAGGAATTTTTTGCATTTATCGCCTGATAAACAACCATATTTTCTAAAGTTTCAGTATGTTTCCCGATAAACATTACTCTGTAAACATGTCCTCTATAATGTCTGTAAATTCCCGTTTTCATTAGTTGTTCCTTGTATAAATAAACACCAGGCTTTTTATTTCATTTTTAATGTCAGAAATCAAAATGTCAAATTCTTAATAAATACTACTTTTAAAACTTCAGTTTTCCGGCTTAATATTCCGGCAGTAAGTTCTATAGCCGTATACATCACATAAAAAAGCCGCCGACAACAGTTTTTTCGATGAATAGCAATGAGGCTTACCTCGTGGATTGCCGGATGAAGCGGGAGGAGAATATACCGGAGAATGGCAGAAAAAAAGGGAACCGCAACTGTGCATCCGAAAAAAATATTTTATGGCTTTTTTTGTTAAGAGGTTTTATAGTTTGAGAATCTCTGAAACCGGAAAGGATATTTTTGATGGAAAAAAAGAAAAAGCCGAGCGAAATCCGCTTTGAAAAAGAAGCCAAAGCCTTACAGAGAAATCTGGAAAAACGCCGGCAGCAGCAACAGGAACGCGAAAAACTGAAAAACAAGGACGAGAAGACCAATGGACAAGATTAAGATTAAGGGCGGCAGACAGCTGAACGGCGAAATTTTTATCAGCGGCGCCAAAAATGCGGCGCTGCCGCTTATCTGCGCCAGCCTGCTGACCGAAGAAACGGTTACGTTGACCAACATGCCGATTTTATCAGACATTAAATCAATGAATCTACTGCTGGAGCAGCTCGGCACGCAAATTGATTCCTTTGACGACTTTGTCGACGGACATCCGACCAAGACTTATTCCTACCGTACGCCGAAGCTGACAAGCATTGCCGCGCCTTACGACTATGTGCGCAAGATGCGCGCTTCCTACTATGTGCTTGGACCTTTGCTGGCCCGAGCCGGAAAAGTTGAACTTTCACTGCCGGGCGGCTGCGCTATCGGTACGCGCCCGATGGACATTCATCTGGCGGCCATGGAAGAGATGGGCGCCAAAATCGATATTCGCAACGGCTATGTTTACGGCGAAGTCGACGGCAGACTGAAAGGCGCGCACATTGTTTTTCGCACGGTTTCGGTCGGCGCAACCTGCAACGTTTTGATGGCGGCAACACTGGCCGACGGCATTACGGTTTTGGAAAATGCCGCAAAAGAACCGGAAATCGGCGATTTAATCAACCTGCTGAACGACATGGGCGCCAAGATTTCGGGCATCGGCACTTCCATTCTGACAATTGAGGGCGTCGAAAAACTGCACGGCGCGCGGCACAAGGTTATCCCGGACCGTATCGAAGCCGGCTCCTATGCCGTGGCCGCGGCAATTACCGGCGGAAAAATCGAGCTGATTAACGCGCAGACCTATACACTTAAAACACCGATGCAGATTTTGCAGAAAATGGGCGTGGAAGTCGTGCCCACCGAGCGGGGAATTCTGGTCGACGCAACCGGGAAAAAGCTTATCGGCGAAGACATCATTACCGAACCGTTTCCGGGCTTTCCAACCGATTTGCAGGCACAGTTCATGGCTCTGCTGACCATGGCGGAAGGCGCAGGCATGGTTACCGAAACGATTTTTGAAAACCGTTTCATGCACGTTCCCGAACTTCTGCGCATGGGTGCAAACATTAACGTACACGGGCATGCTTCCGCAATTGTCCGCGGGGTAAAAAAACTGTCGGGCGCGCCGGTCATGGCTACCGACCTGCGGGCATCTTTCGCGCTGGTGCTGGCCGGACTGGCGGCAGAAGGAGAAACCGTCGTCAACCGCGTTTACCATCTTGACCGCGGTTATGAAAAACTGGAAGAAAAGCTGAAAGGTGTCGGCGCCGACATTGAGCGGGTCAAGGAAGACGGCGAAGAATAAAAAAGGAGGGGCTCTTACAATCCCCTCCCAAAAAAACGAAAGCTGTTGTCTGTAACCGCAGAAAAAAATAAATTTTTCCGGGTACTGTAAACATCTGTTGTTTTTTTCATCTGCCACTCATAGCTGATATAGGAAACTTTCGTTTGATATATCACCATCGTGACACTGTAGAGATAGTCATTGTTTCGGCGCTTTCAACACACATAGACTATTTATCTACGAGGTTCTACGCGCTCCGGCAGCCGCGCAATCCGGTTTGACCGGCGACGGGGCGGACGGGATTTAGATTTCAGTTTAAATTTCAAAGAAAAAAGTTGTTTTTTGAACAATTTAATGCTATTGAGGCATATATTAAGTAAAATAAGGATTTTTGGAATGCCCGAGTCAATTTTCGTTCCCATCAAAACCGATCGCCTGATTATAGACGAGTTTAAAACTTCAGACTTTCACCGCCTGCAGGAAATTGCCTTTAACATTAACCACAATGCCGATGTTAAGGCAACCGAAGGCTACTGCCCTTTTTACACTTTTCAGGTTGATCGGGACACGCCGCAAAGAGACAACGTTATCAGAAACAAAGTCTCGGACTTTTTAATCAAGGCGGAAAGGGAGCGCCGGCAGGATCCCCGCTCGACCTATCGCATGGCCGTGCGTCTGCCGAACGACAAGCTCATCGGCAACGTTACGATTGACATGCTTCCCATAGAGGAAAACGGCAAAAAGATATACGGCGATCTGGGTTATTTCATCGACCCCCGATACGGCGAACACGGTTATGCGACGGAAGCCGTGCGGGGACTGGTTCATCATTTTTTCAAAGCTTACCGAAAGTTGGACATTACGGCTCATCCGGCCAACAAGTTTTCACGCAAGCTCATTGAGCGTATCGGCGGCAAACAGGTCGGTTACAACGAGGCGTCTCATTACGGGCACGGAGAACCGCGCGCCGTTTTTGAAGTACACAAGGAAGACTTTTACCGCACTTCGCCGTTTAATCAAAAAATGTCCGGGCTTTTTGCCGTATTAATAAACTGCCAAAGAAGTTCAAAATAATGTTCAGCGATGCAAATCTGCCCGAACCGCTGGTTATTTCCGAAATCGAAAATCCGGTTCGACTGGTTGAAATAAGAAAAGAAGACGGTATCTTCTTTAATTCCCGCTTTACCGACATCCGGCTCATCCGGGCCTATATTTACGACTTGCTGAAAAAAGCTGCCGGAAACTTGCCGCAGGGTTATCATTTTGTCGTTTACGAAGCTTACCGCCCCATGTCGGCACAAATAAAGCTCTGGGATTCGGTTGTTGCGGAACAGAAAAAGAAACATCCCCGGCTGCCGGTTGATTCGGAAGAGTTCATCGCAATATGCGACGTTTTTGCCGCCAATCCTTATCGCCAGGGAAGCGGTCACCAGTCCGGCGCGTCCGTGGACATTTCGTTAATTGACGACGAAGGCCGGGAATATGACATGGGCGGCTCGGTTCGAGGCTTTGACGATACGGCGGACTTTGACTGTCCGCATATCAGTGCGGAAGCCAGGCGCAACCGTGAGATTCTAAGGGACGCTTTGTCCAAGTGCGGTCTGGTCAATTATCCGTCGGAATGGTGGCACTATTCTTTCGGAGACCGGCTTTGGGCCCGTTTGACCGGTTCAAAACTGGCGATTTTCGGCAAGCTTGACAAATGAGAGGCAGGAATGGAAATCAACGAATTAATCGAGAATTTTGAACTGCTTGAAGATTGGGAGGACAAATACCGCTATCTGATTGACCTCGGCGGCGGGCTGGAACCGCTCGACGAAAAGTTCAAAACCGAAGAGTTCAAAGTTAAAGGCTGCCAGTCGCAGGTCTGGCTGGTTCCCGAACTAAAAGACGGCATTCTTTCCTTTAAGGGCGACAGCGACGCGATTATCGTCCGCGGGCTGATTGCCGTGGTGCTGACGGTTTTCAAGGACAAAACGCCGGCGGAAATTGCCGCGTTCAGTCTGGACGACATCTTTGCACGGCTCGGCCTGGAAGAGCACTTAAGCCCCAGCCGGCGCAACGGCCTGCTTTCGATGATTGAAAAAATTCGTTTTTACGCCTCCCATTTGCAGGAATAAGCCATGAACATCCACGAGTATCAGGCCAAGAAAATTCTCAGCCAATACGGAATATCCATTCCCAAGGGCATGATTGCCTATACCCCGCACGAAGCAAAAAAAGCTGCGGCTCAGGTTTCGTTCCGCGGCCCGTGGATGCTGAAAGCGCAAATTCAGTCCGGCGCCCGCAACAAAGGGTACTTTACGGACAAAAAGGCCGGGCGCCGCGGAGGGATCCGGCTGGTACGCAGCCGCCGCGACATTATGCCGGAAGCGGAAAAAATGCTCGGTTCAACGCTGGTAACGGTGCAGACCGGCCCCAAGGGCAAACTGGTCGGCCGCATTTATGTCGAAGCCTACAGCAAAGTCAAAAAGACCTTTTACGCCAGTCTGGTTATTGACCGGATGATTCCGGCCATTACGCTGCTGGTGGCCGATACCAACAACGAAGACATTACGGCGCTGGCGGTTTTGTCGCCGGACAAAATTCTGCGCGTGCATCTTGATCTGATTACCGGCGCCAGCCCGGAGCAGATTCAGCAGGTTATGGAATTTCTGCATCTGGAGCCGAAAGTCGCCAAGAATCTGGAAACGTTCATCAACGGCATGCATCAGGCTTTTGTCGACTACGACGCGGTAATGATTGAAGTCAACCCGGTCGGCGTAACCAAAACCGGACAGATTGTTGCGCTTGACGCCAAAATGAGCTTTGACAACAACGCGCTCTACCGCCACAAGGAAATCAGCGTCCTGCAAGACGAATACGAAGAGGAAGACCGCGAACTGAAAGCGGCAAAATACGGTTTCCAATATTCCGAATTTGACGGCAACATCGGCTGCATCGTCAACGGCGACGGCATTGCTTTGGCGGCCATGGATCTCATCCGCGCCAGAGGCGACAACGGCACCGCCTGTTTTTTAAACGTCAAGGGCGGCGTCGACAAAGACAAAATTGCCGCCGGCATTAAAATAATTATGACCAATCCGCGGGTTGAGGGAATTTTAATCAATATTCTGGGCGGTTTTCTGCGCTGCAACCTGATTGCCGACGGCATTGTCGCCGCGGCCTCGGAAGTCGGGCTGAACGTACCGCTGGTGGTTCGGTTTGAGGGAACCAACAAAGACGAAGCCAAAGATATTCTGGAACATTCCAAACTGCCGATTATCATTGCCGAAGACATGGAAGATTCCGTCAACAAGCTGATTACGGCCATGGAGGAGAGCGACTGATGTCCATTTTGGTCAACAAAGAATCAAAAGTGCTGATTCAGGGTATTACCGGTACGCAAGCGTCTTTCCACGTCAAGCGCTCCATGGACTACGGCACCAATGTCGTCGCCGGCGTTACTCCGGGCAAAGGCGGCAGCGTGCATCTGGACGTGCCGGTTTTTGACACGGTGCGTGAAGCAATCGGAGAAACCGGCGCCAACGCTTCAGTCATGTATGTTCCGGCCAAATTCGTTAAGGACGCGGTACGCGAGGCAGCGGAAGCCGAACTTGACCTTTGCGTCTGCATTGCCGATGGCGTGCCGATTAAAGACATGCTTGAAATCAAGGAAATGCTGCGCGGTGGCAAAACCAAGCTCATCGGCCCCAATACACCGGGCATCATTACGCCCAGCGAAGCACGGCTGGGCATTTTTCCGGAAAACATTCACCGTCCGGGTCGTATCGGCGTCGTTTCGCGCTCATCAACCCTTACCTATGAAGCAGTCATTGAAACCAACCGTGCCGGGCTGGGACAATCCACGGTCATCGGCCTGGGCGACGATATGCTCATCGGCATTGACTTTGTCGAAACGCTCGAAAAGTTTATGAACGACCCGGACACCGATGCCGTCGTCGTCATCGGACAGCTGGGCGGCACTTATGAAGAAGTCTGCGCCAAATATTACAAAAATCTGAAAGTAAAAAAACCGGTGGTCGGTTTTGTCGCGGGAAACGCCGTGCCTTTCGGGCACAAAATGGGATACGCCGGCGACGTGATTACCAAAGGGCACGTTACCGCGCAGGACAAGCAGGACGCCATGAGCGACGCAGGAATTATCGTCGTCAATAAAATCAACAACATTCATGCCGAGCTGATGAAACTTTTTCCCGCTCATGACTAGCTTTCTGTCCCGGATTATCGACCTCCTGCTGCCGCCGCGCTGCATTTGCTGCGGCAAAATTGTCAGCGGCGCTGACGGGCTGTGCGCCGAATGTTTTAACGAGGTCAGCTTTATTACCAAGCCCTATTGCGCCAAATGCGGACATCCGTTTGACGAGGTGCCCGACGGGCGGCAGATGCTTTGCGGCACCTGCCTGCGCAAGACCAGAACGCCTTTCCGGCTCAGTCGTTCGGCTTTGCGTTATGACGAGTTTTCAAAAAAAATGCTTTTGTCCTTCAAATTTATGGACAAGACCGAAAACGCCCCGGTTTTTGCCAAATGGCTCAAACTGGCCGGCACAGATATCTTCAAAGAAGGCGTCGACCTGATTGTTCCCGTACCGCTGCATTTTACGCGCCTTTTGAAAAGGCGCTACAACCAATCGGCGCTAATCGCACGCGAACTTGGCAAGCTGACCGGCATAAAAGTAGATTATACGTCCGTCATTCGCCACCGCCGCACCAAACCGCAAGTGCAGTTCAGCGGTCACGCCCGAATTTCCAATGTTAAAAACGCTTTCAGCGTCCGGCACCCGGAACGCCTTAAAAACAAACGCATCGTATTGATTGACGATGTTATGACAACCGGATCGACTCTTAAAGAATGTGCCTTGGCCATGAAAAAAGCCGGCGTCAAATCCGTTGACACTCTGACCGTCGCCCGCGTCTGCTGACAAGCTGTTGCCAGCTTGACAAGGGGACGCCCTTGAGCGCTCACTGGCTGCGGCGCGAGCCTTTGTTGAAGCGCGTTGCTTTCTGTGTGCATATCGTGAGACCGTGCCTTGTATCTTTAGATGTCCGGGTCAAGCCCGAACATGACAAAGAAACAAAGCCCCTCTTTTGAGGGGCTTTGTTTCAGAACAATTCTATCATAGCGCGGGCGTCGTCTGACAAGCGCTCCATTGTCCAGGCCGGTTCCCAGACAATGCGAACTTCAACCTTGCCTGTTCCCTCAACCAAGGCAACCGCATCGGCAACCTGCTGAGGCAGAATGCCGGCGACCGGACAGCCGGGCGCGGTCAGGGTCATGGCGATAAACACGTCGCCGTTATCGCGGATTTCGATATTATAAATCAGCCCCATATCATAGACGTTTATCATGATTTCCGGGTCGCAAACGGTCTTAAGCGCTTCAACAACGTCGGCTTCGGAAGCGGTTTTTTCGTCAGCGGGTTTGGGTTGCCCGGCCGTGGCGACAAAATCCTTCATCTGTTCCTGAATTTCCATTGCCCGCAGCAAGTCCGCCTCGGTTTGATTGATTTTTTCGATTTGTTCGTCCAATTTCTTATCGTCTGTTTCCGACATCTGCGTAGTTCCTCAGAAAAAAGTCACGGCCTTGTTCAGAGCCTTTACAAAATTATCAATGTCTTCTTTGGTCGAATACAAGCCCAGCGAAGCGCGGGCAACCGACTCAAATCCCATGCGATGCACCAGCGGTTCGGCGCAATGGTGTCCGGTGCGTACGGAAACGCCCTCCTTATCGAGAATAAAAGCCAAATCCTGCGGATGAATGCCCTCGACGTTAAACGAAAAGACGCCACCCTTGTTATCGGCGTTGCCGATAACTTTCAGGCCTTTGACCTCTTTGAGCCGCTCATTGGTATATTTAACCAATTCCACTTCATGCGCCTCAATATTGTCCATGCCCAAATCCGACATATACTGCAAGGCCCTGCCCAGTCCGACGGCCTGGACAATGGCCGGCGTTCCGGCCTCAAAGCGTGCCGGCGGCTCTTCAAAAGTGGTATGCTGATAGGAAACCGTATCGACCATATCGCCGCCAAACTGATAAGGCGGCATCGAATCAAGGATCTCGTATCTGCCGTACAAAACGCCGATGCCGGATGGGCCGTAGGTTTTATGACCGGAAAAGACCAGAAAATCGCAGCCGATGTCCCGGACATCAACCTTCTGATGCACAATCATCTGACAGGCGTCGACCAAAACCAGCGCGCCTTTGGCATGCGCGGCTGCGGTAATTTCCCTTACGGGCAGCACCGTGCCGAGAATATTGGACATTCCCGTTACGGAAACCAGTTTGGTTTTATCGGTCAGGTTGTTTAAAAACTCTTCATGGATATAGCTGCCGTCATCGCCCATCTTAAAAATTTTGAGCGTGAAACCGAGTTCGTCGCGCAACATCTGCCAGGGCACCAGATTGGCGTGATGTTCCGCTTCGGAAATCAGAACTTCGTCGCCGGGCTTCAAGTTTTTGCGTCCCCAGCAGGCGGCAATCAGATTAATAGACTCGGTGGCATTGCGGGTAAAAACAATTTCCTTCTCCGAAGCGGCGTTGATGAAATCCGCGGCAATGCGGCGCGCATTTTCATATTCCGCGGTCGCCTGCTCGGACAGATAATAAGAACCGCGGTGCACGTTGGCATACTGCCCGAAATAAACCTTGTTCATTTTTTCGATAACCTGCCGCGGTTTCTGCGCCGACGCAGCGGTATCGAGAAACGTGTTCGGTTTGCCGTTAATCAGTTCGCTTAATATCGGAAAATCTTTGCGTATTTCATAAACATCATACATCTTTTTGCTCCCGCTCCCATTTCTACCGTTTTAATGTAGATTTCGGAAAGCCTTTCTTCAACTTAACACTTCGGATATTACGCCCTTGCCCGCTCGCGGAACCATTCCCGGACTGCCGTGTCCGCAACCTTGTTGACGACGTCGTCAAGATAGGCGTCAATCAAAATCTGTTTGGCTTCTTCCCGGCCGATACCGCGCGATTGCATATAAAACAGGGTTTCCTCGTCGAGTTCGCCGCTGGCGGCGCCGTGCGAACACCTGACGTCGTCGGCGAAAATTTCCAATTCCGGCTTAACGTCAATTTCGGCCGTATCTGTCAGCAACAGAGCCTTGTGCAGCTGCATGCCTTCGGTTTTGACCGCATGTTTGGCAATATGAATCTTGCCCTGAAAAACGCCCTTGGCGTCGCCGCCGACCACACCCTTGACCAACTGGTGCGAAAAAGTTTCCGGTGCCAGATGTTCAATGTCGGTAGTAGTATCCAGCGTTGCCCAGCCGTGCATGACGTAAGCGGCGTTGACTTCGGCGGAAGCCTGCTCTTCCTTAAGCAGAACCTTGGTTTCGTTGCGGCCGATGTTGGCGCCGCGCTGCAAACAAAAGGCGTTATAAGAGCCGCCGCCTCTGACGCGAACCATATTCAGCGCGACATGGTTGGCCTTAAAGGCTTCGTCCTGCATTTTACAGTGCCGGAATTCGGCGCCGCGTTCGACAAAGACTTCGTTGACAACATTGGCAAAATAACGCGACTTTTCGGCACCGGCATAATTATACCATTCGATTAATTCGGCTTTGGCGCCGCTTTCGAGCACTATCAGATTGCGAAGATTATAAAACAGGTTTTCGGCACCGACGCTCGTATGGTTGACCAGAATAACCGGTTTATCCAGTTTGACGTTCCGGTCGATGCGGATATAAACGCCCTCTTCCATATAAGCCGTATTCAGCGCCGCAAACGGATAATGCTCCATATCGACCAACCGACCGAGATACGGCTTGGCCTCCTGCGCAACGACCGCTTCCATAAGCGTCATAATTTCAATGCCCCGGGGCAACACCGGATAGACGGGAATAAACTGTCCGTTCAGAAAATGCAGCTGATAGCCGTCGAAGGGCAAATCGACATGGACATCTATTTCCTCGCCGCAACGGCAGCCTTCTTCATGACAATGACCGCCGGACGCGCAATCTTCGCCGCGCCGGCAGTGACAGTCGTGCCCATTGCAATGATGATTTTGCCCGCATTGGGCATCAGCGCCGGCGGCAGCCGTTTCGGACAATTCGGCCAGAAAATTCGACTCGTTCATGACAAAGTCGTCAGCATTCAAATCACGCGGTTTGGTATATTTCCAGGCTTCGGTTTTGGCAGTCGGCACCCCCTGACGGCGAAAGGCTTCCAGCCCTTTGTCCCTCAGCCCCTGAAACCAGGGAATATCTTCGCCGAAAAGCTTTACGTTTTGTATCAGTCCGGCCATTTTACTTCTCTTTCACAAATTCGGCATAACCTTTTTCTTCCAATTCCAGCGCCAGATTTCTGTCACCGGAACGGACGATGTGTCCGTCGGCAAAGACGTGAACGAAGTCAGGCACGATATAGTTCAGCAGGCGCTGATAATGCGTGATGACCAGCATGGAACGCCGGCCGTCCCGCAGCGCGTTGACACCGTCGGCCACAACTTTGAGCGCGTCAATATCCAGACCGGAATCTGCCTCGTCAAGAATCGAAAAATCGGGTTTGAGAATCGACATTTGCAGCGTTTCGAGCCTTTTTTTCTCACCGCCGGAAAAGCCGACGTTTACCGGGCGCTTGATCATCTCGTTGTCTATGCCCAGCGCCTTGCCTTCTTCACGCACCATTTTGACAAAGTTCAGCGTATCCAGTTCCGGCTCGCCGCGATGTTTGCGTACGGCATTGACAGCATGTTTCAAAAAGGTGGTTGTCGGCACGCCGGGAATCTCGACCGGATACTGCATGCAGAGGAAAATGCCTTCGCGGGCGCGTTCTTCCGGCGACATGGCAAGCAAGTCTTTGCCTCTGAAACGGATTTTTCCGGAAGTAACCTCATATCCGGGTTTTCCGGTCAAAACATAAGAAAGCGTCGATTTTCCGGCACCGTTCGGCCCCATAACGGCATGCACCTCGCCCTCGTTGACAGTGAGGTTGAAGTTCTTGATAATCTCCCTGTCGCCGACGCGGGCGCAAAGGTCTTCAATTTCCAATAGCGGTGTTTTCGTCATTTCCTGTTCTTTCTTATACTGTCTTTTTATCCAATTCGTTTAAGCGGCGCTCTATCTGTTTCAGCTTTTCAGCCTTATATACGGCAACCCGCTCGGCAATGCCGTAATTTTCCTTAAGCTGCTCGAGCATAATCTCAACATCGGCAGTTTCTTCAACAATGGCCGCGACGTTGTCTTTTCCGCGGTTTACGTTTTTAAGAATCTCCCTGGTCAGCTCGGACATTTCCTCAACGACCATCAACATCTGCGCCTGTCCGCCCCAAGTTTGCAGGGCGCGTTTCAAAACCGGATTTATCATCAGCCGACACTCCCTTCCAGCGAAATGTTAATCAGCTTGGCCGCTTCTATCGCAAACTCCATCGGCAGATGCTGCATAACCTCCTTGCAAAAGCCATTAACAATCAGACTGACAGCTTCCTCTTCGCCGATACCGCGCTGCAGACAGTAAAAAAGCTGTTCGTCGCTGATTTTGCTGGTGGTGGCCTCATGTTCGATAACCGCGGTTTTGCTGCGGTTTTCGATATAGGGCACAGTGTGCGAACCGCAATTTTCGCCAATCAGCAGGCTGTCACACTGCGAATAGTTGCGCGCGCCGCGGGCGTTCGGCGCCACCCGGACCAGACCGCGGTAGGTCTGATTGGAACAACCGGCCGAAATGCCTTTGGATATGATTTTGGAAGTGGTGTTTTTGCCTATGTGAATCATCTTGGTTCCGGTATCGGCCTGCTGCCTGTTATTGGTAATGGCCACCGAGTAGAACTCGCCGACCGAATTGTCGCCCTGCAACACGCAGGACGGATATTTCCAGGTTACGGCCGAACCGGTTTCCACCTGTGTCCAGGAGATTTTCGAATTTTCGCCGCGGCAGGCCGCGCGTTTGGTTACAAAGTTGTAGACGCCGCCCTTGCCGTCCCTGTCGCCCGGATACCAGTTCTGCACGGTGGAATATTTGACTTCGGCGTTCTTCAGCACCACGATTTCGACAATGGCGGCATGGAGCTGGTTTTCATCGCGCTGCGGCGCTGTGCAGCCTTCCAGATAAGACACATAACTGTCTTCTTCGGCAACAATCAGCGTGCGCTCAAACTGTCCGGTGTTCCTGGCATTAATGCGAAAATAGGTCGAAAGTTCCATCGGACAGCGGACACCTTTGGGAATATACACAAAAGAGCCGTCGGTAAAGACCGCAGAATTAAGGCAGGCGAAAAAATTGTCGGTATAAGGCACGACCGAGCCGAGATACTTTTTTACCAGTTCCGGATGCTCTTTCACGGCTTCGGAGATTGAGCAGAAAACAATGCCCATTTCGGCCAATTTGGCGCGGTAAGTGGTAGCGACGGAAACGCTGTCAAAAACCGCGTCGACCGCAACAACCCCGGCCAGCGCTTCCTGCTCCTTCAGCGGGATACCCAGTTTTTCGTAAGTTTTCAAAAGTTCGGCATCAACTTCGTCTAGACTTTTCGGCGCGGCTTTCCGTTTGGGCGCCGAGTAGTAATACAAATCCTGATAATCAATCTTTTCATAAGAAAGTTTGGCCCAGGAAGGCTCGGTCATGGTCTGCCAAAAATCAAAAGCTTTCAAACGCCATTCCAGCAACCATTCCGGTTCGCCTTTTTTGCGCGAAATCAACCGAATAATATCTTCATTCAGTCCTTTGGGAGCCGTATCGGCGGCAATATCGGTTACAAAGCCGTATTTATACTTATCGCCGCTTTCGTCGGCGATTTCCGGTTTTTCCTTAACCATACTCTAAAATCTCCATAATCTGTTCCTAAAATTAAGGTTTTTAAAGTCAAATTGCAACCTCTATTTAACGAATCTTTAGCTTTTATGGATATAATCGCCGATATGGCTCCACCAGTTTGAGGTTTGTTATGATTTATCTGTCGGTTTTGTGCATCGTTCTGCTGGCTTATATTGCTTATCTGCATTATGCCTGGAGCAAAACCCGGCGCAGTCTCAAGGAAATGATTGTTGAAAACGACAGGCACACCACCGCCAGCAACGAAACCGGCGACGGCGACATCTATTTCAAAACCGACCTTGACTTCAACATTACCTACGTCAATGACGCCACGCTCCGAAAAACCGGCTTTAAGGCGGAAGAGCTCATCGGCAAGCCGATGCCCGGCACTCTGATTGAAGATACGGACAGCCGCCGCGAAAAAATGAAGGAGAACCTTAACCGGCTAATCAAAAACCAGGCAACGCTGAACGTAGAAGGCCTGCTCTTCAAAAAAGACGGCAGCTCATTTAACGTCCGCTGCCGCAAACGCCCGATTTTGAACGAAATTCTCAAATGCACCGGCATCAGTTACCTTTGCGAGGACATTACCGAAACGAAAATCTGGAAACAAAAACTCAGCACCTATGCCAGCCACGATTTTTTAATCGGCGACATTCTCAACGAAGAGGCTTTTACACAACGGCTGGAACACGACTTCAACCGCGCCAAACGTTACAACCAGCCCTTTGCCATGCTGGTCATCGAATTGAAAGACATCTATGACTTCGCCAACAAGGGCATCAGTTTTGAAACCGGCGACACCATTCTGAAAAACGCTGCGGGATACTGCGTCACAACATTCAAAAACCCCGATACCCATATCGGACGTTTCGACAAGACCAAAATCGGCATTATTTTCAGCCGCGGCAACCGCGAAGAAGCGGCCAAAGGCGCGGAGAAGCTTTATAAATCGGTCATCGAGCAAATTCGCAGGCTGAACATTGACCAATACAATGCCGAAATGATTGCCGTTTCGTACACTGACCGCAAAAACTTCAACGACACTGCCGACAACATGCTCGGCCGCGTTCGCCGGCACATCGGCAACGCGCTGCGCAGCCACCGTTACGGCATAAGATCCTCCGACAGCAAGGACTAAGACATGAAAAAACAGGCGGTTCCGGAAACAAAACTTGAAATTTATTACAGCCGGCCGAAATGTCTGGGGTGGTTTCTGGTTTATCTGTCCTGCTGTTTCGGTTTGGGCTTCCTTCCCTTTATTTCCGGATATGTTCTGACCGGTGCGGTTTTGGGGCTATTTTTCGGCGCAGCGGCCTTGCTGCATCTAATCTGTATTTTTTTCTCAGCAAACACGGTTTTATCCTGAATCGTCCTTTTCGCTCCGCAGAACTCCGTTGGAATGAAATCTGCGGTTTTACGCAAATGTCGTACAAGGGCGTTTTAACTTTCCAAATCCGTTCCGGCATCGTCGCGCTGTATCTAAGCAAACCAAACAATTTTCCGGAAAAGCAGCCCCTGCCGAAAAAGCTCTGTTTTTTGGCAGAAGACAAGCTTTTCGGCTCCTGCATAAGGTTTTATTTCAACATTTATAAATATGACTACTTTCGATTTTTGACCGATTTGGAAACTGCTTACCGCCGCTTCAGATAAAAGCCGTTCACAAAAAATTAAAGTATTGCGGGTAGACTGGGGGCTGAAGAATCGATTTATTCAGGTTAATTTATGGCCAAAAGAGTTTGGATAATATTGCTGCCGCTGATATTGCTGGCCTCGGGGTGCACTTTTCACCAGGGAGGAGTCCGGCTGATTAACTTCAGCGATTTGTTCAATTCACACCCTGATTATGTTACCGTCCGCAAAGGCGACACCCTCTACAGCATTTCGCGCCGCTACAACGTGCCGATACGCGACCTGGTCGAAGCCAACGGCCTGACGCCGCCTTATACGCTGACCATCGGCCGCGTGCTGAGAATGCCGGGAGCCAGATACCATACGGTTGCCAAAGGCGACACCCTGTACAGCATATCAAAAAAATATGACGTCGACCTGCGCTCGCTGAGCCGAATTAACAGGCTGAACGAGCCTTACACCCTTGCCATCGGCCAGCGGCTGGTGCTGCCGGGCAGCCTGAGCAATACGGAAACGGCTTCATACAAAGCGGCCACGCCCAAAACCACGCCGAGCCGCTGGAGCTGGAAATCGTCTTCTTCAGCCAAAACAACCGCCAAAAAAACCGCCCGAAGTTCCCGGAGCAAGGCACAACCCGTTTCCAAATACCGCAAGACAAAATTTTTGTGGCCGGTTAAGGGTACAGTCATTTCGCATTTCGGCACCATCGGCAAAGGCCGCACCAATGACGGCATAAACATCAAAGCCGCACTCGGTACCAACGTCAAGGCAGCCGACAAAGGCACGGTCGCTTATGCCGGCAACGAACTGAAAGGTTTCGGCAACCTGATTCTGATTAAGCACGACGACGGCTGGATTACCGCCTATGCCCACAATGACCGCCTGTTTGTAAAGAAAGGGCAACGGGTAGCCCGCGGCGAAAAAATCGCTACAGTCGGCTCTACCGGCGGAGTCAACACGCCGCAGCTGCATTTTGAGGTCCGCTCAGGCAAAAAGGCTCTGAATCCGACGGCTTATCTGCCCTGATGAACCAAGGCTTGCATTCGTCCGGCTTAAATACCTAAATAATAAAAAAATTTGTTAAATAAATGACTTTAGACTCTTGTTAAGAACGGAGTTTGGTGTATAGTCATTGCAGTTTATTAATAATTAGGAGAAAAAAATGTTTATCAGTGAGGCTTTTGCTCAGGCAGGCGACGCAGCCGCGGCGCAGGGTTCGGTTTACGGAACCCTGATTCAGCTGGGACTTATCTTTGTCATTTTCTATGTTCTGCTCATTCGTCCGCAACAGAAGAAAATCAAACAGCACGAAGCCATGCTCATGGCAATTAAAAAGGGCGACAAGGTCATTACCGGCGGCGGTATTTACGGCAAAGTCGTCAAAGCCGAAGACGGCGGTATGGAACTGGTCGTCGAGATTGCCGACGGGCTGAACGTCACGGTCAACCGCGCAACCATCCGCGACGTGGTAAACGAAGAAAACTTCAAACCGGCGAAGATTGAAACCAAACCGGCCAAAAACAAAGCCGCCAAACCGGCTAATTCAAACGCTCAAGAAAAGCGCAAAAAGTAATTTATCAAGAGGCTTTAGTTATGTATAAACTGTCACGAACCAGAATTTTCCTGATTCTTGCCATTTGTGTCATCGGCATCTTTTTTGCCATACCAAATATGATGAAGGATCCCTCCTCCCTGCCGAAATGGTGGCAGCCGGTTAACCTCGGACTTGACCTTCAGGGCGGTTCAAACCTTTTGCTGGAAGTCAAACTTGACGACGTTCTCAAAGACAGAATGTCAACAGTTGAGGATTCCGCGCGCCAGCTTTTGCGCGAGAACAAAATCCGCTATCAGAATCTGAGCGCCGGTTCCGAATCGGTCAAGGTAAAAATCGAAAACCTGAATTCCCGCAATCAGGCGCGCGGCCTGTTTAAGAAAATAGACAACGGCATTCTGGTTGAAGAGAATGAGGACGGCACGCTGGTCATCAAATACAGCGAAGCGGCTTTGAACGAGCTGCGCCTGAAAGTCGTCGACCAGTCGATTGAGATTGTCCGCCGCCGTATTGACGAACTGGGCACCAAAGAACCGGTCATTCAGCGCCAGGGAACCGACCGCATTGTCGTTCAGCTGCCGGGTTTGCAAAATCCGGAATATGTCAAAACCCTGCTCGGCAAGACGGCAAAGCTGTCGTTTCACATGGTTGACAGCCGGTCGACCGCTGCGGACGCCCGCCGCGGCAAGCTCGGCAGTTCATCCCGCCTGATTAAAGGCGAAGGCGGCGAAACTTATGTCATCAGCCGCAAACCGGTCGTCGGCGGTGAAAATCTGGTTGACGCCCAGGCTGCTTTTCAGGAAGGACAGCCGGTTGTCAGTTTTAAATTCAACACCATCGGCGGTAAAAAATTCGGCGAGGCAACCAAAAACAACATCGGCGAAAGACTGGCCATCGTATTGGATAACGAGGTAATTTCGGCCCCGGTCGTTCAAAGCGCCATTACCGGCGGCAGCGGCATCATCTCCGGCAACTTTACGCTGGAATCGGCCAATGACCTGGCTTTGCTGCTTCGTTCGGGCGCCTTACCCGCCCCGCTTGAGGTTTTGGAAGAAAGAACCGTCGGCGCAGGTCTGGGTTCGGATTCTATCCGCGAAGGCATTACCGCCTCGATTATCGGTTTGATTGCGGTTATCGTCTTCATGGTTTTGGCCTATGGCCTGTTCGGCATTTTCACGACCGTAACCGTACTGATGAACCTGTTCCTGATGCTCGGCGCACTGAGCTTTATGGGCGCAACGCTGACGCTGCCCGGCATTGCCGGCATCATACTGACCATCGGCATGGCGGTTGACGCAAACGTACTGATTTTCGAGCGCATGCGCGAAGAAGTCAAAAACGGCCGTTCGACCAAGGACGCCGCCGAAGCAGGCTTTACGGAAGCATGGGGTACGATTGTCGACTCCAACCTGACCACGCTGGTTGCGGCCTTCGTGCTGTTTTATTTCGGCACGGGTCCGGTCAGAGGCTTTGCGGTCACGCTGGCCATCGGTATTGCGACTTCAATGTTCACTTCCGTAACCGTAACCAGATTAATCATTGCCAGCTGGCTTAACAAGTATAAGCCGACCAAGCTGCCGATTTAAGACGAGGAATTTCAGAAATGATGAAAATTTTCAGTTGGGTAACCAAAGATACGACCATTAATTTTATGGGCGCCCGCAAATTGACTTATGTGCTGTCTGTCGGCATGTTTGTTCTGGCCATTGCCTGCATCGCCTTTAAAGGCTTTAATTACGGCATTGACTTCTCCGGCGGCATTCTGATTGAGCTGAAAGCCGAAGATAAAATCAACGTCGAGGAAATGAGAAACAAGCTTGACCATATTGACCTGGATGACGTCAACATTCAGACCATTGGCGAAATCGGCGACGAAGTCATGATCAGGGCACAGGCCAAAGGTTTGGACGAAAAAGAACAAATGGCCGCCGTCAACGAAATTAAATCAACCCTGGGAGCCGATTATGAGTACCGCAAAGTCGAACTGGTCGGCCCGCAGGTTGGCGACGAGCTGAAAAAAGACGGCATTATCGCCTCAGTCATCGCCATTTTGGCAATTACGGCCTATATCTGGGTTCGTTTTGAGTGGCAGTTTGCCCTTGGCGCCTGCCTCGGACTAATTCATGATATCGTTATCACAGTCGGCCTTCTGTCATTGTTTGACATGGATTTCAGCCTGACGACGGTAGCGGCAATCCTGACACTGGCAGGTTATTCGGTCAACGATACGGTCGTTACTTATGACCGCATCCGAGAGAATCTGCGCAAATATAAGAAAATGCCGCAATATGATTTGCTCAACAAAAGCATTAACGACATTTTTTCCAGAACGATTTTGACCGGCCTGACAACACTGCTGGCTTCGACCGCACTGTTAATCTGGGGCGGCGACGTTCTGAGAAGCTTCTCGTTTACGCTGGTTTGGGGCATTATCATCGGTACATATTCGTCAATTTATGTATCGGCGGTATTCCTTAACTTCTTTGACTTGCGGAAACAACCTGATGAAAAGGTTCTGAATCCGTTCGGAAACATTTAAGAAGCCTTTTATTAAGCCCCTCAAATGAGGGGCTTTTTCTTTATCATGTTCGACCTTTTTTTCTATGTCATGTTCGGGTTTACCCCGGGCATCTCCTTTACAGATTCCCGTGCCAAGCACGGGAATGACAGGAAATAATTGTCATATTCGGCCTTGAGCCGGACATCTCTTTCCTTGATTGCCGGATCAAGTCCGGCAATGACAGTATTATTTTCTTCTGTCATCCTCGGACAAGCGCAGCGCGTTCCGGGGATCTCTGGATATTCGGATCATACGCTCAGCGTGACGCTACGGTTGGATGTCCGGGGCAAGCACGAACATGACAGAAGAGAGGAAAAGAAAAAAACACGGGAACGACGAATAAATAATTGTCATATTCGGGCTTGACCCGAATATCTAAGAAATAGATGCCCGGGTTAACCCGAGCATGACGCTTTCCTCTGCTTGACTTTTAATATCGTTGTTTTTTGTGTGACAAAAATAAAGATAGTTCCATCATTGGTAGACAGAAAAATTTGTAGTTTCATTAATAGTTGACTCTTTCCGCAAATTAGCTTATCCTGATACTTGATAGGTGTGGATGGTCTGATGCCGCGGCGCTTTTATGCCGCAGCCTCTTTTGTCGGCATATCCGACATTCCCTCCATTGCCTCTCGCTCCCCTTTCGGGCTTCGGTTCTAACTTTGTCGCGAGGTGATACTATGAAGAAATCCGTTTTAATGTTCTCTTTGCTCTCCGGAACTGCACTTATGTTCCCAAGGCTAACTATTGCCTCCGGCATTTTATCGACACACACAGGCACACCCGAACCAAAGCCCGCCTTTCAGTTTGAACAACCCGACAAAGCCTATAAAACCGCCTCCGTCTGTTTCCTCGGTTTCGGCGACTGCGACCCCAACGTCGGCTTTGGCAAAGGGGACGGCGTTTATGACGTTGATTCGTCCAAACAATGCAAAAATGAAGGTTTTGTTTCTTCATGTTCGGACGGCTACTGCCTTGACAGGTCTTGTCCTTACAATGCCGCCTTCGGCAAATGTCTGGTCAACGACTGCCCGGCCAACTCGTCAACAACCTGTACCGGAAACACGGTCGGACAGAATGCCTGCGGCGAAAACTGTAAAAAATGCTGCGACAACTCCTGCCCGTCCGGCTATACGTCAACGGCAACTTCCGAATGCTACGACACAATCCGCAACGAATGCGGCAATACCTGTTACAAAGCCAAAGACTGCGACCCCTGCCCGGGATACTACGACTGCGGCGGAACATGGCAGTATTGTACCGGAACCGTCTGTTATAAGGACGCTTCACGTTGCAGCACCTACTGCAAGAGCGACTATTTTCCGAACAAGTGCGACAACAAAAGCGACTGTAAAGGTATTTACCGCAACGGCTATTGTTCCGGCGACTGCACTCCGGCCTGCGTCGAAAGCTGTTACGGCGATGCAGCGCCGAAGAGCGGTGAAGGCTGGGCGTCAACGCCCTGCACAACCTGCGACGGCGAAACATTGTACAACAACACGGCCAAACCCTGTCCAAGCGGTTACTCGACATCGGTTGATTCCTGTGATACGGCGGCCGGCTATCGTCTGACGACTTCCGGAAAATCAGGCGACGGCGTTTGCGGCAAATGTACAAATTCGTCCTGCCCGGACGGATATGACACCGCGGTTAAATCTTGCAAAACTTCCGACGGATATGTTCTGGAAACCAACGGCGTTTCCGGCGGACAAGCCTGCGGAAAATGTGTTCCGGCTCAATGCCCGAACGGATATTCTACCGACATTGTTTCCTGCGAAAGCGGCTATACGCTCACAACTTCCGGAAAATCGGGCGGTCAAGTTTGCGGAAAGTGTGATTGCAAACTTACATCGAGAGAATGCCCTACAGCTTATGAAGCAACATTATCATGTCAAAAAGATGGCTTAACTTATTATAAATGTGAACTTTGTCATCGCGAAGGCGGAAGTGCCGAAGGCTTATATTATTGCTATAACAACGACGGCAAACCAAGTTATGGCTTCACGCCGGTACAGGATGTTTCTGTTGTTTGTGGCGGTAAAAACTACAGAACCTCCTGCGGGTGTGAAACGGCCAGATTTCTCCATCGTCCTTATATCGGAACAACAGGCAGCGGTTATGTCAGCGAAATTTGCGGAGAACGCGGCTATCGCGGTAATTATGTTAATCACGAAAGCTGGTTTTACAGAGGCTATATCGCAGATGCATGCGACGAGAATGGCCGAGTTGTAGGTTTTAACGAATGTTCTGCTTATAAATGTGCCGACAGCGGGTTTAAAGTCGTGGAAGCACCGACTAGTACATGCGGCGTTAACGAAACTACATGCTGTTGCCCGGAAAATTATGACGGTACACCAAATTCTTCTATATGTAAGAGAGTTATTACTTTCGGTTATATTCCTTAAGAACAGCCCCTCTTTTGAGGGGCTTTTTCCGACATCGGGCAATTAACCGATTTTTAACCGGTTTATGCCAAGCTTTTTGTATGTTCACATTTTGCCCGGCTGCCTCTTGCAAATTCGGAAAAGATGTGTTACATAATTGTTACGGAATAAGGAAATGGATGTTATATCATGATTATTGATAGTAACAATAAAAGTCAAAGAAGCATTTTGACCAACAAGTGCTTTTATCAGACGACGGCGCGCATTATGCGCGACTTTGAAGAAAAAGGCTATGCCAACTCCGCCGACGAAACGGCAAAAGTCATTGCGGCTTACCATGACCTTGTAAAGAAAAAAACAAAAAATAACTTCAATGCCGACTACAACGCCGCTTTTCAGAGAATTGACAACGCAATTCAGACGCTGGCCAACAAAGTCTTCTACGACTGCGACAAAAAAGCTCAGGACTATGCGTATCATTCTTTTGAAGAGTTTGACCACATCAATGCGATTGTCGGCCGGCAACATGTAAAAAAAGGTTCGCTGTAACAGCCGGAAAGTTTTATTTATCCGCCGGTTTTCCGGCAGGATTGATACGCGCAAAAAACGCCCGAATTCTATCGGGCGTTTTTCTTAGTAGGGCAGATATCACTCATGAATTACTTCAATTGTCAATATAACATAAAAAAAGCGAAAAAATTATAAAACTTTTGTTACATTTGCTTTTTGGTCTTAAAATTTGCTGTTGCCAAATATAACTATTCGGCTATGCTTGGTTCATTCAAACCATCTATCAAGGAGAAAAAAACATGCCGTTTATTACCATTGACACCAATGCAGAAGCCAAAGCGACCAAAACGGAACTTTCCGAACTGGTTGAGCTGGTTTCCGCCGAACTGAACAAGCCCAAAGACTATATCGCCGCCAAAATCAATACCGGCAAGCTGATGAGCTGCGGAGCCAATCCCGAAACCGTCGGCGCGCTGATTGAGATGAAATCCATCGGCTACAACGGAAAAATCGGCCAATTGGCCAAAGCTCTGACCGATTTCTGCGTACGGAAGTTCGGCTGCGAAGCGGAAGCCGTCAACATTCATTTCGTCGACATGCCGGCAACCAACGTTGCCAAAGGCGGACACACTTTCGGCTAGGCTTGTGCGTTTTTGCTCTATCGGCATTGCCAAACCGGCATTTTTGCGTTAGAGAATGAGTTATTCCGTACTTAATTATCAAAGGACTGTTTTATGAAAAAGATTTCATTAATCGGATGCGGCCGCTGGGGAACTTTTCTCGGCTGGTATGCCGGAAACTATTGCGGCTTCGATCAGGTCGACATGTATGACATTCCGACTTCGCCGAATTTCATCGAGCTTCGCGACACCCGGAAAAACCCTTATCTGAGCCTGTCCGACAACATGATTTTGCACGATAAAATCGAAGACGTGCTGAAAAATGACATCATCATTGTCTCCATCGGCTGTCAGCATTTTCGTTCGCTGTGCAGGCAACTGAACGGTTTTGACGTGCGCGGCAGAACTTTCCTTCTGGCGATGAAAGGTTTGGAAACGCCCAGCGCCGCCATTATGCACGACATTATGAAAGAAGAAATCCAGCAGAACATTCATATTGCCGTATTGGCCGGACCGGGACATGTTCAGGACTATATGAAAAAGGTTCCATCCTGCGCGGTTATCGACTCCTATGAGGAAGAAACCAAGGACATGCTGATTAAGAATCTGCAGAGCGAACTTATTCGCTTTTACTACGGTTCTGACCTTATCGGCAATCAAATCGGCGCCGCGTTGAAAAATGTCATCGGGCTGGCGGCCGGCATTCTTGACGGTCTGGAATGGTACGGCCTGAAAGGCGCCCTGATGGCGCGCGCCCCGATTGAAGTCGGCAGGTTTATCGCCCATTTCGGCGGCAATCCGCATACGGCCTATGGTTTGGCGCATTTGGGCGATTATGAGGCGACACTTTTTTCCAAGCACAGCCATAACCGTTCGTTCGGCGAGAGCTTTGCCCGCGGCGAAAACTTCGGCAAGCTTGCCGAAGGCGTGCCGACGCTGGAAGCCGTTAAACTGATTGCCGACCGCGAGAATATTGACATGCCGATTTGTCAGGCCTTATATAAAGTCATTTACGAAAAAGCCGACATCAAAAAAACAATCAGGGAAATGTTCAATCGCGACCTGAAACAGGAATTTGAACATATCTGCTAAGCAGAGAAGCCCCGAACGGGGCTTTTCTTTTACGGAGGAAAAATGAGCATTGAAAGAGTCCGCAAATATCTGCAACAATTCGGCCGCGGAGATGACATTATCGAAACGGCGGCCTCCAGCGCTACCGTCGAGTTGGCGGCGGCTGCACTCGGCGTTGAACCGGCGCGTATAGCCAAGACCCTGTCTTTTATGGCCAAAAGCGGCGTTATTCTTATCGTTGCGGCCGGGGACTGCAAAATCGACAACCGCAAATACAAAGAACTGTTCGGCTGCAAGGCAAAAATGCTTTCTCCGGACGAGGTTCTGCAATATACCGGACATGCCGTCGGCGGCGTCTGTCCTTTCGGCATTCCCGAAAACGTACGGGTTTATACCGACGTTTCGCTGCAACGATTTTCCACCGTCTTTCCGGCCTGCGGCAGCAGCAATTCTGCCATTGAACTGAATTGTGACGATTTGTTCCGTTTGTCTGACAGTCTTGGCTGGATTGACGTCGGCAAGCCTCAATAATATTAGACAAAAATGACGTTTTGTTTTGACAAAAACATCAATTCGTGTATACTTTAAAGAAAACGCGGAGAAAAAAAATGAGTGACCAAATCGACAAGATGCTGAAAGAGATGGAAGAGTTCAACAAAAAATACGGGCTTTCCACCGCCGGCCTTTCCTCATCTCCCTCTAAAAAGCCAACCAAGCCGAAAAAGAACGTTTTCAAAGACGCAAAAAAAATCGCCGGTGATACGGCCGCAGCCCTCGGAGCTGGTTTTGCCGGCGCCATGATGTTGAATGCGGCACCGGCTGTCGGCGCTGCGGTAATCTTTTTCGGACCGCGCGAAGCAATAGCGATGAAAAGAAATTTTGTCAGCGCCTTGAACAAAGTAAAACAGGAAAGCCCGGAAATGAGCAGGCTCAAACGTTTCCGCAAGGCTTTCTCTTTAGGAATGAAAGGTTACGTTAAGGAAAGGAAGCAACATTTTCAGGCGCTGCGAAAAGGGTTCAGGGGAATCGCAAAAGAAAACGGCATTGCCGCGGCAACCGCCGCCGTTATCGCGCCCCGCAGCGACATAACCGCCGCTCTGCTGCAAAAGAAGAAAAGCCGGGATTAATTCCCGGTTTCCTTTTTGTATTCCGCTACATCAATTCCGGGAAACAGCATATCGGCCAGCTGCCGGTAATGTTTGTTCAGGCGGCTGACTCCAAACTGATAACAATGGTTTTTATCAAGTCTTGTTTCAATTTCGGCATGACGGCGGAGATAATCTTTCAGTTTGTCGCCCATCAATTCGTCCTGCGATACCACGCGGACATTCGACGGCAGATACCTGCGAAAATATTCCTTAACCAGCGGATAATGCGTGCAGCCGAGAATCAGGCCGTCAACAGAGTCAAACTGCGCGGCATATTCTTTTGCCAACCGCTCGGCCGCGGCAAAGTCGTTTCCTTCAATAGCAGGCACCAGCTGCGGCGCGGCAATTTCCCGCACGGCAAGTTCCGGGCATATTTTATGCAGCTCGGTACGGTAAATATGCGAACGCACAGTAGCGTTAGTGGCAATAACCCCGACGCCGGCGGCATGCGTTTCCAGCGCCTTTTCCACGGTCGGAATAACGACGCCCAGTACTTTAACCGAGGGAGCGTAAGCCGGAATAAAACGCTGCTGAATATAACGCAGGGCTATTGACGTTGCCGTATTGCAGGCGATGATTATCAGCGCACAGTCCTGCGCAATCAGAAACTTTACGGCCTCAAGGGTATAGTTGAGAATCCGTCCGGAAGTTTTTTCGCCATAGGGAAGATGTTTCGTGTCGCCGTAATAAACATAGTCATATTCCGGCAGCGTATTTATAAAAGAGCGGGTAATAACCAGACCGCCCAGCCCCGAATCAAAAACGCCGATTTTCATTGTCTCATGTCCATATAATGCCGGCACTGCTCCGGCGCCAGCCGTTCAATCGCATAACGCAGTGCCGTTCTGGACAGCCGCGCCGCATATTCATCCAGAAAACGCCGCAGCTCGGCTTCGCTGCGCTTGCCCATTTCGCGAAGCATCCAGCCAACGGCCTTGCGCATTAAATCGTGCGGATGCGCAAGAAATCTGACCGACAGCTTTTTAATGTCGGCAAAGTCGTCTTTCTTTATCAAATACAGGCAAGCGACCACAGACATCCGCTGCGACCAAAGGCTGTTTTCTTCGGCAAGACGATACAAAACTGAACGCTCGCCGGTTTCGTATACATAAGCGCCGAGAATCCTGTAAGCCGAGACATCAACCAAATCCCAGTTGTTTATGGCGGCCCGGCTCGCCAGATAAAAGTCAACAATCTGACGTTTGGCTTCCGCATTTCCGCGGCTGTGTTCATAGCGCCAAACCAAACTTCTGGCGGCAACGGCGCGAGCCTCATGGTACGGCTGGCGGAAGAGGACGGCAAGCGCAACAAAATCAAGCGACGGCGCATATTCTTTTACCAGCACCTTTATTTCAGGCAGCTTAATTCCAAGGAAAACGTCACCCTCCCCGTATTCGCCTTTTCCGGTTTTGAAAAAGCGCCGCGAATTTTCAGCCTGCACGACATCGGCTCGTTTGCGAAGCTCCTGCAATATCAATTCCGCCGTTGTCATAGTTTTTTTCTTTCAATAAAAGGCTGCAACAGCGAATCGGGCATATTCAGCCTGCCTTTGCCGCGTCCAAGTTCAATATCGGGATGTACGGCGCCGTGATAATCGGAACCGCCGGTCGCAAACAGTCCGAGCCGGCCGGCCATTTGCAGATATTTCCGCGTATCGGCAGGCGTCTGATCCGAATGATAACATTCCATTGCCTGTAAACCGTAATCTTTCATCTTTTTCAGCAGGTTAAATAAGCTTTCGTCGTCAAGCCGGGTATGAATCGGATGTGCCAACGAAGCAACCGCATTATGACTGCGGACAAATTCTATCGTTTCACGCAAGGGCGGATTCCTCTTCGGCACATACGCCGCGGCACCGCGTTTCAAATAACGGTCAAACGCCTCCTGAATCGTGGCAACATAACCTTTTTCCAGCAAGACGGCGGCAATATGCGGACGGCCGACGACACTGCGGCAACTGCCGTCCGGCTTCAGATAAACATCTTCCGTGGTTATTTCGATACCCAGCCCGTTCAGTTTATCAATACGTTCGACAAGCGCCTGATTGCGAAAAGCTATCAATTTCTTTTGCCGCTCGCGGAAAGGATTGATGTCTTTTATATCCAGCGCCAAAATTTCGACGCTGGCGCCGGGACAATCTACCGCCAGCTCCGTACCGTTGACAGCCCACAAACCGGGATATTTTGCGGCGGCAGCCTGAAATTCCGCCAGACCGTCAACGACATCATGATCCGTCAAGGCTATTGCCGTCAGTCCGATTTCATGCGCTTTTTCAATTATTCGCGACGGCGAATCGGTCCCGTCGGAAGCTGTAGAATGACAATGCAAATCAATCATCAGATTTTCCATGTTTTCAATTTGCCCCAGATTAGCACAGAGCAGGACACTTGCCAACCGGGCAGACAAGTTATCAGACAGAAAAACCGCCCAAACTGCGGAACTCGGTCGCCGAACTTGTTTCACAAGTTCTCTCCAGCATACCCTGCCAATAACAATAAAGCCTCCGCAAGGGAGGCAAAAAAACGGCGTGGGTATGACAAGTTTGGGCAGGCGCTGCGCACGCTGCCGCCTTCAGCTTCCTCGCCATGCTCGTCACTCTCCCTCGTTCCCCAATGCGGAACTCGGTCGCCGAACTTGTTTCACAAGTTCTCTCCAGCATACCCTGCCAATAACAATAAAGCCTCCGCAAGGGAGGCTTTATTGTTATTGGTGGGTGTGACAAGGATCGAACTTGTGACCCCTACGATGTCAACGTAGTGCTCATACCGCTGAGCTACACACCCGATGTCTTCAGGACTTTGCCTTTATAAAATCTTTTTTTCAGAAATGCAAGCATTTTTTAGCTGTTTTTTTCTTTTTCGGATTTTTATGCTGAAAAAGCCTTTCAGCCGTCTTTAAATGTATTATTAAAAATTTAATAATTTTTGATTATACTTTTACAAACCATAAGGAGAAAAACGTGGCCGAGAAACATATTGACTTTAAGGTAAACTACAGGAAGCTGAGGATTTTTGAGGAATGCAACACCTCGGAAATCAAATTTCCGATGGTTTTGTCGGCACCGCACTGCGGACAGTTTTTTCCCGAAGAATTTCTCAACGCGGTCAAAATGGACATCAACGAGCTGCGCAGCAACGAAGACTCCTTCGTCGACGAGCTTGTCCGGCCGGCATCTAATGCCGGAATTCCGATGATTTCGATGAACATCAACCGGGCTTTTGTCGACGTCAACCGCGACAAAATCGAAATAGACCCGGCCATGTTTTTCAACCATCCGCAGAAAGACCTGCCGATGGGACGGCGTTGCAGGGTCGGGTTAGGCGTGATACACCGAATTTCCGCCAACAATAACAACATATATGACGGTTTGCTGAATTTCGACGAAGTTCAGGAACGTTTCAGAAACGTATACGACGCTTATCACAAGCGCCTGCAGCAGTTGGTTGACAAATGCGTCAAGAAGTTTGGTTTCTGCCTGCTGGTTGACTGCCATTCGATGCCGTCCAAAATCTGCTCCATTATGAACGACGGTCAAAACATCGAATTCTGTCTTGGAAATCTGTTTGAGCAAAGCTGCCCGGGAGAATTCGGCAGTTTTCTGAAAGACGAACTGGAAAAACGAAAATATCACACCACGTTCAACTGTCCCTACTCGGGCGCTTTCATAACCTTTAATTTCTGCCAGCCGCGACGCAAAATCTTTACCCTGCAGCTGGAAACCAATCGCGCCCTTTACATGGAAGAAAACACACACAAAAAAAACAATGATTTTCATAAGGTTAGCTCAGACATCAGCGCCTCACTGAAGGCTTTGGCACAATTTTTGCTGGATTTTAAATTTTAACTGTGTTATAAACCCCCTTGTTTTTGAAGATTCCCGGTTTATATTTCCGGGAGCATTTTTGATTTTTTTAATTATAACGAGAGATTGTTAGGATATTTTAACGATTTGGAGTTTAATTTAATATAACCAACCTTTAAGCGTTTTGTATTTTTACTGCCGTTAAGCAAATTGAAATTGGCACATTTGTTGCATAAGGGATGTTTGTGGCCGCTTTTGGGGAGCAGAGGGATGCGACTTTTCGTATCAAAAATTTTAATGTTTTTTGTATTATTGCTGATGTTAATTCAGCCCGTACAGGCAAAAGCCAATGACCTGAAAGTTGACGACGCTTATGTCTGTATGCAAGCCACAGCTAAAATTGAGCAACAATACCAAATCAAAAAGCACTTGCTGACTACGATTTCGAGCGTTGAAACCGGACGTTACAACGAAGCTAAGAAACAGACGCTCGCTTGGCCGTGGACAATCAACGCTCAGGGCAAAGGCCGTTATTTTGCCACCAAGGAAGAAGCCGTCAGAGCGGTTAAGAAACTGCAGGCGCAGGGCGTCAAAAGCATTGACGTCGGCTGCATGCAGATTAATCTGGCTTATCACGGCGATGCCTTTGACAGCATTGAAGACGCTTTGGATCCGGAAACAAACGTTACGTACGGCGCCAAGTTCCTGCGCAATTTGTACGAGCAGAAGCGTGACTGGATTAAAGCTGCCATGGCATATCACTCCAGCGTACCAACCAAAGCGCAGCGTTATAAGCGCAAATTGGCTTCGGCTTACGAAAAAGTCAAGCTGGCGCAAAATGACCTGAGCGCAAGCCTGTTCGGCAACATGACCAAACCGGCGGCAAACAAAACCGGACATGACCGCAAGGTTATTGCCGAAAAGCGGATTGCCGAAGCCAAGGCTTCGCTGGCAAAAGCCAGAGCCGATGCCAAAGCCTGGCGGGAAGCTAAACTGGCCGAATATAGGAAAAACAAAACAAAGTAATTGCTAAACCGGCGATAATTTGCTAAACCGACCTTAACTTAAACGTTTGGGTCGGTTTCGTTTTAATGAATAGTTTATCGGAAGAATACGGATTATACTGGCAGCCGCTCGGCGGCAATAACATTGACCAAATCAGCGGGCATTCCTACCGTTATACCGACGTAACCGCCGACGGCCGGACAACAATAATCGTCGATCTCGGAAAATTTGACAATCATCAGGCGCTGGGAATCAAAAATTCAGCGGCCGCCGTTCCCGATATCCGGGCATTTCTCGGCGCAGGAAAAGATAGAGCCGCCGCGATTTTTTTGACACATTCGCACCCCGATCACCTTAACGGCATCGTTCATTACATCAAGGCCGGCTATTCGCTGCCGCCGCTGTACGCAGGCAAATATACCTTTATGATTCTGGAAGACCTGTACAGGGAGTTCGGCATTCCGAAATACAAAAGGCCCAAGCAAAACATTATCGACGACGGCAGTATAATCAGGACAGGCTCACTGGAAATCGAGGTGCTGTCGTCGTCCCATACCTGCTTTGACAGTTTCGGCTTTATCATCAGGACGCTAAACACGACCGTCTATCACAGCGGCGACATGAAAATCGACAGCAGCACCTATTTTCGCAAAGCAACCAACACCAAGCGCCTGAAACAACTGGCCGCAGACATAAAATTTGCCGTAACGGACTTTTACGGCATTTATGACGACGGCTATGCGGTTAAGGAAGTGACGACATTTAAGAAGCTGGTCTGCCTGATGAGAAAAAGCCGCAAAGGCAAAATCTTTCTCCCGGTTTATCCGACGCATCCGGAAATGTACATCATCGCTTTTCTGGCTGCGCTAAAACTTAAAAAAAACGTGATATTTTTTGGGAATCCTGATTTTTACAGCTACCTGCAGCGGATTATCGACTACGGCATTTCCTTTGACAAAATGGCCGGCAAACGCATTAAGGTTATTTACAATCATGACCGGGACGAAATCGCCAAACTGAAAGACAACTATGTGGTCATCGGCACCTATAACCATGTTTCACAGGCTTTTGACGCCAATGCTGAAAACTGTTTCGGCATCATTACAGCCAAAACGTTCTTTAATCCGCTCAAAGGGCAGCTGAACGCTCACAACATCAGCTTTACGGACGTTGACGCGGTTCCCGAACTGCAGGGTTTCGGACACGGTTTTCTGGGTGATTACGAATATCTGAACTTTATTTTGAACAGGCCGGTTTTTATTCCGACACATTGTCCGGTTTTTGTCATTGACAATTTTCGAGAGCTGGCGGCCTACATGAATATGAAACTGCTTCCAGACACGCCCCGTAACAATGAAATCTACCGGCTTAAAGGCAGCGAAGCCGTAAAGGTTTCCGCCCTGCCGGCAAAATGGCTGGTTGTTGTTTACAACGATGATTTTGCCTATCTGACCGAAGTCTTTCAAAAAGAAACGTCCGGAATGGGTTTTCTGAAAAGAACCATCAGTAACCGCCGTTGCCAGAAACGTTTCAAAATGTTTTTGCATCAGCGCCGCAAAGGCGCCTGCGAACTGCCGCCGAAAATCTTCCGGAAGCCTTTTGTTTATCGAGAGCTGCAATAAAGAGGAAAAAACATGAATATTTATAAAATTGAAAAAGAATATTTGATTCGGACTTATGAATGCGACCGGAACGAAAATCTGCGTCTGCTGACGTTAATGAACATTTTTCAGGACGTTGCCGACAGCCATGCCTCAGCGATGGGACTGGGGCTGGAATATTGTCTGAGCAAAGGCTTTGCCTGGGTTGGGTCCAACTACCATCTGCAAATTGCCCGGCTGCCCAAAATGCACGAAAAAATCAAAGTGCAATCATGGCCGGCCGTAGAAAAGAAACTCGGCGCCATTCGCGAATTTCTGGTACAGTCGGAAAACGGCGATACGCTCATTAAAGCCTCAAGCCAGTGGATTCTGATTGACGCCGCTCGGCGGAGGCCGATTGCCCTGCGGGAAAATCTGCCGATGTATCAGGTTATCGGGGAAAGGGTTATTGATACGGATTTTCCTAAAATATCAGAGCCGCAACGGATTGACGAAGCTGCGGAATTTTTTATTCGTTTTGATGATATAGACCTGAACAACCACGTCAACAACGCGGTTTATCCGCTTTGGGCGTCCGAAGCGGTCGGCATTGATTTCCGGGCTGCGCATACGCCGGCGGAAATTGAAGTTGCATTTAAAAAAGAGGGTTTATACGGCGAAGACATCCGGGTAGAAACCGAATTTGACAACCTGACGACAATTCACCGCATTAAGGCGACGGGAGACGGACGAGAGCTGGCAAGAGTCCGTATTTGCTGGATCGGGATTTAAACGCCAAAGAGAGCCGTTAAGGCTCTCTTTTTTGTTTCTTGTCAGCGGCTTTGGCAAAAACGCGCAAAATATTTTCCAGCTGACTTATTTTCTTACAAGGCCGGCCCCTCTTTCTGTCTTTCAGTTCAGCAAGAGCCGCGCCCGTTCTTTCCGCTTCGTCGGTCAGTTCTTCAGGCGTCAATACGCGAATCAGACCTTTAAGTTCTTCTGAAGACAGACCGCAGAGAAAACGGACGGCTCCGTTCTTAATGCCCAGCAGACTGCGGTAAGCCCCGGCAATATTCATTATATGCCGGTAATGTTCTCCGCAAATATAGCCCGACATTCCGCCAAACAGAAACAAAATTATGCCGAAAAGTTTAATATCAAGCGACGGCGAAAGGCTAAGCGCCAAACACAGTCCCGACAAACAGGCTATCCAGCCGCATGCCGCAAAAACCAGATATCTTTTCATGGCTACAAATATTTTTGTATAAACCGCAATATTCTGGCATAGTCAGCACGCAATTCGTCCTTCTGGTTTCGGAAAAGTTTCCGGTTGCCATCAAGACCGTTAAGCAGAAAAACGTATTTTCTGCGTTCTTCCCTCAGCTGCCGAACGGGCAGTGACCCGAAATACAAATCGAGCCGCGTATCGTTCTGAAGCCGCATATAAGCCGTGCCGTCATCCAGACCGAAATATTCGTAATGAGATTTCATGTCCCTGATTACATCATATGTCCGGTAAACAAGATAACTCAAAATACCGGAAACAGACATAAGAACGAAAGCGACAGCCGCCCGGGTCAAGTTCCCCAGACAGACAAATTTCAGCATAACGCAAAGCCCGACAAGCATCAGCGCCATACAAACCGTAAAGACGATAAAATACCTTTTCATAACTGCTAATTTTTAAGGGTTTATATTAAATTTAAGAACACGCGGAAAAACAGGCAGAATTATGCGAAGATAAATTCTCTCGGATAATAATACCTGTATTGATAATAAAAAATCTGGTTTTGAGTATATTCTCTTTTTTGTCTTTTGTCTATTTTTTATTTTTAAAGACCAAATTAAAAAAGCAGTTTTGAAAAACTGCTTTTTGCGGCCTATTCGGCGGAAAGATGTTCGTACAAAACTTTACAGCCAAGCAGAATCAGGATAATTCCGGCGGCAATTTCCAAGTATCTGGTCGGAACTTTTTTGAAACAGCAGTTAAGCTGAAAGCCGATTACGGCACAGACAAAAGTTATAATGCCGATAGCCGGCGCTGCAAACCAAATCGAAACATTCATAAAGTAGAGCGTAATTCCGGTTACCAAGGCATCGATACTGGTTGCCAGCCCAATCATCAGCAACACTTTAAACGTCAACTGCCGGCTCAGCTTACAAGGCTCATCCTCTCCGCTCAGGGCTTCGTCAATTACTTTCAATCCTAAAGCCAGAAATACGGCAAAAGCAATCCAATGGTCAATGCTTTCAATATACCCATGCACCAGATTTGTGCCATACCAACCGGCAACGGGCATGACAAACTGTCCCAAACCGGTGGCAGCTCCCAGACTTACGGCATTTCGCCAGCGATTTCTTTTTAGGATTAAGCCGTAAGAGAACGATACGACAAAAGCGTCCACGGCCAAAGCCAATCCCAACAGGACGACATCTATTCCACTCATTTCTTCATTCCGATAATTTACATACAGGCAAGGTGTATGCTAAAATTGAACTTTAGGCAAGAAAATTCTTAAATGAACATAAAAATCCCCGCAGGGAAAAACTGCGGGGTCTCCGGCTTTTATAAAAATAATTATTTCAGTATTATTATGTTTCCGGCAGCATTGCGGCCGCGATCGTCATAAATATCAAAGCTTACGACCTGTCCGTCAAACAGGCGGCGGAGACCGGTCTTTTCCAAAGCAGTAACATGAACGAATACATCTTTATTTCCGCCTTCCGGCTGAATAAATCCATATCCTTTTTTGGTATTGAACCACTTTACTGTACCTTTCATGTTCTTTTCCTTATAAAAAAATTAATCGTAATCACAATTCACGTTGCACTTACTGCTTAGTACGCGTTAATGTTATTAAATTATTACGATAAGTCAAGCCAATTTTTTGATTTCGCGTTCTTTTGTGACAAAAACAAATTGTCCCGGACTGGAAAGTCAGGGACAATTGTGCTGTTGTGAAATTTCCGATCACAACAATTTAAGATTACCAGCGGCGGATCTTCCGCGATCATCATAGATATCGAAGGAGACGCGCTGGCCGTCGAAGAGTTTTCTGATACCGATTTTTTCGAGTTGGGTAATATGGACGAAGACGTCTTTGATTTCGCCGTCCGGAGTAATAAAGCCATAACCTTTTTTGCAGTCAAACCATTTAACGTTACCTTGTTTCATAAACACACTCCTGGAATAAAAAATAAAATTAAAAAGAGATATAAGGATAAAAAAAGAATAATAACGTGAATGAGATTACGGAAGAGATTGTAAAGGAATGAGGAAGAAAGGCAATGAGCTATTTTTCGGGAGCAGGTATCGAATTTTTCGTACTCATTGCATTTTGTGCGCCCTTTAATTTTGTATACCTTCCTTGAGCCTCGCCATTTTTTGTCCGCAAAACATATAATGGAAAGCATGACCGCAAGAAAGCCGCCACAACGGCCGCAGAACGCCCTGCCGCAGCAAGGCCGGCCTTTTTCCGAAGCGAACCCAATCCGTCTCAGCGACGCAAAAAACCGGCCTGAACCGACCGGCATCTGTAAACAAAGTTTCTGAAGATCCGTTAAAAAAAAACCTCCTGCAAAAGCAGGAGGCTTAAAAACTTGCAATAAGAAGAATTCATTCCAGATGATGTTTAGAAGACCTGGCAGCGACCTACTCTCCCGTGCCTTAAGACAAAGTACCATGGGCGCAAAAGGGTTTAACGTCCGAGTTCGGAATGGGATCGGGTGGGACACCTTCGCTATTACCACCAGGTCATCTAAACACCATCTGAAAGAATTAGAACCAAATCTGTGGAGCAGATTATTTATACGTTAAAAAATCAAGCCAATCAGACTATTAGTATCAGTTAGCTAAACACATTGCTGCGCTTACACACCTGACCTATCAACGTGGTGGTCTACCACGGTCTTAATTGGGATACCTTGTTTTGAGGTGGGTTTCCCGCTTAGATGCATTCAGCGGTTATCCCGTCCATACTTAGCTACCCAGCGTTGCTCCTGGCGGAACAACTGGTACACCAGAGGTATGTTCATCCCGGTCCTCTCGTACTAAGGACAAATCCTCTCAAGTATCCTACACCCACGGCAGATAGGGACCGAACTGTCTCACGACGTTCTAAACCCAGCTCGCGTACCACTTTAATCGGCGAACAGCCGAACCCTTGGGACCTTCT
>OLYB01000127.1_pt1 | contig 75655 bp, 75 predicted proteins | sample 1674481 | NCBI WGS metagenome assembly OLYB01 (sample SAMEA103958167, study PRJEB25191) | human gut metagenome
CGATGCTTTTTGGAGCTGGTGGTGTGACTCGAACACATGACCTGCTGATTACGAATCAGCTGCTCTACCGACTGAGCTACACCAGCGCATTCGTTCAAATGCAAATCGAAGTATAGCACAAAGATTTTTTCGCGTCAAGCGATTTTTCAAACTTTTTGAAAGGCGGCGGCAAAGCCGCCGCTTTTTCATTCTTTTCGCCGTCTGCGGCGGATGCGGTTGATGTGGCGCTCGAAGTCGCCGCTGCCGATGAGCTCGGCAAGCACATACTGCTCGAAGACCGGCACGGTGCAGGAATAGAATCCCACCTCGCGCCGAAACTGCTCGGAGAGCGCGGGCGGCAGCACCATGTAGCCCACGCGCATCGACGGCGCGATGGTCTTAGAGAACGTATTCATGTAGATGACCGAGCGCTCGGGTTCGAGGGCGAAGAGCGTATCCTCGCTCTTGCTCGACACGCTGAATTCCGAATCGAAGTCGTCCTCGACGATGTAGCCGCCGCGCTCCTCCGCCCAGCGGAGATATTCGCGGCGTTTGCCCGCGCTGGCGGTCACCAGACTCGGGAAGCTGTGGAAGGGCGTAACGTGCAGCACCGTCGCGCTCGCGCGGGTGAGCTCATCGGAGCGGATGCCGTCGCTGCCGAGGCGCAGCATCTCGCACGTGACGCCGTGCGCCTGATACACCCTGCGGATCTTGTCGTAAGACGGGTCTTCGAGCGCAAACACGCGCTCGCGCCCCAAAAGCTGCACGATGAGTCCGTAGAGGTATTCCGCGCCCGAGCCGATCACGATCTGTCCCGGCTGGACGCTGATGCCGCGCGAGCGGGAGAGATACGCCGCAATGGTGCCGCGCAGCTCGGCGCAGCCGTTGTTCGGCGACTTGACGAGAATACTCTCGCCGTACTCGCTGAGTACACGCCGCATCGTCTTGGCGAGCGACGGGAACGGAAATTCATCCTCCGTCCCGTGAGAAACGGTCGTGCGGCGCTCGGTCTCCGTCTCGGAGACCGGGAAGCAGTCCGCCGCGGCGAAGCTCACGAAAAAGCCGCTGCGCTCGCGGGATTCCAAATACCCCTCGTCGCATAGGATCGCCAACGCATGCTCGACTGTGATGACACTCACGCCTGTCTCTGTTGCGATCAGGCGCTTGCTGGGCATTTTCGTTCCCAGCGGGTAAACACCGCTGACGATGTCGCGCCGCAGCTGGTGATAGAGCTGTAAATACGCGCTCTGCGCGGCGGATTTGTCGATGTGATAGTGCATAGAGCTTACTGCTTCTCGTCCGGCGCGGTAGGCTCAGCGGCGGCTTCTTCCGCCTCCGTTGTCTGCTGCACACGCTTGACAAACAGATTCGACCCGTCGGCCTTTTTGACCTTGAACTGATAGACGAGGATCCCTGCGCACACGAGCACCATCACGAGCGACAACGCCTGCGACACGCGGATGCGCTGACCAAACAGCGTCCAGTGGAAAAGATACAGACTGTCGGTGCGCAGCCCCTCGATCCAGAAACGGCCGAGACCATACCAGATGAAGTAAAAGCAGGTGTTCTCCCCGTCGAAGCGGCGGGCGCGGGACACAACAAAATAGAGCAGCAGCAGACCGATCACATTCCACAGGCTCTCATAAAGAAACGTAGGGTGTACGTCCATATACGTCGTGGCCGACGTCCAGAGCCGCATGCGCCAGGGAAGCTCCGTCGCCGCGCCGAAGGCCTCTCTATTCATAAAGTTGCCCCAACGGCCGATGGCCTGCCCAATGAAAAGTCCCTGCACGCAGCAGTCCGCCAGCGCCCAGAAGGAGATCTTGCGGCGGCGGCTGAAAAGATACGCCGTCAAAAAGCCCGCAATGACGCCGCCGTAGATGGCAAGGCCGCCGTCCCAGATGCGGTAGGTCGACGACCAGTTGATCGAGCCGTCGCTCCCGCGAAACAGGTCGAGGTAGAAAAGCACATAGTAAATGCGCGCACCGATGATGGAAAACGGGATGACCCAGAGCACCGTGTCGATGACATTGTCCTCGGTCAGGCCGTATTTGTGCGCCTGCTTCATGCAGAAATAGAGTCCCAGCAGCATGCCCGCGGCGATGATGATGCCGTACCAGTAGATGCCGTTGCCGATGTTCAATGCCTTGGACGGCACGGTGAACTGCCAGTCGCCGAAAAGGCCGGGAAAGCTGATGGGCGCGTCGGAAAAGCTCATGGGATCGTTATCCTTCTTTCTTGGGTTCGATGATGGAGATGGCGCGGCGGCTGTCCGTCAGGTTTTTGCGCAGGAAGCGCTCGACATCCGCTTTTTCGATGCTCGCGTACGCCTCGGGGAACCGGAGCGCATCGAAGCCGCGGAAGTAGCCGTCCGCCATGGAGATGGCGATATTTTCAAACGAGTTGAGCGCGCGCAGCGTCGCGCCAAAGCTCGCGCGGCGGATCTGCTCAAAAAAGTCAGGGTCGATGCCCTCGCGCGCGAGGCGCTGCGCCTCTTCCAAGATCGCGTCGCTCACCTGCTGCGGCTGCTCGCTCTCGCCGCCCGCGCACAGCACCGCGACGCCCGGGAGCTGGTCAAAGCCGCCGCCAAAGCTCGAATTGATGAGTCCCTCGTCGTAAAGGTGCTGGTAGAGCGGCGACGAATCGCCGAGCAGCACGTCGCTCGCCATCTCGCCGATGAGCGACTGGCGCAGGAGGTCGCCCTCGTTCGTCTCGCACTTAAAGCCGACTAAAAACTGCGGCAGCGCGACCTCCATCTGCGTGACGGTCTCCTTCTGCGCGGCAGCGCCGTCCTCTTTCTCGCCATAGCAGCGCGCGATCTCCTCACCGCGCTCGCGGGGCAAGACCTCCTCGGCCAGTGCGATCACCGTGTGGGGATCGACGTTGCCAACAACGCACAGCGCCATATTGGACGGACAGTAGAACGCGTGGTGGCAGTCGTACAGCGTTTCCGCCGTGATGCCTGCGATGCTCTCGACCGTGCCGGCGATGGGCACGCGCGCGGGCGACGAGCGGTACAGGCAGGCAAGGAGCCTTTCGTAGACCTGCCAGTCGGGCGAATCCTCGACCATGCGGATCTCCTGACCGATGATGCCGCGTTCCTTTTCCACGCTTTCGTCCGTAAAGTACGGAACGGAGACAAACGAGAGCAGGATGCGCAGGTTTTCTTCAAAATGCTCGGTGCAGTCAAAGTAATAGCCCGTCATCGCGTTGGAGGTAAAGGCGTTCGGCTCTGCGCCGTTTTGCGAGAGTACCTGTAGGGCGTTGCCGTCCTTCGTGTCGAACATCTTGTGCTCTAAATAGTGCGCAATGCCCGCGGGCGTGTCGCACTTTTCGCCGTTTCGGATGAACTGCATGTCCATCCCACCGTAGCGCGTGGCGAAAAAGGCGTATTTTTTGCGGTGCTGGGGCTTGGGGACGATGAATACCTTCAAGCCGTTCGGCAGCGTCTTTTCCAGGACCGTTTCCCCGATGCGGGGGTAGCTTTTCTCATTCATCCTTGCTGTCCTCCCCTGTCAGGAAATACACCGTGTCAAGCGTCATGCTCTGCGCGGCCTCGGCGATGCGCTCGTTCGTCACGGCGCGCAGCGCCGCGATGAGCTCATCCGCCGTCTCGCGGATGCCCGTGGCCGCCTGACCGAGGGCGTTTTCCTCCATGCGGCCCGCGCTGTCGCCGCGCGATTCGAGCGACGCGATCAGGCACGCTCTCGCGCCCTCGACCTCCCATTCCTCAAATTCGCCGCGCTGCACGCTTGCAAGCTGGGCAAGAATTTCACGCTTAGCGGTCTCCACATCCCTGCACTCAATGCCGGACGAGACCGTCACGATGCCCTTGGAGCGGTGATAGGCGGAAGAAGCATAATAGCAGAGGGACAGCTTTTCACGCACATTCAAAAAGAGCTTGGAATTGCTGTACCCGCCGAAAATCAAATTTGCCAGCATCATCGCAGGCGCGTCGTTCGTCGACGCGCGCCAGCCCATCGAGAGCTTTCCCTGCGTCACATCCATGCGCTCGGTGATCTCGCGCGGCGTCTCCGGCGCGTTTTTCTTCTCCGCGATGACCGGCGGCACAACACGCCCGCGCTGAAGCGGCGCAAACGCGCGGGAGATGGCCTCCTCCACGCGCTCGCGCTCGGCGCTGCCGCAGTAGAAGAGCTCTAAGTGCGCGGTGGAGAGTAACTCCTGATAGTAGCGGAAGAGCGTCTGGTTCGTGATCTTCTCAACGCGCGCGATGGAGCCGAACTTGTCCACCCCGTAGCGCTCGCCACGGCACATCTCCTGAAGTAAGCGCAGGTCTGCGTAGTCGCGCTTGTCGTTGATGATGCCGCGGATGGCGTCGATGAGGTTCTGCTTCTCGCTTTCAACATAGTCGTTCAAAAAGCGGCCGTTGCGCGTCACGGGGTCGAGCAGCAGCTCGCCCAAGAGATCGCACATCGGCTCGAGCAGCTTTTCTCCTCCCGGGACAAATTCCTCGTCGATGAAGCTCGCGGCAAAGCCGATGCACTGGTTCTCGCCCTTTTTGCGTACCGTGCAGCCGATGGACGAGCCGTAGAGCAGGTCGAGCGCGGTGGAAAGTGCGCGCATATCGGGGTGCGACATCGTGCCGCGGCGCAGCACGCTCGGCAGCAGCGCGCCAAAGCTCGCCGTTTTTTCGTTGATCGGCGTGATGAGCTGCACGCTCAGCGTCCCCGTCTTGAATTTATCCGAGCGCACATAGTCGAGGTTCACCTCGGGTGCGATCTCAAGTCTGACCGGTTCCATCACGGATTCCTCCTGTGGTCATTTTTCAGAATTTGTCCTTAGGATACCACGAAACTGTGAACAATTCCACTCTTTTCTGCTTACACCGCACTTTCCGGCGCAAAAACGGAAGAATTTTCTGCTCGCATGACGTTTTTCTTGCGATTTTTCCTTGACAATTTTGATAAAATCATGTAAACTGATTCATGTTGTAAAGGTATAAAACTTTACATAAGAATCTGCACAAGGAGGAACTTCCCGTGAAAAACCAGACCTTTCGTATGACGATGCTCTTCGACTTTTATGGGGAGCTTCTCACCGACCGCCAAAAGGAATTCTACGATCTCTACTATAACGAGGACCTGTCGCTCTCCGAAATTGCCGAGAACTACGGCATCTCCCGCCAGGGCGTGCGCGACGTCATCGTGCGCGCGGAGAACTACATGACCGAGATCGAAGACAAGACGGGGCTCATCAAGCGCTTCATGCAGCTTCAGCCCCACGTGGAAAAGATCACGGACGCGGCCGAGCAGATCAAGCAGCTCAACTTCCGCCGGTATGAGGACCGCCAGCTCGAAGAGCTTGCCGGCGTGATCGAGGCCGAGGCGGCGGCACTCAAGGAGTAATTCATCCATGGCATTTGAAGGACTGAGCGAAAAGCTCAACGCCACATTCAAACACCTGCGCGGTAAGGGCCGCCTGAGCGAAGAGGACATCAAGCTCGCAATGCGCGAGGTGCGCCTGGCGCTCCTCGAAGCAGACGTGAGCTACAAGGTCGTCAAGGACTTTGTCAAGACCGTGTCCGAGCGCGCTGTCGGCGCCGAGGTGCTCGACAGCCTGACGCCTGCTCAGCAGGTCATCAAGATCGTCAGCGAAGAGCTCACCGCGCTCATGGGCGGTGCCAACGCGAAGCTGACCTTCGCCTCCAAGCCGCCGACGGTTGTCATGATGGTCGGCTTACAGGGCGCCGGTAAGACGACGAACGTTGCCAAGCTCGCGGGCTACTTCCGCAAGCAGGGCCACCGTCCGCTGCTCACCGCGTGCGACGTGTACCGTCCCGCGGCCATCACGCAGCTGCAGGTCGTCGGCAAGCAATTAAATATCCCCGTTTTTGAAATGGGTCAGATCGACCCCGTTCAGATCGCACAGGAGTCCGTCAAGTACGCCGGCGACCACGGCAACGACATGGTCTTCCTCGATACCGCAGGCCGCCTGCACATCGATGAAGCGCTGATGGACGAGCTCAAGCGCATCAAGGCCGCCGTCAAGCCGACCGAGATCCTGCTCGTCGTCGACGCGATGACCGGTCAGGACGCCGTGAACGCCGCCACCGCCTTTGATGAGGCACTCGGCATCGACGGCGTCGTGCTCACGAAGCTCGACGGCGACGCCCGCGGCGGCGCAGCCCTCTCGATCCGCGCGGCGACCGGCAAGCCCATCAAGTTCATGGGCACGGGCGAAAAGCTCGACATGATCGAGCCCTTCCACCCCGACCGCATGGCGCAGCGCATCCTCGGCATGGGCGACGTGCTGTCGTTCATCGAGCGCGCCGAGCAGAGCATCGACGAGGAGAAAGCGAAAAAGCTCGAAGAAAAGCTCAAAAAGAACCGCTTCACCCTCTCTGATTATTACGACCAGCTCGTCCAGCTCAAGAGCATGGGCAGCTTTGAACAGCTCGCGGGCATGATGCCCGGCCAGCTCGGAAAACAAATGGCAAATGCCGAGCTTGACCCCAAGATGATGGCGCACACCGAGGCGATCATCCTCTCGATGACACCCTACGAGCGCGAGAATCCCGCGGTGCTCGGCGCCAGCCGCAAAAAGCGCATCGCCGCTGGCTGCGGACTCGAGGTTGTGGACGTCAACCGCCTGCTCAAGCAGTTTGAGATGATGCAGAGCATGATCAAGCAGGTCACGCGCGGCGGCAAGATGCCAAAGGGCATGGGCGGCTTCGGCGGCGGCCGGATGCGCGGTTTCGGGCGCAAAAAACGCTTCAAGTAATTTCTGTTGATAAGTGCACAAGCATTTCATCATAATACAAAATCATTTACATTATTTTTGGAGGTAGTAACCATGGTTAAAATTCGTCTGCGCAGAATGGGCGCCAAGAAAGCTCCTTTCTATCGTGTTGTCGTCGCTGATTCCCGTTATCCCCGCGACGGCCGCTTCATCGAAGAGATCGGCACCTACAATCCCTGCGTCTCCCCCGCCGAGATCAAGATCGACGCTGAGCGCGCTCAGGAGTGGATCAAGACCGGCGCTCAGCCCACCGACACGGTCCGTGCGCTGCTGAAGAAAGTCAACGCGCTGTAAGACCCGGGGTGCAAGAAATGAAAGACTTGCTGCTCTACATCGCCCGCAGCCTTGTTGAGCATCCCGATGACGTCACCGTCACGGAGAAGCAGGGCGCGGACGAGCTTACGTTGGAGCTGCGCGTCGCACCTGACGATATGGGCAAGGTCATCGGCCGTCAGGGCCGCATTGCCAAGGAGATCCGCACGGTCGTCCGTTCCTATGCTCAGCGCACCGGCGTAAAGGTGTCTGTCGACATCGTAGACTGAACTGCAAAAACGTTCCCGAGAAGCTCTCGGGAACGTTTTTTATTCTTGCCATCCCCCGCCGATTCCGCTATACTGGATGGATAGAACAAAACAAAGGAGCATGACAATGGGTCTCTTTTCCAAAAAGAGCGCGCCGCAGCCGAGCGCGCGCCCGGAATATATTGAGGTCGGCCAGATCGTGAACACGCACGGCGTGCGCGGCGAGGTCAAGGTACAGCCTTGGGACGTGAGTCCCGAGCTTCTGTGCGGGTTCAAAACGTTCTACATGGACGGCGCGCCCTTCCGCCCGACGAGCAAGCGCGTGCAGGGCGACATGGTGCTCATGAAGCTGCCCGAGGTTGACGACATGGATGCTGCCGCCGCGCTCAAGCGCAAGGTGCTCTCCATCCGCCGCAATGATGTCCAGCTCAAGCCCGGCGAGCACTTCGACGCCGAGATCATCGGCATGAACGTCTACAACTACTTCCCCCACACGTATATCGGCACGGTGGTGGACGTGCTCTCCTACCCCGCCCACAAGCTCTACAAGGTCAAAGGCGAGGAGAAGACCTATCTCATCCCCGCGGTGAAGGATATCTTCATCACGGACATTGACGAGGATGCGCGTGAGATCAGCGTGCACATGATCGAGGGGTTAGAGACCGATGAGGATTGATATTTTAACACTCTTCCCCGCTTCGGTCGACGCGATGATGAACGTCAGCATCCTTGGCCGCGCGCAGGAGCGCGGCTACATCACGATCAAGACGCACCAGATCCGCGACTACACGACGAACAAGCAGATGCAGGTCGACGACTACCCCTACGGCGGCGGGCGCGGCGCGGTGATGCAGGCCGACCCCTTATACCGCTGCTGGGCACACGTGTGCGAGGAGGCGGGCAGCCGCGGGCATACGATCTACCTCTCCCCCTGCGGGCGCACATTCACGCAGAGCGTGGCGCGTGAGCTGAAGGACAAGTATGACCACCTCATTTTAGTCTGCGGCCACTACGAGGGCATTGACCAGCGCTTTATCGACGAGTGCGTGGACGAAGAGCTCTCGATGGGCGACTTCGTCGTCACAGGCGGCGAAATTCCCGCCATGGCCGTGACGGACGCCATCTGCCGCATGGTTCCGGGCGTGCTGCCCGAGGAGGAATGCTTCACCGAAGAGTCCCACTGGGCTGGGCTTTTGGAGTATCCGCAGTATTCCCGCCCCGATGAATGGCGCGGCCGCCGCGTGCCGGACGTGCTGCTCTCCGGCCACCACGAAAACGTGGCCAAATGGCGCAAAAAGGAGAGCTACAAGCGCACAATGCTCCGCCGCCCTGACATGTGGGCACAGTTCGACGAAAAGCAGCTCAAAACAAAGAGCGAGAAAAAAGTCCTCGCCGAAGCCAAGGCCGAAGCAGAAGCCATCCGCGCCGCGGAGGTGAAGAAGGCCGAGGAAAGCGACACCGAAACAACTGTTGAGTAACAGCTCGCACTATCTGCGCAAGGCAAGACGAACGGTCAATCGACTTCATTTGCCGCCCGCAGGCGGCAAAGTATTTTGATCCGTCGCGGAGGACGACACGCGCGTCCGCAGCGACACTTTGCAGGAAATGGTGCGGTGAGCACCATTTCCTGAAGCTCTCTCATCAAGAAGCAGCTTCGCTGCTTTTTGATGAAGTAAAAAAGCGGAACAGCCTAAGCTGTTCCGCTTTCTTTATGTACTTTTACGCGATGCGCTTCGCGCCGACGTAGCGGGAAGCATAGTAGCTCGCGGACAGGCTGTCGATCATGACCTTGCCAACGCTGTAGCGCGCGTGGATGATCTGACCATTGCCGATGTAGATGCCGACGTGGCCGATGGCGTGTGAGGAATCCGAGAAGAACACCAGATCACCGGGCTGCAAGTCGGACTTGGCGACGGCGTAGCCGCAGTTCTTATACTGGGCGGTCGCCGAGTGCGGCAGGGAGTAGCCGAGCTGCGCGTAGAGATACATCGTGAAGCCCGAGCAGTCAAAGCCGTTGGGGGACGCGCCGCCGGAGCGGTAGCGCGTGCCGAGGAAGGGCATCGCCATGGAGACGACCTTCGCGCCCACCGTGCCGTCGAGGTCGGCAGGATCGCGCAGATATTCACCGAGCAGCCAGCCGGTCGTCGAGTCGAACGTGACCTGATACCAGCCGTTCGACTCACCGACGACGGTGACCTGCTTGCCGCTGACCACCTGCGTGATCTTGTCGTAATTCGTGCCGGGGCCCGTGCGCACGTTGATCGTGCCGCCCGTGACGACCATGGAGACGGTCTCGGTCTCGCTCACGTCTTCCTTGGCGTCAGCCTTGTCTTCAAGCTCTGCCTGCATTTCATCGAGCTTGGCGAGCTCTTCTTCGTTTGCGCTCTCGGTCTGGACGGATTCCGTCAGCACGGTCACGCGGTCAACGAGGTTGCGGATCGAACCGTCGTAAGCAGCCTGCGCCGAAGAGAGCGGCGCGAGCAGGCTGACGGAGAGAATGCCCGAAAGCAGGAACGATAAGCATCGTGAATGGTTTCTCATAGTGGAGTCATCCTTTCGTGAATAAAATCAGGGGGCTGCGCGGCGGCTATTTACATCTTGCCGCTCAGCGCGCGCTCAAGCCAGATGGAGGCAAATTCCATCGCCTCGCCGAGGCTTCCTTTTTCCGTCGAGCGGACCACACGGTCGCGCGAACGGAGGCTTGCGTCCGTCATCTGCAGCTGAATGGAAACGCGCTTGGCAAGCGTGATATCCTTGAGCGGCGTGGTATCCAACACCTGCATCATCACGATATATTTATCCGCCATCGAGCCGTAGTAGATGAGATTATCCACACGGCGCAGCGGGTGTCCGCGGTAAACGAGACCTTCCGTAGCTTCTGCCATCTGACTCACTCCTGTCCTTGTAACCAATTTGTAACTTTGTAACCGTTTTGTAACTTTTTGCAGTATAGCATTTTTTGCCCCCCTTGTCAATAAAAGTGGGGCGAAAAAATGCAACAAACCCTCGGAGGCCGCGTTCACGGTCTCCGAGGGTCGTTATTTTGACGGTTTTCGCTTACTTTCCGAGGTAGCTGCGCACAAGCGTTTGCAGCAGCTCGTCGCGATCCAGCTTGCGAATCAGCGTGCGGGCGTTGTTATGGTTCGTGATATAGGTGGGGTCCTCCGACAGGATGTAGCCCACGATCTGGTTGATGGGATTATAGCCCTTATCCTCCAGCGCGGCATAAACGGTGGTCAGAATATGACGGATCTCAGCGTCCTTTTCCTGCGCAACATTAAACTTTCGGGTAAATTCTTCCATTGGGAGAGTCCCTCCTTTCCATGCAGACAGTATAGCAACGCAATTTTGAAAAGTAAAGAGAGCGCTGTCAACTGTAACCAAATCGTAATGTTTCCTTAAGGAATTCTCAGCGAAGCACCGCGTTGTGGTCGGCCTTGAGGGCGGCGAGGATGGACTGGACGTCCTCGTCCGCCTCTTCGCCGGTCAGGCTGCGGTCATCCGCGCGCAGAACGAGGTTGAACGCCACGCTCTTCTTGCCGATGGCCACGCCGGGGCCGCGGTAAATATCGAACAGCGACACATCCTTGAGAAGGCCCTTCGCGCCGCGGCGGATGCTCTCTTCGAGCGCGCCGACCGTGACGGCCTCGTCGCACACGACGGCGATGTCGCGCGTGACGGCGGGGAACTTCGGAAGCGGCTGGTAGACAGGGATGTCGCCGCGCTTTTCATACATCGCATCGAAGCTCAGCTCTGCGGTGTAGACCTCGGTGTCCATGCCGTAGTTCGCCGCGACGAGCGGATGGATCTGGCCGAACACGCCGAGATACGTCTCGCCCGCATACACCTTCGCGCAGCGGCCGGGGTGGTAAGAATCGTTGTCGGTGCAGGCGACGTATTTGACATCCGTGATGCGCAGCTCGTGCAGCAGCGTCTCGATGCCGCCCTTGAAGGAGAAGAAGTCCACGCCGTCGCCGTAAGCGCCGAGGGAGAGGTACTTCGGCTCGTCAGCAAGGCCATCCTCGCGCGGCAGGTAAATTTTGCCGAGCTCATAGAGGCGGGCGGACTTGTTGCGGTAGCTGTGGTTGCGGGCAATGATCTCGAGCATGCTCGGCAGGATCGTCGTGCGCATGATGGAGGTATCCTCGCCCAGCGGGTTCAAAATCTTCAGGGAGTTGCGCAGCGAGGAATCCTTCGGCATGCGGATCTTATCGTAATAGGTCGGGCTGATGAAGGAATAAGTGATGATCTCATCGTAGCCCAGCGCGCGCACAGCGCCGCCGATGGCGCGGTCGAAGCGCTGCTGCTCGCTAAAGCCGCCGCGCGTGGTCTCGCCGCGCATGAGCGTGCAGGGAATCTTATTGTAGCCGTAGAAGCGCGCGACCTCTTCAGCAATGTCGCTGTAATGCTCGACGTCGCCGCGCCAGGACGGCACGTAGATGTCGTCGCCATTCAGGATAAAGCCGAGGGAGACAAGAATTTCGCGCATCAGGTCTTCGCTGAGTTCCGTGCCGAGCAGGGCGTTGATCTTGTCGGGTTCGAGCTTGACGACCGTGGGGGCCTTTTCCTTGGCGACCACGTCCATCACGCCGTCGACGACCTCGCCGCAGCCGAGCAGCTCCACGAGCTCGCAGGCACGCTCGACGGCCTTGATGGTGTTCATCATGTCGAGGCCCTTTTCATAGCGGGAGGAGGCGTCGGTGCGCATGCCGAGGGCGCTGGCCGTGCGGCGCACGGAAACGCCGTTGAAGTTAGCGGACTCAAAGAGCACCATCGCCGTGTCGCCGACGATCTCGCTGTTCGCGCCGCCCATGACGCCCGCGACGCAGACGGGCTTGTGCTCGTCGCAGATGCAGAGCATGTTCTCCGTCAGCTTGCGCTCGTTGCCGTCGAGCGTCTGGATGGTCTCGCCCTCGCGCGCGGTGCGCACGATGATGTGGCCGCCTTCGACGCAGCTGAAGTCAAATGCGTGCATCGGCTGGCCGTATTCGAGCATCACATAGTTCGTGATATCGACGATGTTGTTGATGGGGCGCACGCCGCTGTTGCGCAATCTCTCGCGCATCCAGCGCGGAGACGGTGCAATTTTGACGTTTTTCACCATGCGCGCGGTGTAGCGCGGGCAGAGGTCGCCGTCCTCAATGTCGATGTCGACAAGGTCGGCGATGCTGCCGCCGCAGCCGTGCGGCTCGGGCGTGTGCAGCTTAAGGGGGCGCTTGAACGTCGCGCTCGCCTCGCGGGCAAGGCCGATGACGGAAAGGCAGTCGGGGCGGTTCGGCGTGATCTCAAACTCGACGATGGAATCGTCAAAGCCGAGGATGTGCGCCATGTTGAGGCCCGGCTCGGCGTCCTCTTCCTGCAAAACGAAGATACCGTCGGCGATGCAGTGAGGGAACTCCTTCTGCTCGGCGTGCAGGTCTTCGAGCGTGCAGATGGTGCCGCTCTTCGTGTTGTACGCGACGAGGTCGCCCTCGTGGAGGTTCGAGCAGACAGTCTTCGCCGCACGGGTGACTGTGCCGTCGTTCACGCGAACGTCGTAGCCGCCGTCCGTGCTCTCCACCGCCTCGACGCGGCCGCAGAGCACAGGGCCGTAGACCTTGTCGCCGGGCTTGATGTCAGCGGGGATGGAGGGCTTCGCGGGGTCGATGGGATGATAGTCGTTCAGAAGCGCCGCGGGCGTGATGACGGCATAGGGGAAGTCATGCTCCGCCGTCATGCCAAGCTCCTTGAGCGAGCAGAGCATACCGTCGGACTCTACGCCGCGCAGCTTGCCCTTTTCGATCTTCACGCCGCCCGGCAGATGCGCGCCGTGCAGCGCTGCGGGGACATAGTCGCCCACATGGATGTTCCACGCGCCGGTAACGATCTGCACGGGCTCGGCCTGACCGACGTCGATCTGGCAGACCCACATGTGGTCGGAGTTTTCATGGCGCTTCATCTCGAGAATTTTGCCGACGACCACGTTCTTGAGGTTTTCGTCAGGACGCTCGATGGTCTCGACCTTCGAGCCGGAGAGCGTCATCTCGTCGTTGAATTCCTTATCGGTGATATCCTTGAGGTCAACGAATTCGTTGAGCCAATTACGGGATAGGATCATATTTGTATCCTCCTAAGAAGTAACAATCAAATTTCGTTTTTTGTGACGACATGCGCGTCACAAAAAACACCGCTCAGGGTGCAAGCGTGCGAGCAAAGCGAGTGCGGCGCAGCACCCTGCGAAAGAGATCGCAGAAAGCGGCTCGCCGCTTTCGCGAGGAATATTAGAACTGTTCGAGGAAGCGGACATCGTTCTCGAAGATCAAACGCAGGTCGCTGATCTTGAAGTGGCCGAGCGCCAGACGCTCAAGGCCCATGCCGAACGCCCAGCCGGAATAGACCGTGGAGTCGATGCCGCAGCCCTCGAGGACCTTCGGGTGGATCATGCCGGCGCCGAGCACCTCTATCCAGCCCTCGCCCTTGCAGGTGGGGCAGCCTGCGCCGTGGCACTTGTGGCACTGAATGTCCATTTCGCAGCTCGGCTCGGTGAACGGGAAGTGATGGGGGCGGAAGCGCGTGACCGTGTGCTCGCCGTAGAGCTGGCGCACGACCTCGTTGAGCGTGCCCTTGAGGTCCGCCATCGTAATGCCCTTGTCGATGGCCATGCCCTCGATTTGGTGGAACATGGGCGAGTGCGTGGCGTCGACCTCGTCCTTGCGGTACACGCGGCCGGGGGCGAGAATGCGGATGGGCAGCTCGCGCGTCTCCATCGCGTGGATCTGCATCGGAGAGGTCTGCGTGCGCAGAAGGATCGAGCTGTCCTCGGTGAAATAGAACGTGTCGCTCCACTCGCGGGCGGGGTGGCCCTCTTCCACGTTGAGCTTCGTGAAGTTGTACTCGGCAAGTTCGACCTCGCGGTCTTCGAGAATTTCAAAGCCCATGCCGACGAAGATGTCCTTGATCTCGTCGAGCACCTGATACATCGGGTGCTTCACGCCGATCTTTTCCTGCTTGCCGGGGATGGTCACGTCCACGGCCTCGGACTTGAGCTTGAGCTCCATGGCCTTGTCGGCGAGCTCTTTCGTCTTTTCCTCGATGTTCGCTTCGAGCTTGGCACGCACGTCGTTGGCGAGCTGCCCGATCACGGGGCGCTCTTCGGCGCTGAGCTTGCCCATCTGCTTCAAAACGGCGGTCAGCTCCCCCTTTTTGCCAAGGTAGCGGACGCGCAGTGCTTCGAGGTCCTCCGCCTTGCCGGCGTCGGAGATCGCATCGAGCGCCGCCTTGCGGATCGCTTCCAGTTGTTGTTTCATATCATTTCTCCTTTTCAGGTAAAAATTTGCAGAATTTCAAAAATCGGCGGCAGGGGCAAAAAAATAGTCTTTCCTCCCGACACTCTCGGGACGAAAGACTTTCTTCCGCGGTACCACCCTGATTCGCACCCAAAGGCGCGCGCTCGTTGCCCGTAACGGGGGCTGACCGGCCGCGCATTTCCTCGCGGCTGCTCGGGGGCGAACCAAGCGACATCCCGCAGACCGGCTCCCAGCCGCCGACCAGTCCTCTCTACGCGGAACAAACACGCTATTTTCCCTTTCACAGCATTTGTCTAAGTGGTACTTATATCACAGAAAAAAGGAACTTGCAAGTGGGAATTTGCCCCTTGCCGGCAAAAAAGCGGCAAAAGCGCAAAATATCGCGCATTTTCCTCTGCACACTCCCCTTTTCCTGCCCAAAACGCGGAAAAGCCGCACTTTACAACGTGCAAAAACGTGATATACTATAATAGTTGTTTATAAACCCACCGTGGCTGCTCTCGCAGCCGGATAAGGAGAACGATCATGGACGAAAGAAAGCGTCTTTACAAGTCCCGCAACAACAAGATGATCTGCGGCGTCTGCGCAGGCATCGCAGACTACTTCAACATTGACCCGTCGATCGTGCGCGTGCTCTGGGCGGTCCTCGCTCTGGCCGCCGGTACCGGCGTGCTCGCCTATATTGCCTGCGCGATCATCCTGCCCGAGGGCGACACCGAGGTCTGACCGCTTGACAATCCGCGCAAAAAAGATATACTAAATCCTGTTTGCCGCGCGAAACGGCAGAAAAAGATGTAAAACGCGAAGGGAGCTTCCTTTTATGGCGACTTATCCGATGCATGTCGCGGGTCTTGACCGCGACTTTCCCATCTGCAAGGTAACGGACGATCTTTATATCGGTGCTTTCATCATGTTCGGTGATGCGGAGCTGACCGTGCGCTGCGCAGAAGAGCTCTTGAAGCTCGCCGAGGGCATCGACTACGATTACCTCTTCACCGCCGAGGCAAAGTCCATCCCCCTCATCCACGAGATGGCGCGCCAGAGCGGCGCGAAAAAGTATTTTATCGCGCGCAAGGGCCCCAAGGTCTACATGCCCGACCCCATTTCCGTGGAGGACAAGTCCATCACCACCGTCGCCCAGCAGAAGCTTTTCCTCGGCTCTGACGATGCAGACCTCATCCGCGGCAAGAAGATTTTGCTCGTCGACGATGTCATCTCCACGGGCGGCTCGCTCAAGGCGATGGAAGCACTCGTCGAAAAGGCGGGCGGCACCGTTACGGGCCGCATGGCCGTTCTCGCCGAGGGCGGCGCAGCCGACCGCAAGGACATCCTGTTCCTTGAAAAGCTGCCCGTCTTCAACGCCGACGGCAGCGTGAAGTAAAAAGATTCAATCCCAGAAGCGCAAAGCGCCTTTCAAAGAGCTTTCTTTGAAAGGCGCTTTCTCTGTTATTCGGTGATCTCCTCGCAGACCGTCGGCGATGTAGGGCTTGCTTCGGCCTCCGGTGCTGTTCTTAGTCCGCTCAAACCGCGGCGGCAGAGCACGCAGCCCGCCGCGCATACGGCGGCCATGACGGCAAGGAACTGCCACTTCTCCGCAAAACCGCCCAAAAGCCCCAGCGGGTCGTTCATTGCGTTGAACGCGGCGTGCGCGGCGATCGTGGGCAGGATGCTCCCCGTGCGATAGCAAATATAGCCGAAAAGCAGGCCCATGAGAAACGCGTAGCCGATCTGCACCGGCGTTCCGTGGATGAATCCAAAGAGTACCGCTTGCAGTACAATTGCGATCCACACCGGCATGGCCCGTTCCAGCCGCGACTGGATGACGCCGCGGAACACGAGCTCCTCCGCAAGCGGCGCGCCGGCCACCACGGCAAGCGCCGGGATCAGCCCCGTCTCTGTGCTCAGGCGCATGGCTTTTCCATATTCCTCCATCCAGCTTTCCGGCAGCAGGGCAAGCACCAGACTGACCAGCACATAGAGGCCGACCGCGCCGAAGGCGCAGAAGCCCACCGTCCAGCCCGAGCAGTGACGAAGGCCCGCCGCCTCGGATAGCGGCTTTTTCCGCAGCAGGAACCACAGCAGCAGTACCGCGGCGATGATCAGACACGATAGCAGCGTGAGCGCCGACAGGCCGTCAAGAAGCCGCTCCGCCACCGCCTGCGCCCCCTGTGCAAGGTCCGCTCCCCTATTGATCGCCGCATCGGCAGCGATACCGATCCCATAGACAAAGGGCAGCAAAACCTGCACCGCCACGAAAAAGAGCTGATACAAAGCGGATCTCCCCAGCGCAGCCAAAACACCCTTTGCGGAATAGGAATGCCCGGTTTTCATATCTTCCCCCTCCTTGTCCGGTCCTAAAATTGCCGCAGCCTCCATTTTGTGTGCGGGCCACTTCAAGCAAGCCCGACGCAGTGAATGCCAGCGTGTTTTATTCGTCTTTTAGTTGAAAATATTCATTTATCTCTATACCGTTTGTTTAATTATACTGTATTATCCGATGCTTGTAAACAGCATTTTGTGAAAAGCAATCTTTCGGCAACGGCCTGTATTTGTCCGGTCCATCATACAGTTTATGATACAGTGAACTTCTGAGTTCTTCTCACTTTTCGTCAGTTTTACTAAAAATATTTTAGCTTTTTCTGCTGGACAAGTGCAAAAGAACGTAGTATCCTATAAAAAATAAACGAGGAAGATGGATGATTCATCCGATAAACTGGTCAAACACAACAAAACAAGGAGGAAAACGCATGGCATACCGGGAAAGCTACGCAGGCAAGATCAACCGCAAGCTGAACAAGAAGCTCCACGTCGTCGAGGTGGCCTCGGGACGGCAGAAGGCCGACCTCGTGCTCAAGAACGCGACGTATGTGAACGTCTTCTGCAACGAGCTCAGTCATGGCGACATCGCCGTGGCCGAAGGCCTGATCGCAGGCATGGGCGAGCATTACGAGGGTGCGGTCGAGGTCGACATGGGCGGCAAGCTCGTGCTGCCCGGCTTTGTCGACGCGCACATCCACTTAGAGAGCGCGCTCGTTTCCCCCAAGGAATTTGCCAACGCCGTCATTCCGCACGGCACCACGACCGTCATCACCGACCCGCACGAGATTGCCAATGTCATGGGCACCGACGGCATCGAGTATATGCTGCAGGCGACGGAAGATCTGCCCGTTGACGTGCGCTTCATGCTCCCCTCCTGCGTGCCCGCAACGCCGCTCGACGAATCCGGCGCGGTGCTCGATTACCGCGCGATCGACTCGTTCTACGAGCACAACCGCGTCGAGGGTCTGGCCGAAATGATGAACTATGTCGGCGTCGCGAACGCCGACGAGCAGGTGCTCGAAAAGATCGTCGCCGCGCAGGCGCACCACAAAAAAATCGACGGCCACGCCCCCGGCCTTTCGGGCAACGACCTGAACGCCTACATCGCCGCCGGCGTCTATTCCGACCACGAGTGCAGCACCGTGGAGGATGCCATCGCCAAGCTCGAGCGCGGACAGTACATCATGATCCGCGAGGGCACGGCCGCGCGCAACCTCGACGCGCTGCTCCCGCTGCTCACACCGCAGTATTACACCTACTGCATGTTCTGCACGGACGACAAGCACCCGAACGACCTGCTCGAAAAGGGCCACATCGACTACATCGTGCGCCGTGCCATCAAGTCGGGCGTCGACCCGATCATCGCCGTCAAATGCGCGAGCCACCACGCCGCGCGCTACTTCCTGCTCAACAACCGCGGCGCAATCGCACCGGGCTTTCTTGCGGACTTTGTCGTGATCGACAATTTCGACGACTTCAACATCCTTGAGGTCTACAAGAAGGGCAAGCTGATGTTCGACGGCAAGACCGTCACGCCGTTTGAAGCGCCCGAGATCGATCCGCACCTCGTCAAGCGCTCGCACGAGACGTTCCACGTTGCGCACCTTGAGGCCACGGACTTTATCGAGTCCCGCCCGCGCGCGGTGCTCGGCATGGTGCCCGGCGAGATCGTCACGACCGATGCGGGCTACGCCGAAAAGATCAGCGTTGAGGACGACATCTTGAAAATTGCCGTCATCGAGCGCCACAAGAACACGCACCACATCGGCATCGGCTACATCAAGGGCTACGGCCTCAAGTCCGGCGCGGTGGCGACATCCATCTCGCACGACAGCCACAACATCATCGTCGTCGGCGCGAACGAGGAGGACATGGCCGCGGCGGTCAACCGCGTCGTCGAGCTCGGCGGCGGCATCGTCGTGATGGACGACGGCAAGGTGCTCGGCGAGCTCCAGCTCCAGATTGCAGGCATCATGAGCGAAGCGCCGCTTATTGAGGTCAACGAGGCGCTCGAAAACGCCAAGGAGCAGGCCTTCAAGCTCGGCGTCTCGCGCGGGGTCGACCCGTTTATGACGCTTTCGTTCATGGCGCTGACCGTCATTCCGACGCTGCGCCTCACGACGCGCGGCGTGTTCGACGTCATCAATCAGCGCTACGTGTGATCTTACATTGTGAAAGGCTCCAGCGCAGTGCGCCGGAGCCTTTTTTCGAAAAGTTTTGCTTGCAAATGCTCCCTGCATCGCATATAATAATTGTTGCACCTGCCGGTGTGATGGAATTGGTAGACGTAGCGGACTCAAAAGACTGTACGCCTACTGACACATCGGATTGGCGTGACCCTTGCAATTATTAGGTTTTTGAGGTATTATAAAAGCAGCTTTTTCCCGAGTTCTTCCCTGAAGTTCTCCCCTACGGCAGAACTTCGTAAAATAGGCCGGTGTGATGGAATGGTAGACGTAGCGGATTCAAAATCCGCCGGGGGCAACTCCGTGTGGGTTCGAGTCCCACCACCGGCACCACTTGAAACGACTGGGTTTCTCCGTTTTGGAGGGACCCAGTCTTTCGTCATTTTTGATCGAGTTCTCTCCTGAGTTCTCCCGCGTATCGCATCTCTGCTCACTCTTGCATAGCAGCGAGGTTCCCGCTGATGGTCAAATTGCCCTGCATTGCGTTTCCCGTAAGCTCCTTTGAGTTTGATTCCAGATGAGCGTAGATATTTGCGGTCGTATTGTAATTGCTATGGCCCAGCCATGCCTGAATATCTTTCATTGATATTCCGCTTTTGAGAAGAAGACTTGCGCAGGTGTGTCTCAGTTCATGAAAGGTGATCTCCCGCAGATTGTTCTTCCGTAGGACCAGCTTGAAATGCTGTGTCACATAATTAGGTTTAATCTGCTCACCGATATCATTCACATAGATATAGTCGCTCTCATGATAGCAGTTGCCGCAGAGTTCACGGTACTCCTCCTGATGCTTTTTCATTTGAAGCAGCAACCTCCGGTATTCCGGAACTAACGGTAAGGTGCGATAGCTCTTTTTGTTCTTCGGTCGATCCTTTGCAACAATGGTGTATTTGCCATCAATACTAACCTCAACAACTACATGTGCAATCGTGATCGTATTGGCATCAAAGTCAATAGCCTCCCATTTCAGGCCCATGATCTCAGAACGGCGTAGCCCGTAAAATGCTGCCATCAACACGGGGAACTCGGCTCCATCACCCTTTACGCAACTGAGCAGATGCTCTACCTCTGACAAGGTATAGAATTTTCCGATGTGTTCGACCTGCTTAGGGCGCATTCCACGTTTTAGGGGAGTCATTGGGATTTTCTCCAACCGAACGGCATCGTTGAGGGCTTTGCTGATGTTTGCATGGTACTTGATGATCGTGTTGTTGCTGATCTCCAGTTCCGTTGCACAGTAGGTATAGAAGTCTTGAATATCGCCGGCACGCAGACCGCCCAGCGTGACCTTACGCCCACGAAAAAACGGAACGATACGCTTTTCAACATTCGTTTTGTATCCAGCGTAAGTCGTTATATCCACGGATGACTTGATTTGCCTGAGCCAGTAGAGCATATAATCGGCAAAAAGCATATTGGCATCGGCTGTGCGCTGGTACTCAGCAGGCTGATATTTTTGTCGTTCTGCTACCAGCATTGCCTCCGCCTTTCGTTTGTTGCCCTTCACCGGCAGTCCTGTTGCTATCCACTTACGTTTTCGCTTTCCATCCGAGTCCACAAAGTTTAATACAATATAAAAAAGTCCTTTTTTCTCTTGCAGATGGCCCGCTACCATTCTGTTAACCTCCTTACTTAACAGTAGCGTCTTTCAACAAACGACAACATCATTGTAGCATGCTGAATCCGCCGGAACAATGGTGCGCAAGATTTTATTTTCACGGACAAAGGTATTTAGATTTCAGAGTTCCTTTGCAGATATTCGATGATGTTGATTTTGGGAATACGAAACGCTTTCCCTATCTTGAAAAAGCGAATGCTGCCATCGTGCAGCAGACCATATGCCGCCTTGTAGCCTATGCCACCCAACATCTCTCTAAGTTGATCAACATTTACTACATCTGGATATGCGGCAAACATTTTCTCTTTCATACGTTCATGTCACCTCATCTACATATTTGCTGTGGAGGGCTAAAATAGCAAAAAGAAGTTCTCTCCGTTTTACACGAAGAGCACTTCTTCTTTTTCAACATAATAATAGCACAGAATCTGCGGAATGCACAATCCTACCGCATCAGCAAAATTACGGAAAGTATTCCAGCAATTGCACAGCAACCCATCAGTATTAGTAGTATTGACTTTTGAGGGCAAAGCAATTATCATTACATTACAGTAAAATAGGATTGTTATATACAAAAACAGGAAGAGAGATATTCACATGGAAAATTACTCTCCGCTGAGGTATCCGGGTGGAAAGTCCGCATTATATCCCGCTATTGCCAACATTATAGAATCAAACAATATGAAGCACTGTATATATATCGAGCCTTTTGCCGGTGGCGCAAATATTGCTTGGAGCCTACTCATCAATGGTATAGTAGATTATATTATCATCAACGATGCAGATAAGTCTATATATTCATTTTGGCGGGCTATCACAGAATCTACGCATTGGTTTATCGAAAAAATCGAAAGTGTCTCTGTAACTGTCGATGAATGGCGCAAGCAAAGAGCCATTCTCCAAGAATCGTCAAGATACAGTAAAGAACTCGGTTTTGCTATGTTTTTTTTGAATCGGACCAATCGTTCGGGAATTTTGGACGCTGGACCTATCGGTGGCTATGATCAGTCTGGAACATATAAAATTGATTGTCGTTTTAATAAGGCATCGTTAATTAAGAAAATTTCCAAAATTGCCGAATATAAAAAGAATGTGAAGATATATAATCAAGATATTTCCGTTTTTTTGTTACATTACCTTCCACGTTGGAGCGACAAAGGAGAGATCTTTATATATTTTGATCCTCCTTATTACGAAAAAGGCCAGCGCTTATATATGAATTATCTCTCAGGCGAAGATCACGAAAGGTTGCGAGATGCGGTTTCATCACTTGATTGCAAGTGGGTTATGACCTACGATGACAATATAGAAATCGATAAGTTATATGAGCACTACCAACGATTTCATTTCTCAGTCAACTATAGTCTGGCTAACAAAAAAAAAGGCGGAGAGTTAATGATTTTTAAAGATTCGTCTTGTATTCCGTCTGCTAAAATCATCAAGAATCTGCCCAAGACTATTTCTTTTGACAGTGATAGCATAAATTTGGAGGAAAATAAAATGAGCGTCTGTAGATTTTGTAGCATAGCCAATAAGGGAGATTTTTTACAAAAACCAGAAAATAAAATAATTGCTGAAACTAACGATTACTTTGCAATTTCATCTGTTGGTGCTTTGGTTGAAGGATGGACTCTTATTGTGCCTAAAAAGCATTGTTGCTCAATGAAGGCCTTATATTCTGAAAAGCAGTTTGCCGAGTTTACCAGCAATGTTATTGAAGTACTTGAAAAATGCTATGGTCCTGTCATTGCTTTTGAACATGGCCCAAATCGAGAAGGCTCCGCAACATCCTGCGGAACAAATCACGCACATATTCACTTGGTACCATACCATTCGTTAATACAAAAACTTGATACCATAGAATTCGATTGGCAGATTTGCACTGCTTCTCAGGTTGATGCTCTTGTTGGAAATAACGAATATTTATTTTATTGTGAACCTATCCGCAAGTGGGATAATCCTAACGGAAGAGTACATATTTTAAAAGAACCAATTTCTCAATTTTTCAGGAAGGTTATTGCAGAGGACCAGGGCAACATTGAAAAGTACAATTACAAAACAAATCCAGATACTACCCTTACATTAAAAACAATTAAAAATCTACAAACATTTTTCTAAACGATGCGAGGGATATAAATGGCCGAAGAATATACTGTTAGTGATTCTAAAACTGGAAAGCCTGAGCATTATCAGGACCAAGATGTAATTGAAACAAGCGTTAATACGGATGGCAGGAACCAGTACGATTGGGAGTCAAGGTATCCTGAAAATGCACGTAAGGAAATGAAAAGCGAAGCCATCTACATTGGCATAATCCTGTTTGTATCTTTCGTCCTCTTGATTTGTATTTGGTGCGGATTAATTGGCAGGATAGGTGGCCATATAGGGCTTGAATCAAAGATAGTTACTTCGTTGGAAGGAATTATCCTTTATTTCTTTTCAGGTCTAATGGGCGGAACAATTTTTGGGCTAAAATATTTTTATAGAGTTGTGGCTCGAGGTTATTGGTCTCAGGATAGAAAATATTGGAGAATTTTCTCGCCATGGATTTCTGCTTGTATTGCTTTTGTTGTAGGATGCATGGTCCTTTCCGGTTATATTAATGCAGCGCAGTCTCCATCATTCGCAACAGAAATTTGTGTTGGATTTATTACTGGTTACTTTGCGGATGATGCCGTCGGGAAAATGTCTGAAGTTGCAACGGCTCTATTTGGATCCGGTAACAAAACCGTCTCTAGTAGCAAAACTGACACTAGTAGCGGTGAAAAGTGAGGTGCTTTGAATGGTGCGTTCTCAATGTTTAAAGCCGATAAATAAGATTCTTTGGGTTGTGAAATCAGGTGTCGAAACCATTGATGCCGAGCAGATTTGTATAGAACGTGTAGGTGAAAAAGCATTTGGATTAGCATCATTGCCTGCAAAGTGGACATTGCCGTTCTTTGTTATTTCAGATGAGCTCTTTGACGACTACACAAAAGCTGGGACTGCGAACGATCTCATGACAGCATGGGGGTATGCGATAAGTTTGGCAGCAGCGCAATGCAAAATCGAACTTGATGATCAAATTATTGTACGTTCAAATGCACATTCTGAAGGATTAGAGAATCGTGGAAAATTTATCTCTGTAGAGGGCACTCTACGCGAGTGGCCACAACTCGTTAAGCGCTGTTTTGATGACTTTATTGCGCAAGAAGGTTCATCAAATGTTCGTATGCCTGTAATTATTCAAAAACGCGTAATATCATTGTTTTGTGGACATATTTCAAACGAACGCCGTGTTGCGAAAGATCTTCGTGACTGGAGAGGCGAGTTTGATGTGGTTGCTCCCCCTCGCACTTTCCGTATTTCTTTACGCAACTGGAGGAAGAAGGTCAATACGACAGATCAGTTCAACTCCAAATTGATGTGTCCTTCTGATCGTAACATCAGAACGGCATTAACTATTCCGTGCACATGGGTTACGAGTCAGAAAATTCGTGTACATTTCGAATGGGTATATGATGGAGATTATTTGTATTTAGTTCAAGCTGACGAAGAAAAGTCCTCAAGTGGTATTGATCCCACAAAACTCTCTTGTAAGTCAGAAGAAGGCAATAAGAGCACAGATAGGAATTTTCCACACTGCCTTCGAATGTTAAGAGCCGAAGATACAGAGCGGTACAAACAATATGCTAAAATTCAAAATCCTCTTTTGTATCGACGATTAGAATTGAGTACCGCACCGTTGTATATTTTGGATGACAAGAATACACTTAAATCGTTAGCTGAAGGGATTGTTCCTCCTGATTTGGAGCTTGATTTGCAAGTTCTCGTATCTCGATTTCTAATTATCCGAACAGATATCGCAACTAATAGAAAAGAAGATCGTCAACTTCTCCCGCGGACAGATGGTATAAGCACCGCTGAAGACGCCAAAAAATGGCTTTGTGATAGTTATGCCCGACTTTCAAAAGAATTTCGCAAAAGTGCCATTTTTATATTCCACAACTATATACCAGCTATTTCATCAGCATTTGCCTATGCTAGCCCGGGCGATAAATTGGTCCGAATAGAAGCTCTATGGGGGTTACCCGAGGGATTATATTATTACAGCCATGACAAATATCTGGTTGATACTAGAGTATCAGATATTAAAAAAGGAGCTTGCGAAGACTTCAGTGTGCAAAAATTTACAAATTATAAGAAATACTTTGTTTTTCCAATGGATGACGGCAAATGGGAAGTGCAATGTCTGAAACCTCCGTACGACTGGTATGAGGCTATTTCTGATGAGAAATGGGTAAAACAAATCGCCTACGTTACGAGGTTGATTTCTGAAGAAGAGCAGAATAGCGTTAGCGTAATGTGGTTCGTAGGTGTTGATAAGTCTCAATACAACTGTGATGTCTTTCCGTGGTATCATGAGCATTATGAATATAATGACAATCTGAGCATGCCACGAAACAAGTTATCATTTGAAGATGCAATTGCCATTCACACACTACAAGATCTCAAAAACCTGGAAGCCTTAACGCAAACCTCCGCTTCAAATATTAGGAATATTCAGATACAGCCTACAAACGCAAATTTTTTGCGAGACAGAGATGTTATTGGTAGAATAGGCACTGTTGCTAAAGGCCTCGGGGCAAGTATTTTGCTTGAGGGTGGAATTCTCTCTCATGCATACTATCAACTTATTCGGACCGGAGCCAAGGTCCAAGTCCGGTATTCTTTTGAAAAGAGGCAGCAATTTGAATTCAACAAACTGGTGCGTGATAAAATTCCAGAAAAAATAGAAAAGAATGGTGAGGAGGCTGTAACAGCAGAACTAAATAAAGAACTATTTAGTAGCTTGCTGAAACGAAAGCTTGTAGAGGAGGCATTAGAAGTACTTGATTCAAAGAACGATGAAGATATTATTGCTGAACTTGCCGACATTTTAGAGGTCCTTGATGGGATTTTGAGTCAATATCAAATTGATTTTAATACCGTTCTATCTCAGAAGGAAATTAAGCGAAAAAAATCAGGCGGATTTGACAAAGGTATCTATCTGAAAAAAACCACAAGCCGAACCGCCTCTGGAGAAGGCCGCATTATCGTTGATAAAGCCCCTGTAGACACCAAACAAGGAATTTCCAAATCTACGGACTGGCGCAGATATCCAAACGCTAATGAATCTTTAACACGAATAAAAGTGCCGGTGACATTAGATAAATGGGAGGTTCGTCCAAGCGTCAAATCCGATAATATCGATATTGTACTACGAGGTGAGCGAAAGCAAGGAGTTTGGCAAGTAGAAATTTCCGTTTTTGAAGAGGCTGATCAGTTGTCGTTTTTTGACAAGTAAATTCATCTTCTCTAATTATCTAAGAATAGTTATCGAGCGGTCGGCTCTCACCCATGAGAGCCGACCGCTCAGCCGAGTAGCTAATGGTGCTTTCACTCAAAGGCTCTCGCCGAACCGTACATGAACCTCTCGGTTCATACAGCTCTTATCAATCACAATATTCCATCAGCAGAGAGCCCCGTATGTAAACATATTGGGTTCTCTTTTTTATGCCTTTCAGCCAGAGTTTCCCCCTTTTTCGGTGTCCAGCAAGGTGCCGTCAGGATTTATGGGCACTGGGTGCCGTCGAGGATTATGCGCAAAAAAATTTGCAGACCCTAGCTAAATGAAATCAGTCGGCAATAGAGGCGTCATCCAAAGCCGCCTCCAAATACTTCATATTCATGTACTTTTTGTTGCCCCACTGGGTACCCCACTGCGAAGCCTCGCACAGACCAGCATCGGCGTGGAGTTCCCATCCGGGAATATCCCCACCACACGGGGCCCGAGACGGATCTATCGGTTCGTCCGCTCAATCATATTGTTTGTACGTATGCGCGCCCAATGTTCGCTGGGAAGGTCAAGTTTGGGTCAGGCAAAAAGTACTATTTTAGATAGGAAAAAATCTCCCCCTCCGAACCAGCAAAAAGAAAGTACTATCTTTCTTCCCGCCAAAATATTCGAGGAAATCCGCATAGAGATGGTTACCAGCTTTCGTCCTTAATGGTAAACATCATTGCTGCCAAAGAGACAGGCCGGAATCTTCTCAATACCGTTTTCGTCCCTCTCGCAGATTTCTTAGCTTCATAACTTTCAGCCATGCTTCTCTTCTTATTGCTTGAAACACTATATCAAGAGCTCCGTATATCATCATTCTGTCAAAAAAAGCAACTGTGCTTTGTTGAAATAGCAAAAAGAAATGTGAGGTAGGACTTGGCATGTGAGAATTCCTTCTTTAGAGCATTTTCTGTTATGTAGGGACGTAAACAGATTTTTAGACTAATCGTTTTACCGTGTCATTTTTATGTGGTTCTATCCATCCTTCCAAATTCTTGACATGTAAAGAACGATTTTGATAGGAGCTGCGGAATGTACAAAGCTACTACATCAATCGGATAAAAACGCAAATTTTATAGATGCCAAATCAAAGGAGGTGATTTTACATCAGTTGGCAAGCCGCAGCTCTTACTGTATTACGTTCCAAAAAGTATGGCGTTATCCCCTACATCAAAAATTGAGAATAATGATAGTGAGGTATTTTCTTATGAAAAGAAGGTTAATGCTGGCAGCAATGTCTCTTATCCTAACAGTGACATTGTCAGTCACGAGCATGAACACTGTAGCTGAAGCTAGTCCGAAGATGTCCCCTACAGAGGAAAATCTCGAAATCACTATTAACTCGTTTTTAGAGAGCGACGGTGCTGTAGCCGAAGAGTTAACAGATGAAATGCTAAAAACTTTTTTGGAGACTCCTCTAGACTTTCTTCGAGTAATTGACACATATCCTCTCGATACGCCGATAATCGTACCGGTGATAGCACTGCGTCCGCGGTAGGAGGCATAGATGGAGTTCCATTCCTGCCGTTCCTCCGGGGGCAGGCCACGATCGAGATTATTGAACTTCAGCTCGTAGAAAAGCTGCCGATCACTTTTAGGAGCGATCTTTGACCGCCCAGCGGGCACGGGTGCCTCCAGCGGCGGCTCGAGTCCTTTCTCTTCGGTAATCTCTTTCTTCGGCTCTTGAAATCCCCAGTCACTCTCTTCGGTGCTGGAAATAGGTGTGCTCTCCGGAGACACCGTCTCCGGTTCTTCAGAGAGATCTACGCTGTACTCCGCCGCCTCCTCTGCCTCGTCGTGCAGTTCTGAAATTTCTCTGGGCACCATGTCCGAGACGCTATTGCCGTCTTCGCCTGCATCGTGCAGAATCGCTGCTTCACTAAGGGCATCCGATGCACTTTCCGGCTCAGTAGTCACTTCCTCAATAGATGCATCTGCACGTTCACTTTCGGCGGGCAATTCCTCCTCAGAGACAGAAGCATCCTCTACTGGCATTGCTTCCTCCGAGGCCTTCTCTGCAGAAACACTTTCCGGCTTCTCCGTCTGCACTGAGCCTTCGGCATCATTTCCGTTGATGCCCTCAAGCGAAGTCTCTGTGGGAGTTGCTTCCGAAGTGATACTTTCTTCTGCATTGCTGCCAGGCATCAGATCAGCGGGCGCTGCATCGTCTGCGTTGGCCTCTGTGGTTTCTTCTGCCATGGCAGGCTTGGAAACTTCCTCTTCGGAAACGATCTTTTTTCTTGCCATAATGTTATCCTCCTGTTGTTATATTTTTTCTGGCTCGTGCGAACCAAAAAATCGATGGGTGCCATCCTCCTGACGGACGGCAAAGATATGATGGCGGGGGAGCGCAATACCGCGGCTATCGCGGCGGTCAGAAATCCAGATGATCCGCTCTCCCTTCATGCGCGATGTCGCATGGATACGCTCAGACGTGTCCATCCATGCGACCGTAAAAAGATAGGACAGCTCCTCGCCGCTGCCTGTAAACCGAAGCAGGAAAGGGCTTTCCAACCGCTCTGATGAAAGGAACGACGGATCACAGCCGCTCAGTTCCAGCATGACGTCGATAGCCTCTAAGTACCGGGGATCTACCGCACGCTTTCCGTAGCACACTATGTCTTCCTGAAGCCTCACAAAATTTGTTCCAGCTCGCAGTTGACGCAGCATAACGTCCATGCGGTGCTGAGAGATCTCGATCCCCTGCGGTAGGTAATGCTGCGCTGTAAGCGCGCAGAGCTGACATGAGCGGATATATTTGATCTGTCGGAGCACTGAAATGATGTATTTTTGCTGATTGGACAGCAGCATTCGCTTACCTCCTCTCACGCCGTTGACGAAAGCGCATTGAGATATGGATCAACCATCAAATCGCTCTCACTTTCGGCAATACAGTTGAACAGCACGGCCATGGTATAGGCCGTGCTGTTTTTCACGTTTTGTTCCTGATTTTCACGGAGCTTTCGCTCTGCCTCCCGCAGGATCATACCATCCAGCCGCCTCAGCTTTGCCCGTACGCGGCTTTGCGGCAGTGTGGCGTTTCCGATGCGGTAGCTGTCGGAGTAATAAAGACGCTCAATGGCATTTTCAAACACCAGTGCTGTTCCCGGCGTAAAACCGGTAAGCTCACAGGCATCCAGAATGTTCAGAAAATCATTCTCTCTTTCTTCGTCCGTCAGTCCGTCATGTGTAGGTTCCAGAACAGACGGACTGACTTCTATCTGACTACGATCAATCTTTCTTTTTTCTTTCTTACTTGGCATCACTTTCTGCGCTTCTGCAGCCACGCTCTCTGCGGTTCTAAAACCGCAGAATTCACGGTTCTTGAAATGCAGATCCTGCGGGTCTTGCAAAGGTGCGGATTTTTCCGCACCTTCAAGAGACTCAGAATCAGAGGTTCTTGAACCGCCGCTCTTCTCCGGCGCGGTAAAAGGCGCACTGGTGTAGTTGGGATCATCCTGCGGCGTCACATAGGCAAGGTATATCTGATTAGCATCGCCACGGCCGCAGCGTTTTTCCCAGACGAGCTCCAGCTCCACCAGCTTTTTGAAAGCTGCCGTCACACGCTGCTCGCAGATTCGCAGCTCTTTGGCAAGAGCCTTGCGGGGAAAGATCACAAAGACCTCGCCGCGCTCATTGACCCAGCCGTTCCTGCGCGAGAGCTGGAAGCGGTTCAAAAGAAAGGTGTAGGTCACTTTTGCATCCAAGCTCATCTCACAATAGCGCGGGTCTGAAAAAAGCCAGCGGGGCATCTGCATGTGATAGATGCTTTGCACATCTGTTTGGACCATCAGCTGAAAGGATGGCCGTTCCTTCATTTTCGCTGCCCTCATCGCAGGTACCTCCTTATTGAGCGTGCGGGCATAGTCCGCACGATGGTTTCTCTTTTGCGACGTAGGGAAAAAACGCAGGCATCGTGAGTCAGTGTCTTTTCCCTTTCATAAAACATATCCAGCAAAACTTTCCCGCTAATTTCATGTAGGATATTAGCAAGAACACACTTTTTCTATTGCAATAGCTTTCGTTGCCTTGCTATATGCCGCAGCCGGGCGGTATCCGGCTCGGGTCATCCAGTTCCTCTAAATCGGGCTCATCTTCTCCAATGACGGCAGAGCGGGTCATTTCCACAAGTCCAATGTCCTCCGGCGAAGTTCCCTCCTTCATGTCCGAGAAATCGTAAATACACTGCTCACCCGATTTCTGTCGAGGCATCGCTACCGCATGTGGCTTGCGTGTGCAGGCTTTTTCTCTGTCAGGCACCTGCTTTTTCTCCGACGTGTTCTCCTGCTGCACAAAATGTGCAGCCGCCTGAGGAGAGTGTCCTTCAGAAGTCTCGTGCGGAACACTCGCAGTTTTTTGAGGCGTACGCTTTTTGTTTTCATCCTCCCGCCGTTTCCACTCCGGCACATAATCAAAAACGCTGCACTTTACAAGTTCCTTGTACGCCGGCAGCTCCTCCAGCATGATCTTGTAGAGCTCGGCTGGCTTATAGTGGTTGAACATTACAATGCACTTAAACTTGTCCAGCCGTAAGAATTCATCGGGCTGGAGAAGATCTCGCTGAGTATTGCTGCGGGTCTGCGAGTATGGACGGGTCGTACTGTAAATGGGAGAGAAGAGCGGAGCTAAGGGAAACTGGTTGTTGGTGACGGAGATCGTGACCTTACCGCACTTTTTAGCAAAGTATTCAGCGCTCGTCATATCGTTGCAGCCCATGTAGAGGGTCATGTCAAAGGAACCAAGCTGATTTTCCCACTCCATCCCTGGATACTTTTCTTTCCATTGAGAGAGGCTCTGTACGGCCACCTGAACAGACATATTGAAGCCGCGGATAGAGTTGAAAACATCGGAGATTCCCTCCATGTAGCCGATGTTGAGGTATTCCTCCAAGCAGAAGTTTGTCAGCACTGGAAGACGCCCTCCGTGGAGACGCGCATAGTTGGATAGCTGCGGAAAGGTCAGGGAGAAAAAGAGAGAGCTTAGAAAGCGGTAGGCGCTGTCCTGTGCCGAGATGATAACAAAGTAGGCACATGGCCGCTGTCCCGGAAGCAAAAGATCAACATCATGGTTGCGGGTGATCTTGTCCACCAGCGGGTTCTGAAAGACCGCAAGGCGGTTGCCAAGGCCGATGATAATGTTGCCCCAGAGATTTTCCCGCGCCTTCAGAAACAGGCCGTGCGGTCCTTTGGCCGGATGCTCGGGCGGGAGCTCCGCTAAGGTTCGGTTGATCTCGTTGACGCTTTTATAGGCGAGGATCTTATAGACATCGCCAAGGCTGCGCTGCTCCAATGGAAGAAGATTGCCTCGATCATCTTTCTTGTTGCAGACATAGTGGATCAGCGCCATCAAGAGGTTTAATTCCGCACGGCTCCAGAAGTCATCGGCTTCTTTGGGGCCGGAGGTATTCTGAATGATGGTGTTGGCCACGGTGGTCACAAGGTCAGGATTGGTGTCCAGCCCTGCAAGGCAGTTCCATCCATCCGAGTGCGCCATATCGAGGAAATTGACCGCCTTGACATAAAAGCCCTTCTTTTCAAAGTACGGTGCTGTCATTTCAAAAAGTTCGCCCTTGGGATCCGTTACGATCACGGACTCGGGGTGCTGTCCGCCATCGCTGTTGCTGCGCTGTGCACAGCCCATGAGGAAAGGAATGATAAAGCCTCTCGACTTATAAGAGCCGGGGGCACCGATACAGAGGATGTTGTTGTTCTCACCAGGCTTCATGCGGTGGGCAACATAGGTGGAATACTTGTCTGGGTCGTCTGGACGCTCCTTGATGCGTCCGAGGAGCATTCCAGTGACCTCTTGGGCGGTGCCCAGTTCCAGATGCTCGGCAAGCTCTTTCTTCTTCGCAAAGCCAGAGGTGCCATGAGTACCATCCGGCAGAATATCAAAGCCGCGGGGGTCGCGCGTGAAATGGTATCCGGAAAACCAGCTGTAACCTTTCTTGGTAATCAGGCATATCAGCAAAAAAATCACAGCGGTGACGCCAAGGCCAAAGGGCGTAAGAACGACAAAGAGGTTTCGGAAAGGGTTCAGCACCCAAATGCTCTCTACCTCCTCGCCACTCATATGAAATACGGATTCCTTACCCAGCTTCAGCGAGTTGAGCAGCATCCCATAAAAATACCACCCCAAGGCTCCGAGTACGGCATAGAGCGGAACACGAGCTTTATTGCGTTCGTACCAGCGCCCCCATCTATTTGCGATGCGGTCCTCCAGCTTTTCCAGGAGTTTTGATAAGCGGGGCATCGACAACATCTCCTTTCTCGGTGAGAAACTGTGTGCGCGGTGGGACATAAAGGTTAGGCGCACGGCCAAGCAGTTCGGACAGTACGTTTTCTGTAACCTTGTAGACTGTGGCACAGCCGGGATCTGCATAGCGCTGCAGCAGCACCGCGCTGCCTTGACCTTCCAATGCGGCAAGAGCAATCGGCAGACAGCCATGCTGCTCTGCTGTTCTAACGGCAGTGTCGATCCGCCGCAGATCCATATCCGCGCCAATTACAAAGGGATGACCGTTGTAGAGTCCATCCCATGCGGCGATGTCCTCCGGCGGCGGCTGATAAGCTGAACGCAGCATAAGCCGCGTAAGTTTTACACGGTAGTCAGGTACGGTCATAATTTGAAGCTGCTGCGCACCGGTCTCATCGCAGGAAAGCAAATGAATCGGCGCATGAAGGCAGTGATACGCTTCACCGTATCGGATCAGTCTCTCGTTCCTTTTTTCGTCTTGGTTTTTCAGTTCCTCGATGACACTTTCATAGCTCGAGCCAGCGAAGAGAAATGCACGCTGGGTGTTCTTGCCAAAATTAGTGTGGTTATGGAATGCTGCCAGTTCATCATTCACCGCCATACGTCCGATTCCAGGACAAACATAATGAGCAGCATAGTAAATGCCGCCTAAACTGACAATAGCCGCAACTCTCGAACTACCCCATGAATTACGTCCGCGAGTTCTTGTAATTGATGTAAGAAAAAGAGAGGGAATCTCTCGGGCCACATTTACCTCGGACGCAAATACATCAATGCCCGCCTGATAGGCAGACAGCATCAGTCGAGATAAACGAATACGTCTTTCAATGGCGGCGCCGTGATAGGAAAGGCTCAGACTTGGGATAGCTCCGTTGAAGATCAGCTCAAGAAACGCCCGCCCGCTGCCGGTAAGTGTCAATGTTCCGCTGCGCTCATGCAGTTTAATAAACCCTAATGCCATCAGATTTTCACGCTCCACTTTTGTAGAAATACTGTTCAGATCTTGGGGCCTGATGTTTTGGCACCAGCAGAGCAAACGCAGCACATCAACGTCTCGAACGCTGAAGAGCACACCGGCAGCACCTCCTCCTTTATTCCTGCGAACGCCGAAACTGTCCTTGCGCCATATACGGCACAAGAACAATTTCGGCGTTCTTTGTCCGCCTCTATGCGGTGGCAATCTGTTACCCCCGCATAGTAGGCAGATAGGTGTATATTTTTTGCTGCCTGCGCCTGATAAAATCGCAAGCAGTCTCAATGCTTTTCGCAGCTTTATTCCCCAACAGGTCAGCGGCTGTGGAACAAGCCACAGAAAATATCGAATTCGTGCAGGTATCTGTTGGGTGTCTACCCCGATTCGCGCTTTTGCATTCAGCACCATTGTCCGGAATAGAAGTCTTGGCTGGCATAATCACTGGAGTGTGCCGCAAAGAAGTCGTGAGCATCCTCCAAAGGAAGCAGCGTAATGTGGCAGCACTCATGTTCAAAGCATTCCGTAGAAAGGAGTGCCACGGCAAGGGTATGCTGATCATCATCCGGAATAAGCCGGCCCTTAATAGCATTGCTGATGGCTTTCCATCCCTTGTTGTCCTGATCATAAATGTGGCGCCCCTCTATGCCGGTATGCTCATCGATCACGAGCATGGCTCGAGAATAGAAAGGCAACTTCTTCCCACACGTCTCGTATTCGTCCAGCAGGCAGCGAATGGTATCGCTCAGCCAGTTGGGAGTCTGATACCGGCAGTGCGGCAGCAGCGTATGGAGCGTGATGTGGAGCCAGCCGTAACCGAAGGTCTCTACGCTGCCTGTGATATCCATATAGGGCAGCGCCGGCCTATGAGCAAACCCGCCAGCCCCCGGCGAATATCGTTCGCAGAGTCGGCGCAATTCCAGTGTGGTCCGCTCGAATTGTTCCATCGTCTTCTCCAGCGTCTTTTGCAGTTTATTTGGGCTCATCTGCCCGCCGTCAGCCAATGCCACTAATGATCCAGTCTCGCTGAAAGCCATCCCTACAAGTTCCTGAATACGGATCAGGTCTCGCTTCATGTCATTCATCCCCATACTCCGATCTGCCCCTGCGCAGGTCAGTGGGCGATGTGGTGATCGCTTCATACTCCTTAGGAGTTGTGTGAAAGGCCACCGGCACGTGGTTATAGCCAATGCAAAGCAGTCCTTCACCGCGTCGAAAGCGGGTAATTTGACGCACCTCATCTTCGGATAAGTTCAACTTATCTTGAATGAGCCTTGCTTCCTGTTCTTCCATTTGCATGACGAGCTTGATACGGCTGGCATCCAGAATGCCTTTGCCGTAACTGCCGCCATCCAAGCCGAAAAGGTCCTGCATGCCCTGCGTGCTCGTGACAGCAATCCCGCCAAGGCCGCGAATCGTCTTCACCATTTCCAGAACGAAACCGGCAGCCTGTGGATTGGCTGTTGCACCCACAAGGCTCCACAGCTCGTCCGCCAGCAGAGCGGAGAGATCGCTTTCACAGCTCATGATAAGATCATAGGCAATGCTGGTCGCCCAAAAGGTGCCGTCAGCGATCATGTCATCCGGCATTCCCGAGAGGTCAAGAACAATGTACTTGTTATCAAGATCAATACTGTTTCGGCTTGCCATAGCAGCGGCAGAGCCTGTGACATAACGGGAGAGAACTACTGACAGATACCGCGTATCCGGATTTTGAGAAAGTACATCGTACCAGTCTGAAATAATCGGCATGGTACGGAAATCCCCATTCTCATCCACGATGGAACTGTTATCAAAGGTAATGCCATAGCGCCCGTACACCTCTACCAGCGATGAATCGAGGCGGCTCTTATCCTCCTCGCTCAGATCCTTTTTCTTGAGTGCAAACCAGATAATAAGCTGTGAGATCTTAGGTATAAGTATATCCGTCGTATTCAAAAACATCATCGATCAGCGACTGCGGATCTGTGTCCGGTGCGACCGTATAGATCTTAATATACTGCCGTACACCATTGAGGTCCTGAATGGTCGTATTAGTCGGTACTTCCATTGCAAAAGCACTGATGGAGCATGCAGCAGAAACCATCAGGGCGATACAGGTACTAATGATTTTTTTCATGTGCGTTGTGTCCTCCGTTTCATAATGATAATTCCGGCAACAACAATTGCGGCCGAAATGCGGTAAATCAGCTTTTTCACGCCGTGGCCTCCCTTTGAAAATCGAAGTTGCTTGTACGATCCGGATGCTGCTGGATGTCTGACAGTATGTACAGAGATTGATCCAGAGCTTTCATCGTATCCCGAGGCTACCGCTTGATAAAGGACGTCAATAAAATAACATCCTCATTCTGCACCGTGAAAACGATTCGAATGAGGACTTTGCCCTTTTCACGCAGTTCATACATCTGACTGTATCTCTCCAGTGAAAAGTGCTTAAAATGAGGTTCCTTTAGCTCACAGGCAGAAAGATTTCTCAGTCGAAAGATTTGCCACAGGAGCTTAGCCTTGAGTTTCCCGTCCAGAGCATCAATGAAAGCGTAGAGCGGAGGTTCCGCTCCGGGCGGGCAGTAGACTTTAATTGCTCGCATAAATCACATCACCTCCAGTTCTTTTAAATATTCCCTCAGATAACTGAGAAATCCTTCAATGAATGGCGGCACCAATAATTTACTGCCGGAGATCCACCAGATAGCTTCTGGGACAGGATGGTTCATCGCGTCATACTCTGAGCAGATCATTAAGACTACTCTCTGCGCCTCTACATTTTCAGACTTACAGAAAGCCTGACATATTCTGGATACGGTTTGCATTTCAACATAAGAATCACAAAGAGCGTCAAAGAATAGGCCTGCGCAAAGATGGGCAAGGAAATTTACTGCATCCGCATTCACATCCCCGTTGCAATCAAGCAGCCCCATGTGTCTGTGCCTCTGTGCAGCCGCCTCATCAAACGGGCCAACGCTGCGGTTCCATAGGTTGTTCATTTTTCACCTCGTTCAAAAGGAAAGGCCCGGCACCTTACGGTGTCGAGCCTTTCAGCAAATTATTCAATTATTTTAAGATCTTACATGAAAGCGGCCTATTCATCCAGCATGAGCTGTCCATCAATCGCCTTTTGTTTCAGGCGTTCCATCTGCTCGCGCTCTAACTGCGCAATGCTCTTTTCAGGTGTTGGAAGATCCTCCGGCATAGTGCCGTCGATCTTTCGGATTGCCTCCCTTACTTCATTCCCGACAGCATAATGAACAGCGGTCGCGGCATCGGAAGTCGAAACTTGATCCTTGCGTAGCTTTTCCTCAGTCTGCGAAATGCGAAACAGGTTAGCAATCAACTCCGTACTCCCCATGTAATCAAGTATCTTTTGGCCGATGGCAAGTCCCTTTCTGCGGTGAATATCATCTACCGTCATTCCGCCATACAAGCCCATATATCCAGCATTCTGAAAGATTGCAAATTCTTCCGCCGTGATAACGCCTGCGTTCCGTGCGGTCTCAGCCAAAAGCTGATTCCACTGCTTGATATCACCGCAACCACAAGCCTGCGACTATCCTCATCCAGCTGATTAAAGCGGTCTGCAACCTCCTGCCGATAGGTTTGAATCGCAAAGTATGTCTGCCCAAGAGCGATCACCTCTTTGCGCGGATCACCATTCTGGACGATCAGATAGCAGGCATAACGCGAAAGCTCGTAATCAAGGATGTCTTTTACTCCTCCATTCGGCATGGGAGATGTTTTCCTGACCTCAGGAAAACATTCCAAGGTACTGCGTCCACTGTTCTCGCAGGCAATCATGGCACGCTTGATAACCTTATAGAAGTTCTCCCATTTTGCATAGTCCAGCACGGGAGCAAGCTCCCGTGCTGCCCAGTATTCTGATCCATCTGGACGGATTCGCTTGATATCTTCAAAGCACTTATACTCTTTTGCAGACAATGTGCTCATCGCGCATACTCCTTCATTGTTTTTACTCCATATCAAGAAAACTCTATTCGCTTTTTGAATCATCCTGACGGGCAACCACCTGTGCCGATGCTTCAATTATTTCTGTGACCACCGCATTTAACTGAGCAGCGTTCTGCGAAGTGATAACAGGCTGACCGGTTTCCGCCTCAAGCTGTTGCCGCGCGACATTTGCGACATTGCCGCCACGCTTGGCGACCTTTATGCTCTCGTCAAAACCGACGGGCTTGGATGCCTTGGAAATATCTCGTGTGGATGCCTCAGCCAGCATTGTCAACACGAGTTCAGTATCACTCATGTTGTCCCTCAGATTTTCCTTTTTGAGCCCCTTGAGATTTTTGTACTGTCGGGTCGTCATACCGGACCACGCCCTTGAAATCTCATCGGTCAGGATAGCAAATTCCCTGCCCTTTTCCACTCCGCGCCTCTGCCATTCGTCGGTGAGCTCATTGCGGATACGGATGGAAAGGAGCCTTTGGTGCACCCAGTCGGGATCATAGCCCTTTCTGAGATAGGTTTCCAAAGCACGGTCAATGGCCTGTTCCGGGTCAATGGTTTCCTCGATGCGCTCGCGGCCAACCTCGGCAAGCCAGCGTTTCACTGGCTCCGCGCGGGGAGACGGAACGGACTGGATGATACGCAAGAGCTGTTCCGTAGTAGCAACATCGGTTGCGCGGCGCTTTCCGTCAGATGCGGTCATTTTCAACTGCTGACAATTTGTCAGCAGTTCATCTGCGCCCTCTTCTTTCAGCCGCTGCTTGAGTTTGGCCCAGTAGTTGCTCGCTCCACGAGCGGTCTGCTGACCTGTCAAAACAGAAATGACATCGGTAACTGAAAAATACCATTCTTCTTTTTCTGTATCCCATGCTGTGCGAATCTTTTGATCTTCAAAAAGCTGGATTTTTTCCTGTTCGCTCATAGCGTTCGGTATCCTTTCTTTTACTCTTTTTCATTATACATCAGCCGACCTGCTGCCGCAAGAACGCCAAAAACAACTCTTCAAGTTTCTTGTCGCTGCCCAGCTTTTCAAGGTACGGAGCGAACTTCCTGCGGTCAAAGCTGATCTTCTTCGATGGTGCGGCACGGCGCTGGGCTTCCTCGGCGCGAGCCTGCCGCCATACAGCGTAAATCTCCTGTTTTTCCACAGAAGGGGGCGGACAGGTGCGGGTGATTTTCTGCACCGTGGCCTTATTGAGCGTGTAGCCCTCGATAGAGCACATCTCCACAAATGCCTGCTGGGTGGCTGCGTCGTAGTCAGCAATCAACTCTGCGCAGGCAATCGGCAGCTTGCGTGGAGTGTCTTCCAAAATATCCGCAAGCGGTCCAATCAGGCTCGCCAACTTGATTGCTTTGCGGATCTCGTACTCGGTCACGCCAAAGAAATCCGCCACGAGTTTGCGGGCATTATACTTCTGGCGATCTTCGCCAGAAGTTCCTCCGTCGTCTGTGTCTGCCCAACCTTTGGCGAGAATCGCCAAAGGTTGGGCAGACAGCATTTCTTTGCCCGTTTCGATTGCTCTCAACAAGCAATGCATGATATGCTTTGCCGCGCTCAATGATGGTAAGATCCTGACGCCGCAGGAGGTTGGTGGCAACAGCAATAGAGATAGCCCTCGCGTCGTCGGCATTCACCACCTCGGCTGGGATCATGTCATGCCCGGTCATCTGCCAAGCCCTCGTGCGGTTATGACCGGCAAGGATCTCATAATCGTTGCTGCCTGGGATAGGGCGGACGATAACACGCTCGTAGATCCCCTGCTCGGCAAGCTGCTGTGAAAATGCCTTGAGTTTTTCCGGAGGATAGGGATGAAACCCGATGTCGGCAGTAATAAATGGGCGAAGCCTGTCTATCGGCAGATCACAGAATCTCGATGCCTCCGGTGCTGGTGCACCTCGAAACAGCGTTTCATACGCCTCGTCGCCCACCACAATTTCAGCAGCCTGCTGTGTGGCGCTCATACGCCTTTTTAGCAGGTCATTCATGTCGCGTTTAGGCAAGATGAAGCACCTCCAGAGCAAGGCTGCGGTATGACTCGGCAGCAGGATTCTTGGGTGCATAATCAAGAATGCTCATTCCTGCAGCAGGGCACTCGGCGACCTTGATTGTCTGCTCGATCGGGCGCTCAAAAACATGGAGACTCTCGCCGTAGATATCATTTACACTGTTTCGAACGCTCTGACAGAGCTGAGGGCGCGATTGATACATAGTCAAGAGAATGCCGGCAATCTTCAAATCAGGATTGAATCGGTTCTGAACATTTTTCACCATTTCCAATACATCCGGAATTCCTTCACTTGCAAGGAAATGTGCCTGCACTGGAATAATGCAATAATCGGCAGCAGCGAGTGCGTTGATGGTCAAAAGCTCATGTTTCAGCCCGCAGTCAATAATAATGTAGTCATACTGTTCGTAAAACGAGGTCAACAAGGTGGCCATTATCTTTTCGCTGGGGTCATTCGATGCACCTGCCGCATTATATTGAGATAGCTGCATGACTTGCAATCGGGCCGCAGCATCTGCCAGTCGTTTATTGGCAGGAATCAGGTCCATGCCCACCTCGGTATGTATTACGGAGCGAGGAAGATGTAGCGGCAGATCTTCCGGAGAGTCAATTTGAACAAGCAGCAGTTTTGCTAGGGTGTTTCTCTGTTCTCCTGGAGTATATCCTAACGCAGCCGTCAGATTGCCCTGTGGGTCATTGTCAACCAGAAGGACCTTCTTTTCTTTCGCCGTAAGCGCTGCGCCGAGATTCAGCGCCGTGGTAGTTTTCCCGACTCCGCCTTTTGAATTGGTAATAGCGATAACATTATGCTCCCTCATAATCAACACTCCTTATTAAATCCACGTGTGCAGCGCTTTTTTCTTTGATGGAATGAAACGACCTGCTTCCAATAAATCTCAGCAAACCTTTCTTGGGAATATAAGCTCGGGTTCCCAAGCGTACAACTGCAAGCCCGCAAGTTGTATACCATCTGCGAATCACATGTTCCGAATAACCCAGCAGATCATGCACCTGCTGTACTGTGAGCATCTGCGGTTCATCTTTCCATAACACAGATGCGTATTGTGACAGTTCATTCGCAAAGTTCCGGTCAAACTTGCCTGGATACGTTTGAATCCGAGATTTCCTTTGAAAACTATATTTTGCCGGATCATGAGCCCTATCCGTTAAATAGGCCTCGGCATCAGACTGACGAATCAGATAGCGATGTGTTTGATTTCCAATATCAATGTAAGGAATAAGCCCGCTTTGAATCAACTTCAAGGCGTTTGCTTTCCGAATATGAGCCAATTTGCAAAATTGTTCTTTGCTGATATAGGGTATACCGTCGATAAAATATTCCCTCATACATGATTCCTCACTTTTCTTTTTGCATAGTCCTCGCTGAGCACATAATCAATTACGCTGTTTTTCGAGATATAGTAATGCGGCTTGATGAAAATGCTCTTAACGTGCTTTTCGTGGATTAGCTTGCGCGCAAAGTTATCACTTACACCGCCAAGCATTTCTCGAAACTGAAGCAGCGTTACCATGTCGGGATATGCGCGAAAAATTTTGCGATAATATTTCTTGCTTCTGCCTTTCATATTGAATTGTTCTCCTGTGCTATGATATAGTGTGTCGTTAGTGAAAGACTGTAAGCACGGGGAGTTCTGCCCTAGTTCTGCCCTAGTTCTCCCCAAATGTGTTTTTTCTTACAAATTGAAGTTTTCTTAAAAATGCAAAAAAGGCCGAAAACCACTGAATTACAAGGGCTTTCGGCTGTGGAACGATGCGGAAGAAAGTGCAGGAAATCGTGGCTTACAAGACTCAAAATCCGCCGCTGGCGACAGCGTACCGGTTCGAGTCCGGTCACCGGCACCAAGAGCAGAGGACCTGCGCCGCAGGTCCTCTGCTCTTTTCTTTGAACGGGCAAAAGAAAATCCGGATATTAAAATTGTGGTCGTTTGGCCAGGGCAGTACCGGAGTGAGGCTTTCCTCTGCGATCCCTCTGTTGCACTTGAGAAGATCCGATAAGCAGCATTGTATTCCTCGGAAAATCTACAATGCTGTGCGAGCCAGTCTGTCATCGCGTTTCAGGCCGCAATCAAAGTAAGAAAAAGCACGCCTGCCAAGCAGACGTGCTTTTCGTTTTGTGTCAGGGGTTTTGGCTTTTCAGCGTCTTCCGCCGAAGCCGCCTCCGCGGCCACCGCCAAATCCGCCGCTGCGACCTCCACCGAAGCCACCGCCGCGGCTGCCGCCAAAGCCGCCGAAGCTGCCGCCTCCGCCGAAACCGCCCCCGCGGCTGCTGCCGCCGAAGCCACCGAAGTTTCCGCTGCCAAAGCCGCCTCCGCGGCCGCTGCTGCCGAATCCGCCGAAGGAATTACCGGAACCGCCCGAGGGCCGTCTCGGCTGCTGGGGCGGGCGGCGATTACCGCCGGAGGAGCTGCCGCTGCGCGGCGGTCTAGGGCCGCCCTGTGGAGGACGGGGACCGCCCGAACGGGGCGGACGCGGGCCGCGCGGAGGACGGCGTCCCCAGAAGATGGGGTGATACATCACCGTCGGCACGCCCATGCCGGGCATCATGTAGCGGCGGCGATAGCGGCGATAACGCATGCCGTCAAGCATGATCCAGAGGACAAAGAATATGATGAGGATCATGATGAACATCACACCGTTGGCCGCCTCGTCCAGCGCCGCCTCGCTCTGCTGATACTGCTGGCTCAGCTCCACATGGAGCTGGGAGCAGAGCTCCTGCACCGCGGCGTCATAATCGCTCTTCTGCACGCCGCTTTCCATGCAGGAGGCGACAAAGCTCTGCGAAAGGCCGCTGAGCAGATCATAGAAATCGCCGCTGGCGACCAGATAATAGTCCTGCTGCTGTTTGGCGATGACAAGAATGGCATCATTTGAGCCAAGCTGCATCGTGTCCGCATAGTCATACGCCGTATTCTCGAGATTATCCGACGACTGCACCGTCACGACGGCCATGATGCTGCCAAACATTTTGTCCCAGTTGGCATTGTAAAGGCTGACCGCCTTTTCGGTCTTGTCGGAAAGGATATCAGCATCATCGCGCACATACTGCGTAAAGGCCGCCGTGGAAAGCGAGGGATCGAGCTTTTCCCCGCCCTCCGGCGTAGAGACGGCGGGCGCCTTGTGTAGCCCCCACGCGCCGGAAGCAATGATCGCCAGAATCAGCACGACGATGGCGACGCCGCGTTTTTGAAAGAATTTCATATGCTTCTCCTATCCGGAGCGTCTCAGCTTCTCAGCTCCATGAGCTTCTGCTTCAGCTCACCTTCGATACGGCCGAGCTCGACCTCCGCTTCCTTGCGCTTCTGCGCGCCCTCGCGCTGGATGTTCACGACCTCGTCGAGCGTGGAGACGAGCTGCTCGTTCGTGTGCTGCAGCGTCTCGATATCGACGATGCTGCGCTCGGCCTCCTTTGCCGTGGCGATGGTGCCCATCTTGAGCATGTCGGCGTTCTTCTTGAGAAGCTCGTTCGTCGTCTGCGTCACGGCGCTCTGCGCGGCCGTGGCCTGACGGCTGTGCTCCATGCCGAGCGCGAGCACCATCTGGCTCTTCCAGAGGGGGATGGTATTGACGAGCGAGGACTGGATCTTTTCGACCATCAGCGTGTCGTTGTTCTGGAGAAGTCTCGTCTGCGGGCCCATCTGGAGCGAGACCATGCGCGTGAGCTCCAAGTCGTGCAGCTTCTTTTCAAAGCGCTCGCACTTCTGCGCGTAGTCGTTGTAGGCCTGTGCATCCTCGGCAAGGCCGCTCGCCTCCGCCTTTTTGCGCAGCTCCTCGAGCTCGCCGGAGCGGACCTCGGCCAGGCGCTTTTTGCCCGCGATGATATACATGGTCAGTTCTTTGTAGTACTTGAGGTTCAGCTCATACATCTGGTCGAGCATCGCGATGTCCTTCATCAGCGTGACCTGATGCTTTTCAAGCTCAGAAACAATGCGGTTCACGCTCGTCTCGGCCTTGCCGTACTGCGCGCGCATCAGCTCAAGCTTGTCCTTCTGCTTGTGGAATAGGCCCGCAAAGCCCTTCTTTTCCTCCTGACCGAAGCCCTTGACCTCGACGACGAGGTTCGAGAGCGTCTCGCCCACCTCGCCAAGATCCTTGTTGCGCACGGAGGAGAGGGCATTTTCAGAGAACGTCGCCACGCTCTTCTGCGCGGCCACGCCGTAGTTGAGCACAAGGTTCGTATCCGTGATGTCGATCTTTTTCGCAAAATCGTCGACGGCTTTCTTCTCCTGCTCGGTGAGCATGCTCTCATCGACCTTGACGGGCTCGACTTCCTTTTTCTCCGTCTCGGGCGCGGCGGGCGCTTCGGGCGTGAGCGTCAGCTCAGGAACGGCTTCCTGTGCCGTTTCGGTGGGATTCAGGGTCAGCTCGGGCATCATGTTGTCACTCATATCATTTTTCCTCCGTATTCTGGCTTTCCGCCTGTTCCTTTTCGTATTTTTTGATGCGCTGAATGCGGCGCAGGCACAGCAGCGTGGCCATCGCCCAGATCGCCGTGGAATAGTATAAGCTGTTTTTGTGCAGGCGCAGTGCGCCCACGAGGCTTGCCACACACATGATGGCAAAGATTGCACAGAAGATCGGGTCGAGCCACACGCCCTTGAGGCGCTTCATGATCCATGCGTTCACCTTGGCGTTGAACGCCATCACTTTCTTTCGCATCGCTTACTCCTTTATAGCTCGAGCTTGATGTCGTCCTGCGAGGCGGTCGCCGTGCCGGACTCGGCATGCAGCTCACCGTCGTCCTCACTGAGCCCCTCGCGCTTCATCATGTTCTCGAGCACCGTGATATCGGCGGAAATATCCATCGCCTCGCTGCCGAAGAGCATGTCGAGCTGCTTTTCAAAAGCCGTGACGATCGTGCCCATCATGCTCTCCACGCGCTGCATGGTGTTATCGATATTCTCACCGTTCACACCCTGCGCGCCCATGCGGTCATAGGCGTTCAAGAGCTTGAGGGTCGTTGGCAGGTAGTAGTCCATGAACTTGCGGATCTGCGGCAACTTCGACGGGTCGGATTTGACCTGCGCGAAGATCTTCGCGCTCAAATCCTCGAGCCGATCGATGTCGGCAGAGATCTTCGCGTCCTTGATGGAATCATTCAGACGCTTCATCTCGGAGATGGCAAGATTGCCGTCCCGGATCATCTTGTCAAGCTCCGGATTCCCAGTGGTCTCCTCCTTTTTCGGCGGGTCAGGCACAGTGACCTCCACAGTGCCGCACACGGCGTTCATAATGAAGAACACCACCCCCGACACGACCGCCACAAAGAGGAAATGCGGTACGCGGTAGAGCGGGAACAGCAGCGCATAAATGACCCATGTTCCCGCCGCGGCATAATAGGGAACGGTGGATCTGCGTTTGACGGTTGCCAAGGCGATCGCCTCCTGTTTTCATAAATATTTTGGCTGATATATGATATCACATCGCATCAGCGCGGTCAAGCAAAGCAAGCGCTTGAAACATTGCAATACCGCACTTTTTACAAAAGAAGGCGGCGTCCGGTCTGGGACGCCGCCTTCTTGCAAAATACTGCGTTTTTCTTATTCGTTTCGGATGGCTTCGAGCGCCGAGATCTTGACCGCCTTGTTCGCCGGCTGGTAGCCGGACACCAGCCCCACCAGCACCGAGAACACCAGCGCAAAAATGATGAGCTCGGGCTTGATGACGGAAACGCGCGTCACGTTCTCTCCGCCGATGAGCGCCTGCTTGATGAGTTCCCACGACACGCCCCCGCCGCTGAACGCGCCGAAGGAGAATAGATTGATGCCGACGGAAATGATGAAGCTGAAAAGGAGTCCCAGCACGCCGCCGAGAAGTCCGATGCTGCCCGCCTCCATCAAAAACATCGCGCGGATATCGCGCACATAGCAGCCAAGCGCCTTCATGATGCCGATCTCCTTCGTGCGCTCGGAGATGGACATGATCATCGTGTTCGTAATGCCGATGGCCGCGACCAGAAGCGAGATCGCACCGAGGCCACCGAGCATCAACTCGATCTGGCGGGTCTGCTTGTTGAGCTCGTCGCGCATGCTCTGCATGGAATACGTACTGTAGCCCAAGTCCTTGATGGACTGCTCCACATCCGACACGGCGTCGAGGCTCTCAGCCTTGACGTTGATGCTTGAATACTCAAACTTCGTGTCGGTCTTGCCGGTCAGGTCCTGAATAAGAGCTTTGAGCGCATTGATGTCCATCATCACGCCGTCGCTCGTCTCATAGCCCTTTCCCTGGTCCTCCTTCAGCACACCGACGACCTTTAGCTCGACCTCGTAAGGCGTGGGCTCGGTGCCCGTACCGTCGTCATACGGTGTGAGTACCATGGTGATGCTCGTCTTGAGCGGGTCGAAAAACGGGTCGGGGACGTTTTCCGTGTCGATATTGCCGTTTTCGTCCCAGGTGTATCGGTAGACATAATTTCTGCCGTCAGGCATGAGCGTATCGGTGAAGTTATAGGCAAAATACTGGCCCACGACCACCTCGTCGCTGCTTTCTGGGTAGCGGCCCGCGACCAGCTCATAACCCATGTCCTCAAGGGCGCTCGAGTCAATGCCGGCAAAATTGACCCAGTTGGCCGTGTAGCGGCCGTTGATGCCCGCCTTAAACGAAATGTTGTAATCGTCGAGGCTTGCCTTGGGCATGACGGCCTTGACGCCCGCGATCTCATGGAAGCTCTCGACCGCCTTGTTGTCAAGCTTGCTCTCCGTCTGCGTGCCGGTGCTCTGGTTGTAGCCGCGGTAGACCTCGATGATGGAGAGGTCGCCCATATTTTTGAGCATCTGGTCGTAGGACTCCTGCATGCCCGCGCCGATGGAGACCATCACGATGATGGACGTGCAGCCGATGAACACGCCCAGCACCGTCAGGATCGTGCGTCCTTTGCGCCGTGACAGGCTGTCAAAGCACATCTTGAAGATGTCTGCGAATCTCATTTTTTCTGCTCCTCAGCACCCGTGGCCGCAGTCTCCTTGTTTTCAGCCGCCGCGGCTTCCGCTGCCTCCTGCTTCTCCTCGGCGATCTCCTCTTCGTCCCACTTGTCCCAGAGCGCCTGCTCGGCCTTCTGCTTGGCCTTCTTCTTGCGGATGCGCAGCACGATGAGAAGGACGATAAGCGCAGCAACCACCGCGATGATGACGTACTTCCACGGGAAGGTGCTTGCCGGCTCGGGGTCGATCATGCCGGGATCGTCCATGCCGGGGTCGGCCGGCTCGTAGGCCATGGCCTCGACCGTCGCTTCAAAGACGCGCTCTTTCGTGTTGCCGTTGGAATCCTCGTAGGTGATGACGATCTTGACCTGATTCTCGCCCTCCAGCTGCGGGGTCACGGCAAAAGCGATGGTGCCGTTCTTGCCGCCATCGATCGTGCCGACGCGCTGATAGGCCGTCGGCGTGTCGATATCGCCGGAGATGGTCGCCTCAACGTTGTTGATGGCGCTCTTGCCCTTGTTGACATAGTCGATGGTCAGGCTCGTCTCCTCGCCGACGTAGCCGGTGTAGGAGGTCTTGGGCTCGCTGAGCTCAAAGCGGTCGGGCTGGTAAAGAGGAACGCTCAGCGACAGCGTGGCGTTGCCCGACTTTCTTGCGTTCTGGTCGACGTATTCATAGGTCACGTCGATCTTGACGTCCTGCGCGCTGGCGCTGATGAGCTGCGCGGCCTTCATCGGCACGGTGACGGTCTTGCTGCCGCTCGCGGCGACGGATTCAAAGTAGAACGTGTTTGTCGAGCCGTTGAGCATCAGGTCCTGACCGCCGGTGACGGTGACCATGACGTTTTCGATCTTGATGGTCTTGCTGGTGTTCGTGAACGAGAAGCTCACGTTCGTACTCGAGCCTGCCGCGACGGACGAACCGCCGTAGTTGTACTTCGAGAGGATGACAATGGGCGTGGGGCTCGCGATGGTCTCTTCGTCCTTCGTATCCTTGGTGACGGTGGAGAGAACGTTCACGCTGCCGCTGGCGCTGCCGCCGGTGAGCTGCGTGCCATTGTCGTAGTAGAACGACAGCGTGGCGTCAATCGTCTGCATCTGGGATTCGATCTTGTCGAGCGCCTTGACCGTCACGGTGACAGCCGTGTCGCGGCCCGCGCGGATATCGTCGAGCATGTAGTCCTGACTGCCCATGATGAGAAGCGAGCCGGAGGATTTGAGCGTCAGGATGGGGTCACGCATGGCGGTCGTGCCGGCGTTCTGGATGTAGACGGTGATGGTCTTCGTCTGGCCCGCGGCGATGGCCGTGGACATACCGTCAGAGTTGAAAACGGCGCGCGGCTCGGGAATCGTTTCCGGCGTCGGCTCGGGCTCTGGCTTCGGCTCGGTGTAGGGCACGCACTCGCGGATATTCAATTGCGCAGGCTGATAACCGCCGCCACTGCCATCATCACGGTCATAGTAGATGGTAAAAGAGAGTCCCTTGCCATCACCGGTGTAGGTCAGTCCCTTTAGTTTGACAATATAAGTATTGGCGTTTTCTGCCTCACCGGAAACAGAGGCATAATAGGTGCTGTCTCCCTGAAAGCTGTCAACACCACGGATAATGCGGATATCGCTTTTCTGCCCATCTGTGCGGTAAAGATAGACCGTCACATCTACGCTGTCGCCAGTTTCAACCATGGACGGGCGAACATCATAGCCGGTAATCATAAAAGGATCACCGCTATTTGGTTTGGTGCTACCGCCGCTGATCTCTTCGCCATTGGCCCTCGCTGTGTTGACGCCGCTAAGCACAGCAGCTGCGCACAGCACAAGGGCAAGGCAGAGAGAGAGCAGGGATCTTGAAATGCGTTTCATGTTCGATTTCCTCCGTTATTCGATGTAAGGTGCGGCGTCGATCTCCGCCTTGACCTGATTTTCTACGTTGCTGACGATCCTGCCGTCGATGAGCGTGACGATGCGGTCGGCATACTCGGTCATCTCCGGATCGTGGGAGACGAGCACGATCGTCTGGTGGAAGCGCTTGGCAAAGCCGCGGATCATGTGCATGACCTCTTTCGTCGTCCTTGTGTCGAGGTTGCCGGTCGGCTCGTCGGCGAACACGACCTCGGGGTGCGTGACGAATGCGCGCGCGATGCCCACGCGCTGCTGCTGTCCGCCGGACATCTGGTTGGGAAAGTGATCCATGCGGTCCTTCAGTCCCACGCGGCAGAGCATTTTCTTCGCCTCCAGCAGCCGCACGTCCGGGTCGATGCCCTTGAACATCAGCGGCATGGCCACGTTTTCCGCCGCCGTCAGCTCCGGCAGCAGGTTGTAGGACTGGAAGACAAATCCGATGTGCTTCTGCCGGAAAGCGGCGAGCTGGTTTTCGTTGAGCTGTGAGATCGGCACGCCGCCGATGCGCACCACGCCGCGCGTGGGCTTTTCGAGTCCCGCCAGCTGGTTGAGCAGCGTCGATTTGCCGCTGCCGGACGTGCCGAAAATGCAGCACACCTCGCCCCGCGGGATGTCGAGGTCAATATTGTGCAGTGCGACCACGTGCTCCTGCCCCATCATGTAGACCTTTCGGAGCTTTCGCACCGAAATGACGGGCTTCTGGTCATTTGCCATCGCAGTTTCTCCTCAATTTTAATCTTGGGTCCATTATAATCTCATCTTATGAAGAAGTCGTTACAATCAGGCGCGATTTGGTTACAAATTATTTAAGAGTTCCTTAATTCTCGCGCCGAGCCTCTTTCCTGTATTATTTAGACGGAATTTATCGAAAAATGTTTCATCTTTTTTGAAAAAAACGGCGGACTTTTTTGAAGTCCGCCGTTTTTTAAGTTCATGCCGTTTTAGTTCAGCGGCACGTCGGGCACGACGTAGACCGTCATCTCTTCGCCATTTGTGTCGATGGGCAGCGTGTCGTCGATGGGCTGCGTCAGCGCCGCGTCGGCATAGAGAAGATTGCCGGTGCTGCTCACAAACGTGACATAAGTGCCGCGCTTGATGGAGATCTCCTGCGTCTCCTCGTCCGCCGCGCCGGGGTTATAGACGAGCGTCAGCGCGCAGACCTCATCGCTGTTGAAGGCCTCGGCCGCCAGCTCCTTGTCCGGCAGATAGGACTCGCCATAGCTCCAGTCATAGAGCGTCGTGCCGAGGACGGATGCCTCACCGCTCTCATCCTTGCTGTAATCTGTCACGGACTTGGCAAGAAGCTCGCCCGTCGCGGGGTCGATATAGTAGAGGGTCGTAAAGTAGTAGTCCGGCATGTCGCTGTAGGTCGTGGTGGTCGAGATCACCACTGCGCCGTCCTGCTCGCTCTGATCGTCGATGGTCTCGACCGAGCCGTCGTCCTGCAGTTCGCCGCAGGCGGGCAGCATCGCCTGAATGTAGCTCTCATACTCGCCGCTCGGGTAGCAGTTCATATTCAGGCGGCCGTCGCTTTCCATTTTGCTGAGATACACGCCGTTTCCCTCGATCGACAGGCAGGCCTGAGCGAAGAATTCATCCTCGCCCACGGGGCTGTCGGCGGTGTAGCTGTAGTGCGAGGCCAGCAGCAGGTTTCCCTTATCATCGCGCGTATACTGCACCTTGGCTGTGTAGGTCTCTTTGCTGTCCTGGTCGGTGCCCTGAATGCTCACGGTCACCGTGTCGTGTTCTTCGAGCAGCTTTTCGGGAATGTTGTCCGCGCGCACCTGCTCGAGCGAAATTTCCTTCGGCTCGTCGGCGTTTTTATCGTTGTTGTTCGTGTCGCCGCCCTGCGTGCCGCAGCCCGCGAGCAGGCTAACGACGCAAAGCGCGCCAATGCTTGCTTTCTTCCAGTTTTTCATCTTAGTTTCCTCCTTATTTGGACGCGGGCTCGCGCCCGCATTCTAAAGCTTTTTAATGGTTCTTTTCCAGCGGCACGATGTAGACCGTCGCACTCTCGCCGCTCGTGTCGACGCCGTCGTAGAAGTCGATGGGCTTGGTCAGCTCCCTGTCCGCATAAAGCGCGAGATCCGCACTGTCGAGGAAGAGGATGCGCGTGCCATGCGCCACGCGCATCTCGCTGACGCTCCAGCCGTTCTCCCCGACGTCCCAGCCCTTCTCCGAGCCCGGCGCGGGATAGAAGTACGTCAGATCGCAGACGTCCTCCGTGCTGTCCGTCGAAAACAGGACCTCGTTCAGCAGGTTGCGCCCTGCTTTATAAGGCTCGTCGTAGCTCCAGCGGTAAAGCCTTATTCCCTGCTTGGATACCGCGCCATTTTCATCTTCATGGTAGTCGGTCACCGACATCTCAAGCAGTTCACTCGTTGCGGGGTCAACGCGGTAGCACGTGGTGTAATAATAGCCGCTGGAATCCAGATAGCGCGTGGTGACGGAAAGCAGGATTGCGCCGTCCTCTTCACTGCATCCGTCAATCGTCTGCTCTGCATTCTCTCCGGATGTGGGGCATTGGGGCATCATGTCAAGAATATATTGCTTGTCATCGTGTCTAAAGTGAATACTCAGGCTTGCAGCATCGTCGCTCGCCCTGCGCTCGGCATACATTTTTTCGTTTGCTTCGCCCCACACTTCATCCTCGCCTGCGTCGCTGTTCTCGGTATACTGATAGTGATACCAGGCCAGTACCTCATCCACAACGTAGGTGTACTGGAACTTCGCCGTATCGGTCACGGCGTCATTCTGATCGCTCTCCTGCACGGTCACGGTCACAGCGTCGTGCTTTTCGAGCAGGGATCGCGGATCATTCGCGGCACGGATCTGCTCGAGCGTGATCTGCTGCGGTTCATCGGTGCTGTCGTCGTTGCTTACGTTACCGCTCTGCACTCCGCAGCCCACAAGTAAGCTCGCAGCGCATAAAGCAACGGTGACGGCTCTCTTCCAGCTTTTCATGGTGTGCTCTCCTCTCTCATCTCCCGTCAGTCTTGATCGCCGCTTTTCACATAGACGGTCGTGCTGCCGCCGTCCGGCCACTCGATCTCAGGGGTTTGATACTCCTGCGTCATGGCGGCGTCGTAGTAAAGCATGACGCCCTTACCACTCTCTGGGGAAAAGTACGCTGCACTCGGCACGGTAAAGTGCTGCTCGTGCTCCTGCGCGGTGCCCGGGTCCCACACGAGCGTGATTTCATGCTTGGGAACATCGTCCGACAGCATCAGCGCGTAGAGGTCTTCCTCCGGTTCATAAGGGCGATCATAGCTGAACGTATAGCTTCCCGTGGCAAAGCAGGTGTCTTTTCCCTGCAAGTCTTTTCTGTGCCGCTCCGACTTGATCGATATCAGGTCATCGGAGGTTGGATCGACATAGAGCCATCGCAGCGAGTAGTCAGTGTCATCGTCGGTGATATAATGTTTGATTGGAAACACGAGCTGGCCGTCCTGCTCATACGGCTCTTCGACCTCCACCGTGATACCGTCACCGGCCACGGGCAAAAACGGTTCCCGCGCGGTACTTTCTTCGTACCACTCATCCGTTCCGCAGGCGATCACACTGGCAATTCGAGCGCTGCCGTCATCATTTGTTCCAGCGATAATGCACATACCGTCCGGCACTTCATCCAGGCAGACATTCACGCTATAAATATCGTCTGCGCCGTACTCATCATAATACCAGCCGTGGCTCCAGCTTTGCAGCCGGCCTTCTTCGTCGCGCGTGTACTGGTCAGTGCTCTTGACGTCCTGACCGCCGTTGCTGCTGTCTGTGCTCTCCCGTACAATAGTCACCACCTTGTGCCGTTCAAGCAGCGCGGAGATCTTATTCCTCTCACAGATGTCTTCGTAGGTGATCTGCAGCTCGTCGGCGCTGTCGTCATCGTCAAGCCCGCAGTCGCCTCCGCAGCCTGCGAGCAGCAGCGCGGCGGCAAGTGCGAGGGCACTCATTAGTCCCCAGCGGTTCATTTTGTTTCTCCTTTCATCGTCTTCTTTCCATCTTGCCTGTGTGGAGCTTTTTTCGTTCCGTACACTCTCTTAGACGAGAAATCTTCCAAAAAGTTCCACCCTTATGATTTTTTTAAGAAACTTTTTTCTTCCCCGTGCGAGCTCTTGCATTTTCCGCCGATGCGGCATACAATGAGGACACATTTCACCCGGGAGGGCGTTTTTATGAACTATATCGGCATCGACCTCGGCGGCACGAACATCAAGGGCGCACTCGTGAGCGCAGAGGGCGAGATCTTAAAGGAGCATTCTATCCCGACGCGCGTCGATCTCGGCCCCGAGGCGGTCGCGGGGCGCATCGGTCAGGTCATCGCGCAGCTCTCTGACGGCGAAAGCGCCGTCGGCGGCGTGGGGGTCGGCTGCCCCGGCACGGTGGACGACGCGAGCGGCATCGTGCGCTTTGCGGCGAACCTGAATTTTGTGAACTTCGACCTGCGAAGCGCGCTGCGCGCGCACACTGCGCTTCCCATCCACCTCGGCAACGACGCAAACGCTGCGGCGCTGGGCGAGGCGCTGTTCGGCTGCGGCCGCGGCGCGGAGAGCACCATCGTCGTCACGCTCGGCACGGGCGTCGGCGGCGGCGTGGTGCTCGGCGGCAAGCTCCTGACAGGCTACACGGGCGCGGCGAGCGAGATCGGCCACATGGTCATCGCGGAAAACGGCGAAGAGTGCACCTGCGGCAGCCGCGGCTGCTTTGAAGCTTACTCCTCCGCCACGGCGCTCATCCGCGACACGAAGCGCGCCATGGCCGCGCACCCCGAGAGCCTGCTGCACGCGATTGCCGCGGAGCAGGGCGGTGTCGACGGCCGCACAGCGTTTCTCGCCAAGGAGCGCGGCGACGAGGCGGGCGCGCAGGTCGTGGAGGACTACATCGAGCATCTGGCCTGCGGGCTCACAAATCTTGTCAACATTTTCTTCCCCGAAGTGCTGGCCCTCTCGGGCGGCGTAGCAAATCAGGGCGACGCGCTGCTCCTGCCGCTGCGCGAAAGGGTGCGCGAGCGTTCGTTCGGCTCGCGCTATGCCGTCTCGCACACGCGCATCGAGCTCTGCACACTCGGCTACCGCGCGGGCGTGATCGGCGCGGCGATGCTCGCGCGTGAGTGAGCGTAAAATAGCGCAAGATATGATAAGGCCCTCCGCATTTCTGCGGAGGGCCTTTTTTACCGGTAGCCGTCGGGCTCGGCCGAGCCTTCGATCAAAAACTGCACCTCGTCCACGCCGCCGAGCGACAAAATGGACTGCTCGAGCGCGCTCAGCATCAAATCGCGCTCTGCCTCGTTCTCCGGCAGTGAGACGTTAGCCGGGAGATTCAGATAGCACACGCCGTTTTCGATGCGAGACGAGATGACCGTGAAGTCCTCCGGCAGGAGCGAGACGAGCGAATCGTCCTCCGGCCCCTGCGCGAGCGCCTCGAGCAGCGCGTTCACGCGCGTCTGGCCCTCGTAGAGCGCGAGCGTCTGCTGCTCGGCGCGCAGCTCGCCCGTCTTGCTGTCGAGGAAATAAAGCGACACGGTGATCGGCCGCAGGCCACTCTCACGCGAGGAAAGCAGCGTATCCGCCGAGAGCAGCACTTGCGTCTCGCGGTACGGCAGCTCGCGCCCGTCCGCCGTGATGCTCACAGCGTTCACATTCGGCAGCTGCGTCAGCGTCAGCGTGATGCAGTAGTCAGCGAGCGACAGGTCGATGCCCGTCAGGCGCGCATACTGTGCGCTCAAGTCGATCTGCGCGCGGCGGCCCGACACCTTGAGCGACTTGAGCGCCGTTCCCTCCGGGATGGGCGAAGAGAGCGACGGCTCGTCGGGCCCTGCGAGCAGCGCCTCCAGCAGCGCGCGGACACAGTCTTCGGTCTCCATCGCGCCGTCGAGCACCAGGCGCTTTTCCTGCGCGCGGATGGCGTCGCCGCCGCCCGCGGAGTTGGGATCGCTGAGAAAATAGAGCTCGTAGCCGTTCTCGTCCATCTCCTGCGCGTGCTGGGCCGCGCAGGCGCAGAGAAGCGAAAGCAGGAGGACTAATGCCGCAGTCAGGGAAAGACGTCTTCTCATGTCTCATCCCCTCCCTCTTCGCAGCGCGGCAGGCGCACGGTAAACACCGTGCCGCCGCCCTCGCGGGCGCGGACCTCGATGCTGCCGCCGCGGCGGCGCGCCGTGTCGGCGGCGATGGAAAGGCCAAGGCCTGTACCGCCCGCGGCGCGCGAGCGCATCTTGTCCACGCGGTAGAAGCGGTCGAAAATGCGGGGCATGTCCCCCTCCGGAATGCCGATGCCATTGTCGCTGACAGTGAGAAGGCAGTCCTTTTCATCCCCCGCGAGCAGCAGCTTCACAAAGCCGCCGGGGCGGTTATACTTGATGGCGTTTTCCGTCAGGTTGTAGATGATCTCGTGAATTTCATCCTCGCTCGCAAGGGTATGTCCCTCGCGGCGAATTTCACACGAGAGGTCGACCTGCTTTTCCTCGGCCACAAGGCGCAGCATACGTACCACGTGCGCCATCACGGACGAGAGGTCGACGCGCTGCGCCTCGGGCAGCATGCCGCTGTCCAGGCGCGTCAATCGCAGCAGATTTTCCGTGATGCGCGCCAGGCGCTCGGACTCCTGCTCGATATCGCCGACGAATTCGCGCACGGTCTGCGCGTCCATGTTCTCCGTCTGCAAAATGGAGTCGGAGAGAAGCCTGATACCGGCCAGCGGCGTTTTGAGCTCATGGCTCGCATCCGACACGAAGCGGCGGCGCGCGTCTTCCGTCGTTTGCAACCGATCAGCCATGTCGTTGAACTCGGCGGCGAGCTCGCTGATCTCGTCGTGCCCGCCGACCTCGGCGCGGTGGCTGTACGAGCCCTCGCGCATCTTGCGGATGGCGTCGGTCAGTACGCCGAAGCGCCGCGTCAGCACGCGGGATAAGAGCACGCTGATCCCGCCGGCGAACACCAGCACGACCGCGGAAATGGTCAGAAGATTTCGCTGCAAAGACAACAGCAGCTCTGCTTGCTCGGCGTCGTATTCATAGGCGTAGACCGCGCCGATGGTCTGGCTGTGGTAGATGACCGGCGAGGCCGCGCGGCTTTTGAACGCCTTGTCCGAAAATTCGGTGTAGAAGACGTCCTCCCCGCGAAGCGCCTGCACCAGCTCCGTATAAAAGGCGTAGCGGCCGATCGCGCCGTCAGTCTCGCGCGTGTCGTACAGCACGCGGCCCGAGGCGTCCGTCACAAGCACGCGGGAGATCCCCGTCTCCTCCACGAGCGTCATCGCACCCGCGACATTTTCCTCGCTCAGCTCTTCAAGGCCCGAGAGCGCCGTCACCATCACCGAGACGCTGCCCTGCAGCGAGCTCTGCTTAGAGCGGAACGTCAGGTTTTCCGACGTGATGAGCGGATATGTGTTCAGCAGGATCAGCACCGCCAGAATGATGGCGATATAGCTGAAGCTGAATTTTCGCTGCAGGCTCGCATGCATCTGCACGGCGCTGCCCCCTTCTCTTTCTTTTAGTGGGAAATCAGTCCTTCAAGTAGTACCCCACGCCCCATTTGGTCAGGATGTGCTGCGGCGCGGCGGGGTTTTCCTCGAGCTTTTCGCGAAGCCGCCGGATGTGCACATCCACTGTGCGGTAGTCGCCTGCGTAGGTGTAGCCCCAGACGAGATCCATCAGATTTTCGCGCGAGTAAACGCGGCGCGGATTCTTGACAAGAAGCTCGATGAGGTCGTATTCCTTGGCCGTGAGCTCGACGATCTCGCCGTTTTTGACGGCGACGCGCTGCTCGGGGTCGAGCGTGATGCCGCCCGCGGTCAACAGGAGCGTTTCAGGCTGCTTTTGCTGCGGTGCGGCGTTCGCGCGGCGCAGCAGCGCGCGGATGCGCGCTTTGAGCTCCAAGATGTTGAACGGCTTTGTGATATAGTCGTCCGCGCCGGACTCAAGACCGATGATCTTGTCGGCGTCCTCGCTGCGGGCGGTCAGCATGATGATCGGCACATTGGAAAATTCGCGGATGCGCATGCAGGCCGTCAGCCCGTCCACCTGCGGCATCATCAGATCGAGGATGATGAGGTCGAACCCGCCGCTTTTCGCCATGTCGATGGCGGTCGCGCCGTCGTAGGCGGTCTCGACCGTGTAGCCCTCGTTTTCCAGATTGAATTTCATGCCCTTGACGAGAAGCTGCTCGTCGTCAACCACCAGAATTTTCATTGCCATCCTCCTCCGTGAATGTGATCTCCGCGCGGAAGCCCTCGAGCTTCGCCTCTCCGATGCCCTTGACGTTCAAAAGGTCCTCCGCCGCCGTAAAATCGCCGTGCTCTGCGCGGTAGTCGATGATCGCCTGCGCGAGCGACGGGCCGATGCCCGTCAGCGTTTCAAGCTCCTCCGCCGTCGCGGTGTTGACGTTCACGAGCGTCACAACACGCGTGGGTGCGGTGATCTCGTCGGTCTTGTCCTGCGTCGTCACGGTGTAATTCCCGTGCGAGGCACCCTCGTAGGCCGTTTTGTGCAGAAAAACGAGCGAAACGGCGAACAGCACCGTCAGCGCGGCGAGCACAAGGTAGACGCCTCTGACTTTGGTTTTCTTTTCTTGCTTTTCCACGGTTGCGCTCGCCTGCCTTTTTTGCTATACTGATGTCGAAGCGTGCCGAACGGCGCGCTCCTCTTCACTGTATTCCATATTTGATTGTATCATACAACGAGGTATATTTCCATGAAAAAACGCCGCTTGTTTTCACTTTTTTTATCTTTTGCGCTCCTGCTCCCGCTCTTTTCACTGACGAGCGCCGACGCCTATGAGGACTTCACGCTCGACGCGAAGGCCGGTCTTCTCATCGAGGCCGACACGGGCGAAATTCTCTATGAGAAGAACGCCCATCAGGAGAACTACCCCGCCTCGCTCACCAAAGTGATGGTCGCGCTGCTGGTGTTTGAGGCCATCGACGAGGGCAAGATCGCGCTGACCGACTCCGTCACTGCGACGGAATCGGCGTTCGAGGGGCTCTCCAGCGACGGCAGCACGGCAAACATCGTCCCCGGCGAAACGATGACGGTCGAGCAGCTGCTCAACTGCATGCTCATCGTCTCGGCGAACGAGGCGTGCAACATTTTGGGCGAAACGCTCTACGGCTCGGTCGACGCCTTTGTCGCGCGCATGAACGAGCGCGCGACGGAGCTCGGCTGCGAGCACACGCATTTCGCCAACGCCACGGGTCTTCACAATTCCCAGCACTACACGACCGCGTGGGACCTCTACCTCATCACGCGCGAGGCGCTGAAGCACGACAAATTCATGGAGATCTGCAACTCCAAGAGCTACACCGTGCCCGCCACGAACATGACCGAAACGCCGCGCGAGCTGCACTCGACGAACTTTCTTATTTCCAACTGGCGCGCCCGCGGTTATGTGTACCGCGACGCGCAGGGCATCAAGACCGGCTCGACACCCGAGGCGGGCTACTGCCTCATTTCGTCCGCCCTGCGCGGCAGCCGCCACATGATCAGCGTGGTGCTGGGCGCAGAGCGTGTGACGCTCGAGGACGGTGTGACCATCCAGACGCGCAGCTTCTCCGAAACGTCGCGCATGTTCGACTGGGGCTTTGACAACTTTGTCCTCCGCGACATTCTCTCCTCCTCCGACCTTGTGCAGGAGGTGCCCGTCGCGCTTTCGAGCGAGGCGAGCTACGTTTCGACCCACGCGGCGGAGGATATCTCCTGTCTTCTGCCCGACAACGTGGAGCCCGACATGCTCGAGCGCACCGTAACGCTCACGAACGACACGGTCGACGCGCCCGTTTCCGCGGGCGACGTGCTCGGCAAGCTGACGCTCTCCTACAACGGTAAGGTCTACGCCGAGACGGACCTCTTAGCGCTGAACGATGTATCGGCCTCGTGGTTCCTGACGGCACAGCGCAGGGTGTCTGACTTTTTCGCAAAGCCGCTCGTCCGCATTCTGTTGATCGTGGTCGTACTGCTGATCGTCGCGCTCGTCGTCTATGTGACGATGTTCTCCCGCCGCCGTCGTTACGGCCACCGTCGCCGCGGCGCGGCACACGGCGGCTACCGCGGGCGGAGAAGAAGATTCTAAGTACTTCAAAAAAGCGGTAAAGCCGCTTTTTTGAGAAAGGCCACACTCCGCTTTGTGCCTTGCCGCCGCTGGCGGCTGCGACACGCGCGGAGCGAGAGGTGTCGATCGCCACGCGCTGGTCGCGGCGATCGACGATCAAAATTCTTTGCGTCTGCGAACGCAAAAGCAAAAATGAAGGGACGCGAAAGCGTCCCTTTTTAGTTGAGTGTGATCACGTTGTTCCCCTGCGGGAACTCCACGAAGCGGATGGAGTAGATGTCGGCGGTGATGTAGGCGCTGCGGCCGGGGTGGAACAGCGTGATATAGTCGTTTCCGACCTCCTGTAGCGTGCCGACCGCCACGACCGTGTTCTGCGAACCGACGAGGAAGCTCACGATGACCGCGCGGCCGATGTTGCGCGCAAGCATTCCCTTCCATGAATTATAGGACATCTTGTCGACGGTCTGCGACTCTTCGATCTTGTCGGGCGTGGGCTGGAACTGCCCGCTCGCGCCGCCCTGCGGCACGAGCGACATGCCCCCCGCCCCCGACGATCCTCCAAGCATTTCCTCATAGCTCTGGCTCGCGTTGTTACTGTTGTTATTACTGCTATTATTGCTGCTATTATTGCTGTTGCCGCTCTGCTGCGCGCTCGCCATGGCGGGCACGGCAGCCATCTGCTCATAAAGGCACGGCATGCTTTTTCCCATCTGGATCATAAAAACGTCCTCTCCCTTTCCCGTTGCTGCTGATTTGCTTTTCTCAGGTGTCGTAATACGCGGCGGTGGGGTTATAAAAACAGTGGTCGCCGATACGCATGACGAACGTCCCCACATTTGAAGGAAAATTCGCGCGGCAGGACGGCGAAAACGGGTTAAAGAACCACAGCGCCGTTCCAAGGCCGTTCAACCGGTTGCCCGCAATGGCCCAGTCCGCGATCTCATAGTGGATATCGGTCGGGCGCATGTTGTAGATGTTCTGCGGGTTGTAGCTGCCGCGCTCGGTCTCGCTCGCGCAGACGAACTGCCCCGGCTGAAAGATGATATTGCGGATGCTGCCCTGCCCCACGCGCGCGTATTCGCCGCCCGTCGAGCGCACGCGGTTCATCACGACGCTCGCCACGGCTTTCATCCCATTCTCGCCCTCGCCGCCCGCTTCGCACTCGATGAGGCGGGCGAGCAGTTCCCTGTCGGAATAGGCCATGTCGATCTCCTCCCCCATTTCTTCTTCCCCGACAGTCTATGCGCTTCCCGTGCGCATGGAAACCGAGACACGCAAAAAAAGCACCGAAAGCCGTTTTGCTTTCGGTGCTTTTGCTTTGTTCAGTTTTCCTCGTCCGGCGGCGGAAGCTCTTCCGTTTCCGGCGGCGTCGCGCCGTAGGCGCCTTTCATCTTCAGCTCCTGCCACTGCTCCTTTGTGATGAGCAGCTGGCGGGGCTTCGAACCCTCGAACGGACCCACGATGCCGCGCGTCTCCATCTCGTCGACGATGCGCGCCGCGCGCGAATAGCCGAGCTTCAGCCTGCGCTGGAGCATCGAGACGGACGCCTGTCCCGTCTCCATGACCACGTCGATCGCGGCGGGGAGCAGCTCGTCCGCCTCGTCGGCGGCGTTCTGCTCGGGTGCGGCATTGCTGCCGCCCTTGCCGCTGCCTTTCTCCTTTTCGGCGACGGTAGCGTTGATCTTGTCGATGACGGATTCGTCGTAGTCCGTCTCGCCGTTTTCCTTGACGAAGTTGACCACGCGCTCGATCTCCTCGCTCGAGATGAAGCAGCCCTGCACGCGCTTGGGCTTGCCTTCGCCCAGCGGGGCGTAGAGCATGTCGCCGCGGCCGACGAGCTTTTCCGCGCCCGCGGTGTCGAGGATGATGCGCGATTCCATCGCGGAGGCGACCGCGAACGCGATGCGGCTCGGGATGTTGGCCTTCATCAGGCCCGTGATGACGTCCGCGGACGGACGCTGCGTCGCGATAACCAGGTGCATGCCCGCGGCGCGGCCCATCTGTGCCACGCGGCAGATCGACTCTTCGACCTCTTTCGCCGCGACGAGCATCAAGTCGGCCAGCTCGTCGATGACGACGACGACGCTCGGCAGCTTTTTGAGCGTTTCGTCCGTCTCCGCCACCTTATTGTAGGAGGCGAGGTCCTTGACGTTGTGCTCGGAGAACATCTTGTAGCGCTTCATCATCTCGTACACGGCCCATTGCAGTGCGCCCGCAGCCTTTTTCGGGTCGGTGACGACGGGGATGAGCAGGTGCGGGATGCCGTTGTAGGGCGCAAGCTCGACCATCTTCGGGTCGACCATGATGAAGCGCACCTCTTCGGGCGTTGACTTATAGAGCATCGAGACGATCAGCGAGTTCGTGCACACGGACTTACCGGAGCCCGTCGTACCGGCGATAAGCACGTGCGGAAGCTTCGAGATATTCCCGACGATGTTCTTGCCGCTGATGTCCTTGCCAACGGCGAAGGCCGTGGTGGAAGGATGGGTGGTGAACTCCGTGGATTCGAGCACCGTGCGGATGCTGACGGGCGAAACGAGCTTGTTCGGCACCTCGACACCCACGACGGAGATCTTGTCGGGGATGGGCGCGATGCGCACGCCGCTCGCGCCCAGCGCAAGGGCGATATCGTCCTGCAAATTTGTGATCTTCGAGAGCTTCACGCCCTGACTGAGCGTGAACTCATAGCGCGTGACCGACGGGCCGCGCACCACATCGCCCGGCTGGGCATCCACGCCGAAGCTCGTGAGCGTCTGCGCCAAGCGGCGGGAGTTGTTGCGCAGCTCCGCGCCCGCCTCGGCGGCGTTCGTCACGCTGCCCTCTTTTAAGAGCGTGATGGGCGGGTACTGATACGCGGGGGGCTGGGGCTGCGCGCCGCTGCCCTCGATCTCGCGCGTGACCTCCTCGCGCGCGGCATCGACCTCGGCGCGGCGGAGCTTGTCCTCCTGCTTGTCGGTCAGCACGGCGGGAACCGTCGTTGCTGCTGCGGCTGCGGCGACGGGTGCGCTCTGCACGCTCGGCGTGGGCGCGGCAAACGGCGTGTGCATCACAGGTGCGGGTGCCGGGACGACCGGCGCGGGCGCGCTCGGCGCTGTATCAAACGGCGGCAGGTCGAAGTCGTCGGCCTCCACCGTCACAGGCTTAACGGGTGCGGACGGCGCGGCGGCAGGCGAAACGGGTGCAGCGATCTTTGTCTCCGCGGCACTTCCGCCCGCTAACAGCTCGTCGGGACTCTTGATATTGTCGGATTTCTTGCGGAAGAAGCCGCCCGTGGGATTTTTCCTGATGACGCGCTCCTCGCCGTCGAGCGGAATGTCGATGGCGGCGTCCGGCGTATGGACCGGCGAACTGCGGCGCGGCACATGGGTGCGCTGCGGCGGAAGGTCCTCTTCCTCCACTGGCTCATAGGGCACGCGCTCGTGCGAGCGCACGGCCTCGATCACGGCGGCAGGCGTCAAGCGGAACGCCATCATCAAAAACGCGACGAACAGCACAACGAGCAGGACCATCGCCAGCACCTTTTTCACCAGCAGCACCAGCATGATCGCAAGCGATGCAGACACCGCGCCGCCGGACTCGAGCGCGTTGCCACTCGTCCACAGAAGCTTCAAAATGCCGTCCATGTTGACATACTCCTCCTTGCAGAGGGCGATGTGCATGATCGCGCCGAACACGACCGGCAGCAGCGCCGTGCCGACAAGGCAGGACGCGACGTTCCGCCCACGGTGGAAGAGCAGGATATAGCTCCCCAGCAGCAGCGCGGGCGCGACGAGGTAATAGCCCCAGCCAAAGAGCGACCGGCACAGCTTCGCCGGCTGATCGAGCAGCCACGCCCCCGACTGGAAATAGCTGAAGCCCAGGCACAGCGCCAGCACCAGCAGGATCGCGCCCGCGACCTCGCGGCGGATGGGGCGCTTTTGATTCTTCTTCGCCGTGCGCTTGCCGGAAGACGAGGAGCGGGACGAACCCGTCGTTTTCTTTTTCGTTGTGGTGGTTTTTTTCTTCTGTTGTGCCATGATTCACCTCAGAATCAAAAATTAGTGCAGGATCGTGAGCACCAGCGTCAGCACGCCGGCGGCCCAGCAGTAATAGGCAAACGCGCCGAAACGGCCCTTGTCGGCAACATAGCGCAGCAGGCGGATGCTCGCATAGCCGGACACCGCCGCGACGACGACACCGACGAGGTACACGGGCACGCTGGAGAAGTCGATGCCCGCGTCGATCGCGTCTTTGAGTGTCAGGATGTTCGCCCCCAACACCGCGGGGATGGAGAGCAGAAATGCAAAGCGCACGGCAAACTTGCGCTCAAAGCCCGTGAAGCAGCCCGCCGTGATCGTCATGCCGGAGCGGGAAATGCCTGGGCACAGCGCGATGGCCTGACCGATACCGACAAGCAGTGCGTCGAGCATTGTGGCGGTCTTTTCCGTCTTGCGTCCATGGCGCACGCGGTCGCTCGCAAAGAGCAGGATGCCCGTGACGATCAGTGCGCCGCCGATAAAGTACATATTATCACTCAGCTCTGTGAAAAAACGGCGAAACGGCACCATGACGAAAAGCGGCAGCGTGCCCACAATGATGAGCAGAATAAGGCGGCGCGCAGGCGGCACGGGGTTCGGCGTGCGATGATGGGCAAGGTCGCCGATGCCGGTAAAAAACTCCACGATCATATCGCGGATATCGTCCCAGTAAGCGGCAAACACCGCCATGAGCGTGCCGAGGTGGAGCAGCACATCGAAAAAGTTGGGCACGTTGCTCGCGCCCTGCATGTTCAGCAGGTGCTCCGCGATGGCGAGATGTCCGGAGGACGAGATCGGTAAAAATTCCGCGATCCCCTGCACAAGGCCAAGGATAACGGCGGTCAAAACTGACATAAAAAACAACTCCTTTTGCGTTTTGTTCTGTAATGGCAATATTCTAACAGGATAATTATAGCACGCTTGTTCGCGGAATACCACCCCGAATTGCCGCATCTTCTTTTTCTTTCCTTTTTCGGCACATCCCTTGCGAACGCAGGGCGAATGTGCTATGATTGGCGTGGACTATCAGAAAAGGAGAGATAGAAATGACCTATAACTACCGCACCAAGGGCGTTTGCTCCAAGGAAATGCACATTGAGCTGAACGATGACCACACCATCAAGAGCGTGGAGGTCATCGGCGGCTGCAACGGCAACCTTCAGGGCATTTCGCGCCTGGTCGAAGGCATGAAGGCCGAGGATGCCATCGCGCGCATGCGCGGCATCCGCTGCGGCTTCAAGAATACCTCCTGCCCCGATCAGCTCGCCATCGCGCTGGGCGAGGCGCTGGCGCAGGACAAGCAGTAAGCCGTCATTTTTTGCCCGCGCGGTGCATCGCACGGGCAAAAATGCATAAAATCCTGCAAAATGCCGTTTCCCTCTCTGGACAAACGGCGCTAAACTGTGTATACTGTTAAAAAATAAGCATTCAACGCACTATCAACGCAAAACATTTCGCTTTTGCCGGTCTGACGGGGGAACTTCATGGACATTGATATGGATATCAAAGAGCTCGAAGCGTTCGTCTACGTGGTGGAAAACTGCAGCTTTTCCCGCGCTGCGGAGCTGCTGCACCTGACGCAGCCGACCATCAGCTCGCACGTCTCCGCACTGGAGAGAAAACTGAATATCAAGCTCATCGTCCGCACCACGAAGGAGACCTACCCCTCCGACGCGGGCAAGCTCCTCTACAAATACGCCAAGGAGATCTTACAGGTGCGCGAGAATGCGGCCATCGCGCTGCGCAACTTCTCTCAGGAGATGAAGGGTACGATCTCCATCGCGGCCTCCACGGTGCCGAGCCAGTATTACCTGCCGCACCTTTTGCAGGACTTCCGCGCCCGTTATCCGGACATCACCTTCAATATCCAGATGGAGGACAGTCCCAAGGTCGTGGAGCTCGTCGCCACGCGCAGCGTGGAGATCGGCTTCTGCGGCACGATGGTGGCGAGCCACAAGTGTGTCTATCAGGATTTTGCCAGCGACCCGATGGTGCTCATCACGCCGAACACCGAAAAGTATCAGGCCTTTGCGGGCAAGCCCTTTCCCATCGAGCAGCTCAAAGAAGAGACGTTCATCAGCCGCGAAAAGGGCAGCGGCACGTATCAGGCGGGCAAGGAACTCTTAAATGAGCTCGGCATCGACATCGCCCAGCTGCGCACCGCGGTCGAGATCCGCTCGACCGAGAGCGTCAAGCAGATGGTCAGCGAGGGCTTAGGCGTCGGTCTCATCGCGCAGAGCGCCGCGCAGGACTATGTCCAGTTCGGCAAGCTCCTCGCCTTTCCCTTCCCCGACTCACGCTTCCGCCGCCAGCTCTATATCGTCAAGCACAAAAACAGCATTTTGTCGCCCATCGCGCAGGTGTTTTACGACTATGCGCGCAAGGCAAAGGACAAGTCCGCCGCAGAGTAAAAAAGAAAAGCATCCGCTCATAAAGCGGATGCTTTTTTACAGGGAATCGGCGTTTTTTATCCGCTTTTTTCACGAAATTGTCATTTACATTTTCTCCGCTCTGGTATATGATATTGCAATAGGTCAACGGCTGCGCTGCACCGGTAAAGCAGCAGGCCTTACGGGAGGGAAAGCGATGGACTGCCGCGATTCCGCGCTGTTTACAGGCGTGGACGAAGCATCGTGCGAAAATATGCTGCGCTGCTTCAGCGCGTATGAGCAGCGCTTCAGCGCAGGACAGACTATCCTCACCTGCGGGCAGCAGCAGGATATGATCGGCGTGCTGCTCTCGGGCAGCGCGGCGCTTCTGCGCCTGCACGCCGACGGCAACCGCACCGTGCTTGAAAGCATGGACGAGGGCAGCGTCTTTGGCGAGGAGCTGGCGTTCACCGGCTTTCGCGACGGCAGCGCGCTCATCGAGTGCCGCGAGGACTGCCGCGTCATCTTCATGCGCTATGACCAGATCACAAAGCGCTGCGAAAACGCCTGCGCCTGCCACAGTCAGGTCGTAACGAACCTCTTCCAACTGCTCTCGAAAAAGTCTCTGCATCTGAGCCGCCGGATCGAGGTGCTCGCCTGCCGCTCCATCCGCGAAAAGCTGCTGTGCTTTTTCGAGCAGCTCGCCGACGAGCACGGCAGCCGGACGTTCCCCCTGCCGTTTTCCCTCAGCATGCTTGCCGACTACATCAGCGCCGACCGCAGCGCCATGATGCGCGAGATGCGCAAGATGCGCGAGGAGGACCTCATCAGCACTGAGGGCCGCAGCGTGACGCTGCTTTAGTTTTTTGCAAGTATTTTTCATAAATGCAAGTTTTCCTGCATCGTCAGAATTTCGACATTCATTGACGCAAGAAAACTTTCATGATATAAATATAGCATCATTCCATATTCCCGGCGCTGCGTCCAGGAATCCCGCCTGCCGTTCTCCCCGGACGGCACGGCGCTGAATCTCAACAAAAAGGAGAATCATTCATGTATCGCATCGTGAAGAAAGAAGCGCTCAAGCCCACCGTGACCCTCTACGAGATCGAGGCACCGATGGTGGCAAAGAAGGCCGAGCCCGGCCAGTTCATCATCCTGCGCGTCGATGAAAACGGCGAACGCATCCCCATCACCATCCACGACTTCGACCGTGAGAAGGGCACCGTCACCATCATCGTGCAGACGATCGGCGCCACCACCGAAAAGCTCAGACATAAAGCCGAGGGCGAGTACATTCAGGACTTTGTCGGCCCGCTGGGCCGCCCGACCGAGACCGAAGGCAAGAAGAAGGTCTGCGTCGTGGGCGGCGGCGTCGGCTGCGCCATCGCTTACCCCGTTTTGAAGAAGTTCCACGACTGCGGCGCGGAAGTCCACGCGGTCGTCGGCTTCAAGAATAAGGACCTCGTCATTCTTGAGGACAAGTTCCGCGCGGCTTCGAGCGTTCTGAAGCTGATGACGGACGACGGCTCTTACGGCGAGAAGGGTCTTGTCACCGACGCGCTCAAAGCGCTCATCGACGCGGGCAACCAGTATGACGAGATCTTCGCCATCGGCCCTGCCATCATGATGAAATTCGTGTCCAAGACCACCGAGCCCTACGGCATCCCCACCACCGTTTCCATGAGCCCGATCATGGTCGACGGCACCGGCATGTGCGGTGGCTGCCGCCTCACCGTCGGCGGCGAGACGAAGTTCGCCTGCGTCGACGGCCCGGACTTCGACGGTCACAAGGTCGACTGGGACGAGAGTCTCAAGCGCGGCAAGATGTACTTCGACTGGGAACGCCACAAATACGAAGAGACCTGCAACCTGTTCAGCAAGGAGGTTCAGTAATATGCCTAACATGAGTCTGAAGAAGAACGAAATGCCCTCGCAGGAGCCCAACGTCCGCAACAAGAACTTCCTGGAGGTCGCGCTCGGCTATACCGAGGAGCAGGCGCTCGATGAAGCGGCCCGCTGCTTAAACTGCAAGAACCATCCCTGCGTTTCCGGCTGCCCGGTGCAGGTCAAGATCCCCGAATTCATCAAGAAGATCACCGAAAAGGACTATGAGGGCGCCTATCAGGTCATCCACGAGACCTCCTCCCTCCCCGCTGTCTGCGGCCGCGTCTGCCCGCAGGAGACGCAGTGCGAATCGAAGTGCATCCGCGGCATCAAGGGCGAGCCCGTCGGCATCGGCCGCCTCGAGCGCTTTGTCGCCGACTGGCACAATGCAAACGTGCAGGAAGCGCCCGCCAAGCCCACGCCCAACGGCCACAAGGTCGCGGTCATCGGTTCCGGCCCCAGCGGCCTCACCTGCGCGGGCGACCTTGCCAAGAAGGGCTACGATGTCACCGTTTTTGAAGCGCTCCACCTCGCCGGCGGCGTGCTGGTCTACGGCATCCCCGAGTTCAGACTTCCCAAGGCCATCGTGCAGAAGGAAGTCGACGGCCTGAAGGCCCTCGGCGTCAAGGTCGAGACGAACATGGTCATCGGCCGCGTCGTGTCCATCGACGAGTTGATGAGCGAGTACGGCTTCGAGGCCGTGTTCATCGGCTCCGGCGCGGGTCTTCCGATGTTCATGCACATCCCCGGCGAGAACCTCTGCGGCGTTTACTCCGCCAACGAGTTCCTGACCCGTATCAACCTGATGAAGGCTTATAAGGACGGCTCCGACACGCCCATCATGCCGCTTCAGGGCAAGAAAGTCGCCGTCGTCGGCGGCGGCAACGTCGCCATGGACGCCGCGCGCTGCTCCAAGCGCCTGGGCGCGGACGTGTACGTCGTCTACCGCCGCGGCATGGAAGAACTCCCCGCCCGTCACGAGGAGGTCGAGCATGCCATCGAAGAGGGCATCGTCTTCAAGACGCTCAATAACCCCGTCAAGATCAACGGCGATGAGAAGGGCTATGTCTCCTCCATGACCTGCGTGGAGATGGAGCTGGGCGAGCCTGACGCCTCCGGCCGCCGCCGCCCGATCGAAAAGGTCGGCAGCGAACACGATCTGCCGGTCGACTGCGTCATCATGTCGCTCGGCACCACGCCGAACCCGCTCATCAAGAACACCACCCCGGGTCTTGAGGTCAACCGCAAGGGCGGCATCGTCGTCAACGAGGCCGGTCTCACCTCTCATCAGAACGTCTACGCCGGCGGCGACGCCGTCACGGGCGCTGCCACCGTCATCCTCGCCATGGGCGCCGGCAAGCTCGGCGCGAAGAGCATCGACGAGGCACTGAGCAAATAATTTTCGTCAGCGAAAGCGCGCAGAAGCGTACTTCTGCGCGTTTTCTCAATACCATTTCTCACGAAGGGAGAACTATTATGAATCTTTGGCATGATATTGCACCGGCGCGCGTGCGCCCCGAGGACTTTTTCGCGGTCATCGAGATCGAGAAGGGCTCGAAAAACAAGTACGAGATGGATAAAGAGACCGGCGCGCTGCGTCTCGACCGAATTCTCTACACCTCGACTCACTATCCCGCCAACTACGGCTTCATCCCCCGCACCTGGGCGGACGACGGCGACCCGCTGGACGTTCTGGTGCTCTGCTCTGAATGCATCCGCCCGCTGAGCCTCGTGGAGTGCTACCCCATCGGCGTTATTTCGATGGAGGACAGCGGCAGTCTCGATGAAAAGATCATTGCCATTCCCTTCCAGGATCCGACCTACAACACCTATCAGGACATCTCGGAGCTGCCGAACCATGTGGCAAGCGAAATCCGCCACTTCTTCCGCGTCTACAAGAGCCTGGAGGGCAAGGAGACCGTCGTCAGCGACGTCCTCGGCCGCGAGGAAGCCATCAAGATCATCATCAAGTGCCAGAACGCTTATATTGAAAAATATTGCCGTTAAAGCAAAAAAGGGAAAGGCTGACTGTCTTTCCCTTTCTATTTTGTCAGAAGAAGGACGCATTCTTTGAATGCGTCCTTCTTGTTTCTTATCGCAGGACGATAGCCCTTACTCATTTTGGCTGGTTCAGCCCAGTTCCGCAAAGCGCATCAGCATCGTGGCGACCTGCGCGCGGGTGGCGCTGCCCTGCGGGGCCAGCTTGCCGTCCATGCCATTCATTAGGCCGGTAGAGACCGCCCACTGCATCGCCTCGACTGCGTAACTGCTGACACTTCCCGCATCGGCAAACGCGCTCAAATCGGCGGTTGCGGGAGCCTTGACCATGCCCTTGCTGACGGCGTAGCGATACAGCATCGCCGCGAGCTGCTCGCGGGTGATCGTGCCGTTCGGCATCGTGCCGCCAGACACACCGTTTGCGACTGTCCACTGCTGCGCCGCCGCGTACCATTCGCCGTCGGACGCAGTGTCCGCGCCGCTCATGCGGGCGAGAATGGTCCAGATCATCGCACGCGAGGTCGCAAGGTTCGGCTCAAAGCCCTTGCCGGTGCCGTTCATCAGGCCGTTCACGGTCACATATTTGACGGCGCTGTAGTACCAGTCACCCGGCTTGACGTCGTTATACGGATTGACGAACGCCTCCGCTTCGCCGAATTCTGCCTTGACCGTGACCTTGCCCACGGGCATCACGGAGCTAAACTTGCCGTTGCCAAGGTCCGTCAGCGGCAGGGAGTTGCCGCTCTTGTCGAGGACCTCGAGGTCCTTGAGCGTCTGACCCTTATCCGGGGTGACAGTGATGGTCACTGTGGAGCCCTTGACCGGATCAGCAGGGGAGACCGTGACCGTGCCGTTTGCCGGACGGTCGACGCTCACGCCGCCGGTTGAGCCGGTGGTCGTCCCGCTGCTGTGGCGTGCGCGCACCGTCAGCGTGCCGTTTTCGGTCGTAAGCTCATATTTACCCGTATCGTACGTCGCAGAAGCAACGACGATGTCGTAGGTACCGGCCCTGTTCATCGGGACAACACCCTCCGGGGCACTGACGCGCAGCGTGACATCGCTCAGCATCTCCTTGCCCGCCTCCAGCAGACCGTCGACCTTGTAGGTCAGCTCAGGCTGCTGCGCGCCGACATAGGCGGTCTTGTCCTCCGCCGTGATCGTCAGCCCTGCGGGCGCGACGCGCCAATCCCTGCTCACTTCGCCCGTGTAGTTGCCCTGGCCGGTGATGGTCACGGTGTGGGTACCCGCATTCTTTTTAGTATTGCCGGAAACGGTGTAGTCCTTACCGACCGTCAGCGTCTTGCTGCCGTCCTTGACCTCATAATCCACCGTCTGCTCTCTACCATTATAAGTATAGGTGCCGGAAACGGTCAGCATATCCTTCGCAGTCACAGTAACCGTCTTACGGTACAGCTCTGTGCTGTTCCAGTAGAAGATGATCGCCTGCTCACCAGCCTCAGTGTAAGTCAGGCTCGTGCCGTCCAGCTTGGCGTTGCCGCTGACAGTCAGCGCCGCGGGAGCAATTGCGGAGAGGAAATCCGCAATCGGAGTGGAGAATGTGCCGTTGGTGACCTTGGCCGTATCCAGAGTAATAACGCCAGCCGAATCAGCCTGATCCCCCAAGCCCTTAGTCACCTTATCCGTCTTGAGGTAAAGCGAGTTTTCACAGGTTACGGCCGTAGTAGTGGTGTGTGTGTTACCAATCCGCCAGCCGCGTAATTACCTGTGCCAGTCAGTTCACCGCCGTTAGCACAATTCCTGATTGTTGCCTGCGTAGCATTCATGTTACCGACCAGACCGCCAACATAGCTGGTAGTTGTTAGCTTGGCGAGGTTCAGGCAGTTTTCCAGAATAATCTGCTTGTTGTCGCCGGAATTTTGAATTTCGCCAACCATGCCGCCGATGATCGTACCATTCAGTTCGGTCTTGTTCGTATAATTTTTGATTGAAACAGAATACGACACACTGGTTCTGCCGGCAATACCGCCTTCGTAAACGACACCGCTCGAACTGTTCGCCTTGACAGCGAATTCGCCCTCCATAACGGTAGTCTCATCCGCGTAAAGCCACTTATCAGATGCTGCTGTTGCGTCTGTGCTGAAACCTGCCCAGCCCCGCCAGCGCGGATAGAAGCAATAGCCTTTGCAGAGATAGTGAGCGCGCTGTCTGCCTTATTAACCAGCTTACTGCCTCTCAGATCAAGACTGCCGACGGAATTGTAACCAATCAGACCGCCAATATTGATGCCGCCGCTGCTGCTTGTATTTTCTGCATTCAATGCTGCGTTTTCGCCGAAAGTTACGGTGATCGGATCCGGCAGAGTACCACCGCCAAAGCCACCGCCTACATAAAGGTTATCTACAGCAACGGATGCAGTCAGCAGGCCATTTACTTCCGCAGAAACACTATCCATAATCACATTTTAAGGAGGAATCTATGTATGCCATGGGTTATTACAAACGACAAATTCTTCGTCCGCAGCGACAGGCGGGGATGTGCAACCCCCGTCGTGGATTAGCGTCGCGCAAAGGTGTTCGATGAGCGCTTCAATGCAGGCGAATTCCTGCGCAGCCTGCCAAAGGCGATGAAAAATCTCGGATACTATGTAGCCCCTGAAGATGCGGGAGCTGAAATGCGATCCATCACCGCGTATCAGCGGAACGCAACACCGGCAGTATCGCCCCAGGGCGCTGCCTGAGTTGTTCGAGGAACTGAGCAGTCTTTCATAAAAAAGCATCTCCAATGCGATACTGCATTGGAGATACTTTCGATTACAGGCATATTGTCATATAGGGCGGGATACAAAGGATATCATCTTTCTCAATGAGATTGCGCAGGTGAATAATATAGCATCCGCCAATCCTGCTCTTGTATTTTTCCTTGAAGCGCTTTAGAGATTCAAAGGAATACTTAGCGCTGGACTTCACTTCGATGGGATACATCTTGTACTTCGTCTTACTGTTATTGGCGATAATAAAATCGATCTCAATGTCATTTCTGCGCTTTTCCGCATTGTACTGGGTATAAAAGAACAGGCGGTGTCCATTAGAAACCAACATCTGTGCAATCACATTCTCGTAAAGCATTCCCTCATTCAGTCCGAGCTTTCCTGCAAAAATCTGCTTGTAAACCTCGTCCTCCAGCAGTTCGTTTTCGTCAAATGCATGGCTGACAAGCAATCCAGTATCACCTAAATAGCATTTGATGTAGGTATCCGACTCTGTGAGAGACAGGCCAACATTCGGATCACTGACGCGCCTACACTCGTTTGCAATCATGGAGTCCGACAGCCAGAAGAACGTTTCTTCATATTGATCTGCCATAGAGCCTTCTACGATTTTGTTGAAGACAACTCGTTTTTCATGTCTGGACAGTAAACCGGGGATCTGGTCGAAAATAGCCAAAACCTTGGAGCGATATTGTGCTTTGATTTTCATGATGTCATTGCGGTAAAGCTCCAGAATATCCCGCTTTTCAACATCCGATTTTCCAAAGTCTTTTTGACCTTCAAGAAAAGCAACAATGCTCATGGGCATACCGCCCACCAGCAGGTATTGCTTGAACAAAAGCATGGCCTTATTGTGCATACTTCGCTCCAGAGGGACTCTCTTCTCGAAACAATCTCTGATATATGGGATCAGCGGCGCTTCGTTAAGTGCCCAGCAGAATTCCTCAAAATCCAGCGGGTACATCTTGAGATGCCGTTCTTCTGAAGGAATCACAATATCCTTTACATTTTCTTTGATTGAGATCAAAGAACCGGTTTCAAGGAAATCATACCGACCATCTGCCACCAAATACTTGATCGCTTCGCGTGCTTTGGGGAAAAGCTGAACCTCATCAAAGATAATCGCACTTTCGCGCGGGTAGAGCTGTACGCCGTATTGAACGGACAGTAGCATATAGAATGTGTCGAGATCATTCAAATGCAGTTGAAAATAGCTCTTGACATTTTCAGGGGCCTTTGCAAAGTCAATGAGGATATAGCTTTTATATTCGTTTTTGGCGAATTCCTCGACTACGGTGGATTTTCCAATTCGACGAGCACCTTCCACCAACAGAGCTTTCTGCCCGTTAGCCTCCTGTTTCCATGCGAGAAACTTGTTATAAATCTTTCGTTTGAAAAGCATGTGCATCACCTCACAGATAGAATAGCACATCTCCCGACAATCCGCAAGTTTAATATAGCAACATTTTCTGACAATACTCATGTTTATGAAGAGTGTAATTTTCGATAACCCGCAGGTTTAAGGGCGTGCAATGTAGTAGTCAAGAAAAGTAGACACGAAAAATATTTATTTTTAGTTTACTTTTTCAAAAGTAGAGATGAAGAACATTTTTGCGGAAGATGCTTTTTCAAAAGTGGACACGGACAACAATTTTTGCTGAAATCCTTTTTCAAAAGTGGACACGACGATTCAATGCCTTGTAAGGCCCTTGTTTGCAAGGGATAGTAGTTTTGGATAGAGTAGAGCGACAAAATCAAAAGTAGACACAGCACAGGGTTATTTTTCTGTATCTTTCCGCTTTTGCACGAATTTGGGTTCTTCGGTCAGGATGCGCTTTGAAAAGGTATCCTTCTTTTCAAGCTCACCTCGATAGAAACGCTTGCAGTAGTTATCCGGTGTGTCATAGCCGATTGCAAAGCAGGGACGCTGCCGGTTATAAAAGTCAACATAGCGGCACAGGACATCTTTCACGGCATCTCTCGTACGGCATTCTTCTAATCGAAAATCGATGAATAGTTCTTCTTTTATCCAACCGTTTAGAGCCTCATTGACAGGATTATCCGTTGGTTTACCTGCCTGCGCCATGGAGCGGACAAGGTTGCTGTCCTGAATCAGTTCGTTGTACGCTTTTGAGGAATACACAGAGCCTTGGTCGGTATGGATAATGGTTGGTTCTTTCTTTCCACGCAGCATCTCAACGATATGGGCAACTTTATATTCACACAGGGATTGCCCATTTTTTACGCCATTTATGATGCGTTTTTTCACACCACTTTTCCCACCTCAAACGGGCTTTACACCACTTTTCCCACCTCAAAAATAGTGGTTAATTTTTGCCAGACCACAACATATTGTGGTCGATTTCCTCGAAAATCAGACCCCACAGATTTAAGTATCCGAACAATAGGTAAAGAAAACCCCGGAAAACCGAAGTTTTCCGGGGAAAAGAGAACTTTTTTAGCGCTTGGAGAACTGAGGCGCGCGACGGGCGGCTTTGAGGCCGTACTGCGCGAGTTTTTGAGCTGTTTTTCCTTGATATTCCGGGCTTTTCCGGCTTTCGGCTTCTCAGTTATCCGGTGTGCGGACCATAAAAAACGGCCTTTTTTCATTCAGCGATAGCCTGATGAAACGCACCATTTACTACCCCAAACAACTCCTCTGGTTTATTATACTTCACTTTTGCATAGATGTCCATAGTTGTTTTGCTGTTTTCGTGTCCGGCAAGGTATTGTACTGTCTTTGGATCAACGCCCGCATAGAGAAGATTGGTGATGTAAGTGTGCCGCAGCTGATGAGGTGTCACATCAAAGTCCAGCGTATATTTGATTTGGGGTTGATTCTTCTGGGTCATACCCAGCGTTGGAGTAACCGTATATTTGATACTCTCCCCATTTACATACTTATAATAGTTCCGGGGCTTAGTGGAGCGGACAACGACATACTGCCACACTCTTTGAAACTGCGAGGCAGCCAGTGGCTCTCCTTTGCTGTCAGCGATCACATATCTCGGCTCTGGCAACCTGCAAGCGGTCTTTTATGGTGCGTGGGGGATCGGGGGATCTGGCTGGCGCTTCGGCTGCTCTGGCGGCGTTTTGCTCTAAAACGGCAAAGACAGCGGCGCGGTCAAAATCGTCGCCCAGCTTCCGGGCGGTAATTGGCTTTGTCCTGTCCGGCGTGAGGTAGGAAAGCCGCCCCCGGCTCTCCTTGACGGTCACACCCTCCTGCAGCAACAGAGAGGAAAACTCGTCAAAGCTGGCGGCGGTGGCAAGGGCTTTCCGTAGGGTCTGCCGCAGCTTCTCCTTGTTCGTTTCAAACTTGGTCTGCCGGGGCGTGATACCGCCTGCAATCATGGGGGCGTTCTGCTTGTCCAGCGCGGCCTGTCCCTTTTTCTGCGCCCAATACTCCCGGTCGGTGACGCGGTTCTTGCTGCCGTTCAAGAGGTCGATTTGATAAAGCCCCTCCCGGTGGCACATCTCCATGACTTCGGATTTGAAGTAGCGCAGGGCAGCGTCGGTACATCGGTGCTTGCAGCCGACTTTCGTATCGGCCGGCCTGTCCATGTAGGGCAGGAACGGCACTTCCTCAATCCGCAGGCTGTTTATGACGATATGCACATGAATGTTGCCGCTGTGGTTATGCCCGTCCGGGTGGGTGCAGACAAGGGCCTGGTGGCCGGGAAAATGCTCTTTACAGAATTGTTCCCCCAACGCCTGCGCCCGGTCTACGGTCAGGCCGTTGTCCGGCCCGTCCCGCGGGTCAAAGCTGATGATGTAGTGGTGGCTTTTCACATCTTCCCGCCGCTGGTTTTTCTGATAGCGGAGATTGGCCCGCATACACGCAACGGCAAAATCCTCCCCGTCGCAGTTCAGCGTGGACAGCCGGTAGTCCTCGCGGGGGATAAGCCTGCCGGTTTCATCAAGGACGGGCTTCATGGTAAACTCGTCATGCTCAAAAAGCAGGTATTGCTCGGCGGCTCCGTAGTCGGCGTTTTTAGAGTTGATATGCTTGAGTGTTGCCAACCGCGTCACCTACTTTCTTGAGGACTTCATACTTGAGGACGGCAAGGTCGGATATGGCGGCGCGTACCTCGCCGGAAAGGGTGTTGTAGGGTACGCCGTATTCGTTCAGATACCGGGCAATCTGATTGAGGTTGCCGCCGATCCTGCCGTACTCGGCTGTCAGCTTCCCGACAGCGGAAAGCAACTCGTCATTGACCGACGACACATGGACAACCGGGCGTATGGTCGCCCGCCGTATCGCCTGCCGGAGAAATTCGGACTGGCTGATACCATAGGGCGCAAGCCGCGCTGTGAAGTCGGCATACTCATCTTCGGACAGCCGGGTTTTCACAACGCGGCTGCGGTGGGGCGTGTTGTATTTCTTTCGCATGGTGTGACCTCCTTTCTCGCCCGTAAGGGCGCATGAGCAGGGTTTGGGGAAGGCACTCCCCAACAAGTTTCCCGCGAGGGGCAAAACTGCAGAATTGCGGATTTTGGCACCGTGGTAGAAACTTGCTCTCCGTGACTGCAAACTTTCTCTCACTTCCGTCCGCCACTTTTTTGGAA